>Ga0316204_10004573_pt1 | contig 24568 bp, 27 predicted proteins | sample 6monrhotite_MG_2_FD_205661 | JGI IMG/M metagenome (GOLD analysis project Ga0316204, IMG submission 205661) | Microbial mat bacterial communities from mineral coupon in-situ incubated in ocean water Damariscotta River, Maine, United States -... | ecosystem: Environmental > Aquatic > Marine >... | reverse complement strand
CCTGAATGACATGCTAGAGACATCTAGACGCAACATGAACACAGAAGACTTGGTTGCCTCTGTAGACAACGACCAAGGAACTATGTTGTTTCAGACAATCACCAAGGCAGACTTGACAGCCAAGGGCCAGATCTTCCCTATTGGTGCACGGCACTTCGCAGCCGAGGCTAACCAGCTACAAAACATGGTGCAGTTCGCTAATAGTGCCTTAGGGCAGGACCCATCCGTTAAGGTACACATCAGTGGTATCGGTATTGCTAAGGCAGTAGAGAGACTACTTAACTTTGAGAAGTTCAACCTTGTATCCAAGAATGTACAATTAGCAGAGAACGCTGAATCACAGCAGTTCGCAGCTGGACTAGAGAGACAGTTGGGTATCGATGAACAGCTAGAGAACGAAGACGCTATAGCGGCATCAGAAGAAGAAGAAGGAGAAGATCTAGATGAGTCTGAACTCCCATTGGACGAAGCACCTATCTAAGGATGACTATGAGAATCAAGCAGAATATGATAAGGCACTAAAGGAAGTAGGATCTTTATTCTCTAACTCGGATAGGTTCAGGGAAGTCTTATATACTATCCTAGGTAAGCGATCAAAAGAGAAAGAACAACAGTTAGAGTATGATAGCCCTGGTTGGCCTTATAAGAGAGCAGCACAGGACGGGTACATACAGGCGATGAAAGATATACAGAAGCTTTTAATGGTTGACAAGTGAGTTCCTATAGTGTATACTATAGGTAATAATAGAGTTCAAACACTATCCAAGGAGGACCATATCCTATGGCGGACCAAGAAAGCAGCTTCTCAAATGATGAAAACGTATCACCTGTTGAACGTTTAGTCGGTGAAGACAAGAAGTACAAAACTATTGAAGACTTGGCTAAAGCGGCTATCGAGAAAGACAATCATATTCAACAGTTAGAACATGAGAACGGAGAGTTGCGATCTACGTCCAACACAGGCAACCAAGAGAAGCCCCTTACTCGACAAGATGTAGTGGACCTTCTCAAGACCGAACAGACGCAGCAAAATACTGAAACTCAGCAGACCACACAGGGGGCACCCCAAGGGGGGGTTCAACAGGGTGGTGAGACAGATATCGCTACAGTAGTTCGTGAAGTGGTAGCCCAAGACCGAGAAGTACAGACCCGTGAGCAGAACCTTGCACAAGTTGAAACTAAGATGACTGAAGTGTTTGGTACTGCAGAGAAGAAGAAGGCAGCAGTCGTGGCTAAGGCAGCTGAACTCGGGGTATCTACTGCGTTCCTCGAAGATGCAGCGGCCAAGTCACCGAAGGCTTTCTTTATTCAGATGGGGATTGATTCTCAACAGACGCCTACACCTCCGTTGACCGATGGTGGTTCAGGTATTATTCCTCAAGCTGGACAACAGCAGCAGGAAGGCAACACCACAATTACGGTAGGGCAGCCCCAGACCAAATCGTTCTATGACACTTTACGGAAGAAAGACAAACGTGCTTACTTCTCAGCAGATGTCCAGAACAAACTGATGAGTGATCGTCAGACCCTAGGTCCGGAGAAGTTCTATGATGTCTAACACACTAACCTAAGGAGACTATTACTATGATGGAAACAAGTAACAGTGGCCATCTTATCCGCTCCGAAATCTGGTCGAGTCAGCTCAAGGAAGTTCTTGAAGATGAGTTGTTCGCTCAGCAGTGGGTAAATTGGCTCAGCGAGTTCCCTGATGGTGATCAGTTTACTGTCCCGTCTGTTGGTCAGGCGCAGGTAAACGATTATGATGAGAACGAAGCTGTACAGTATCGTGCACTCGATACCGGTGAGTTCACATTCACGATTGGCAACTACAAGCAATCGGGGATCTACATCACCAATAAGAACAAGCAGGATCTCTTCTATATGAACCAGCTTGTTAGCTCATTTGTTCCTAAGATGGAACGGGCAATCATGACTTCTGTTGAGACCAACATTCTTGGCCTTCAGAGTCAACAGACTGCTTCTGATGTCAACGCGATTAACGGTGCGCGTCACCGCTTCGTCGCTGGTGGCACGGATGAGGTAGTTAAGCTTGCTGACTTCGCTAAGGCGCGGTTTGCACTTAAGAAGGCTAACGTGCCCGATACGAACCTGATCGGTATTGTTGATCCTAGCGTCGAAGTTACGCTTAACACTCTGTCTAACTTGACTAGTGTAAGTGATAACCCGCGATGGGAAGGTATCATCACTAGCGGTATCGCAACTGGGATGCGCTTCGTTAAGAACGTTTATGGCTTTGACATCTACGTTTCTAACAATCTCGCAGATGCTAACGAAACCATTGACTCTGTCACCACTACTGCAGGTAAGGCGAATATGTTCTTCTCTGCTGCCAGTGATGTACTGCCGTTCATGGGTGCGTGGCGTCAGATGCCCACGGTTGACTCCAGTTACAACAAAGACTTCCAGCGTGATGAGTACGTAGTTACGGCTCGCTGGGGTTCTAAGCTGTATCGTCCGGAGAACCTCGTCTGCATCCTCAGTGACACTGATCAAGTGTACGCATAGAAAAGGAGGATATAAGACATGGCTGATGCTGAATTGTGGGTTAACGATGATGGTCTTGAAGTTCGCTTCGGATCTGAGCAGGGCGCTGTTGCCCGAGGTGGCGAGATTGCTGCCTACGGGGAAGAGAAGCAGCTCACTTTGGATGTTGTTGGTACGGAAGTCCCTGCCACTGCATCTCAAGTCCCCATTGACAAAAATGTTACGCTACCGCCCGGCTCCTATATTACCAGTGCTACGTTCTACGTAGATACTGCGTTTGTAGGCGCTACGGCAACGCTAGATCTCGGCGTTATGAATGACGATGGCGATGGTACTTTCTCGGTGCTTGATGCTGACGGCATTGATGTCGATATCGCTATCACTGCAATTGATGCAGCTGATGATGAGATTGCCTGTAATGGTGCATTGGTTGGTACTTCGCCAGTTAATGCCACCGATGCAACGCTGCCTCTGGTGTTCTCGTATGGGTTTGCTACAGCGGCTCTTACGGCTGGGCGTGGTCGCCTAGTTGTTAAATATCGTCCGACTGTAGTATAGCTACTACTTAAGAGCTTGGGGTGTCCTTCTATTAACAGGGGCACCCCTTGCTTCTATAACATTGTTAGGAGACACATCTATTGACTACTGATCATAAAGATCTATCTGGTTCAGAGCTACATGAAGCTAAAGGTGTGGACTCAGCCAGTGCAGATCAAGTCTTTGTAGCTGATGGGGCAGGGTCCGGTGTCTTCGAGAAGATCACTACTGCCTCCATTGACCAAACTAATATATTCAACTTAAATAAAGTCTACGTTTCACAGCGAGTAGCAGACATTGGCACAGCAGCGTCCACCTTTGCTTTGATGCCTGTAGCAGGGAATATCACACACATTAGATCTGTTGTACACGGGACTACTAGTGGCATTGCTGGTTTCACCTTTGAGATTGGAGGTGCTGCAGTCACTGAACCGGGGTTCAACATTGCCTCTGGTGCCACAAATGGCACAGTAGATTCTTCTGTACCCACAGGTAATAATACCGTATCTGCAGGGGGTACCTTAGAGATAATCTCTGATGGCGTAGAAGCCAACGCAGTAGAGGCTACCTTTATTATTGAAATCACTCAGACAGCTTAACTTAGTTGAGTCACATAGTACAAAGAAGGACTAGGTAGAGATGGCTAAGCTGACACTCACTGATCTAGCTACGATCACAGGCAATGAGACGTCTGCGATTAATGCTATCAATGCCAACAATGCCCTCATTGAGACTGCCCTAGAGAATACCCTGAGCAGGGATGGCACTACGCCTAATGCTATGGGTGATAACTTAGATATGAATAACTTTGACATCCTTAACGTGGATGCCATTGATGTTCAGAGTCTGTCCTTAGATGGTCTATCCATTGTAAACATGCTACCATCAGTGAACCCTAGAGGCTCATGGGTGACTCTAACAGAATATGCTGTAGGTGATCTTGTCCTAGGTGATGGTGAGCCTAACACGTATATCTGCTATACTGCACACACCAGTGGCACCTTTGCTTCTGACAAGGCAGCTAACTGGTTGATCTTCGCTAGTCCTCCGTTGAACACAGAGACCCCAGAGGAGTTCAATGGAGATAGTGCTACTGTAGCTTTCACCTTAAGTAAAGCACCCAACGATGAAAAAGATGTACTGATCTTCATTGATGGTGTATTCCAACAGCATACCACATACTCCATAAGTAGCACTACACTGACCTTCACTGAGGCCCCTCCTACAGGTACAGGGAACATAGCTGTATGGTACATGACTGGTACTGTATCAGCTGGTTCAGGTAATGTGAACGGTGGTACAGCTGATGATAATGCTGTAGCTCGCTATAATGCTAATGGCACTAACATACAGAACTCCGGTGTCCTAATTGATGACTCCAATAACGTAACTGGCATTGCCGCCTTGACTGCCACTGGTGCTGTTACCTTAGGTGCAGCTTCATTGATCTTCCCTGCTTCAGATGGTACAGCCAACCAAGTAATTGAGACAGACGGTGCTGGTAACTTAAGCTTTGCTACAGTGGCAGGGGGTGCTGGAGACTCATGGGGCGATGTAGTTGATGCAGATATCATCCCTGATGCAGATGGCACTAGAGACTTAGGAGCTACTGCTACTCGCTTCGCTGAAGTGTACACTGATGCTCTCTTCATTACAAATAATGTAACGGTAGGTGGCACAGTAGACGGCAGGGACTTAGCCACTGATGGCACCAAGCTAGACGGCATTGAAGCCTCTGCTGATGTCACTGATGTAACTAACGTGACCTCTGCTGGTGCTTTGATGGACTCAGAGTTGGCCTCCATTGCAGATGTTAAAGCCCTGGATCAGAGTGTAGTAAGTGGAGCTGCGCCCACATTCACTACTACTAATTTTACTGATGCAACAAATAAGCGTCTTCTGACTGATGCACAGGAGAGCTTAGTAGATAACTCATTACAGAATATTAGTGAAGACACTACACCACAACTAGGTGGCTCTTTAGACTGCAATGGGCAGAACATGACTGATGTACAGGAGGTCACCTTTGACATCACTCCTGACACAGACCATACTGCTACAGGGTTTACACACAGTGGTCTTAATGCAGGTGAGACTACAACTATCATGGACCTACTTTACCTTAATGAATCTGATGGTGAATGGCATATGGCTAACGCAGTCACAGCTAGCTCAGCAGAGGCTAAGGGCTTACTTGCTATTGGCTTAGCTGCTGGCACGGATACTACAGCCCTGAAGGTAGCCATGCCGGGTAGCTACGTCAGAGATGATACATGGGCGTGGACTATAGGGGATGAGTTGTACGTAGGTGAGACCAACGGTACCATTACAGCCACAGCCCCTAGCACTTCAGGGGATACAGTGCGCAAGGTAGGCTTCGCTGTTACAGCAGACGTTATCTATTTCAATCCTGATCCTACTTACATAGTGGTATAACAAACATGGCTGAACTGCTGTTGAAAATAGAAAACGGGTCCGGCTATGAGGCTGGCGATATTATCTGCGCCTTCTCGCGGATGGCGATACAGTGGACGCACTCAACGCTTCTTTGCCGAGCGGATGCGCCATTCACACGCGATGGTTTGCGTCGGGATAATACGCTTTACTGGCACCTGTCTGAGAACACTTACGATTACAAAATGCAGCGGGTAAGTAAAACCGAAGTGCTGCAAACAGAGATCGCTACGGGCGATACAATCCTTGTTGGGCCGGAAGCAAACGCCAACGGGCACCATATGGATGTAGAACATTATTTGCAGCGCCGACTGGAATATCCGAGGCACCGCATCTTTGGCACCCCCGGCGCAGAATATTGGTACGCTAAAGAGAGGCCGACGCCTTCAAAGGTTCTAAGCCTGTGGAATAAGATCGAGACATTCAGCCCACATAGAGAAGCCGATCACAGAGACTGGCCGCTGACACCAAAAGAGAAGCGGCACTTCCTTGGTATTGGCACTGTGGATATGACGCCGCAGGAAGCAGCGAATTTAGTTGCTGCGGTTGAGACTGACGAGGAACGGCCAGTACGCCTGAAGAAGCGTGCCAATTTTGTCGATATCGATACGCTGGTTAGCGGCAAGACTGGCACGGACGTTCGCAATCCTTCGAAAGAAGTCGATATCCGGCATATTAAAAACGCGCTGAACATTGTGGCGGCGAAGTAATGGCTACCGAGACAAGATCAATCGGTTCAGGCGGTGGCCGCGACTACAGCACAATCGCCGCTTGGGATGCCGACCTAAACAACGCGACCGAATACCCATCAAATCCCGATATCGTTGGCGAGCTATACAACGATGCGTCATTCCCTAACGACTACTTTGATATCATTAATTGCACTACCAGCAACCCGACGAGCATAACGCTGCGCCCCGCAACAGGGGAAGGGCATGATGGCACAGAGGGAACCGGCGCTCGCATTGTTATGACAGCGGATTACACTGCCAACATTGGCATTTACTCTGATCCCGGCACTGTAATCGACGGATTAGAAATAGATGGTGGCGGGTTTCATGCATCGAGTGGTGATCGTATTGGCTTTGAGTGTAACGCCACCACTGTGGGCAGCATTGTCAAAAACTGCATGGTCCACGACGGCGGCGACCCTGCTGAAACCACAAGCCTCGCAGGCTTCATAGCGTTTGACAGTGCTTCAATGAGGGCAACTTGGCAAAATTGTTTAGCTTATGAGCTAGTCAAGAACGCTGGCGGCTCTCGTGTCGGCATAGGGTTCAACGCGAACCACACCGGTGTTGCTCCCGTCGATGCGTACTTTTGCACTGTCCACAATATTGTCACAGCCATAAGCACAGACAACACGCACGGTTTTAGGTTCGGTAACAACGCAGCTAAAGAGATTAAGAATTGCATCTCCATCGGTGTGTCAAATGCGGACTTCACCGTTGGCGCTTCATGTGACGAGAGCCACAATATGTCCAGCGATGCCACGGCTGCTGGCACTGGATCGCTGACAACCAAGACTGCCGCGAATACGTTTGTCGCGACAGGTGCTTCACCCGACTATCACTTGAAGGCAGGCAACGAAGCCGAAGACGCGGGCACGCCTATTACCGGTATAACGACTGACGTTGACGGCGACACGCGCGACGTTACTACGCCCGATATGGGCTGGGATGAGTTCGTTGCGGCGGGTGGTGGTGGGTTTACTAAAGTGATCAACGGTGTCTCAACATATACCAGCATCAACGGAGTTGCAGCCTCAGGAATTGCATCAGTAAACGGAGTAGCAGCGTAAGATGATACAGCTAAGCAAAGAAGACGCAACGATGGTAGTTACAGTAATTGACTTAGTAGTCTCACGTGGAGCCATTAGAGGGCCAGAGATGCTGCAAGTAGGAGGGTTGCGGCACAGGGTAGCCATTGCTGTGGATACCTCTGTAGAGCGCGAGGAGGCTAGCAAGCTAGCGGAGGACACTGTAGATGGCACTGACTAAGGTCAAGAATGGAGTCATTGGCGCATTAGCTGTAGACACTGCTGAGTTAGCAGCTAATGCTGTAACTACAGCTAAGATCACAGACGCCAATGTAACCACAGCTAAACTAGCAGACAACGCTGTCACCCTTGCCAAGTTAGCAGGCGGAAGCGCAGGTGCTCTGTTGGGCTTCAATGTCTCTGGTGATCCTGCAGAGATTGATGAAGGCACGGCGGCGCAGGTCTTAACCAGTAATGGCCCTGGTGCTGTTCCTACTATGCAAGCAGCCCCTATTGGTGCATGGGAGTTTCTTGATACAGTAACTATGACAGGGGGAGCAGCGGCGCTATTAGGGGAAGCTGACACAAATGCTTGGTTTTCTGATAGTACCTACAAAGTATTTAAAGTCTTTTTCTACAATGTAGATTTTAGTGGTTCAGCTAATATGATGTGCTTTCGTGTTGGAACTGGAGCCACACCTACTATTGATAGTGGTGCCGGCAATTATAACTGGGCTGTAGATTCCCTTAACACTAACTCTGCTGCTTTCTCTGGGTCCATAGATAACTCAGATACCTTAGTTGAGATGCAAGTTAACGCTGGTCCGGCTACATCTAGAGGCAATGCCCATGGTGAAGTAACTATATTCAACCCCAGTAGCTCCACTAAACATACAAGGATTGCTTGGAATATGCAGCAAACAGGTAGTGCTGGGACTCTAGAGCAGCAATACAGAGGTACAGCCACTTACCTAGAGAATACTGCTATAACTGCAATACAGTTTATAGAACAAGGGGGAGATACAATTGACACAGGTGAGTTTAGACTTTACGGGTTAAAGGACGCATAATATGCCAGACTTCCATCAAACAAGCAAGGGCATAGTTCCTTTCACTCCTGAAGAGCAAGCAGAAGTAGATGAACGTAGGGCCAAACGATCCTCACAAGCTGAACAAGATAGGCTATTTAACAAAGTTGCTGATGAAGCACGTAGATCAGAGTACGCCTCTGTAGGTGATCAACTGGCTGCAATATGGGAGGTCTTAGAAGTCCTACGTCCACGCAATTCTATGCCAGCTAAGGCTAAAGAAATCCTAGATGCCATAGATGCCACCAAAGCTAAGCACCCTAAGAGGTAGACATGGAGGAGCGTAGATCACAGGATGGCAGGAGAGATAAACTATTTGAGCTACTACAGGAAGCTAGAGATGCAGCTATACGCAATGAAACTAACCTTGAAGGCTTCAAAGAGTCACTAGAGCGCCGTAGAGGCTATATAGATATAGCATTTGATAAACATGAAAATAGAATAAACTCTTTAGAGAGAGCTAGATGGATACTAACAGGTGCTGTTGGTATTATGGGTGCATTCGGAGCATGGGCACTTAAGAAGATTGGACTAGGAGGACTACTTTAATGCCACAGAGAACACTATTGGATATGACTCAGGGCATCTTAAGCGCTATGGAGTCCGATGAAGTCAATGCTATTTCTGATACGGCTGAGTCCCTTCAGGTAGCTAACATCATCAAGAATACCTACTATGATCTCATTAGTAACAAGACTATCCCTGAACACCAAAAGCTATTTGAGCTAACTGGCCTAGGCGATACTAACTATCCTACTATCATGAAGCTAGAAGATGATGCTGTGTCCGTAGAGTGGGTGTCCTACGATAAGAGGAGCAGTGCTACAGACACGGATGTCAACTTTGTTCAAGTACCCTACTGCCACCCCACTGTGTTCTTAGAAAGAACCAACAAGAGGAACTCCGATGATGATGATGTTATCGTTACTACTGACACCACCTACACGAATGATGTGTCGCTGCTTATCAGGACTGATGAGAACCCTCAGTTCTTCACTACATTCGATGATCAGCATCTGGTATTTGATTCCCACGATAGCACCATTGACACTACACTTACTGGTACAAAAACTCAATGCTGGGGTACTATAGAGCCTGCCTTCTCTTTGACTGATGCATTCGTACCTGACATCGACAGTGATTTCTTCCCTTATTTGTTCAATGCAGCCAAAGCTGTATGCTTCGCTGAGCTTAAACAACAGGAACACGCTATTGCTATTGGATTAGCTAGGTCACATAAGCAGAAGTACCAGAATAATAAGCATAGGATTAAAAGAGCTAACGATCAACATAGACCCAACTATGGCCGTAAGAGCCGATAAGGAGGACACAATGCGTGATGGGCAAGTAGAGAGTGAATACCTAGAGACCTATGGCGGAGGTAAGTATGGGGCTAAGTGGAATAAGAGTAATGGTATGATTTACTTTGAACGCTTACAAGGTAGGGGCCCATTGCCCGAGAGCCTACGTGGGGCCTACACTGCAACTCAGTTCACTGATGCTGCCTACAATGCCTACGTACGTTCTAAAGATAAGCCTGCAGTTAAACAAAATAGTTTCGTAAGCGTACAGGAGTAGCATTAGTGACTGACGGCTACGCTGGTACCAAGCCTATCAACACCTTTGTGGCAGGGTTGATAACAGAGGCTGGTCCCCTTACATTCCCACCAAATGCCTCCCTAGAGGAGAGCAACTGTTATCTACAACGTAAGGGTAACCGTCGCCGTCGCAAAGGTATTGACTTTGAAGCCAGCTATACCACTAGTTCCAGCGATGCTGTAGCTGATGCTATTATCCAAGAGAAAGCTATTGGTACTGGTGAATGGAGAGCAGTAGCAGGGAGTGGTAATAGGAACTTCGCTGTAGTACAGATTAATAAGACTCTGTTCTTCTATGACATGGCCACACAGGCGCTCAGCACAGGCCTCAAGAGCTTCACTGTAGACCTCGGTACCTTCACTGCTCCCGGTGCCACAGAGGTGGGTACTGAGCCTGTAGATATCAGCTATGGCTCTGGCCTATGCTTCGTTGCAGGTAAACGTATTGATCCTTTCTTCATTGAGTACAGCAGTGACGATGATGACATTACATCTACTCCTATTGGCCTACTCATTAGGGACTTTGATGGTGTAGAGGATAACTTAGAGCCTGATGAAGAGCCTGTCACTCTCACCACTGAGCACCACTATAATCTGAAGAACCAAGGGTGGGCACCTCCTGCCACTGGTGAGAATGATCCTATTGATACTTACTTCTCTAGTAAAGCAGAGTACCCCGGTAACAATAAGCAGTGGTGGACAGGTAAAAGCTCCACTGATACCTTTGATCCTAACTTGCTAGCTAGGTTTGAAGCTGGTAACACCCTTGCTCCTAGGGGCAGGTTCCTCCTTGATCCCTTCAATAAGGACAGGAATACTGTATCTGGCCTTACAGGTCTTACAGTAGTTAAAGAGGATAACCGCCCTAGTCACATTCAGTTCTTTGGTGGCCGGGTGTGGTACCTAGGTGTTGAGAGTGAGAACATCAATGGCCATGTGTTCTTCTCTCAGGTAGTAACCAAGAGAGACAGGATTGGCAAGTGTTATCAGAGTAGTGATCCTACTACTGAAGAACTCAATGATCTCTTAGATAGTGATGGTGGTGTCATCGTTATCCCAGAGATGGGCAACGTTAAGGGCACTTTTGTTACAGGTAGGTTCCTTATTATATTTGCTGACAATGGCATCTGGTCTATCTCTGGTAATGGTACAGATGAAGCCTTCGCTGCTGACTCCTTTGCAGTAGATAACGTTACCTCCATTGGCTGTGTAGGTGGTGACACCATCGTTAATGCTGCCGGTGTAGTCCACTGGTGGGCAGAGGATGGTATCTACAGGCTGGAGGGAGACCCTGTGAGTGGCAAGCTGGTGCCTAAGAGCATGACACAGCAGACCATCGAGACATTCTTCTTAGAAGATATCCCTGATCTATCTAAGGTGTTCTGCAGAGGAGTCTACGATGCTAAGTCCAAGCGAATATTCTGGCATTACGCTGCTAGTGCTCCATCTGGCAATACTGACCGGTGGAAGTTTGACTCTGTTCTTATCCATGATACGAGCTTTGGGGTCTTCTACCCATGGGGCATCGCACCTCTGGCTTCTGATAGCCCTTATATCGTTGGTGCCTTTTCTGTACCTGCTGTTGTCCTTACAGAGACAACCACTAATGTGGTAACTACAGCCGGTGGTGATCTCATCGTAGACAACGTTGGAACACAGGTGACCACTACACGTAGGACCACTAGTGCCCGTACAGTGACAGACAACACCTTCGTTAAGTGGCTATGTGTTAGCCCGGCCTCTGCTGATAACCGTTGGACCTTCGGTGAGTTCAACAATACAGCGTTCCTCGACTGGTTCTCTAAAGACAGCACTGGTATGACATACAGTAGTTACTTCATTACAGGACATGATCTCTTTGAGAACCTACGTAACAAGCAGTCGCCTCATGTTAGGTTCTTCTTCGATAGAGCAGAGTCCACTGGTGCCTCTACTTCAGCAGGCAGTTGCTTAGTTAGGTTCAGGTTTGACTGGGCAGATGATGAAGCGTCAGGTAAGTGGTCATCGCAGGAACAGGTATACGCTAACAAGTTCAAGTTAGACAACTCTATTATCTCTGAAGTACCTGTTGGTTTCCCTGTGGTAGTGCGAAAAGCTAAGTTCAGAGGTAAAGGCAGGGCCATCTCAATCAGGTTTGACTCTGAGACTGGCAAAGACTTTAATCTATTTGGTTGGGAGTATGTCATTGAAGCAGGAGCCAACGTATAACATAACATTCGCTATAGAAGCGGTAACTCCAGAGTTCATCTTAGACGAACTAGAGCCACTAATCTTAGAGAACCATGCAGAGCTAGATGATCCCGATGAACCCTTAGATCCAAACTATGACATATATGTTACTATGTACCAAACAGGTAATCTAAAATGTTTAAGTGTAAGGGACGAAGGGGACTTAGTAGGCTACGCTGTTATCCTCTTAAGTGAAGACATGAGGAATATAAGTAGAACAGTAGCAGCAATAGATATCTTGTACTTAACTGAGCAGTATAGGCGATACGATGTATCACGGAGATTCTTCTCTTTTATACATAAAGTCCTAAAGCAGAATGATGTAGCTTCATACAATATAAGTGTAAGGAAAGACAAGAGGGACTTCTCTAAGTTACTAGAGCGTTTAAGTTTTACTGAACTAGAAACAGTATACACGAAGAGGATATAAAACATGGGTGCAGTAGCAATCATTGGCGCAGTAATCTCTGCAGCTGGTACAGTAGCTCAAATTAGTGCAGCTAAGAAGAGAGAGAAAGCTGAACAACGTAGGTTCGCAGAGACAGTTGCATCCGATGAGCGCAGGGTAGCCCTAGAGAAGCGCAGACAGGACGTACTGGCATCTCGACAGAAGCGCGCTGCTGCTGGACAAGCTAGGCGTGCACAGGGCCGTGCTGAGAACCTGATTGCTAGTTCTGGTGGTGGTGGAGCTATTGGTCAGACTGGTTCTACGCAGCCCGGTGTAGCAGGTAATATTACCTCACAGTTGAACTCCAATAACAGCTTTGTCAACACTGTTACCAGCTTGGGCAACCAGATTACGGGACAAGTAGCAGAGACACAGCGTATTGCAGGCCAACCTATCACTGCAGGTAACAGCCTAGCGGCCTTCGGAGGTGCAGCTAAGAGTATTGGTGGCTTTGTAGCCTCTAATGCTGGTGCTATAACAAAAGCGTTAAGTTAATAAAGGGAACCTTTAATGCCCGAGATGACAGAGCTAGAAGCTAAGTTAACTCCGATTGATGCTGAGTTCAGCACCGATACAGTTAACCCTATGTCCGCAGAACGTAAGGACAATACTGTGTTATTGGCTGCAGCTGCTACCTCTGATCGCCCAGAGAACTTCCCTGAGCAACGTAGGTTACATAAGGCTACCTTAGATCACACCACCGAGGATGATCTACGCCTGTCTATGTCTGACCTACATAATGAAAGAGATCAAGCTGCTATGGCTGAGGCTGTAGCTGACATGATCTTCAACCCAGACAGAGATGCCCAAGAACAGGCTATCATTGAGTCCTTCCAGACTACAAGGGAGATACTACAGGAACGTGAGACCTACGATGCCTTGGAGATTGAAGGTATCCGTAAGATCATTGACTTCTCTCTAGAGCACCCTGAGTATGTCAACGCTGCTGCACTGATGGCAGAGGACCTTGCTCGTGGTGATGCCTCTGACTGGATCTCTGATCAGCTAGAGCGTTCCTCTATTATTGCACGTGAGGCTGCTCGTATCCAAGAGGAACATCAAGAGAGCTCACTAATAGATACTATTGTAAACTATGCTGCCACTATTATTCCTCTTAATAAGCTGACAGCTAGTGATGATATTCCCGGCGCATCCTTCTGGAACCTCAGTGGCTCTAATGTTAAAGGTGCCAGTGAGACCCTGATGAATATGCCTCGGTCAGAGTTTAATAGAGTGTACCCTGAAGTGTTCAAGACCATCCGTGAACAAAGTGGTTTCCTAGGAGAGAACCCTCTGATTGCCCAAGAACTCATTAAAGGGTTACAGGGTATGTCAGAGCAAGATGCTGCTAACTCTAATATCTTTGATGCAGTGGATATAGCCTCAGTTATACCAGTGTTCACCGGAGTAAAACTGGCCAAGGCTGCATTCCTCAAGGCTGCTTCTCGTCCTGCTGCTGTAGACGCAGTAGAAGCTACACTACGTGGCTCTGATGAAGCAGTGCTTGCAACTGATGACGCGCTGGAGGCAACCATGCCTTCAGGGATGAAGTTACCTGATGGGGTTAATTCTCCCTCTGTTGGTGAAGCAGTAGCACGCAAACTAGAAGTACAGAAGGAGGTGATCGAACGTCTACGCTCTGCTACCCTTGGTGGAGCACCCGATGTCCCTAGGCTGACACCAGAGGAGCTACTCGCTGCTGTGGATGCCACAAAAGAGGAGGTATTAAGCAGGTTTGGGAAGGCAGCGACAGTTGACTTCTATACAGAACAGAGTGTACGTGCAGGCATTCCCTTTAAGAACGGTATAGCTAAGCTAGGCTACATCGTAGGGCGTAAGGATGGGCATGGCTTTGCCTCTGAAGGTACAGCTCAGGCAGCTATAAAGAGGAATGGTATTGGTGATGGTGAAATAGTCTATGACCAACATAGTGGCACTTACTTCATCAGAGGCAAGATGGATGTAGCCGAGAAGAACTTTGCTACCATGAAGCACACGGATGTCACTGAAGGTACAGTGATGGGTTCATTCTTACGCTCCAGTGCATCTATCTTACCTGAGTATATGCAGCGCAGGGCAGTAGCAGCTGACTTCTCACAGAGTGCAATGCATAGATTAATGCAGCCTATCGTTAAGGACCTAGGTAGCCTCAATAGGAAACAAAGAGAGGGTGTTAATGCAGTTATAGTTAGAGGCAGAGATGTAGATAATAAGTGGTATAACCTAACTGAGTTCCATAGGGAGTTCAGACAGCTTAATGGTAGAGCACCAGTGGACAAGGAAGTCCAAGGGTACTACTCCCTTAAGAACCTGAATGACTTTGAGTACTACATGCGTAACCATGCTGAGTACATTAAGAGTGCAACAGAGGGGTGGCAGACTGGTAAGCTAGAGCATGTCAACTTCAGCATGTCTACACGTAATGTACGCAAGGTAGAGCAAGTACCTGACCTACGTGGGACTACCTTGTTCGATGTAGACGCTGGTGTATTCAGGTTAGGCTCTGACTTAGTGCCTGCTGACATCCAACAGAAGATCACGAAGGGTGGTTATGACCTATTTAAGGTACAAGATGCTAAGCTAACTGCTAAAGGAGGCAAGCCAGTCAAGTATGTCCTAGCTAAGGCAGGTCAGATGCAGCTAGAACCACTGCAGTATCAGCAATTGCTCTATAGGCCCGGTGGTCATCGTATCTACAGGGGTACTGTGTTCGCTAAGCAGGCTATAGTGGGTAGTATTACCTCTGCTGGTGGCAGGGTAATGCGCTATATCCACAATCCTAAGACTCATGCTGTGTTTACCACCAAAGGGGAAGCAGATACATGGGTGGCACGGATGGAAGAGGCCAGAGATGCCTTCGTTAGGCACGAAGCAGGTACTTTAGGGCGTAATGAAGCAGATGAGATTCTAAAGAGGGCTGGATTTGAGGATGGTGTTGATGAGTTCCAAGAACATGTAACTAAGGGGCGTATAGTTAAGGATCAGAAGTTTGAGACTATTAGAGATGGGGAAAATCCCTCTGTATATAAGAGCATCTTGGATGAGAATGGTAACTTAGACCTACGGGAGGTCTCTGATAGTAGACCTAGTTGGATGGAGGACCACGGTAGGCTCTACTATTCCAAGAGAGGGGCTGCTCTGGCGGGCCCACAGGATGAACTGGCTGAGACCATTGATCCCTTCAGGGCTGCTAACAGGGCAGTAGAGAATGCCATGCAGACATCCTCTTATATCAACTATAAGGTCAATGCTGTCCAACGGTGGATGAAAGAGTTCGGACACACCCTACCTAAGAATGAAGGTGTATCAGACTTACAACGTTTCTGGTCTGCAGGGGCACTACAGGGCGATCCTACCCTAATTAGAGCAGGGGAGCGCAGCCGTAGGGCCTTGATGAACCAGCTTGGCCACCCCACTAAGGCAGGTAGGGACTGGCAAGAGAGTATGGTTAGCTTTGCTGACTTCGTAGAGAAGAAGGTACCGGGTAAGCCGGGCAGTAACATGGCTAGAGGCATCTTAGACCTACAGAGTAGAGACCCTGTAGCCTCTCTGAAGGGCTTGACCTTTGATGCCAAGCTTGGTCTCTTCGATCCTTCGCAGCTTATAGTGCAGACACAAACTGCTGCTGCGATGATGTCTATTGATCCTTTGAATGCACCTAGGTTCTTCAGGGATGCTTTCCCTATGCGCTGGGCTGCTATCAATATAGATGATAACATCCTTGCTGCAGCTGCTAAGATGTCCTCTATGGACGCTGATGAGTTCAAGGCTATGGTTAAGACAATGCGTAAGAGTGGTGCAGCCGACCCTAATGGTGAGCTTGTTCTCTTAGATAAGCACCCAGGTATATCTGCCTCGTATATGGGTCAGAAGCTAGACAACTTTAGGCAGAAGGGACGTATCTTCTTCTATGAAGCTGAGCGTCTCAATAGGATCTATGGTTGGCGTAAGGCATGGAATGATCTACGCAACGAAGGGGCCACCGTAGAGCACCTTAGTACACCAGAGGGCAGGGCACAGCTGAGTAGCTTGACTGACAAGTACACTATTAACATGGTGTCTGCCTCTGCTGCTTCATGGCAGAAAGGCGCATGGTCTGTGCCTACGCAGTTCCTTAGCTACCAAGCTAGGTTCATTGAGAACATCCTACCTAAGGGCCTCGGTGGCAACCCGCAGTGGACCTCCGGTCAGAAGTTAGCACTAGTATCTGGGCAGCTGTTCCTCTATGGCTCTGCTGGTATCCCTGCTGGGCGTGCCATAGCTGAGTATGCTAAGGATAAGCTAGGGTTAGAGTTTGAAGGTGATAACTTCGCAGACAACGTAGCCCACAGAGCCATCCTAGGCGGTGCTATTGACTCTATGATCTACGCTAGCACCCTAGGTGAGGTCGATGTAGCCTTCGGTGCACGTGCAGCCATCATAGGCAAGGGCCTGTCTGACCTCGGTAGTCGCCTTATGGGTACAGATGTGGGTAATAGTAGCTTCCTAGAGGTAGTCGCTGGTGCACCCTTCGGTGTCCTAGGTGATATAGGCTCAGATACAGCTAACTCTATGGCTGAAATGTACAGGGTAGCAGCTTCAGGCACAGCTAGTGTCACTGATATCCTCCCTGAGATGCTGAGTGACATCGGGGATAACCTCAGTGTCCTAAGTAGAGCACAGAGGGCCTACCATGTCATCAAGTATGGCGAGTGGATCAGCCAAGAGTCAGGTAAAGCTATCACTAGTGCCACTCCGATGGAAGCCTTCGCTGCTGCCCTCGGCATCCAGCCTAGGGACATAGCTGAGATTGACTGGATGAGACATCAGATTGATGAAGACAAGACATTCACTAAGGATATGGCTAAGCGTGTACGTCAGCTGCAACTAGAGGCCCTTCGTGCACGTGGGCAAGGGGATGTTGATACTTACAATAGGAAACTCAGGATAGTAGTGGCATTAACACAGCACCTGCCTAGCCCTCAGAGGATGAAGATACATGTAGCAGGGTCTAGGTTGCCTAATCATGCCACTGTAGTAGAAGAGATGAAAGCAATGGTCTTGCGTACGCTTGGTATAGACGCTGCACTCAGTGGAGCATCAGAGAACACTAACAGGAGAGAACAATAATGCCTAAGTTTGATGAAATACTTAGTGAACCCACAGCACCGGCTCCTATTAGGCAGCAGGGCTTCTCTGCCCCTGCTACTGCGTCTACATCTGAGGCCATCGCTGCTGGTGTAGGCAGCTTAGCCGACTTAGCCTCTGCTGGCCTCTCCTTTATGCAAGAGCAGAAGAACAAGGAGGTCACTGATGCTGTCATTAAAGCACATAGTGCCAATCAGGCAGCTACTGAGCAAGGTAACCAGAATAGTCTAGCTCAAGAGGCTAATCGTAGTAAGATCAACAGGGATCTACAGAAGCAGTTCCCTAATGATCTAGCTTTGATTGAATCTGCTACACATCAGCTCTTCACTGGTAACAGCTTGATTGCTCAGAATGCTAGGAAGGCAGATGCAGCCGCTTCTATCATCACTCAGGACATTGCTACTGGCTTTGCCATCGGTGACTCAACGATGACTAATGAGGAAGCAGAGGCCCTAGGTAGAGGGCATCGCATCAAGATTGCACAGAGTAAGATTGAAGTTGAGAACATTGAAAGGCAGATTCAGAGGAATCAACTTGATGAAGTAGGGAAACAGAATGCTTTCACTGCTATCTCTGATATCATTATAGATCAAGTTCTAGTCCCTGCTAATCGAATCCCTGAACTTGCTAGTAACGCTGTCGCTGCAGGGCCTGAGGCTGAAGCTAACTTCATGGCTACCTTGGCCCCTCTAACCAACCAAGCTGTGACTACTTACATAACGCAGTCTAGGCAGACAGTGGCCTACCGTGCACTCACAGGTAAGGCTAGAGAGCAGGCAGATAAGGAAATAGAGAAAAACGCCACGATGGTCAGGGATATGTTCGATGCATCCAAGGGCGTCCTAGCAGTGAAGGCCTCTGGTGAGGCAATGAAGCACTTCAGTACTAAGCTGGGTTTGAATGCATCAGAGTCTATCCGTATGTCGTCCTTCATTAAGGATGTGCTAGGTGAGCGTGCATTTGCACAATTCGTTACGTCTGAGTTGCTGTCTAATGTGGCTACAGTTGATGAGTTCAGGACTCGTATTGGCTCTGCACTACAGGACCTAGGTAGTCTGTCACCCACTGAGGTTAACAGCCAAGGCCTACGGTTGACTCAGATGCTTAAGTACCTAAAGAAGCCAGAGATGGTACGAGAGATCAGCTCTAAAGAGGAAGCCAACCAAGTCCTAGGTAGTGCATCGGCGCTAGCTGCTGCACAAGAGAAGAATTCCGGTGAAGCACTGCCTGATGGTCAGATCAACAACTGGTTTGAACAGAGATCTATGATGAGCGTGGCTGCAATGGAGCATGTTAGTGGCGCTCAAGCCTTGAATCACGTAGTTAAGGACTTCAACAAAGAAGGCTTCCATGCACGCCTAGAGGAACTGAATAAGGTAGACCCAACTAGAGCAGATGCCTTAGGTGACAACACAATCACCGTAGGTAACAAAGCACTATGGGCTACAGCTATGGCAGCTAAGGATAGTATCAAGTATAACCCTGATACAGGTAAGTTTGAACCTCAAGTTAAATCTAGTGCACGTGGTATAGCACAGCGTGGTCAAGAGACATTGAACAAGAGAGCCAACATAGCTGCTACAGAGGCCAACAATGCAATTGATCTCATCGTTAGGCTTAAGGGCTTCGATGGTACCCTAGGTAAACTAGAAGACAATGAGCTAAGGGATGCCATCGTTGCGACAGCTATGGGCAGGACTAACATTCCTCTGGTGCAGGAAGGTAAGAAGCTACGTGACTTCAACGTAGACTCCTCTGCACTAACTACGCAAGCTAGTAGGCGCAGTAGGTCCTTGAATGTAGCCTTCGAAGAGCAACTAGGTGCAACTGCTGATGCCCTTAGAGGGTTCATCAGAGGTGCTAATATAGAACGCCCTGAGACACAAGAGGAACAGCAAGTAAGTAGTGTTGAGCCATCACAAGTAAATACTGGTAATAGTGCCAACAACACAGGTGCACCTTTGAAGAAGGTTGAACGCAGGAGAATCGTTAATGTCCGACCTAAATAACCAACAAGAAGAACCCATGCAAGGTGAAACTATAGACGTAGTCTTGCCCAGCGGTAGAACTATAGAATATCTAGCACCACCGGGATTAGACTTCGATCAACTTAATGCACACGTTAACAGCTTAGACTGGGATGCAGCTGAGCGCGACTTAGACATTGAAGATACTACCAAGGTTACCAACAGAGTGCAAGATAGTGTCAGCAGAGGCATTAAGTTGAATAACCCAGGTAACATACGTAGGTCTAAAGAGAAATGGGAAGGGCTATCATTAGAGCAGAAAGATGGTGAGTTCTTCTCCTTTGAGTCACCTGAAGCAGGGTTAAGAGCTATGGCTAAGATCCTGCAGACGTACAAAAATAAACACAAGATTGATACAGTGGATGGGGTTGTGTCTAGGTGGGCTCCCCCTAATGAGAACGACACAGTCTCTTATGCTGACTTCGTTGCAGCAAGGATGGGGATCAACCCCAGTGACCCTATTAATTTGGAATCACCGGAGGATCTGGTACCTCTCATGAAGGCAATGACGTTTATGGAGGTAGGGGAGAATTACGAAGAGGACACAATACGTGAAGGTGTCCGTAGGGCAGGCATAAAGTTAGTAGAGGGAGAACAATAGAATGCTACAGTGGCAATATCAGCCTTTTGATGTAGTTTTATTCAGTGGTAAAGGTCTCGTATCACGTGTGATCCAACTTGGAACGGGGAGTGAATGGTCTCATGTTGCTCTGGTGGTACCTGATAGCACTCAAGAGGATGGTGTAGCTCTTCTGGAGAGTACGACACTGTCGGACGTACCTTGCCTTGATGCTGGCGTTCCAATGAAGGGGGTAATGAGGGTTCCCATTGAGGAACGCGTGAGTACATATGATGGGAAGATTGCTGTACGTTCGATAGAAGGTCCAGTAAGTCCTGCTCAGGTTCTACAGTGTGCGATTGAAGAGAAGACTTATATGGGCAGGCCTTACGAGGAAAACCAACTTGAGCTTGCGAGTTCTGCTTTAGATGCAACAGGACTACTGACCAATCAGGAAGATATGTCTTCAGTGTTCTGCTCTGAGTTAACAGCCACTGTACTAATCGCATGTAATATCCTTTCTAAAGATAGGGCTACAAATGAGTACACCCCTGCTGACTTCTCGTTAGAGGACGGCAACGTTCAGCTTAGGGATGGGTACTCATGGGGTGAACAGGTAGTAGTCAAGGAAGAGAAGCAGCTTAGCTTCCTACAGAGGCTACTTAGTTAAATCATCCCGTAGCGCAACTTATTCAATGTAGTGTACTCCTCTGTGACATCCCCTTCTTCAAGGCTGTCACCCATATGTTGTGACTCTTTCATATCTCCCAGTAGGCCATCTACTGCCTGTGATAAAGTGGGTTGCTCATCTAGGTAAGAGTAGGATGCAGCAGCGTAGACAATAATATCCAACAGTTCCTTCTGGGCCTCATCTGGTTGAAAGTGATTCAACTCTGGGGCCTTCTTCATGATCTGTCCTAGTGGGAACTCGATACCCCCTAGCATACGTTGGATCTGCATGATAGGCTGCTCATTGAAAGGTAGCCCCATGCCATGACGCTCTGCTCCCTTGCCCTCTGATGCACGCTCGAATGCTTTCATCAAGGCATAGAGAAGTTCATCATAACCCTCCTTCTGTTTCATCGCTGTTTGCAACATCTGTGATATCTTTAGGCTGATTTTTGATTGCATCTAATTGTTCCTTGCTCATTATTAAAGGTCTGATTGCAAACTCCTGTCGCAGCATAGACATCCTTGCATCCACTGCATCACCGAAGTTCTCTAAGCGGTCTCTAGGTAGGCAAATGTGTAGGTACTGTGCCAGCCTCATGTAAGCTGACACAGCGTGCTCTATTGCCTCTTGTGGTTCATCGTCCCATACTCCTATCTCTTCTAGGTCATCCTCTAAGGCGGCGTGGACTCCTGCTTTGGACATCTCTGGCCACCTAGAGGCAAAGTAATCTGCTATGCTCAATAGGGAATCAACTTGTTTAGGCACAGTTAGTTTCCTATCCTACCATATTAGACAATGAATGTACTATCTGCCTGAAGATGTAGTCCTTAGCTTGTTGCTCTACAGGAAGCTCATTAAAGGGCACATAACAAGGGTGTTCCTTCTTTACTTCATCTTTAACAGGACCATACTTCCACCCAGCTTCAGTCTTATCCTTCATCCATGCCTCATGAGTAGCTGCAGCAGTGGCATCTAAGTTACTTTTTGTGGAACTTAACTCCTGCAATAGCGCTGTCCCTTTGCCACTGAGGGGCTTCCAACCATGATACTTGAGATGTATCACCTAGTGCTTCACGGTAGGCTCTGTTTACTTCGTGACATACTTCAGCAATTGCTTTATTGTTCATAGTATCTCTCCTTTTCTAACTTGTTCATCTGCCATTAGTGTAAACGCTTCGTCTAACATAGGGCACCATTGTCTCCATAGCTTCATGTTAAGTCCACTATCTCACAGGAGTCAGCACTACACGCCAGTGTTTGCATACCTGCTGTGTTGTCCTCAGACTCGTAGCCTAGACCGAAGGCATCCCACTCAATGGCCCTATGTTGCCTCTTCAGTGCATCGTAGTCCTCCTTTGTACACTCTTCGTAGGGTGCCTGCACATAGCTATGGTCAGAGTAGGGTAGAAAGGACACACCAGATATCTTATCGAAGTGCTTGTACACCCATGCTCCTACTTCAAGCCACTCATCTTCCCGTACGTTGACTGTGATGCTTGGCTTGTGTTCACACCAGTGTTCAGCGTAGGTTTTCCAGAGTTGTAGGTGACTGATGGCATCGAGTCCATCTCTGGTGGTTCCGCCCACAGGACTTTTAATGGGGAAGGCAAAGACTTTGACTGATCCATCGGGGGAGTAGGCGTCGTCTTCGCAGTGTAGTCCTTGGTCTTGCAAGAATGCACATAGGGGATCTTTGGCGTCTGCACGTACGTGGCGTATGTAGTATTTGCTATGTCTTGGATGGATGCCTGAAGCCGCATCCACCAATTGAGACACAGTGCCACTAGGTTTGACGCACGTGGTTGCTGTACTCTGAGGTATCCCAAGCCTTTCTGCCCAGTCCTTATTCGTTGCAATAACTTCATCCCGTAGTGCCTCCAATGTGCTACTTAGACCAGCATTAGTATGAGTGAGTAGTGGGCAGTCGTAGATACCAGTGATGCTCACCCCTAGCAGACGTTCCTCTTCACAGTTGTCCCTCCATTCCCTGCGTAGGTAATTGAAGTCAGTCAACGTGGACTGTAGGGTACCAAGGATGGCAGCGTTGCGCACCTTGGCCACTAGGGAATCATATGTATCTTCCGCACGTGCCACCACTTCCGTAAGATTGCAGAACTGATACGGTCGCAGGATAATCTCCGAGCAAGGATTGGTTCCGAAGAGTATGCCTTCCGTTCTGCGCCGTAGATTCTCAGCTGCTTTATTAGAGGCAGAAGTTCTGTTAAATACCCCTCTCTCTCCAGACTTAGAGTCATATAAGGATGTCCATTCACGCATGAAGGCACCAATGTCTGGCTTCTCACTATAGCATACGGAATTGTTCGCAAGCGCCCGGTAAGGATGAGTTTCGTACCACTGCCCAGACTTACAGTGTCGCATCCTGTCATCTTGTAGGTTCGACAGTGAGATAAGGGCTGACCGTCTAACACCACCAACCACCACGCAGTCCCCAATCTTGCACGCGATGTCGTGGCAGTTTAGGCTACTAAGTTTCCTTCCGTGGTTTCCATTGAACACCTCCTGAACAAATTTAAATAGATCTATCAAGGGCTGTGGTCCACTGCTGCGACCACCGAAGGTCACTAGGCGTGCACCAGCAGGTCTCAGTAGGGACGTGTCGAAGGATGGATTCTTACCGTTATAGAGCTCTTCGATGCACCAACGTAGTGCATGTGCCCACCCTTCCTTGCTGTCCTCTACTACATGGGTGACAGTAGAGTCCTCGAATGTATCAGGTATAGTAGGTAGCTGCTCCACATAGTTCCTCTCTACTGAGAAACCTACCCCTGTGCCACACATCAGGATGTAGAGCATCTCATCAAAGCTACGTGTATCATCAATAGGGATGTATGCACAATTGTATGCTGCTACGTTACATCGATCCAATGCAGGGCCTGCTGTCATCAGGGCACGCATGGATGGCATACTCTTGAAGTCAATGATGCTGTCACGTAAGCGCCACCAGATGTGATCAGGGATGGTATATCCGTGGTTCTCTTTGGTGTGCTTAGTAATCCATGTCATGTAACGATTGACTGTTTCTGCTATATTCTCCCTCCGTTGTTCCTCTGGTAACCAGCGAGCGTAACGGCTAGTGTGTATGAAGGCTTGGTAGTCATCCATATTAGTAGTAGTCCTCCTCTATCTCTATCTCCGGTTCATACTTAGGTTTCTTAGGTGTCATCCTTGGCTTATACACTTTGTCTTGTAGTTTGTGTGCGAACATGGCACGCCTACGTTGTTTCCTCTTTTGTTGGTGCTCAAATGTACTCACCGGAGAGGCTACAGGTTTGGACTTCTGCTTCTTCTTGCCCTTCCTTCTCTTGCCCATCTTCGTTTCCTCTAATGTGATTAACATAATAGTTGAAGGTCTCATTAGGGAATGCTTCTACGATGTCTTTCGTAGTCAACCCTAACTCATTCACTAAGTCATCTGCATCGTAGGCGTCCTCGTAATACTGTAGCATATCCTCGTACAAGGCTGTCATCGTTGGTACTCCTTCCTCAAGGCTGCCATACTTACACTCTGTAAATCATAGACACCATTGTCTACATTGCTCTTGA
>Ga0316204_10004572_pt1 | contig 24568 bp, 29 predicted proteins | sample 6monrhotite_MG_2_FD_205661 | JGI IMG/M metagenome (GOLD analysis project Ga0316204, IMG submission 205661) | Microbial mat bacterial communities from mineral coupon in-situ incubated in ocean water Damariscotta River, Maine, United States -... | ecosystem: Environmental > Aquatic > Marine >... | reverse complement strand
ATTTTTTAACTAAAGCGTTATATAGGTTATTATCTAAACAATCCCAGAGTTATATTGTAAACTCACTAATAAACTCGGATGGATGTTTACCAAAAGCATCTTTTGAGTTTGATGATCGATTTCGTAAATAAAAACGATCTTAATAGACATCTTGCTTGAGACATTTAAAACTATGAATACATCCCCTGTTAGTTTAAGAAAAGACGATTCAATTGGTTTCATTGAAATTAATTATCCGCCGGTTAACGCTTTGTCTCAACCAGTTAGGCAAGGCATTGTTAATGGGCTTGAAAAATTTGAGTCTGATGGTTGCGTTAAAGCCATTATTATTTGTTGTATTGGAAAGACCTTTATTGCTGGCGCTGATATAAAAGAGTTTGGTAAAGAACCTTTAGAGCCATATTTACCTGATGTAGTAAATAGAATTGAAGCGAGCAGTAAACCAGTTATTTCGAGTCTTTATGGAACGATGCTCGGTGGAGGTTTTGAGGTGGCACTTGCCTGTCATTATCGCGTTGCTCTTAAGTCGGCAAAGTTTGGCTTGCCAGAAGTTAATTTAGGATTAATCCCCGGCGCTGGTGGAACACAAAGATTACCAAGAATAATCGGAACCAAAAAATCTTTGGAAATGATCACTAGTGGAAAACATTACAATGTTAGTGACTTTGCCGGCTCACCTTTATTCGATCGAATTATTGATGCGGGCGAAGATATAAACAAGGCTACCTTTTCATTCGCTCAAGAATTAATCAACCAAAATTTATTAACGACTAGACCGTTAGGCAAAAACAAAGTGATTGATGATGTCGATGATTGGCCAACCACCATAGAATCAATTAAGAAAAAAGCGAGAGGAAAAAATGCCCCTTTAGTAGCGGCTCAAATAATTGATAGAACGACAGATACTGATATTAATTTGGGCATGGCTCTTGAAAGAGATGCATTTATTAAGCTGAGAGATTCAGAACAATCAGCAGCGCTTAGGTTTGCATTTGGCGCTGAAAGATTATCTGCGAAAACGGGAATAAAAGAAAAGCCGCTAGGAGTAAAAAAAGTAGGCATTATCGGTGCTGGTACCATGGGATCAGGTATCGCAACAGCCTTTTTATCATCTGATTTTGAAGTGGTATTAATCGAACAACATCATGAAGCTTTAGAGGCTGGGAAAAAACGGATTGAATCAAATTTATCTTCTAATTTAAAAAGAGGAAGAATGACTCAGCAGCAAGTAGATTCCTATTTAAACAAACTTTCGTTAGCGATCGATTATCAGTCACTCAATGATTGTGACCTAGTGATTGAAGCCGTTTTTGAAAATATGAATGTGAAAAAGGAAATTTTTTCTAAACTAGATTTAATCTGTAAAGCTAATTGTATATTAGCAACCAACACTTCTTATCTAGATATTGATGAAATCGCTTCTGTCATTACTCGTCCAGAACAAATGGTCGGAATGCATTTTTTTAGTCCTGCAAATATAATGAAACTGCTTGAAATTGTTAAAACAAAAAAATCATCAGATCAGGCTATCGTTACGGCTATGGCTGTCGCAAAAAAATTAAAAAAAATATCAGTGCTTGTCGGTGTTTGTTTTGGTTTTGCTGGCAATCGGATGTACACCCGCTACGGCAGAGAAGTTCAGCAGATGTTGCTAGAGGGTGCGTCCGTTAAGCAAGTTGATGTCGCATTAACCAGTTGGGGTATGGCAATGGGACCATTAGCTGTGGCGGATATGTCAGGAATTGATATTGGCTATCATGCTAGAAGCTCCCAACCTTTTCCAGAATTTGATAAGGGTTATTTCAAACCATCGGAACTCATGTATAAAAAAGGAAGGTACGGTAGAAAAACCGGCTCTGGCTATTATCAGTATGATGAAAATGGAAAAGCTTTAGCTGATTCAAGTGTGAATGAATTGATCTTAAATCAGGCACAAGCGCTTAATATTAAACAGCAATGCTTCACCGATGAAGATATTGTACAAAGAGCCTTATACGCTTTGATATCCGAAGGTTTGCAACTGCTTAAGGATGGAATCGTTCAACGTGCCTCGGATATTGATGTGATTTGGCTACATGGTTATGGCTTTCCTCGTCATAAAGGTGGGCCAATGTTTCAGGCTAAAATGATTGGGAAGGAAAAACTAGAACGTGAGTTTAGTCAATTAAGAGAGCTGGAAGGTGTGGAGGTTTGGCCGGAGGTTAATTTTGAGTTTGATTGACTAGCTTATCGATAAACAAGACTAGGGGCTAAGCCAAAATTGGCGTAGAATGCCAGAAAAACGAATTTACTGAAATCTCCTTACTGCCGGTAACTACTAGGAATAATATGAAAAAAACATTTTCCCTGATTCATCCAAAGATCAAACTACCTCGTTTAATTGAGGCAGCAAAGCATGATGCTAAAAAGTATTTAAAACGAGAACGCAATAAGGCTTTACCTGAAGGTGTAGATTTTTGGGATTTCGATTGTAAATATGGTGTAACCGAACAATCTGCGGAAGTGATCCATCTTTCTGAAGTTAACAAGAAAATGGATGAAGCAGAAGCGGCTAAATTAGAATCCTTCTATTTGGAAATACTTGTAAAGCCAGGGCATCGAGCTAAAAAAGAGTAAACTTAAAATTCTGTAAATCAAATTCTACTTTAATAATTAGTTTATCTTCTCGATAACAAAAACTTATCAGCGTCGAACCAACTCAAATATTTGAGTAACAATAAAAAGATGCGAACCCTAAGTGACTTAGTGAAACGAAACCTCGCGACGTTTACAGCAAGAATACCCACCGTTAAAAAACGCTATTGGATACAATGCTTTTGAACGATTGGATATAGAGGATGGTCGACAGACGAATAGAAAATTCATCTTCGCGCCGTGAAAGCTTAAGCTAGCAGCTATTGTTAGGATCTGGCGCGGTGCCTACATGGATCGTCATTTCAAGTTACGCTCTTTAATTAACTTGTCTACTTCATCATTTTTCTTAGACTGATTAATAAACATGAAAATAAAGAACAAGGGAATTAATGACAAAAAACCGATGCTGCTTACCAAAATGCTATAAATTAATATACCTATTAAAAAACCAATAAGTAGTCCGTTTTCTATGGGGCTGGTTCTTAGCTTTTTAGATTCTGCTAATAGTTCTTGGTCAGTAAATTCTGAGATTTCTTTTTCTTTCATGCCAAATATCTCCATTATTTTATAATTAAAAGTACGCTAGCAACACCCGCTACAAAACTAATAAATGCTGTTACTGCGATTGCTAGCAGAAACTTGCTGGGTTTGTTTTGAAGCTTTGTATTACCAACCTGTACTTCATCTAGCTTAATAAGCTCACCTTGGCGAACTTCTAATACAGCGCATAAGCTCATAGTGGTTTCCCTTGAAGCTGCGCCTTGGTTTTCTACTCGCTGAATAGTGCGTAAACTAACATCGCAGGCATCGGCTAAATGCTGCTGAGTCCAGTTGTGTGTTTGGCGAAGCGACTTCACTGTAGTTGGGTTTAACTGCATTTGCTAAACCCAACCAAGAAAAAATTGGCTTACAGTATAGCCTAATGCACCAAAAACAAAACCCACAAAAAAGCACCACAAAATAATACCACCTGCGGTTTTAGGGTTGTCTGAAAATATCGATTGAGACTGAAGAGATAAAGTTTTGGTTCCCTTCAAAAAAGAACATTTAACTTTTCCGCTCAATATATTTGTGAGTTCGTAAACAATGGAATATGCACTGTCTTCAATGGTAAATTGGTGGACACCTTTAAAACCAAGGTTTCGCTTTACGCTAACCAGCTCATCGTTTACATACACTTCTTCTTTGCCGCTAACAAAGCTGCCAAAGCAGGCAATTTGATTATCACCTTCTTGAAAATAAAATTTATAACCACTCTTTCTAACTGGGTAGGCTTTATTATCCATTGTATTAACCTTTGGGCTCTTAACAACTGCAGATTAACACTAAATTACTAGTTTTTCGCCGACAGTTTTACGCCAGTGGCTATATTGTCATATGACAGAGGTGTTATTTTATGTTGTTGGTGTTTTGAGTTAAGCGGTATAGACCAATACTTTGTTTGTTGATATTTAAAAATAATGCCGATTTGAATTTTTTGCAAAGTAAAACATGCCAGTCACAATATAGCGAATGATTGATAGATACAATCGACTTTAGCAAAAAAGCCAAATAAGGAAGATTTTTGCAAAGGTCATTTTATATCCTTCTTTTTTGGTGGAACAATTACTTTATCAAAAAAAGTAAACTTAAAAGTTTGTAAGTCAAATTCTACTCTTATACTTAGCTTGTCTTCACGATTACAAATCACAGCAGTATTTTCTAGCTCAAAATAAACAGATTTTTTTTGTGATGGGTAGATGAAAGTATAGACATACTCTTCTCCATTAGCGGTTTCTGCAGCGACATACTGTTTGTGGGTTTCTACTGGATCAAGTTTAAATCCTTGTTTTTCTAGTTCAGTATTTAACTTTTTATCAATTAATTGAATTTGCTGCTCGGTTGGATTCCAATAACGGGTTAAATCACGGGTTTCAATACCACACTTTTTAATGATAGATAACGCACTAAGTCCATCGAGAATATAGACGCCGGCTTGATCAAGTGTTCGGGCTGATGGTTTCTTTTCTTCAGATGTTTGGGCTGTAGCATTCAAACTAAGAAAAAAGATAGCTGTAACGCTAACGAGTAAAAGTTTTGTCATATGGCTCTGCTTTTAATTGGACTACTAAAATCTAAAACTAGTTTTACCGGTTATTCGAAGTAAATTCAACTTTATTTCTATATTTTTAGAAAATGTTAGTAAGTATTTATAACCACCGATCCTTAACCATTCCATAATGAAAATATCCCCATTGCCCCAACCGACGAAACTTAGCAAAAGGAAATTTAGGTAATTCTTTAGTGTAAAATGGAAGATCTGGAACTTCTAAACCAGCAACTCTTTGAGCAAGCCGCTTACCGGCTTGTACCGCGAACGAGACGCCGTTACCACAATAGCCTGCACTATAGAAAACATTTCCATGGTCATCTGCCTGACGAACATGAGGAAGATCATCCAGTGAAATGCTTATCCAACCGGACCAAGAATAATCTAGATTGATTGAATGGAGCGCAGGAAAACTCTTGCGTAAAACATTTAATAATCGATTGGCAAAATAAGGGTTGTCTGCATCTTTGCCGGATATTGCGCCTCGACCGCCAAACAGTATGCGGTTATCCGGTAGCTTCCTAAAATAATATTTTAGTGCACGGGTATCCATAACGACATTGTCAGTGAGAAAGTTTGTTTCCGCCAATTGTTGGTTAGTTAATGGCTCAGTCACTATAATTTGAGATAACACCGGCAAGGTTCGATTATCTACCGATAAATGAAATTGTTTAGGAGTATAGCCGTTAGATGCAATCACCACCTTGTTGGCAGTAATAACACCATTGGGAGTTCTCAAGATTTGCTTTTTTTGAGGCGTTTCTGCCCAATGAATAATGGGAGATCCGGTATGAACTTTAACTCCTGCATCTTGTGCGATTTTTTGGTAGCCCCAGGCAAGTTTTAAAGGATTGATCCCATAACAGTCATCAAATCGAATCGCGGCAAAGGCATCTTGACTATCAAAATAATCGGCACGGATCGCTTCTCTAGTTAGTATTTCCGTGGAATAGTTAAATTCTTCTTTAAGCAGTTTTGATTGTTGGTGAAGCGATTTTATCATTGAGGGTTTGTGAGCCACCCGTAAATAGCCCTTAGACTGTGCATCACAATCAATTCCGCTTTTTATCAATTGATTAACTGTATCAATAGCTTCACAAACTTCATCATAAATACCGTGAGTGATTTGCTTTCCCCATTGTTTAAGCATCTCAGAATAAGGTTTTCTCCCAGTTGATTTAAGGATAAAACCAGCGTTTCTACCACTACAGCCCCATGCGGTTTGGTTAGCTTCAATGACATGAGCTTGAACATTATGCTCTTTGGCTAAATGAAGTGCACAGGATAAGCCTGTATAGCCACTGCCGATAATTGCTACATCGACATCAATATCTGAATTAATAACACCTAAATCCTTTGGTGGATCGCCAGAATTATCGGCCCAATAGCTCTGAGGATAAGGCTGGTTAGTGCCTGGAGATAGTTGTTTTAATGGATCGTACATTATCTAATAAAGGCCTAAATTGGTGTGAGATTGGATCAAGGAGGGCTGATTATGGCAAAATAACCCATTAGAAGAAACAATAGATGTTTAGTTTACTCCTCATTAAGGATCGCAATGAATCATAATTTAATAATTGTTCCGCTTACGCATGAGTATTTCCAGCGAGTTATTAATTTGGGAAATGAAGTTCATGGCGAGGGTTATTTGACCGATGAAATTATCGAGAAGATTTTTGAAAAGAGTTTAATAAAGGATATCAATTGCAGTTTCGTAATGCTCGACCAAGATAGGGTGATAGGATTTCGCTTAACCTATGCGCCCACTCAATGGGAAGTTGACGAGTGGTGTTCTCCAGATTTATGGAAACTTCCGATAGAGGAACTATGTTATTTCAAAAGTAGTACAGTTGATTCTGATTATCGTGGCAAAGGTGTAGCAAAGACGATGTTGCGAGAATCTATTAGTGCGACAAAAAAGCAAGGAGCGAAGGGAGGAATTTGCCATACATGGATGCAGAGTCCGGGTAATGCCGCGTATAAATATTTTATAGGCTGTGGTGGAAAACTGTTAAAGATTTATCCTGAACGATGGCTTGAAGACAGTTATTCCGGGTATCGTTGTGTGGCCTGTATACCAGAAAAACATTGTCGTTGTGATGCTGGAGAAATGATTCTTTATTTTGATAAAGAATAAATAGAATTTAAGCCCAAAGCTGAGTGAAGTGAGAAAAAATATGGATAGCCCAACTGAACAAAAAAAGAAAATTGCAGTTGCTGCAGGAAAAGTTTCATCGACTCTCGATCTGCAATCTTTTTTGCCCTATCGGATGTATCGATTAGCTGCTCAAATGTCACAAGCAGGGCATAAGCTTTCTGATTTAATACTGCAAACAGGTGTACCAATTGGAGAGAGAGAGTGGCGAGTGATATCTGTTTTGGGGGCTTACGGAGGTTTAACTAACAGCCATGTGGCAGAAGCATTAAGAACCGATGCCGCAACTGTTACTCGTGGTGTTAAGGTGTTAAAAGAATTGGATTTTGTAGCTACCCGAAATTCAAAAAAAGACCGTCGAAAAGTTCTAATCTATTTGACTCAAAAAGGCGCAGACTTTCATGATCAAATTACACCCAAACGAATTGAAACTGGGGATCAAATAGAGTCATGTTTTTCAACCGAAGAAAAAGAACAATTACATCATTTGTTAAATAAACTTGACCGACATTTACAGCATCTAGAAAATGAATTTGAGGATGAATGGGAATAAATGCTAGTCAATATTAGGAGAAATAAAATATGAAATTTTTTATCTTAATCATAATCACTATTTTTACTGTTACTTTTGTTTATGCCAAGGATAGTCCACCCTACATAGAATTTTTAGCTAACGAACAACCAGGCACAAAAAATTTACCTTTTTCAGAAGCTGTTAGAGTTGGCAACTTATTATTTCTTTCAGGTCAGCTCGGCGTTGATACTCAAACAGGAAAACTTGTTAAGGGTGGATTAAAATCAGAAGCGAAACAAACCATGGATAACATCAAACGGACTTTAGTAACTTACGGATATTCGATGAAAGATGTTGTTAAATGTACCGTTATGCTTGCGGATATATCTGAATGGCAAACATTTAATGACATTTATGTTACTTATTTTTCTAAACCTTATCCCGCTAGAAGTGCCTTTGGTGCAAATGGCTTGGGCTTGAATTCAAGATTGGAAGTGGAATGTATTGCGGCTAAAGAATAGCTATACGCGGGTAGGAGTGCTCGTCTCGACGCGAAGATTTTTAGTTGTTTTATAATAATATTTCGTAGCGCTATGCTTTCCTACGACTGTTTTTTACTCCTGTAAAAACAGCATACCATCCATCCTTGGATATAAGTCATTTTTTCCAAGAGCTGAAAAGTATAACGAAAAAAGCGCTTGGCGTTCCCGCTGGGGAGAGGAGCTAGTCTAGATTAATCTCCTTTTTTCTATTTTCAAACTTTATGGGTCAAACAATTTCGATCGTTTCTGGTTTCCGCAAAAAAATCATTGCTAGCAAAGCCGTAGCCACGGGAAATAAGAATATAGCGATAAAAGAAAACATCACCGTAATTTCTATGATACCGAGTACTAGATTAACTATCGCAAATCCCTTAATTAAACTCGATAGTTTTTCACTGTCTTTTAGTAGAACAATTGCTAACAATATATCCATAATTCCGAATGCGATTAAACATGAAATCCAAAGTAAAGAAATGATGGAACCGTTAATATCTTCTCCGCTCCAGAAAGAGAGAGTTTCTAATAGAAAAGTTCCAAAATAGAAAATTGTACATATGAAGATCAATATCATTAGAATGACATCTACCTTTTTGTAGTTGTAGTGGTCATGGAGCAATCGAATTAATCCAGAGTAAATATAAATTGATAATAATCCGATGAGTAAAAACATAAAACTAGACAAGCTCATATCCGAAGCAAAAAGATTTTCTACTGAATAATCTTGATTGCTGGAGTCAAAGTGTTTAGAAAGTTCGAAGATCCAGTAAAGTGGGGACAAAATAGTGACAGAAATCGCTGCAATTGCGGGATACAAATAATCAATAGACTTCATCATTAATTCCTTTAAATTTAAAATTAGTTATCACTTTCTTCAGTAATATATTCAAGAATATCACCGGGCTGACAGTCCAATACTTTGCAAATAGCAGACAAAGTATTAAAGCGAATGCCTTTTACTTTTCCTGTTTTTAAAAGGGATAAATTAGTCATAGAAATACCGACTTTGTTTGAAAGTTCAGTGAGTGATACTTTCTTACGAGCCATTTCCACATCGATGTTTATTCTTATACTCATGGCGTAAGACTATATAGAAAGATTTAATGTAAATCAATATTTTCTTTATGTAAAACATAAAATATTGTATGCTTTAAATCAATTTTTAACTAATGAATTGACATTATAAACCATTGTGTATTAGTATTTAATACAAAGTGTGAGGTAAATTATGCAAAGAAATACGAGTGTTACCCTTGGTGAACATTTTAGTGATTTTGTTGAAAGTAAGATTCGACAAGGTCGTTATGAATCGACAAGTGAGGCTGTGCGAGCTGGACTTCGCCTTCTTGAGGAGCGTGAATCTAAGTTAGACTTTCTTAAAAAGAAGTTAGCGGTAGGTGAAGCCCAAATTGATGCGGGTGAGAGCGTTGACGGTGAAGCTTTTATGCAAGAACTGTTAAGTTAATGGCAAAATATGAGCTGTCGTTAGAAGCTCAAAATAGTTTGAAGGGAATTAAATCTTATTCGCTTAAAACTTTTGGTGCTCGGCAGACGGAAGTTTATCTAAAAAGCATACAAAACCAAATGAAAAAACTATCAAGAAATCCGACGATGGGAATGGAAAGAAAAGATTTAAAAATCGGGTACTATAGTTATTTTGTTGGTTCTCATACTATTTATTATCTAGTTATAAAAGATAATATTGTAATTATTGATGTATTGCATCAATCAATGGAACCATCAATACATTTGTTTTAGTAAAAAGGATTAACAATAAATTCAAGATTGCGCGAATCCCAACTGCCGCCAAGACTCATAAATAAATATCGCGACACTATTAGATAAATTCAAACTACGGCTATTTTCAACCATTGGTAAGCGTAAGATATTTTCATGGGGTAAGTTGTCTAAAATATCCGATGGCAAACCTCTTGTTTCGGGACCAAACATTAAGTAATCATCTTTAGAGTAACTGGTTTCAGTATGATTGGTTGTTCCCTTAGTTGAGCAAGCATATAATTTAGCAGGCTGTTCACTTTCTAAAAAAGCTTCATAGTTTTTATGAATTTTAAGCGAAGAGAATTCATGATAATCCAATCCGGCTCTTCTAAGTTTTTTATCGTCGAGATCAAAACCGCAGGGTTCAATAATGTGTAATTGATAACCTGTGTTCGCACAGAGTCTAATAATATTACCTGTGTTCGGGGGGATTTCTGGTTCAAATAAAACGATATTCAACATGACTTAACTGCGATATTTTAAAAAGGTGTGGGCATATTATCATAATATTATGATTTCGAATCAGATAGGAGTTGATTGGTTTAAAGTTTTATATAATAGAGCTGTCCACATATGTCCGAACGGGCGAGACGGACAGTGTCCATTTAACTAATCACTCAAAACACTCTTCTTTCCATAAAAATAAATCCTTATATTTCAATCGATTATATTTTTTTAATTTCTTGGCATAGTTTTCGCCTTATGATTCATGAGTCATGAGTCATGAAAATTAAATAGTCGAGTCAATTAATGATCCAAGATACTTCATCACAAGATGTTATTTTATCTAAGCCAAAAGGGCGTAAGCCTTGGGTGCTGATTAGTATTGGTGTCGCTTTGATTGCTGTTAGTGTATTAGTGTATCCCAGCATATCTGATTGGTCGTCTACAGATCGGTCTGTTAGTTATTCTCGAATAAGAATTGCAACGGTTGATCAAGGCGAATTTATTCGCGACGTTTCACTTCAAGGTAATATCATTGCGGCGAACAGTCCTAAGCTTTATGCCCCTGCGTTGGGAACTGTTACATTGTTGAGCAATCCCGGTCAACTCGTTCAAAAGGGCGATATTGTTGCGGTTGTGAGTAGTCCCTCTTTAACAAATCGTTTACAGCAAGAGCGTTCAACCTTAGAAAGTTTACAAATTGAATTAGAAAGACAAAAAATTTCAACTAAGCAAGCACGAATTGAAAATCGTCAACAAATCCAATTGGAAAAGGTTGTACTTGATGCTGCCCTTAGAGAAAAGCGCCGAGCTGAGAAATCAGTCAAAATTCAAGCCTTGAGTCAGTTAGATTATGAGAAGGCACTTGATGATCTTAAAAGCTCCCAATTGAAATATGATTTTGCGATTGAACAAGATGAACTGGAACAAGAAAATTTATCTTTTGAATTAAAAACCAAAGAGTCTGAATTAAATCAATACCAATTGTTAGTAGAAAATACTGAAAGATTGGTAAAAGAACTTAATATACTTGCCCCAGTTTCTGGGATTGTTGGTTCTTGGTCGATAGAACAAAAATCAGCAGTTGAGCTGAATCAAGCTTTATTAACTATTGTCGATTTATCTGCTTTTCAGGTCGAAATTGATATTCCCGAATCTTATGCTGATGCCATTGGAATTGGAATGCCTGTTAAAGTTAGTTATAACAGCAAAGAATATGAAGCCTCGATTGTGAGTGTGTCACCAGAAGTAACAAATAATATCATTAAAGGACGAGTTGCTTTTTTACAAAAGCCGCCTCCTGGAATCAAACAAAATCAACGGGTAACCAGCCGAGTAATTCTTGAACAAAAAGATAACGTTTTATACTTACCGAGGGGATCATTTGTGCAACATCATGCTGGACTAAAGGCTTTTGTTGTTGATAAGGATATTGCGACCCTGACAGAGATTCGATTAGGTGCAAGAAGTATTAAAAAAATCGAAGTGTTATCAGGAATTGAGTTAGGTCAAAAAGTAATTATTTCTAATACTGATTTTGTTGAAGATGCAAAAATTTTAAACTTAAATTAATACAAAAAATTTTATAAAAAAGGAATATCTATATGTTAAAGATGAACAATATTAAAAAAGTATTTAGAACCGATTTAGTAGAAACTCATGCGTTAAGAGATTTCAGTTTAGAGGTTAACGAGGGAGAATTTGTTGCTGTAACAGGCCCTTCAGGTTCAGGAAAAACGACCTTTCTTAATATTACCGGAATGTTAGAAACTTTTAATGATGGTCGCTATGAATTAGATGGAAAGGATGTCAGTAAACTTAACGATAATCAACGTTCAAAATTACGCAATGAAAAAATTGGGTTTATTTTTCAAAGTTTTAATTTAATCCCTGATCTTAACTTATTTGATAATGTTGACGTCCCGTTAAGATATCGAGGGTTTAGTGCCAAAGAAAGAAAAAGACGAATTGAAAACGCGCTTGAGCGAGTAGGACTTTCTGCGAGAATGAAGCACTTACCGTCACAATTATCCGGCGGACAACAGCAACGTGTTGCAATCGCAAGAACCCTAGCCGGAGAACCGCTATTTTTACTGGCAGATGAACCGACGGGAAATTTAGATTCGTTAATGGCGCGTCAAGTCATGCAACTGCTAGAAGAAATCAATCAACAGGGCACCACCATTATTATGGTGACTCATGACGCTGAGTTAGCTCGTCGGGCACAACGAAATATTCACATTGTTGATGGGCAAGTAAGTGATTATCAGCAGCTTGAACCTGTATTAGATGTCGCTGAACCAAAAACTATCACTGCTTAGGAGCTAATTATGTTTTCATATTATTTAAAACTATCTTGGCTGAGTATCAAAAGAACACCTATGTTAACGGCACTGATGATCGTTGCAATTGGTTTAGGTATTGGCGTGAGTATGACTGTGCTGACAGTGAACTATATGATGGATAAAGATCCGATCCCGAGCAAAAGTCATCAGCTGTTTCATGTCCAGCTTTATACCTATGGTGAAGGGCACCGAAATAATCGAATGGAAGATGAATTTCCCTATCAACTCACTTATCAAGATGCCATGAATATCCATCGCTCTGAAGTTCCTCTACGAAAAACAAGAAGTCTATCTACTGGATTTTCAGTCATCCCGGAAGCTGCAGATATGCCGCCTTTCTTAAAGTCAGCTAGAGCGATTGACCATGAGTTTTTCTCAATGTTTAAAGTGCCTTTTCTTTTTGGCGGTACTTGGGATGCAGAAGTTGATCAATCGCCTCGTGAAGTTGTCATCATTAGTAAGGAACTCAATGACCAATTATTCAAGGGTGAGGATAGTGTCGGGCGTTCAATTAATCTTGCAACCATAGAATATACCATTGTTGGCGTCATTGATTCTTGGCAGCCGGCGCCAAAATTTTACGACCTGAATAATGGAAGCTTTAATGATGCAGAATCCATTTTTGTACCTTTCTCGTTGCTACCTATCCATGAGATACCAAGCTGGGGTAATAATAACGGTTGGCGTAGCGAAAAAATTAATACCTACCAAGATAAGCTAGCTTCAGAAACTATGTGGAATCAATATTGGGTTGAATTGCCAAACGAAGAAACCAAAGCCAATTATCAGCAATGGTTAGAAGGTTATATTGATGAACAACAAAAGATTGGCCGTTTTCAGAATAAGAAGGCCGCGGCATCGCTTAAAAATGTTGTTCAATGGATGAAGGTTAATCAGGTGGTTCCAAGTGACAATTCTATTCTAGTCTGGCTTTCATTTATGTTTTTGGCTGTATGTATGATTAATACAATCGGACTTTTATTGGCAAAATTTTTGAAACGTGCACCAGAGGTGGGAGTGAGAAGAGCACTAGGAGCAAGCCGCTCAGAAATTTTTATTCAACACTTGGTTGATGTGTCACTAATTGGTTTGTTAGGCGGGTTAGTCGGATTACTGTTGGGTCAGTTAGGATTGATGGGAGTAAAACATCTTTATTCCTCTTATAGTCAATTGGTACACATGGATCTCACTTTAATTCTAATAGCAATCGGTATTACTTTAGGTTCGAGCGTTCTCGCCGGCTTGTATCCCGCTTGGCTAATTTGCCGAACTAATCCGTCGGTTTATTTAAAAATACAATAGGAGCTCAAAATGTTTGAAATTAAGCCTATATTAAGTGCTCTACTAAGACACAAAAGCAGTAGCCTGCTAATGATTCTGCAAATTGCGATTACTTTTGCCGTGGTAGTAAACTCTACCAGTATCATCAAACAACGAATTGAAATGATGGAAAGAAAAACAGGAATGGTCGATGAATACTTGTTAACTTTTAACACGACAGCTTTTGGAGAAAACCACGATCAAGAATCCGATGTTAGGGCAGATCTTGAACTATTGAGGAGCCTTCCTGGGGTGGTAGATGTCGCACCGATGAATCAAATCCCTATGAGTGGTAGCGGTGACTCAAATGGTGTTGCGGGATCTCAAGAGGCGTTTGACAACCGGGAAGTTATTGGTGTTGGAATGTACCATGGTGATAGTCGAGCGGTTCATACTCTAGGTGTCGAGCTAGTAGAGGGACGATTCTTTACCGAAGAAGAAGTCGTTTATACCTCACAAAGACCCGATATAAAATCAATCATAGTGACTCAATCGTTAGCGGATAAAATCTTTCCGAATGGTGATGCGCTGGGTAAAAAATTGTATTTTGGTGGAGGAATTCAAATACCTATCGTTGGAATAGTAAAACAAATGTCTGGTTCTTGGGTGGGTGATTCTATTTTTAATGACAATGTGATTACACCATTTGTTGGATTGCAAAACTTTCAAAGGTACCTTATTCGAGCTGAAAGTGAGCAAGCTGTTACACGCTTATTAGGTGAGGTAGAAGCCTTGCTTATTAAGCGTAATCGAGAGCGAGTTGTAACCGGCATTCGTTCGATGAATGAGCTGATTACTCGTGCCTACTCTGGCGATGCGGCGATGTTAAAAATTCTATGGATAGTCATTGCTCTTTTGGTTTTGATTACTGCTTTAGGGATTGTTGGTATTGTTAGCTTTAATGTCAATCAACGAATAAAACAGATTGGAACACGTAGAGCACTTGGAGCGACCAAAGCTGATATCCTGCGATATTTTGTAACCGAGAATTTATTAATAACATCATTTGGCTTATTGGTTGGAGTATTGATGACATTAGGCTTTAATATGTTTTTAGCTGAAAAGTTTGCCATGCCTGCTTTCAATTGGGGCTTAATCCCTATTGGAGGTATATTAATGTTTGTCGTCGGAATTGTAGCTGTTTGGTTACCGGCTTTAAGAGCATCAAAAATTTCGCCGGCTATTGCGACACAAAGTGTTTAGAAAATTCGCTTTGACTGGCTCATAGAAAAAACTTGCTGGGTCGATTAAACTGTCTAACAGTATTTAAGGAAAATATAATTAAAATGAATCAAATTTTAGTAATCGATGACAACAAAGGCATTGCTACGGCACTGGAAGTGTTGTTTTCTATTTACGATATCAATACATTACATGCTGTTACTCCGCAAGAAGGTCTTCGATTTATTCAGTCAAATCAAATTGATTTGGTTATTCAAGATATGAACTTTACTGAGGATACAACCTCTGGTGAAGAAGGAATTACGCTATTTAAACAGATCCATAATCAACATCCTGATTTGCCAATTATTTTGATAACAGCTTGGGGAGATATAGAAACTGCCGTTGAATTAGTTAGAGCCGGTGCAAGTGATTATATAACCAAGCCTTGGGATGATATTAAGCTAATGGCGACGGTTAATAATTTAATCGAACTCGGTCAACTGCGAAATCAGACTAATTCGATGTTGAGTCAAAAAAAGAGTCTTGCGCAATCGCTTATTCAAGATTACGATTTGTGTGGAACTATTTTTAATAGTCAATCAATGTTGCAAACAATGACTATGGCAACTCAGGTAGCTCATGCAGACATTCCCGTTCTTATTACAGGGCCAAATGGTTGCGGTAAGGAAAAAGTGGCTGAAACAATTCAAGCTAATTCGTCAGTAAAAGATAAACCTTTTATTCGTGTGAATGTTGGAGCGTTGCCTATGGATTTACTTGAGGCTGAATTATTTGGTGCTGAAGCAGGAGCCTATACCGGCTCGCAAAAAAACGTGTTGGACGATTTGAAGCCGCTGATGGAGGAACTTTATTTTTAGATGAGATCGGTAATTTACCTTTATCTGGACAAGTTAAATTATTGCGAGTTTTACAAACTGGAGAGTTTGAACGCTTGGGTAGTTCTGAGACCAAAAAAGTTAATGTTCGTGTTATTAGTGCAACTAACGCTAATTTACTTCAGGATATTGAAGAAGGTAAATTTCGCGAAGATCTTTATTACCGACTAAACGTTATAGAAATTAAAGTAGCATCTTTAGCAGACAGGCTAGATGATATTTTACCGCTAGCATTGCACTTTATGTCAGAAGATGTGAGTTTATCGAATACTGCAGAAATAGCTTTGCAAAATCATTCATGGCCAGGTAATGTAAGAGAGCTTGAAAACGTGATCAAGCGTGCTAGTTTATTAGCTTCTAACCGGCATATTAGAATAGAAGATTTAGGGTTGGTCGAGATAAATACTCTAGTAGAGAAAAAGCCCAATTTCTCTGAACCAGATAGAAATAAATTACTGGATACTTTAAATAAAAATCATAACAACATTTCGCAAACAGCGAGGGAATTAGGTTTAAGCCGTCAATCGCTCTATAGACGAATGGATAAATTTAATATTCCAAGAGATTCAAACTGAACAGGCTTTAAAGAGTAGAAATAAGTTAGATAGCCCTTAATAGAACTTCTGGTAGAATGATAGGTAAACCAGACAAAATGACGCCTTGCTTTTGAAAATAAAACTAAGTCTAGAAGCCCAAATCACTATTTTTATTACATTGCTTATTTGCGTTATTCTAGTGCTTGTTGGGTTAATTAACTATTGGTTTGACGAGCCTATTTTGGCGGCTCTTATTAGTTCCGTTATCGTTATACCTTTGGCTATTTTCGCAATTCGTTTTTACATGAATCCAATTAACCGAGTTCTAAGTGCGCTCAATGATGGATTTCATAATTTTTTGGATAACGATTTTAGTGTTTCTTTAGCAAAAATCCGTAATGATGAACTAGGTGATTTGGTAGAGGTTTATAACAAGGTTGGTTCAGTTCTTAGAGATGAAAGGTTACATCTTTATCAGCGGGAACTATTGCTTGATACTGTCATCCAAACCACACCTTTAGCATTAATTCTAATAGATGATTCAGGGACAATTATTTACAGTAATAGTGCCGCAAGAAAGTTAGTGAATGTAGGTAAAGCAATAAACGGATTAAAACTTAATGCTCTTTTAAATGATATGCCAGAGCCTTTTTCTGAATCAGTGAGTTCTGGGTTGAGTGGTCTATTTACTGTCCCTCAAAAAAATTCAACTCAAACCTATCATTTAACTCAAAATCAGTTTTTATTAAATGGAAGGAAGCATCATCTATATTTGTTTAAAAGTCTGACAAAAGAAATTAATCGCCAAGAAGTTAATACTTGGAAAAAAGTCATTCGGTTAATTAGTCACGAGTTAAATAATTCATTAGCCCCAATTACTTCATTGGCGCATTCTGGAGAGTTGATAAGTAACAATCAACAAGAAGAAAAGTTGGCAAATATTTTTTCAACCATGGGAGAGAGGGCCCTTTACCTTAAATCTTTTATTGAAGGCTATGCTAGGTTTGCTAGGTTGCCAAACCCTCAGTGCGAACTAGTCGAAAGCTATGAATTCCTTTCTAAATTACAAAATATGGCAACTTTTGAGCTTGAATGTAAAAAAACGGAATCGCCTATTTATTGTGATCCAGCGCAAATTCAGCAAGTGTTAATTAATTTAATCAAAAATGCACATGAAGCTAGTGAAGAAAATCTTGAAAATGAAGAAGCAAAAAATAAAAAACAAGTCGTTGTATCTCTAAAAACATCAGTTAATAGCTTTGAAATTCAAATAAAAGATCGTGGTAAGGGTATGAGCGAAACTAACCTAAGTAACGCACTACTACCTTTTTATTCAACTAAAGCAGAAGGAACAGGTTTAGGACTACCTTTATGTCGTGAAATTGTTGAAGCGCATGGAGGAAAAATCATGATAGCCAACAGGCAAAATGGTGGTCTAAAAGTCACTATTATTCTTCCTAGTAATTATAGTAAGTAACTGGTTTCAGCTTAACTAAATAGATTTTTCATTTCATCCGCAAATCGAACAAACTTTTCTTTTAATGTTTGTTTTATTGATACATCTATTCCGCTAAAAATGGCAAGACCTTCAACGACAATAGTTGGCGCACTTTTATCAACCACTGATTGAGTTGTGTTATCAATAGCTGCAAAAATACAAAATGCTTTTGACATGACATTAACATTCTTAGGAACAGAAATATCAACACCACTAAATAAGCTATAAACTTTAATATGAACTGTTTTGTGGGTTAATTTTGCATCGGTTAAATCAATATCTGCACCACTGAAGAGTGCAAAAATTCGTGTTTCTTTGGCGACACGCCATTGACCACTTCGCGTATTACCAGAGAAAATACTTACTATGTTTTCGAATTCTTTCGGATCACTAGGATCATAAACGCTGTTAAGTTCTTCTTTCTTCTTTTCAATATATTCTTTATCGACTTCCAGCTCTAAATCAGCAACCAATTCAAGTAATGCATGGGGATCGTTGCTTTCCATCGCGCTATCTAGCCGTCGCTCAAAGGCTTCAATAGAAATTTCACCTTGACTATAGTTCATGATTAATTGATCAATCACTTCTTCTCTAACAGTTTCTATTGGTCGATCTTCTATTTTTACGGCCATGATATTTTCCTTGGATCTGTTTTATCGATCTGTTTTACAGGGGGCTATGTTAAAGGTATCACAGATATTTAGCTGATGCATTTAACTATTTATTATTCAATCTAGAACAATTCAGCAAGATATATGCCGCCTGTAACTCATTGATATTAGGTGAAAAATACGATGTTTAATTTGATAAAATTAGCTAATTGATTAAATACTGGTTTATTTGGCTAAACTTTCACTGTATACAACCTCACCCCATAACTTGTCATCAAATGAAATAAAGTGGTTATGTTAGACTAAAGGGAATCGATCTGAGGGGATAACCATGTCTGAACAAAAACACTTAGAACAACTCATCGAAAAGTTGCGTCAAACTCAACAAGATATTGAGGAAACATTAGAGCAACTGTTCGAGAAAAAGCGCAAACAATTTCAGTATAGTATTGATGCTGGAAAAGTGATTTTCGACAACACCATCAAACAACTTCACAAACAAAGTAAAATTGGTTGGCTTCGCTATTTAGCTAAAGCGAGACTCTCAACTATTTTATCCGCACCCATTATTTATGGTATGGTAATTCCTATTGCTCTGCTTGATTTAGCCATCACAATTTTTCAGCATATTTGTTTTAGAATTTATAAAATTCCCAGAGTAAAAAGAGCTCAATATATTGTGGTCGATCGACATCATCTCGCTTATCTTAACGTGATTGAAAAATTTAACTGCCTCTATTGCGGTTATGGAAATGGGGTAATAGCTTACGCTCAAGAGGTCGTTGCCCGAACTGAGCAATACTGGTGTCCAATAAAACATTCTAAGCATCATTTATGGCAGCATCGACATGCCGATAAATTTTTTGATTATGGTGATGTGGAATCCTATCGAAAACAGTTAGCTGAATTAAGAAAGGATTGGTCTGATGATCATAAGGATGCTTCTTCTGGAAATGGTAATTAGCTCGGTAGATACAAGGTTAGGTTGTGAAACCCAACAGTGCTAGATTAAAACTACAGATTATTTTATGATTAATTACATTTAAAGAATTCAAAAAAGAACTGAGTTAAATCTTTGGAAATAGTTTTGATATTAAATTCATAGGGTTAGTTTGAGCTATGTTGTTGGGTTGATAAAACTAACCCAACCTACCGGACTGTGACTTCATTGACTTTCATGCTCTACAGAGGCAATCCTTCAAAAAAAAATAATACACCTACAGTTTTAATATTGTTATCTAAAATTGAAACCCTGGAGTGCGTTTGGAATATAAACCAAGGCTCAAGCGTCATTTGATCAAAAATTCTCTTCCCAGGTTTCTTCTCAGGTTCAGATACTAAAACTCCGATCTGGCAGCGGTAGGTTTTGCATTCTAAAATATTAATCTCTACCAAATATGCCATCTCATGCAGTGTAAAAAAGTCACGGATTTTGGCCTCCATATCGAAAGCCCATTCATGATTAGTAGGTTCAACCTGAAAAGACTGATAATCTTCGCGTAAAGTGCCTTTCGTCTTTTTAACATATCTATCGAAGGGAGCGGGATAAGCTTCTTCAATTTCAGCTTCTGACCATTCCGCGCCTTGTAGGGCTGTATCGATTTGTTCTCTGGCTTTGTTAATTTTATCGACAGCAGTATTAACTTTTGCGAGTTCAGTTTTTATTGTTTCTTTGAGCTCTAGTCTATACTCTAGCGATTCAACAACAGATTGAAGGTGCATAACAGTAGCTTCTAGTTCCGAAATTTTTTCCGCCTCTAAGCTATCTTTTTTTAAAGATTCGCTTTTCGAAGCTAGTGAATTACAGAGGGGCACTGTGGTTTGTGTGACATGTTCCTGTTGAGTATTATCGTTTTGTGGGTTAGGTGAGTAACTTTCTGAAATAAATGTAAAGTAGACAATGCATATAACTCCGCCGAAAATGGCAGAAAAAAAGTGTTTAAAGTTCAAGTAAAGCTCCATTTCTAAAGTGGTTTAACCGTTTACTTTCGAGCGGGGACTGCAAGACTGTCCAGAAACAACGTCAAAAGTAATTGTTTGTGCATCCGTTATTCACACTTGGCTGACGTTATATTCTTCACGTGGCTATGTCAACTAGTCAAACTTCTGAGTCAAAGAAATTTACACACTGAGTGTCCGCTATTGGAAAGCAGAAATTACACCAAAAAATAAAGCCAAACTAGAGTCTATTTCTTGCCTGCCTAGGATAGCCATAATTTCAGCAGAGTTGCCATTTATTCGATAATAATTACTATTAGAACCACGTACAACGGCGGTAACTAGGTCTTATATGATGACTGATAGTATGTGTTCGTACCTGGACTAAAGAAGTTCTGATTTAAATTTTATGAATATGTTCTTTTAAGGCATCAGCCAAACCTTTAGCCTGAGAGTTATCTTCATTACCTAACCCCTCAATCATCCCCAACTGATCAGCTTTTGAACGATTTTGTCCTAACTTCATTTTCCCTTCAAGTCGATTAATTGGGATCTCAATACCTACAATCGCTTTAACCAATTTATCGATATATTCATCTGGAGCATCCGATACTTTCCAAGGTTGTTTTTGATTGGCTTCGTGTATATTGCTTAGTTCATTTACATGCGCTAACAACCATTCACGATCCTCTATCACGTTTGGATTTCCATAGGCGTGTACGACAGCATAATTCCATGTGGGAACGACTTTGCCATGATCTTTTTTTGCCTGATACCAAGAGGGGGTTATGTAGGCATGATCACCTTGAAAGGCAATGACGGACTCTAGCTCTTTGGAAAAAGTTTTCCATATCGGATTAGCACGGGCAACATGACCTTTTAATGTGCCAAATTCACCTTGATTTTCATCAAGAACAAAAGGAATATGGTTGATGCTAATTTCACCCTCAGAAACTGTTGTCCATGCCGCAAAGGGATTTTCTTTCATTAAAGAATGAAGAGTCGAAATATTTGTTTCTTGATTGGACTTTGGGATGTGCAAATATTTGCCCTCTTCAGTTCTTAGGAGTTGGATTAATTCTTAAAACCCAGCATGCTTTTCAGCATTAACACCCGCTTCAAACCACTCCGCTTTATCGTCCCAAAAAATATTTTCTTGCGGCGTTATTTTTGGACTCTGATCAAGCGAGCCTGCGGGAATAACTAATGCGGTACCGGCTTCATTAATATAAGGAAGTGCAGATCCGCAGTCTTTACAAAATGCTTTTGTAAAAGCTCTTTCGCCAGGGTAATCAAATCGTTTGATATTATCTTCGCCTGAAAGCCAATTAACATCAGTTGGTTTGAGTTGAATATTTGAGGCAAGTGGGCCGCCGGTTAGTTTGCGGCATTGCTTACAATGACAAAAATAAAAATTATCAACTTCAGCATCAATCGAATATTTAACTTTATCGCAAAGACAACTACCAGAAAAATGAGACAAACTCATAATGAACCTATTTAAGTTTAATGGTTATGATTTGAATGTATATGAATTGGAAGGGTTAAACAAGACAGCAACCAACTTATTGATTCTAAGCTGGTTAGATTAAGAAAATAATAATGTTTGGTTAGACTATTCGATGGTAAAAGTATAAGTTCCTAAACCATTTAGAACCACGCTGTGTTCACCAGCGGCGCCGGGATAGGCTCGTTGATATACCTCTTTAATTGGTAATAAATCAAAGGTCTCTTCGATTTGAATAATTGAATCACAAGCATCATTGGCATAATAGCCAATCGCAAATGATTGCTGGACGGGAAAAGACTCTAAAAAAATATCATTAGCAAAGAGACTGAAGTGGTGACTACCACAACCACCAGATACTTCAAATTTAATGGTTATACTATTCCCATTTACGTTTGATTCTAAAAATGTAAAGGGATCAGCGTAAATGTCAATTAGGGTTAAATTTGTCACATAAACAGGCTTTTGATGATAAGCCACTTGGTCCTCCAAGCCACCACATTCTGAATCGAGAGCAACCCAAGCATTATCAACATGAGCCTCACAGTAATTGCCAAAAGTTAGGTAGCGATCAGTCTCGCAGGGTTCAGTCACACAAGTTAATCCTGCTAATGGTTTTTTAGCACAAACGGGGCGATATTCCGCTGTGCAGACATCGGCTTGACAGCTTAAATCTAAATCATAATTAAGATCACAGCTTTGTCGAGGGCTACTAATAATTGATAGGTTATAAACATTTTGATTAGTTGGTAGCGTAATTTCATGGTTTCCGTCACTTTCGATGCTGTGTGTTTGGTTGGAAATCGATTCAAATAAGGTGACTGACTCGGAAAGCCCAGAAGCTTTGACTAATATAGAATTATCTCCTGGGGATTGAGGTTCTGGTTCAAAATCACTGCTGCTACACCCAAGCAGAAAGATTGTTATTAATATAAATTGAATAGTCTTCATTTCTTGTATTCCGGTTACTTATTCGATTTCTTTATTTTAAGCGAGGAGCGGCGGTATAGCTGTTAAAGCTATCATCATACTTGTTAAAAATTGTATGGAATACAAAAAAGGCACCTACAATCTGAGGGCAAGAGCATTATAAAACAATTAAAGATTAAAAAGGCCCTCTCCCCAACCCTCTCCCATAGGGAGAGGGGGGTAAAATTCCCTCCCCTTGGAAGGGGAGGGTTAGGGAGAGGTCGAAAATGGTTAAATTAATATCAATTCCAACTTGTTATACGTAATAAAGTCAAAATAAGGACTTGATTTTATAATCCATATACTTGCCCTGCCTATAATCTACAGATGCTTTGAAAAGGTTGGAGGCTTGTTAAGCTATCCTTCTAATTGATCTTTATAATGCTTTTTCGCTCCTTCAATCGCTGGCTGAATTATCTCTAGCGCAGTTTGATTGCAAGGAGGAAGCTGTGCATCCGATTCTGCGATAGGAGTCACAAGATCTCCCCATCGAATTAATCCTGCTCCGCAAGTTAAGCCCGCACCAAATGAAGCGGTAAGCATTGTCATGCCTGGTTTAATTCGACCAGCTTCAAGTGCATCACACAAGGCAAGAGGAATGGTTCCAGCAGAGGTATTGGCATATTGATCAACACAAACCATGACGTTATCCATATCAAATTTCATTCGATTGGCGAGAGTTTGAATAATTCTTACGTTAGCCTGATGAGGAACAAAAAAGTCGATGTCTTCTTTTGCAAATCCCGTTCTTTGCAAAACAGCATCACAGGCATCATTCATGCCTCTTACAGCATTTTTAAAGATATCTTGTCCCATGAAGTTGATAGAGTAATAAACGTCCTTCAAGTCTTCATTCGGGATGTCCATTCCCCAATTAGGAATATGAATCATCTCACGGGTGTCGGGAACAATATTTAATTTAGCGTCAAGTAGCCCTAACTCATTTTCTGTGGCTCTTAATACAACCGCACCTCCACCATCACCAAATAAAACCGCTGAATCACGACGCCCCCAATCCATAAATCGAGATGCTTTTTCCATACCGATGACTAATGCGGTTGTTATCGAACCCGCTTTAATCATATCGGTTGCGACATTTAACGAATATAAAAAGCTAGTACAAGCTGAGTTAAGATCAAATCCGGTTGCATTGACCGCGCCAATTTCATTGACGACAATACTGGCACTATTGGGGATAACCTCGTTAGGTGTGGTGCTACCTAAAATAACTAAATCTAATTCGGTCGCATCGATTCCTGCGCATGCAAGTGCACGTTCGCTAGCAACTCGTGCCATTTCTGAGCAAGAAACATGACTAATGTGACGTTGTCTGATACCGGTTCGTGAATAAATCCATTCGTCAGAGGTATCCATAAAAGAGGCTATATCATCATTGGTCAAAACTGCAGGAGGAGCACATTTCCCCCAGCCAATAATTTCAGCATGCATATTAGTAACGCCTATTGGTTGTTAATTAAATTGGTGAGATATTAAGGGATTGTAAGAGGGAATACAATTTAAGTAGGTGTTCAACTGGTTGGACTAGATGGTTGATTATGAGTGTCAAGTTAAAATCTCAGGCTTGTTATAATCTGCAGATACCTGTGCCACCTCAATAAAGAGAACTAAT
>Ga0316204_10004571_pt1 | contig 24570 bp, 20 predicted proteins | sample 6monrhotite_MG_2_FD_205661 | JGI IMG/M metagenome (GOLD analysis project Ga0316204, IMG submission 205661) | Microbial mat bacterial communities from mineral coupon in-situ incubated in ocean water Damariscotta River, Maine, United States -... | ecosystem: Environmental > Aquatic > Marine >... | reverse complement strand
AGCAAAGAGCCGAGTCGCCCCTTGCGAAGCAAGGGAGCGCTACCGCGAGTTCCCCTGAGGACGCGACCAGCGATCGCAGCGGCTCTGCCAGCGATCCCGTCCTGAGCGCAGCTCAGGATGCGTCCGCGCAAGCGGACCCGCGGCGCGAAGCGGCGCAGCAAAGAGCCGAGTCGCCCCTTGCGAAGCAAGGGAGCGCTACCGCGAGTTCCCCTGAGGACGCGTCCAGCGATCGCAGCGGCTCTGCCAACGATCCCGTCCTGAGCGCAGCTCAGGATGCGTCCGCGCAAGCGGACCCGCGGCGCGAAGCGGCGCAGCAAAGAGCCCTGCCGGAAGGCGCTGAGGTAGGGGCTCTGATCCCTCCGTGCCACTACGGGGAGGTGCTCCGCCAGGCCTTCTTCCGGCGCTGGCTGGACGAGGTCTCGGCGGCGCGTCCGCGCTTGCGGGGCTTCGACCCCGTGGCCCAGGGCGAGCGGATCAGCGAGTTCAGGCGCCTGGACGCGCGGCAGCTCCAGCTGGCCCGGGTTCGCCTGCGCCACCGCCTAGCCGCCCTGCGCCCCGACACCTCTTGGCTGGCGAGCAAGGACTCGGAGCTAGGCCTCCTCCAACGCGAGCTACGGCGCAAGCGCGGACACCTCCCGGTCCGCCAGCTCCTGCGGCGGGTCCCGACGGTCCTCCGGGCGCTCAAGCCCTGCATGCTGATGAGCCCTCTGACCGTGGCCCAGTTCACCGACCCCGCCCTCCACGCCTTCGACCTCGTGGTCTTCGACGAGGCCAGCCAGATCGCCCCTGAGGACTCCCTGGGCGCGATCTTGCGCGGCAAGCAGCTCGTCGTCGTGGGTGACTCCAAGCAGATGCCGCCGACCTCTTTCTTCAAGAAGATGGTCGCTCAGGACGTGGGCGACCTCGAGGAGGAGGACCTCGAGCCCGACTTGGAGAGCGTCCTCGACGAGTGCGTGACTCGAGGTCTGCCTCAGCGGGTCCTGCGCTGGCACTACCGCAGCCGCCACGAGTCCCTGATCGCGTTCTCCAACCGCCACTTCTACGAAGGTCGCTTGCGGACTTTCCCCAGCCCTGACGACGGCGGCGGACGCCTCGGGCTCTCGCTCGAGATCGTCGAGGGCGCGGTCTATCAGCGCGGTAAGACCGGGACCAACCCCGGCGAGGCCGAGGCCGTGGCGGACGCCGTCATCGAGCATTATCGCCGCACGCCGGAGCGGAGCCTCGGCGTCGGGGCCTTCAGCCAAGCCCAACAGGAGGCGATCCTGGACGCGGTCGAGAAGCGCCTGCGGGCCGAGCCCCAGCTCGAGACTCTCCTCTCTGCCGGCGAGGAGGAGCACTTCTTCGTCAAGAACCTGGAGAACCTCCAGGGCGACGAGCGCGACGTGATCATGATCTCGATCGGCTATGGCCCCGATCAGGAAGGCAAGCTCTCGCTCAACTTCGGCCCCCTCAACAAGGCCGGCGGCGAGCGGCGCCTGAACGTCCTCGTGACCCGGGCCCGAGAGCAGGTCCGCGTCTTCAGCTCCTTCCACCCCGACGACCTCGACCTCAAGAAGACCCAGGCCCACGGCGTTCACCTCCTCAAGCACTACCTCCAGCTGGCCCGCTTGGGTCAGGTCGCGAGCCTCGAGACCACTCAGGAGGCCGCTCGCGTCGAGCGGGCGACCGTCACCGAGGGACTCGCGGCGGTCCTCCGAGCCCGCGGGCATGAGGTCGAGCTCTCGATTGGTGGCTCGACGGTCAAGGTCGACCTCGCGATTCGCGAAGGCGAGCGTTACGTGCTCGGGATCTTGGTCGACGGCGAAGGCTGGGCGGCCCTCCCGACCCCCCGAGACCGTGAGCGCGTCGTCCCAGGCGTCCTCAGCCACCAGCGCTGGGAGCTGAGTCAGGTCTTCGCCCTGGACTGGCACGCCCGTCCGGAGCGTGTCCTCGAGCAGCTCGAGCGCGATCTCGTCGCTGCGCGTGAGGCTCAAGCCGCGCGGGAGGCTCAGGCCCTGGCCGAAGCCGAGGCCGCGGCCGCGGGTCAAGAGCCTCCCGCAGACTCCCTCGACTCCGAGGAGGGCGACCCTCCCTCGGCTGAGGCGATCAAGCTCAAGGCCGCGCCCGCGCCGGCCGCGACGGAGATCTCGCCCTATCTCGAGTTCGAGGTCACGGCCAAGGGTCTCCCGAGCGCCTTCCCGAGCTTCCCCGAGGCGGAGCTCGACGCTCTGGTCCTGGCCGTGATCACAGGGGAGGGCCCGATCCACTCCGACGAGGTCCAGCGCCGGGTCCTCGCCCACTGGGAGCTCTCTCGCTCGGGCAAGAAGGCCCGGACCCGAATCGACGACTCGGTCCAGCGTCTGGTCGAGGCCGAGCGAGCCCGCCTCAGCGGCGAGTTTTGCTGGCCCATTAGCCTCGTGGACGCCCCCCTCCGGGACCGCGCGAACGCGGGGCCCCGTGACGTGGAGCTCCTGCCGCCCGAAGAGCTGGTCGTGGCCCTCGAGCTCGTGGCTCGCAAGGAGTTTCGAATCGGGCGCGAGGATCTGATCAAGCGCGCGGGCAAGCTCCTGGGCTTCAAGCGACCCGGCTCGAAGCTCAAGGGCGCTATGGGGACGGGGCTCGATGGCCTCGTCGCGAGGGGGGCCCTCGTCGAAGAGCGAGGAATCGTGACTCTCCCAGAGTAGGATCTGCGCTGAGCCCGTGGAGTTGAACCCATGGAAATGAGGCCGCGATTCAGACTCGAGATTCCCCTCCCTCCCGCGGACGTCCACAGGCGGCTGGAGTCCAAGCTCGCCTGCGGCGGCTGTCCTTGCCGAGCCAACGTGTTGGGGAACCATGTCGAGGTCACGATTCGAGACGACCTGCGCCACTTTTGGTCCCCCCACCTCAGCTTGGAGCTGCAGGAGGCTCAGGAGGGGTCCGTCCTTAACGGACTCTTTGGTCCGAGCCCCAACGTGTGGACGATGTTCCTCGCGGCCTACGCCTTCCTCGTGCTTACGGGCTCCTTCTCCGGGATCTTCGGCCTCGTCCAGCTCAGCCTCGGCGAACCTGCCTGGGGACTTGGGGTGGCGATCGCGAGCTTCCTGGGCTGCGCGATTCCCTACGCAGGATCAGCGGTCGGTCGCCGACTCGCAGCGGAGCAAATGGAGCTCCTGCGCTGCTTCCTCGAAGAGTCCCTTCAGCTGGACCACCTCCGCCCCGAGAGCGCCTCTTGTCCGCCCCCGACAGATTCCGCCCCTGCTCCCGCCCGAGCTCTGCCCCTCGCGGGGGAGTGAACTTCCGCTGGACGCCTGGCGGTGCTCCTCGCCGTGCGAGAGTGAGCCGCGAAACGAGGTCTTCCTATGATTCGGAAATACGCGGGCAACAAGAAGAGCATTGAGGCCCGCAGCCACGACGGGGGCCGGACCTGGGAAGGCAAGCTCTTCGACACCGGCCGCGAGTCCAAGTTCACCGAAGCGACCGAGAAGGAGCTCGACGATCTGGCTGCCAAGGAAGGCATGCGCCGCGTCTCCTAGGCGCCCGCCGCCAAGGCCCAGAGCGGCGAATCCACCGTCGCGAATCCCTCTCTACACACGACCCCCATCACAGGGATTCGCGGCGGCGCGGGCTAGCTCCACTCCTCGCGAGGGATCTTGGAGCGGATCTTGCCGACGGTGATCGCCTTGGCGGCCGGCGAGTCCTTCATAGGCAGGACCGTGCGCCGGATTCCGTCGTGGCGCTTGAGCGCGTTACCGACGGCGCCGGCTGTGGGCACCAGGCCGATCTCGCCGACGCCTTTTGCACCACAGGGGCCCTCCGGCTCGTGCTCCTCGACCAGGATCACCTCGACGGCGGGCATGTCGCGGGCGCGGAGGGCGCCGATCTCGCGGAGCTTGGTCGTGACGGGCATCCCGTTGGCGCAGGGGAGCTCCTCGGTCAGGGCGTAGCCGAGGCCCATGTGAATCGAGCCCTCGATCTGGCCCTCACAGAGGTCCGGGTTGACCGCGCGCCCCACGTCGTGAGCCGCCACGAAGCGCTCGAGCTTTCCGTCTGCGTCCAGGACGCAGAGCTGGGAGGCGTAGCCGAAGGTGGTGTGGGTCTTGACCTTGACCACGTCGGCTCCAAGCGGAGTCGTGTCGTCGACCAAGACGTCGCCCGCGTAGACCTGCCCAACCAAGTCCTTGACGGACTTTCCAGCGTCGAGGTCTGCCTTGAGCTTGACCGCGGCGCTCAGGACGGCGTTGCCGCCGAAGAGGGTCGCGCGTGAGCCCGTGGTCTGGCCGACGGCCAGGGAGAAGGTCGCGTCCACCTTGGGGTGGAAGATCGAGGCCGGGAGGCCCGTGCCCTCGACGGCGAACTGGATCAGGACCGTGAGCAGGCCCTGGCCCATCTCGGTGTAGCCGTTGTAGAGCGAGATCGTCTCGTCCTCCTCGACCACCAAGCGGACCTTGCCCCACTCCAGGGCCCCGTTGCCGAGGCCCGTGTTCTTGAGCCCGCAGGCGAGGCCGAGGGCCTTGCCCGCGTCCTTGGCCTTGGTGTAGGCCGGCTTGATCGCCTCCAGGGTGGCCCGGATCCCGACCGCCTTGTCGAGGACCTGACCCGTGCTGTAGGTGTCGTTGAGAGACAGGGCGTTCTGGTAGCGGAAGTCCCAGGCGTCCATCCCGACCTTGTCGGCCAGCTCGTCGAGGAGGCTCTCGACGCCGAAGTGGGCCTGGTTGGCGCCGAAGCCGCGCATCGCCCCGCAGGGCGGGTTGTTGGTGTGGGTCGCGATCGCTTCGATGTCGACGTGGTCGACCTTATAGGGCCCGCAGGCGTGGCCCGCGGCGCGCTCGAGGACCTTGCCTCCGACGCTGGCGTAGGCGCCCGTGTCGCCGACCATTCGCGCCCAGACGCCTGTGATCACGCCCTTCTCGTCGCAGCCGACCTTGTAGTGCATTCGAATCGCGTGGCGCTTGGGGTGGATTCGGACCGACTCGTCGCGGCTGAGGGTCAGCTTGACGGGCTTCTTGGTCACCCAAGCCAGGAGCGAGGCGTGAGCCTGGATCGACATGTCCTCCTTGCCGCCGAAGGCTCCGCCCGAGGGGAAGAGCTCCACGAAGACCTGGTCTTCGGGGATCGCGAGGAAGGCCGCGACCTGGCGACGGTCGTCGAAGATCCCCTGGCCCTGGGTCGCGAGGTAGAGGCTCCCGTCCTCGCGGATCTCGGCCATGGCCGACTCCGGCTCCAGGAAGAGGTGCTCGATGCGCTGGGTCTGGAAGGTCTCCTCGACGACGTGGGCGCTGCCCTCCAAGGCCTTGCTGGCGTCACCGCGCGCGATCTTGCTGACCGAGAGCCGGTTGTCGGGGCGGTTCGGATTGACCGTGGGGGCGCCGTCGGCGAGGGCCGCGTCGCAGGTCAGGACCGGCTCCAGGATCTCGTATTCGACCTCGACCAAGGCCGCCGCCTTGCGCGCGGTGAGGTCGTCGGTCGCGGCCACGGCCGCCAGGAAGTCGCCCACGCAGCGGACCTCTTCGCCAATCGCCACCAGGCCAGGCCAGTCGCGGTAGATCAGGCCATACCAGCGCTCGCCGGGGACGTCCTTGGCGGTCACGACCGCCTCGACGCCGGGGAGAGCCTCGGCCTTGCTGGTGTCGATCGAGACAACCCGAGCCCGCGGGTGGGGCGAGAGGACCACGGCGCCGTGGAGCATGCCTGGGCGAGTCAGGTCGTCGACGTAGGGGCGATCGCCGAGGGTCATTTCGCTGGCGGTGTAGCGCTTGAGGCGCTTGCCGACCGCCCCGTCGCGGCAGGGCTCGGGGATCGGCTCGCCGAGGCGGGCCTTGGCCATCAGCTCGACGGCGTCGACGATCTTGACGTAGCCGGTGCAGCGGCAGAGGTTGACGTCGATCGCCTTGGCGATCTCCTCGCGGCTGGGCGTCGGGTTGGCGTCTATCAGGGCCTTGGCCCGGACCACGATTCCTGGAATGCAGAACCCGCACTGGAGGCCGGCCGCGCTCTCAAAGGCTTGGGCATACATGTCTCGCTCCTCTTGCGGGACGCCCTCGAGGGTCACGATCTCGCGCCCGGCGGCCTTCGCCAGGGGCAAGGCGCAGGTCACCTTGGGCTTCCCGTTCACGAGGGCCATGCAGCAACCGCACTGGCCTTGGGGCTCGCAGCCGTTCTTGGTCGAGAGGATCCCGCAGGAGTTTCGCAGCGCGTGGAGGAGGGACTCGCCCTCCTGACCGTCGACCGAAACAGGCTTCCCGTTGAGGGTGAACTCGACCATGAGGAGGGTCCTTTCTTGATCCGCGCCCGAAAGGGGTAGCTCGGGCCCCACTCAAGGTGACGAGGGGGGAGGAGGAGCGCGAAAACGAGGGCCCGCGAGGATACTTCACCTGTCCAGTCCCTGGAACTGGATCGGTGGGTCTGGCCAAAGGAAATCACCAGCCCTGACCACGCAGTTCCGCCCGCATCCCGCCCGTCAGAAGGCCTCTGGGACATCACAAACTCTCTGATCACATCGCTGGCGCGGTGGGGAAGTTGGGGTATATTTCCCGCTCGGATCCGGGGCGTGGCCTAGTCTGGTAGGGCGCCTGACTGGGGGTCAGGAGATCGAAGGTTCAAATCCTTTCGCCCCGATTCGAGAAGGCCTCGCTGCTCGCAGCGAGGCCTTCTGCTTTGGTTAGCCCAGCGCGCGGCAGCGGTGCGCGAGACTGCGCGCCTCAATGACCTCGTTGCCGGAAGGACCTCCCCTACTTCTGGCAGATCACGCTCCCGAAGGAGTCATAGCGAGAGCAGTCCTTGCCCTGTGAGCCAGCCGCGAATCGCGTCTGCCGGCGGGTCAGGCATTCGCGGCCAGCGATTGTGATCCGGCGGCGCCGGCTCCGTCCAAGGTCGCCACTCGACATTGGCGGCGGTCTTGTCCAGGGTGTGGGCCATGGCCGCGCGCGGCGCGAAGTCGTCCCCCGCGAGGGGGATCGCGAGGGTCGGTCCGGCCCAGCCCCTGAGCGCGGCCTCGCCGTAGAAGACACCCCACTGGTAGCGCCCGCTGCGCGCCGCCCGGGCCCACTGCTGGATCAGGGTCCTGGCCTCGCGTCCGCCGAACCCAACGCGGTGACCTGGGAAGTAGCCCAGGGGCCGCGAGAGGAGCGAGCAGAGAGGCGGCGCGACCTGGAGGTAGCGCTTGCGCGCGCCGCTCCAGCCTGAGGCGTGGGCGCTGCCCGAGGCGATCACGATCACGGCCTCAACGGCGCCGGCTTCGCGGCCGGCGTGCATCAGCGCGACCTGTCCCCCGAGCGAGTGACCGACCCAGACCCGGGCTGCCTCGGGGAAGCGCCTTCGCGCGGCCTCGATCACAGCCGGAGCGTGGACTTGGATCAAGTCGGCGTAGCTCCAATCCTGGTCGCGCGCCGCTCGAAGCGGGCTCTGGCCATGGCCGGGGAAGTCGGCCACGATGGCTCGCAGTCCCCGCGCCGCGAGGGCCTGGCCGAAGCCTCGGTAGTAGCTGGCGCTGATCCCTAGGGCGGGAAGGACCAGGCAGAGCGGCGTCGCCCCTCGCGCCTCTGGAGGCTCGTAGAGGTCAAGGACCTGCGCGCCACCTAGGGTCTCGGCGACGATGGCGCTCACGCCCACCTCTGGAGTCGGGACCTCTGGCGTCGGGCGAAGCTCTGCACGTGAGGATCATCGCACGTGCCCCTGCCCTGGGCGAAGCGACGGCTCGGCGAGGTATCGTGGGCTCCGTGGTTACTCCCAAACAAGTCCGCGCCGCCGAGACTCGCGAACGCCTCCTGAAGGCGGCCGTGGAGTGCCTCTACCTCAAGGGCTACAGCGGGACGACCGCCAAAGAGGTCTGCAAGCTGGCGGGCGTCTCGCGCGGATCCCACGCCTACCACTTCGAGACCAAGCACCAGCTGATGACTGCGACGGTCGAGTATCTCGTCGAGCAGCGGAACATCGAGTTCCGCGCAGCCATAGAGCGCCTGCCCCAAGAAGATCGCTACGAGGCGGGGATCGACCTGATCTGGGAGATCCTCTCGGGGGAGACCTTCTTCTCGTGGCTTGAGGTCCTGGTCGCGGCCCGAACCGACCCCGAGCTCCTCGAGAGTGTGACCGAGCTCAACGCGCGCGTGACCGAGACCATCGAGGCCAACTTCCGCGAGCTCTTTCCCGAGCTGGCCGGAACCGAGCCCTTCGCGCTCCTGCCCCAGTTCCTGTTCTGCCTCCTGGAGGGCATGGCCCTGGGCTCAGTCGCGAACCCTCACCCCGAGCGGATCATGAAGGTCTTTCGGACCCTCAAGAAGGCCAGCGGCGTCCTGCTCCAGCTGGGACCCATGATCGAGATGTCCTGCCGCGAGGACGACGAGGCAGACGCGGCCTCAGGCGACCCGACGGACGGGACCGAGGCGAGCGCTCCAGAGGGTCAGGAGACCTAGGAGCAGCAGCCAGGCAGCCCCAGGAGCGTCGCTGCTCGGGCTGACGCTGCAGCCGCCGCCGCCGCCGCCGCCGCTGCTGGGAGGAGCCGAGGGCGTTGCGTCGGAAGTCGGCTCCGGGACCGGACCCCCACCCGTGACGGAGAAGCCAGCCGAGAGTCGGGCCGCTTGACCGTCTGGGTTCTCGACCACGACCGTATAGAGTCCGTCGGGGACGGTGGGCAGGACGAAGCTGCCTTGGTCCGCCGCCAAGATCGAGAGGGGCGCCACGCTAGCCCCCAGGAACACCCGGGCGCCAGGCTGGAGGTTGGCCCCCACGAGCTCGATCCGACTTCCCGGCGTCGCGCTGCTGGGGCGCAACTCGGTCACGCTCGGGGCCTCTGCGCGAACCTCGAACCCACCGGTGAAGACCACGCAGGCCTCGTCACTGTCGCGGATCAATCGCACCGAGCGAAGCCCCGTGGCCGCGTTGGGCGAGACCTGGAGCCGGAGGCTCACGCTCGAGATCCCGATCCGCGAGCTGACCAAGACCAGGTCGTTGCCTGGGATCAAGACCGTGTCTGCGTGACTCAGGGAGCGCCCCGAGATCGAGGCGCCCTGCTCGAGGTGCCCCGGTCGCAAGAAAGGCGTCCCGGAGCCCGTGATCCGCATAGGGGCCGAGGCCTCGACCACGAGGGGCGCCAAAGCCTGCTCAGCGCCTGCGGGCAGGCTGACCGGGCTCGGGTTTCGCGGAGAGCTCTTCCCGCTCGGTCCCCAGAAGGTCGTGCCGAAGCCGGTTTCGATCTGCTGACGGCTGCTCTCCAGCTGGAGGTGGGCGGCCGTGACCGCGCCGTTGAGTGGCTCGGCGTAGACGACGTAGGTCCCGCCCGGCAGGCCCTGGATCCGAAAGCGTCCTTCGACGTCGCTCAGGCCCGCGGCGACCGGAACACCTTGTCGCTCCGCGACGACGTGGGCGCCAGAGATCGGCGTCCCGTCGGCGCGCTGGACGCTCCCGCTCAGGACGGCGCCGGCGTGAACGCCGTAGAGGGCCGTAGCTCCCGCCCGGTCGTCGGTCTCGAGGGAGCGCTGCCAAGTCTCACTCTCCTTGACGGCGGGGTTCATGGTTGCGCGATGAACGGCGCTGTGGTCGAGCCCGAGGAAGTGGCCGACCTCGTGGGTCACGACCGCCTGGACGTCGAACTTCCCTGGCTCGAGCGTCGTCGACCAGGAGCGAGTCCCGTCGAGGATCACGTCGGCGTCGAGGATCGCGCCCGTTGCTGGATCGAACTCGACGGGGGTGGCGGCGACCAGACCCGAGCCCGCGCCAAAGAACCCGCTCTCGTTGGTGGTGTCCCAGGTCACGAGGTGCACGTCGTCCGAGCGCCAGTCCGTCCGAGCGCGCTGGACCGAGTCAGTGTCTTCGGCCAGCTGGAGGAAGTTCTCGCTGGAGTCCCAAGCCGAGAAGCCCGTGCGGACCGCGGTCTGGTCAGACCCATCCGTGATCCCAGGGGCGCCCTCGCTCTGAATCACGAAGCGGACCAAGGTGTCGGCCCAACGCAGCGGGTGCTGCCCGGCAGTGCGTTGGTGAACGTATGCCAAAGCGCTCGTGCCGCTCATCGCAGTGAGCGTCAACAGAAAGAGCAGGATTCGATTCGTTCGGGGCACGCGCCCTCCTTGTCCGGCGCTAAGGAAACTACGAATCTAAAAACATGCATGCAAGCACGATTGTTTAATTTTCCTCACAGTAGAGCGGCCTGCCGTCCGAATCCTCGTGTTTTGAAGGACTTATACGCGGCGCGTCATTGCTTGTTGGATTCGAAAATTGTCGAACGAACCTTGTTGCAGAGGGAGACCGGATCCTCGCCCGACCTGGATCTTCGAACCCGTGGCTTTGCAGTCAATGGGGTTCAGGTCTTGTCGACGAGGGAAGCAAAGGAGTGGAAGATCCTTCGAGGGTGCACATCCCTCGCGGATGCGCTCTTGAACCGCAGAGACGCGGAGAACACGGAGGGCGTCGCCGAGAACGCTTCGTGGGAGCCGGGGCGCTCGCGACCTGTGGCGTCGGGGGCTCTGCCCCTCGCTGACCGACGGCAGACTCTTAACCGCCAAGGACGCCAAGGACGCCAATACCTAACCTCCCTCGGATCCCTATGGACTCTCAGGGAGCTATCGCCATGCGTCAGATTCATACTTGGCGTCCTTGGCGTCCTTGGCGGGTGGACACACACCTCGGCCCCTCGCGCGGTCAGGCCAGGGGGTTCTCCCCGATCACGAGGTCCTCCACGACCTGACCGCCGCCGAGGTGCTCGACGATGATTCGCTCGGCGTTCTCGGGGGTCACGTCGCCGTACCAGATCCCTTCGGGATACACGACCAGGATCGGTCCTCCGCTGCAGATCTTGAGGCAGCTGACCCGACTGCGAAACACGAGGAAGGGCGGGAGCTTCCCTTGGCGCTCGAGCTCCTTGAGGCGCGTCTTGAGGTAGGACCAAGTCGCTTGGCCGCGCACGTCGGGGCAGCAGCTAGGCCCCGCGCAGAGGAGGAGGTGACGCTGGTAGCGGCCGACTCCGATCTGGGTCGCGATTTGAGCCGCTGTGCTCTGGGTCGGAGTGCTCTGGGGGGGAATGTCGCTCACCTCCCGATCATCGTCGCGACCCGCGCCCGGAGCAAACCCCGCCTGCCAATCGAATGCCGTATCGTGCCGCCGTGGCGAGCCCCCAGGCCGAGCAAGATCCCAAAGACCCTCTCGGGCTGCTCTGCCGCCCGGTAGCCCGCCGCTTCTCGGTCGTGGGTTACCTCGGATCGACCTCCGTCGCCCACATCTACCGCGCGATCCACCAGATCATGGAGCGACCCTGCTTCCTCAAGATCACTCCCTCAGAGCAAGGCGTCCCCGACAGCCTTCGGCGTGAGGCTGCCGCGGCTGGCAAGACGAACCACGCTGCGGTCCTTCGGCTCTACGACGCAGGCTTCAAAGACGGCTACGCCTACCTGGCCCAAGAATGGTCTGACGGCCCAAGCCTCCGCACGATCATGAACCAAGGCGCGGACGTCTCGGTCCCTGATCTCCTCGGCCTCGGGCTCCAGCTCCTCGACGCGCTCTGCGCTCTCCACTCCGCCGGCCTCTGCCTGCGGGCCTTCGACCCTGAGCGGATCCTGGTCCCCACGGTCAACGGCCGCTACTCCCTGCGTCTCTTCGACCTCTCGCGCATCGCCAATCAGGGCGAGCAGCTCGCGCGCGAGTCCGCCGCCGAGACCAAGGCCGCGACCGGGTTCAAGGTCCGCTCGACTCGCTACATGGCGCCCGAGGAGATCCAAGACAAGGCGGCCGAGCCCCGCTCGGACCTCTACTCCTTCGGCGTCCTGCTCTGCGAGATGATCACGGGCGAGTATCCCTACGCGACCAAGGGCAAGGGCCCCATGGCCTACGTCGTGAGCCACCTCAAGGACGAGGTCCGGCCCCTGGCCTTCACCGGTAAGCCCGAGCTCCCAGGCGACCTCCCCGGCATCGTCCGCCGGCTCCTAGCCAAGAACCCAACCGACCGCTTCGAGTCGGCCGAGGCCTGTCGCCGAGCCCTAGAGGACCTCATCGTCCCCGACATGGTCAGGCTAAACGTCCCCGGACGACGCCAAAACCTGGAAGCCTGGCGAACCCGCGTCAAGAACGGGATCCGCGACACCCGCCCCCCCTTCGGCCTGGAGTAGCCCGCCCCGCTCGCCCCCGGCACCTCGAGGAATCGAGCCCCGACGCGACCTCCCTCTCCAGGGCGCCCGCACCCAGCGAGAGCATGTCAGCAACGCCACGGACTCCCCCTGGCCGGCTACCCGCCACGAGCAGCGAGGAGATCCACCTCCCGCATCAACTTGATCAGTCGCGCCCGGCGGGTCGGATCCGCGCCGAAGCTCCGATCCTTGCCCCGCAACCCCTCGAGCCATTTGCGCGCCTTCCTGGGCTGCTTGGCCTCGACGTAGGTCCGGGCGAGGGCCTCCGCCAGGTCCCACCAGACCTGAGGTTCCTCGTGCTCTATGGCGTTTAGGACCAGGACGTACTCCTTGATCGCCTCCTCGAACTTTCGCCTCGCTCGCAGGACCAGGCAGCGCTCCTCGATCACGTCTAGGCGGTTGTTATCGGCTCCGGGCAGGGAGTTCAGCTCTGCCCACGCCAGCTTGGCGTCCCCCATAGCCCGCAAGGCCCGAGATCGCCCCAGCTTCGCCGCCCGCCGGACGCTCTCCTTGTTCGCGGCCAGGCTCGCCTGCCCGAAGGCCTGGGCGGCCTGGCGAGCCTTCCCCTCGACCAAGAGGAGCCCGCCCAGGGCGATCTGCTCGAGAGCGCTCAGGGGGTCCTTGCGCGCTGCGGCGTCGCGAAGGAGCTTGCTCAAGCGGACCTTGCGCTCGTCACTCAGGGACTTCAAGGGCCCCGCTGAGATCAGGAGGGCCCGCTCCAGCTGCTCGGCGTCGCTACTGTAGGTCCCAGCCGGGAAGCGCTTGCCGTAATCCTCGATGGCGCTCAGAGCACCCTCGCTGTCCTTGATCCCGATCCGGCCCGCGACCCGCGCCAGCTCAAGCTGCTCCAAGGAGGGACTCAGCCGGGCCCTGTCAGCTGCCGTCCCGCGGCGCAGCGGCGCCAGCCGATCTAGTGCCTGGCGATCGCTCTCGGCTTGGAGGAAGCGCGCCTTAGACCCCTTCGTCCGAGCCAGGGTGTAGCGCTCGTGAGCCCGCTGAATCAGGAGCAGGATCACCCTACGCTCGAAGCTGCCGAGCTTGGCTGGAAGTGTCCTGCGTTGACTCAGTCGCGCCAGCTCCTTGTCGATGAGGGCGTCACGGTCCGCAGACTTGAGCAGGAGGGTCGCGGCCGCGTCGAGGGCGCCCCCCAAAGCTCGGATCGTCTCGGTCCCTTCGGCGTCGAGCCGTGCGCCTAAGGATCGCGCGCTGAGCATTCGCGCCGCGCTGCGGATCTCGTCCAGGACCGCGCTCCGCTGGGCGTCCGTCGTGTCCTTGCGCCCGCCCAGCTCCTGCGCCTTGGCGATGACGAGCTCCGCTCTCTTGATGGACTGGAGCAGACCGACCCTCCGCTGGAGCTGAGCGATCCCCGGTGGGCTCGGCTCACCGGCTGGGACCCGGCTGGCAGCCTTCTTGAGGATCGAGAGCGCGGGCTCCAGCTCTCCCTCCCGAGCAAAGAGGCGGGCTCGCCCGAGGTAGGCCTCGATCAGGAGGTCCCAGTCCCCGGCCGCGTTCCGCTCGAGGAGCGCGATCGCCTTCTCGAAAGCGCTCTCGGTCGCGCGCGCTTTGACGCTCAACTCGAGCTCGCTCAGCTTGCCCTCGGCGCTCGCCTCCTCCAAGTCCGAGAGGGCGCCCTGGGCCGCGTCCAGCGCAGCCTCGGGTGGGCTGGCTGAGGTCGTGCCGTGCTGGGGGAGGTAGCGGTAGTAGGTCTCGAGGGTCAGGATCGCGAGGCAAGTCGCTGCGATGGGCTCGCTGACCCAGGAGGTGCCTCGCCACCCTCCACGCTCGCAGCCCTGCTTGAGCTGGGCTGCCACCATCGCGTCGCGGATCTTGGGATTGAAGCGTCGCCAGGCCCGCCCGCCGACCTGATACATGGCCAGGGCCCCGTAGTAGACCTCGTAGAGGTTGCCGACCTTTCCTCGCCAGGCAGAGACCCGAATCTTGCTGACGTGCTTGATCGCGAGGCGGTTGACCTCCTCGGTCTGGCTGCCGCCGAGGAGGATCCGGAGGAAGAGGCCGGTCGCAGCCATGGCCTTGTTCTCGCGCCCGTCCCCCACCGCGACGTAACCCGTGGTTCCTGTTCGCTGGTTCGTGACCCGCTCGACCCAGATCTTGGCACCCTCGAAGTTCTCCTCGGGGACCTCGACCTTGGCGTGGCGCGCTGACTTAAGCGCCAACATCACCCAGGAGGTCACGCTGGTGTCGCTCCCGCGTCCGGCTCGATAGCGCCAGCCCCCCCGACTCGGATCGCGCGAAGCCGTCAGGTGCTTGACGCACTTGACCAGCGCCTCCCGCACCTCTTCGTCCTTAGGTGACCGCTGGAGCCACTCCGCTAGGGCCAAGGTGCCGATCGCGCGCTCGTAGTAGGTCGAGAGGTGGTTGAAGCGGGGTCGGTTGAAGTCGCCGTTCCCGACCTTCGCCAGGAGCCAGGCCCGGGCCTTGGTGATCACCTCCAGGTAGGGCGTCTTGGTGTCGGGCCCGTGGTCCGCGCAGAGGAAGGCCAAGAGCGCCAGGCCCGTCTGGCCGACGTGTCCTCCCCGCTTGGGAATCGAGTCGGGGCTCGAGTGAGCTTCGTCGAGGCCCCGCCAGGCGCCGTCTTCGGTTCTATGCCTCACGAGCCAGTCCAGGCCGAGGTGAATCGAGCGCCGACTCCCGCTCGAGTCTCCGCCGCTCCCACCACGCCCCAGCCCGCCGCCCTTGCCACCCGCGAGGCCGAGGACCTTGCTGGCTTGTCCCCGGAGGGCGCCGGCGACCTCGCCCTCGGCTTCCGCGAAGGGCGAGTCGCTGTTGGCTCCGCTGAGCGCCTTCTCGAGGCTCTTCTCAGCGGCCGCCTGAGCGTCGAGGCGCTCAGCGAGATTGTCTGTGGGGAGCACGTTCTTACTCGGAGTGATCCGAGCGTCGATGGTCGCCTCCTTCTGGAGATGAACCGCCACAGTCCAGAAGCTGAGGCCGACTAGAATCAAGAGGTGCAGGAACGCCGCCGCCCCGTAGGCCGGGGAGCGGTGCAGGGTCTCGAGCAGGCTCTGACCCCGCCGCTTCCGAGGAGAAACTGGCTTGCGCGCGGCGAGCTTAGCCCGAACCTCTTGTGTCGGCTGGGGACTCTTCTTGCGCTTGGGGACCCGGGTCGCCTTCTTGCGCGGGGGAAACCCTCGGCGCTTCTTGACCTTGAGGGGAGCCTCGGCGGCGGGAGCCTCGGCAGTGGGAGACTGCGCGGTGGGAGACTGCGCGGTGGGAGACTGCGCGGTGGGAGACTGCGCGGCGACGGGCACTCCAGCTGCCGCCAGGCCTCCAGCCTGATCGGGAGCCCTCGCAGGCGAGGAGGGGGCGCCGCGGGCTGGAGCGGGCCTCGGCTCGGCCACCACCGCTGCGGGTCTGGCGCGCCCTTTGGGCCGCCCTCGCTCGAGGAGGGCGACCGGCGGCCCGGAGAGTTCAAGGGCCGGCTGCTTCGGCCGGCGTCGCCTAAAGGGACCTCGAGGGACGCTCGCGACTTCCTCGGTCTCCCCCGGTCCTCGGCGCGGCGGCCTGAGAATCTCGGCGTGAGGTTGCGTGGGTCTACTCTTGGTCTCTCCCGGGGCAACACTGGAGCCGGCCTCAGCTGAGGCTGCGCTGGGATCGCTGTCGACGCCTGAGCTCACGCAACCTCGGAAATCAAGGGCTTATCCTCTACACGGGCGGGGGAGCGAGAAGTTCCCACCAATCTCACAGCCTACGCGCCCTGTCCACTCTCTGCGAAGTGGCTATAACAGGGGTAGAGGCTTTGTGACTCCGACCCTCATTCTTTGCCCTCCCGGCGTCCCGCCGATTCGACTCCAGCCCGGAGGGGAGCTGCGAATTGGGCGCAAGGAGGGCAACGACATCGTCCTCGACGACACTCAGGTCTCGCGCGAACACGCCACTCTCGTGTGGGCGGCGGAGCAGGAGCGCCCCTCCCTCCTCGATCTCGGCAGCGCCAACGGCGTCATCCTCGACGGGATCCGAGTTCAGGGGAGTCGGACCTTGGGCCTGGTCGGTTCGATTCAGATCGGCGCTATGAAGATCACCTACGAGCGTGAGGACGGCGGCTCTGACATAGCTGCCTCCTACAACCTTCCCGACGACTCGGAGAGCTTCGTCCTCGAACGCGGACAGCAGTTCGCGGGAAACTTCGAAGACAGCGACGAGCTCGGCGACACCCTCCGAGGCCTCGAGCGCGCCCGCCGCAGCGGGACCCTCAAGATCATGAATGACTTCGACCAGGAGGGCATGATTCAGTTCGCCCAAGGGCTGGTCATGAGCGCCGCCTGGGACAGCCGCACTGGCCTGGCGGCGCTCGAGCGAATCCTCAAGATCCACACCGGGCACTACACGATGGTCAGCCGCCTCGTCCCCAGCGACGAGTTCCTCAACCTCAAGATCTCCGAGTTCCTAGACCGTGGGTTCTGAGGCGGCTCCCGCGGAAGCTCGTCTGCGGGCCCTCCTCCGCGCCCGCTGCCCCATAGTTTTCGTCGAGAGCCCCGAGGAGGAGCGCTTCGAGCGGCTCTTGATCCGCCTCACCGAAGGGCTCGGCATCCGAGTCGCCATGTGGTCGGTCGCCCAAGGACTCACGGACGCTCAAGGACAGCCCTTGACCGGAGCTCAGGAGACCCACCAACCCGAGAGCCTCCTCCGCCTCCTGGGAGGGCCGAACCCGGGGCCGAGCGAGGTCTACCTCCTCCGCGACCTCGACGGGCACCTGGCTCAAAACCTCGTCCTCCAGCGACGAATTCGCGAGGTCACGCGAGCGTTTCGCGGGGCGGGCCGGACCTGTCTCCTGATCTCGGCCAAGGCGCAGATCCCCGCTGGGCTAGAGCGCGTCGCCGAGCGCTTCAGGTTTCCGCTCCCGACCGCCCCCGAGCTCCGCCAGGTCCTCCAGAGCCTGCTCACCAGCACGGACCTCAGCTTCAGCGAAGCGGAGGTCGAGGCCGCCGCGGCGGCTGCCCTGGGCCTGACCGAGATCGAAGCCGAGACCCTCTTCGCCTGCGCCTTGGTCGAGGACCGGAGCCTCGACCCCCGCGCCCTCAGCAAGGGGCGAGAGGAGCGACTCGCAGACGTCGCTGGCTGAGAAGTCGGGCACGGCCTGGCCCCGCGCCAGCTGAAAAAGAAAAGAAAAGATTCTCGATGTGAGCGGCGGGCACTCCTATGATCCCGCCGCGTTCGCAGCGGGGGTGCCGCGATCGTGGAGGAATCATGCGTCAACTCGTCCCACTGGCTCTAGCGCTCCTGCTCGGCGCCACCGCTCACGCCGAAATCATCGCCCGCGAAGGCAAGGGCTACCTCGAGAAGCGTCCAGACGGGAACCTCGTCTTGCACGTCGAGGGCACCCCCTACGAGATGGGCTTCCAGCACGGCCGCCTCCTCAAGGAGCAGGTCAAGCAGAACCTCGGCAACATCGTCGACAACAAGACGAAGATGGGCAAGAGCGACGCTTACCAGGCCTACGTCATGATGCGGCCCCTGATGCACGCCATGCTCCGCCCCCACATTCCAAAGCGCTACATCGAGGAGATGCGCGGCGTGGCCGAAGGGGCCGGCCTCGACTTCGACATGGTCGAAGCTGGGAACCTCTTCCCGGCGGCCTTCCACTGCTCGGGAATGACGGTCAAGGGCAAAGCCACCAAGGATGGCTCGCTCTATCACGTGCGAATCCTCGACTACATGACGCGCTTGGGTCTCCAGGACACGGCCCTCGTGATCAAGCACGCCCCCAAGGGGCGCAAGCGCTGGCTGAACGTCGGCTTCGCTGGGTTCATAGGCACCGTGACCGGCATGAACGAGGCCAAGGTCGCCATTGGTGAGATGGGCGGCGAAGGCCTCGGCCACTGGGAGGGAATGCCCATGCCCCTCCTGATGCGAGAGGCCCTCGAGACCTCCAACACGATGGAGGAGGCCCTCGAGGTGTTCCGCAAGACCAAGCGGACCTGCGAGTACTACTACGTGATCTCCGACGGCAAGACCAACCGCTCGACGGGGATCTGGTGCACCTCGGAGGTCTTCGAAACAGTCCTCCCTGGACAGAAGTTCACCTTCGTCCAGAAGGCCAAGCTCCGACGAAAGGCTGCCGGCGGCAAGGCCTTCGCCAAGGACCTCGAGGTCGTCGTCGACAAGCACTCGATCCTGCTCAAAGGCAAGAAGGGCGGCCTGGAGGCCTTCGTCGCCATGCCCCCCGAGGACGCCCTGATCATCTCCGGGCCCCACCGCTACGCCGAGTTCGCGCGGCGCCTCGACGCCAACTACGGCAAGGTCGACGGGAAGCTCCTCCAGGAGATGGTCAAGCGACCGGTCTCCATGAAGAGCAACCTCCACGTCGCGATCTTCCACCCCGAGACCCTCGAGGTCTGGGTAGCGATCGCCGGCAAGGACGGAACCCCCGCCTGCGACATGCCCTACGCCAGGTATACGCTGAAGGCTTCGACCGCCAGCAAGTAGAGCTCAGCGAGCTCGCAGACCGCGCGACCGGGTGCCATGGCACCCGGTCGTTCGCGTTCAGGGCAAGGGCGCTAGAACACGCCTCGCCGCGAGGCGAGCCAAGAGGCTCGGCGGGAGCCAATCGCTGGTGTGGTCACCGGAGGAGGCGAAGAGGAGCGCGCCAGTCTCGGTCGAGTGGACTTGGATCTGGAGGCTGACGTAGGCCGGTGGGTAAGGGTCGAAGCGCCGCAGCCGCAAGACAGCTATCGCGTCGGCGCCGAAGCGACGCGAAAGGCTGACGAGTGCGTGGGTCGGTGGCCGCCGGTACCAGGAGCGTGTCTCCTCGGCGAGCTCACTCTGCTGCGCTGGCGAGAGGAGCATAGGCTCTAGGGCTGGAGAGGCCTCGAGCTCCTCTGACACGGCCAGGCGGATCTCCCGGACCAAGTCAGGGTCCATTAGTGGGTCCGCCTGGATCGCGACCAAGGTCCAGAGCTCTCGCGTAGCGTCGAGGCTGGGGTTCACGTAGGCGCTGCTGCAGCCAGAGCCGAGCAGCGCCAAGATCACGAGCGGGTGGCAGAGCCTCGCCGCGCCTCTCACTGGGCACCCCCCCTGGCGTCCTTCCGCGAGACGGTGTTCGGGGCCGGCGCGGAGTCCTCGAGCATCGCGACCTCGGCCTCTAGGGCCTTTCGCTCGGCCCGAAGTCGCTCTAGCTCGCGCTGCGCAACGCGCTGGACGACCTCGCGATACTGACGGGTGACGGCTGCCTCACGCAGGAGCGCTTGCTCTCGCTCTGCCTCAGCCTTGCGTAGGTTTCGACGCGCGACCGTTAGTTCGTCGCTCATGCCGTCGTGAACTTCGCGGGCGCGCTTGAGCTCTCTGCGCAGCTCTCGAGCTGTGGTGCGCCAGCGCAGCGCCTCCTCCTCGGTCTGAGCCTGGCGCTCGAGGAGGGCGGAGCGGTCTTCTCCGCGCGCCGTCGTCGGAGCTAGCTCCACCTTTGGCTCACGCTCGAGCGACTCCGGCTGGGTTTGGCAGCCCAAGCCCATAGAGAGCGAGACCAGAAGCAAGAACAGGGTGGGGGCCTTCACGCGGCACCGCCTTCGGCTGGGTGATTAAGGGCGATCACGGTCTCGCAACCGCACGCACAACAGACGCGCAACTCCGTCGTCTCGGGACTACTGCTCACGACCTCGACCGTGGCAGAGCTCGACTCCTCAGGCGCCGGCGGCAGATGAATCGAGGCTGGCGCCGCAGGGATCGGCTCGGACGCCATTCGCTGCTCGACCTCCGGTCGCAGAGGAGGCTCCGGGTTCTCGGCTCTGGCTGCGCCCTCCGGGCGTCGCCGGAGCTGCCCGGTCGAGACCGTCCTCCGCTTGATCACCTTGACTCGGCCAGTCATACGACCCTCTCGACTTGGGAGCGCTGTTTGAGGACCGCCGCGTGCAGGTTGTAAATCGCGCGCGTCCTGAGTTGACAGACTCGCGACTCGCTGACGCCAAGGACCTCTCCGATCTCGCGCAGGAGCAGGTTCTGGAAGTAATAGAGGCCGAGGACCTCTCGCTCTCGCTCGCTGAGGGTAGTCAGGGCTGCGCGCAGCTCGTGAATGTCCTCAGCGCCGCTAGCCTTTAGCCAAGGGGGACGCTCAGAAGGCGCAGCTATGGCGTCTCTCAGCCGCGAGGTCTCGTCACCACCGGCCGGTGCCTCGAGGGAGACGAGCCGCGCCCGCTGAGCTAGGTCCAGGAGCTGATCCAGCTCCTCCTCGGTCGAGTCGAGGGCCTTCGCCAGGTCCTCCAGGCTCGGCGGCCCCTCCGGTGTCGTTAGTTCGGCGTAGGCCTGGTTCAAACGCCTGAGGGCTTGCCGGCGTTGCCGCGGGAGTGCGTCAGCGCGCCGAAGGGTGTCAATGATCGCGCCCATGATCCGGCTGTAGGCGTGCGACTTGAACGAGGCCCCTTTGCTGGGGTCGTAGTTGTTCGCAGCCTGAATCAGCCCGCAAGCTCCTGCGCTTATCAGGTCTTCGCGGTCGAGGTGTTGGGGCAGGGAGACGCCGAGGCGGTCGAGGACGTAGTGCACCAGCGGCATGAAGCGAAGGATCAGAGCGTCCCGCTCCGAGCCCGCCGAGGCCCCTGAATAGATGCTTCGGGCCCGGGTCATGCGGCTTCCCTACCGGGTGGCTCTTGCGCCAAGAGGTGTCGAGCGTGTCGGAACAGGAGGTGCAGGGCGCCCCCCGCGACCAGTCCGATCAGGGCCGCGTCTAGCCCACGGCTGAGGGTGATGGTCCAGGCCTGGCCGGCTAGCAAGCAGGCGGTGCAGGAGAGCCAGGCGGCGATCATGGCTCCAGCGAGGGCTCCGCTCATACAGACTCCTTCGCTCTCGGCAGGGAGAGCGCGACGCGAACTCGGTCCGAGAGCCTGGCGCAAGCCTGGCTGGCCGGAGAGGTCGGCGAATGGGTCACGAAAGGACGTCGGGCCGCGCGCGCGACCTCGACGAGGGGGTCTTGGGGGATCACTCCCAGCACAGGAACATCGACGCCGTGGAAGCGGCGAGCTACCTCAGCGAATCCGCGCCCGATCCGCTCGCCCTCGGACCGGCAGGCTCCGTTGACGACCACGCCAAACTGAGGCCCTCGGCGGCGCGGGTCTTGGAGGAAGCGCTTGAGGAGCGCGTATCCCGTCGTGATCGCGGTCGCCTCGGGCGTCAGGACCAAGACCGCCAGCCGGGCCGCGCTCGCGAGCTCGTAGGTGCTGGTCTGCCAGCCGCAGGCTAGATCTAGGGTCAGGACGTCGACGCAGGCTTCGAGGTCATTGAGTCGAGAGACGAGGCGTGAGCGCCCGCTTCGACTCACCTCGCCGCTCCCGCGCAGCTCCTTGCAGAGGGCTCCTCCGCTGAGGACTTGGAGCCCCGAAGGGAGCTCGACCAGAGCCTGGCCCAAGGGCCATTGTCCCCGCAAGACGGCTCCGATAGCGTCTTCCCACTCCAACCCGAGATCCCGAGGCGCGTCGCTGCGCTCGAGGTCTAGGTCGACCAGGGCGACCCGTGAGCTCCCCGCGAGCTGCGTCGCGAGGCTAATCGCGAGCGAGGTCCGGCCGACGCCGTTCTGGCCGCTCAGGAGCGCCAGGCTCGGGATCCGGAGGCGCCCCGCCCCGCGCTGCCTGCGAAGCTCTGCGCTCCCGGTGGCCGCCTCGCGCGGAGTCGAGGTGGGGGCTTCGAGAGCTGGGGGTCGCCCGACGCCGCTCCAGCGCGTGACGGTTCGAGCGTTGGCGACGAGAGGATTGTTGGCGAGGGAGCGGAGCCGCTCAGCTTGGGTGTTCATGCGCAGCTCCCGCTCGGATCGAGGATCCAACGAGCCACGCCGAGGGCGCGCGCTGGGTGGAGGTCGTCTGGGACCTGCTGTCCGTCGCAAAGGAGGCGCAGGGGCAGGCGAGTCCGGGCCATGAGCTCGAAGGCGTCTCCAGTCGCGACCGCCTCGTCGAGCTTGGTCAGGACCAGGGCGCTTGGGCGGCAGCTCGCGTAGAGCTCGTGAGCGAACTCGAGCTCCGCCAACCGGCTCGTGGCTGGCAGAGTCAGGAGGACCTCGGCCTGGGGCAAGAGCTCTACGGCCCGCTCGAGCTGACGGAGGCCCGCGCGATCCCGCGGGCTCCGACCGGCGGTGTCGACCACGATCAAGTCGCAGTCGCTCATCTCCGCGACGATCCGGACCAAGTCTGCGGGTGAGTCGGCGACACGGAGCGGCGAGCCCAAGAGCTCGGCGTAGGTCCCCAGCTGCTCGACTGCTCCTACGCGGAAGGTGTCGAGGGTCACGAGACCCAGCCGCTGGCGCGAGGCGAGGGTCCCCGGCTCGCGCCCGTTGTTCCAGCCGAGGTGGACCTGAGCCGCGAGCTTGGCCGCGGTCGTGGTCTTACCGACGCCCGTCGGACCGACCAGGATCAGGATCCTCGGCTGGCACCTCCGGATCCGGTCTCGGCCCAGGGCTGGCTCGTCCTCGCAAGACACGTGTCGAGCGAGGCGACGCGTCAGGGTCGCTCGGTCCACGAGCTCCTCGCCGACCAAGAGCGACTCTCGGCGACGCGAGCGCAGCCCCAAGCTCCGCATGCGCGAGTCCCACTCGTCGACGCCCTCGGCCCTCCGGGCACCCTCGGAGCGTCGCCGCTGAGGACGACCCGGAGCTGCGTCGCTACGTCCCGTCCTGCCGCCCCTGCTTCGCCTTGCCTTGGCGGGGCGGATGCCCTGGGTCTTTCCTGAGCTCGGCTTGGCTCGGGCCGCGGCCGTGCCTGGGGTCGGAATCGCGACCGACACAGTCACTCGATCGGCAGGGCCGCGGTGAACGGCCACGACCTCAGCGCCTGCGCCGGCGACATCCATCGCGCGCTGGAGCGCGCTGCTCAGGGTGGGTCCTTCGAAGGTCTCTAGCTTCACTGTGACGCTCCGTGGTGTGCGGGCTCAGGGCCGAGGCTGATCACGCCTAGGGACTCGATCTCGCGAGCTCCGCCGAGCTCGCTATAGGAGAGAACCGCTAGGCGGGGGAGGGAGGGGCGAATCAACTCCGCCAGCCCCGGGCGAAGGGTGCCCTGGACGACGAGGACCGGTTCTGCGGCGCCCGCGCGGGCTTCGGCGTCGACCTGGGCGCTGCGAATCGCGTCCATCAGGCGCGAGAGAAGCCCGCCTCCTGGGAGGCCTCCGCCCCCCGAGACGCTCTCGATGAGGCGGCGCTCGATGGAGGGCTCGAGAGTCAGGATCGCGAGCCGGCCGCCGCCGTCGAGGAAGGGGGCCGCCACTGCTCGGACGTTGCGGAGGCGCGCGGCCTCGATGAGCTTGGTCGGGTTCTTGTCGTCCCCAGCCTGATCCGCGAGGGCCTCGAGGATCGTCTCGAGGGGACGCAATGGGACCCGGTCCTTGAGGAGGCCAGCCAGCGAGCGTTGGATCTGGCCGAGGCTCAGGAGGCCCGGGCAGATCTCGTTGACGACGGCCGGGGCCCGCTCCTTGAGGTCGTCGAGGAGCTCTTGGACGTCGTCGCGGCCGAGGAGTTCGTGGGCGTGCAGGCGCAAGGTCTCGCCGAGGTGAGTCACGAGGACCGTGGTCGGGTCGGCCACGGTGTAGCCGTTGAGCTCGGCGTTGGCGCGCTCGTTGGGATCGACCCAAACCGCGGGTTGGCCGAAGGTCGGCTCGACGGTCTGAGTTCCCGGAAGGGTCGCGCTCGTGTCGGGGCCACCGATGGCGAGGTAGCGGCCCGGCTCGATGGTCCCGCTCGCGACCTCGTAGCCGAGAACCAGGACTCGGTAGGCGTGGGGGTCGATCTCGAAGCTCTCTCGGAGGCGCACTGCCGGCACCAGCCAGCCGGCTTCGCTGGCGAGGCTCCTGCGCAGGAGGGCGATCCGCTCGACGAGGGCTCCGCCGCGCTCGACGTCTGCCAGCGCTGTGATTCCGAACCCGAGCTCGAGCACGATCCGATCCACGCGGAGGGCGTCGCGCGCCTCCTCGGGTGTGGCGCCAGGGCTCAAGGGGGCCGCCGCCGAGGCGTCTTCGCTCTTGGCCTGGGTCGGGCCTATGACCTTTCGGAACCAGATCAAGCCGCCGATCCCGGCCCCGACCAAGAGGAATGGCACGAGGGGGATCCCCGGGATCAAGGCGAAGACCAAGATCACGACGGCCACGCCGCCCAAGACCCGGGGCTTGCTCAGGAGCTCGAGGTTGAGGTCGTCGGCCAGGCGCTCCTTGCTGGCGGACTTGACCGTGATCGCGCCGGCCGCGATGGAGATCACGAGGGCTGGGATCTGACTCACGAGGCCGTCGCCGACGGTCAGGATCGCGTAGAGCTGGAGCGCCTCTCCGGCGCTCATTCCTTGGGAGATGCCGATGGCCAGGCCGCCCAGGATGTTGACGGCCGTGATCAAGAGCCCTGCTATGGCGTCTCCGCGAACGAACTTGCTGGCGCCGTCCATGGCCCCGTAGAACTCAGCTTCGCGCCCGATTCGCTCGCGGCGAGTCTTGGCCTCGGTCTCGTCGATCAGCCCCGCCCCGAGGTCGGCGTCGATGGCCATTTGCTTGCCAGGCAGGGCGTCGAGGGTGAAGCGGGCCGCGACCTAGCTGA
>Ga0316204_10004570_pt1 | contig 24571 bp, 21 predicted proteins | sample 6monrhotite_MG_2_FD_205661 | JGI IMG/M metagenome (GOLD analysis project Ga0316204, IMG submission 205661) | Microbial mat bacterial communities from mineral coupon in-situ incubated in ocean water Damariscotta River, Maine, United States -... | ecosystem: Environmental > Aquatic > Marine >... | reverse complement strand
ATTCTTCTGACTTACCTTTATCCCAGAAATTTTTTTGAGTGATGAAAAATCTAATTTTAGTCTTCTTTTTAATCTTAAGTCAAAGTTTGTTTGCACAAAACCTGACACAAACGGTTAGAGGTTCACTTAAGGATAAACAAACTTTTGAACCCTTAATCGGAGCGAAGATTATTATCGTAGGAACCGATCCACTTATAGGAGCAGTTTCTGATATTGATGGAAAATTTAGATTAGAAAATGTCCCTGCCGGACGTCAACAAATTGCCATCTCATATGTAGGATACGAGCCGATTATTTTAAACAACATTGATGTCGCTTCTAAAGAAGTTGTGCTCAACCTTGAAATGACTGAGGCGGTAAACATGATGAATAAGGTAGAGGTGAAGGCTAATAAAGATAAAGGTGAAGCCATCAATAAAATGGCTACCGTTTCAATTCGACAATTCTCGGTTGAACAGTCAAATCGATTTTCAGGCTCATTTAATGATGTTGCCAGAATGGCTCAAAACTTTGCTGGTGTGCAAGGGGCAGATGATTCTCGAAATGATATTATTGTAAGAGGAAATTCACCTACGGGAGTACTCTTCAGAATGGAGGGAGTTGATATCCCTAACCCTAATCACTTTGCACGTTTCGGCACAGCAGGTGGTCCGGTTTCTATACTAAATAATAACGTTTTGGCCAATTCTGATTTTATGACTGGAGCTTTTCCTGCAGAATATGGAAATGCAATTGCAGGTGTTTTTGACCTTAAAATGAGAACCGGAAACAATGAGAAACATGAGTTCATGTTTCAAATGGGATTCAATGGTGCAGAGCTCATGGCTGAAGGTCCATTAAATAAAAAGAAAGGATCATCATATTTAGTGAATTACCGTTATTCTACTCTAGAGCTATTCAAGTTAATGGGAATCAACTTTGGGTCTACCGCAGTACCAAATTATCAAGATGGTTCGTTCAAGTTAAATTTCCCTTCTAAAAGGGGACTAACAACCGTATTTGGTTTAGGAGGATTTTCATCCATTAACATCCTTGCTGAAGAAGCCGACAGCTCCGATTTATTCGCACTTGATTACAGCAACACTTATTTCAATTCAAAAGTTGGAGCAGTAGGAGTGACACACAAGCAAAGAATAGGTAAAAAGTCTTTCATTAATTTTTCTTTGGCAGCTCAAGGCAATGTCAACATCATTGATAATGACACAGTAAACCTGCAGTTCCAAAATCCATTTACAACATTTGTTTCAAATTCATATGTAGGTAAAATCGTCTCTAACGTGCACTACAACTATAAGTTTAATGCCAAAAACATGTTAAAAGTTGGCCTTAGAAATGATGTACTCTTATTGAATTTGAACGATTCGCTCTACGTGAATGCTTTAGATGCTTTTGAAGATTTGAGAGCATTTAAAGGACAAACCACACTCTTTCAACCATACGCCCAATACCGATATCGTCCTAATGAGAAAGTGACCATGAACATTGGTTTACATTCATCTTATTTGGCCCTGAACAATGAAATAACAATTGAGCCACGTTATGGTGTCGCCTGGGAAATGACAAAAAAGGACAGACTTTCTTTTGGTTATGGTTTGCATAGTCAATTGCAACCAACTGAATTATATTTTAAAGAGGTTTTGGTTGATGGCGAATACACCCAACCAAACAAAGATCTTAAAATGACAAAAAGCCATCACTTTGTATTAGGCTATCAACATAGATTCAAGAAGGGGATTAGTGTAAAAGCTGAAACTTATTATCAGTCCTTATATCATGTGCCTGTTATGTTAGATTCTACTTCATACTCATTGGCAAATTTTGGAGCTGATTTCAATACCCAAACACCTGATTTTTTAAATAATGACGGTACGGCTACTAATTATGGAGTAGAATTAACAATTGAAAAGTACCTTGATAAAGGTTTCTATTTCTTAGTTACCACTTCTCTTTATGATTCCAAATATAAGGGCTCAAACGGAGTCGAATTTAACACAGCATTTAATGGCCGCTTTACATTTAATAGCTTGGTCGGCTATGAATTTAGATTCAAACAAAAAGAAGGCAGAAAATTCAAGAACTCCTTAACGCTTGATGGTAAATTCACTTTCAATGGTGGCAAAAGATATACTCCAGTGCTTGTAGATGAGAGTTTGTTAGCCGGAGTAGAAATAAGAGATTTTACTCAAACGAATACACTCAATTATGATGACTTCATCAAACTTAATATGCGTGTAGCATTTAAAATGGTAGGAAAAAGAATTACACAAGAATGGGCGGTTGATGCAACTAATATCACGAATAGACGAAACATCTTCTCAGAATCTTTCAATGCAATTAGCGGAAAATTTGAAAAGACATATCAAACTGGCTTCTTACCAATTGTTCAGTATAGAATTTATTTTTAGGGCGTTTCTCGGCTAAGCCGAGACCAGGCTATCCGCAGTCATTTCTTTCTTGCATAAAGAGAATTCCAACAATTGCTGCTATCCTTAACGCAAAAATCTTTTCTCATTATCCCTTCTACTTTGATTAAAAGCGTAATTTTAGTTCAAAGTAGTCTACTATGCCCCAAACAATTGGCCTTATATTTCTTCTGTTTTTAAGCTCAATTTCTCTCAGCCAATCTGAAGATCCATTCGGAGATTCTATTTTGGTGCTCATTGAAAATTCAAATCACGATTCAACAAAAGTGAACCTTTATCAATCTTGGTCTGACAATATTTACCTATCTGACCCTGAAAAGGCACAAACTATCACTGAACTAACAGATTCCATTTGTCGTAAAAACATGAATCGTGAAATTTCGCCACAAGAACGAAAGTTTTTTGAAAAGAAATGGGCTGTAATGCAAAGGTTTCAAGGTGAATACTATAGAAACACTGCAGACTATGAGAAAGCCGAAGAGTATTACAATAGTAGTTTAACTGCATTTAGAAAATTAGAAGATAAAAGTGGAGAAGCGAAAGCTCTTGGGAATATTGGGCTCGTTTACCTTGATAAGAGTGATTACACTACAGCATTTGATTACATGAATCAGTCCCTTAAAATCAATGAAGAAATTCAAGATTCCCTAAACATTGCCTCGAACCTATTAAACATGGGGCTTGTGTTCTACTACCAGGCTAACTATGATAAAGCCTTAGGCTATTTCAAAGACAGTTATGAAGTAAGCAATGAAATGGGTGCAAAGGCTAAAGCGGCCAATACCCTAAACAATATTGGCGCAATCTATTTTCAAACTGATGTAATTGACAGTGCTGAAACTTATTTTGCTAAATCATTGGTGCTAAGAGAAGAACTTGATGATAAAAGAGGGATGGCTTCTTCTAACCTTAATTTGGGCCTCATTGCTCAACGAAAGGAGAACTTCAATTTAGCTATGGAGTACTTCTTGAAATCAAGAGATCTCAGTGAAGAGATCAATGACAAAGGTGCGCTTATTGGCGTGAACATTAATATTGGAGCTACATACGCTTATAGAGAAATGTATGCTGAGGCCATTAAATACACAATGTATGCCTACAATGATGCAGTAGAAATTGGCGATCTTCCTGATAAACGAGAAGCAGCAAATACTTTGTTTCAAGTTTATGAGCTAAAGGGAGATTATAAAAACGCCTTTGATTATCATAAAATCTATATTCAAACAAGAGATAGCATTCTTGACTTAGAAAGCCAGCAGTCAGTCTTAGAGCAGGAAGCTAACTTATCAATTGCTAAACAGCATTTAGCTGATAGTTTAGACTTTGTTAAGCAAGAAGAAATCAATCAAATTGCTCACGACAAAGATTTAGAAAATGAAGCCAATTTCAGGTATGTGCTGTATGGAGGTATCGCAGTGTTATTGATAATTGGTCTGCTCATTTTAAGAGGATATCAACAAAAGAAAAAAGACAATGAAATCATTGCACTACAAAGAGATGAGGTTGAAAAGCAAAAAGCGATAGTTGAATTGACACATCAAGAGATTAGAGATAGTATTGACTATGCCAAAAGAATTCAATCGGCTATCCTACCAAATGCCCGCTTCATTAATTCATTGTTGCCGAAATCATTTGTTTTCTACCAACCTAAAGATGTCGTGGCTGGAGATTTTTATTGGCTTGAGAAAGTAGGTGATACCACTTTGTTTGCTGCTGCTGACTGTACGGGACACGGAGTGCCAGGTGCAATGGTTTCGGTAGTTTGTCACAATGCATTGAATAGGGCCGTACGTGAATTGAAAATTCTTGACCCAGGAAAAATTCTTGATGAGGTCAGACGAATGATTCTTGAAGAATTTGCTAATTCTGATGAAGAGGTGCAAGACGGAATGGACATATCATTGTGTGCTCTAAAAGGGAATGAATTAAAATTTGCCGGAGCAAACAATCCACTTTGGCTACTTCGCAATAAAGAACTCATTGAAATAAAAGGTGACAAACAACCGGTAGGTAAGTTTGATTTAGCAAAACCATTTGAAACACATGATGTTCAATTAGAAAGTAGTGATCAGATTTATTTATTTTCTGACGGATTAATAGATCAGTTTGGAGGTGACAAAGGCAAGAAATTTAAGGCCAAAGCACTCCGAGAACTACTTCTTGAAAACGCTCACAAAAGTATGGCTGAACAAAAAATTATTATTCAATCTTCTTTCACAAAATGGATGGGAGACTTAGAGCAAGTAGATGACATTTGCCTGCTTGGCATTCGTATTTAATTGGTTTACTTATCTTTAAATCATGAAGATTAAATTACCAATTTATTTCTTTTGCCTACTATTCATTGTTGCAGCTTGTAAGAAAAAAGGTTGTACCGATTCGGCGGCGGGTAACTATTCGCCTGAAGCTGAAAAAGATGACGGAAGCTGTTTATACCTTCCACCCCCAGATCCAGGGCCAACAACTGTAGATAGAATTTCATACGGAACTAATGAGCGTCAACACTTTGATTTGTATCTGCCTGGAGATCACAATGCAAACACAAAGACCGTGATTTTAGTACATGGAGGTGCATGGGTTTTAGGTCCGCAAGCACAAGATTCTGTTACAACTTTTAACGGAGGGCTCGGTTGGGATTTGAGTAAGAAGTTATTGGATGAAGGGTATGCTGTTGCCGTTATGAAATATAGATTGGCTTGCTATACTACTCAACCCGGAACGTATACTGGTGATCCTAATTTTTACATGGATAAAATGCTTGAAGATATTGATTTGACCATTGACAAATTGAAATCAGATGCTTCTACATTAGACATTTCTGCTAGTGATTTTGCGATTATTGGAGAAAGTGCTGGAGCACAAATGGCATTACTTTATGCTTTGAGAAATTCTTCAGATCCTGACCTCAAAACGGTAATATCATTTTACTCTCCTGCTGATATGGGTGATGAAGACTTTAAAACTGGGGCAGGTTCTTTCCCTTATAATAACTTGCCATTAAGTGCAGATTTTGGTGCACCCATGTATGGAAATTCATGCGAGTTCACCACCACCGGTTCTGTGAATTTACTTTGGGGATTGAAAAGTTTGGCAGGATACAACTTGGCGAATACGAATACCAATCCTGAGTATACAGATACTCTTAGCCCATCACATTTACCCAACATTCAAAGAAACTTACCAACTTTTGTTATGCATGGCGAAAGTGATGATTTAGTGCCACCAAGCAATGCGGATACTCTGATAAGCCGAATTACATCTAAGTTTGGTACAACAGCTGCAGCATCAAATGATTTTACTGCCCAGCACAAGATGACAAAATATGCTTCATGCGGGCATGGTTGGAGTGGTGGAAGTTGCAGTAAAGCTCAAATGATGCAAGACGTAATGAGTTGGTTAGCAGAACACTTATAGTCTTAACATCTCTATAACAAGCTTTAACAAAACTTTAAGATTTAGGATTTTACTTTGGTCTAATTTGGCCGAACCTAATATTCTGAATTATGAAAAAGTTAAGTGCGATCGCAATAGCGAGTCTAGTATTGGTGTCTTGCAGCCAAAAAGTCATTGAAGTTGAACCTGAAGAAATTCCTGAACCAATAAAGAAAATAAAATCACTCGTAATCGGTGATCCTTTAGATTGTGGATTAGAAAATCAATTGATGTTTCCGATAGGCACATCTTACCGACCAGAAGTGACTGAGCCCCCGGTAAAACTTGATGGAAAATTGACTTGGACTACAACAATGAGCGACCTAAGTTTTTGTGCAAACAATACCGGATACAATTGGGACACAAATGCCAAAGTAGAATACATTAATCCAAACAATCAAGATTTTGATATTACAAACATCTTGTTCTATGATATTGAGAGTGGAGAATCTTATCCTTTAGTAGGAGAAGAAGATACACTTCACATTTTATCCTTTGCTATTCATAAAGAATTTGAAAACCCGCTCATTTTTTATCGAGTCGTAAAAGAAGATTATAATCAAGATACAGCCTTCAATGCATTAGATCCTGTCGCTCTTTATGTGTCACCATTAGATGGAGATACTTTAATTCAAGTAACGCCAGATCAAGAACAATTTGCCGATTACTTTTACTATAAAGAGAGTCAAAAGATATTAGTGAAAACTAGAATTGATGCTGATCACGACAGTTTGTATTCACCACTTGACGAAACAAGTTTTGTAGAAATGAAATTGAATGAACCAGCATTTGGTCGTCCGCTTTTCTCAGCTTCTTTGAAAGAAGATTTAAAAGGGAAATTGAATTTGTAAGCGTCTAAGAAAGGACTCTAAGCATTTTAAAATCTTCATAGTTGATCACCCATTGATTTAGGTCTTGCTCTAATGCAAGACTGCTTGGGGCTTTACGGATTTTCTTCACAAACGTAAAGCCAATTTTTTCGAGAGTTTTATTGGGAGCCGGGTTGTAAGAACTCGGTTCGCAATAAACTTTATCTAATTCTAAAACAGTGAAGAAAATAAATAAAGAGTCCTTTATCAATTCAGCTCCTATTCCTTTTGCTCTATGTTTTTCATGCCAAATATGTAAATGCATGTAGCCTTCTTTTCCGAATTCAATTTCATTCACATTGCAATGGCCAATCGCTTCTTCATCTTCGAGCCAAATTGTATGCATACTTTCCTTCTCTCTCAATGGTGAAGTGATTTGATTTAATAAGGTGTTGAACCACTCTTGAGAAGAAGGCATCTTGGCAGGATCTGCTCCCATTGATTTTAAGAAATCATCAGAAGCGGTAAGCCAATAATTTGAAAGGGCTTCAATATGCTTAGTTCGCAGGGCTGTAGCTTTATATGTTGCTTTCATTCCACTCTATCTCTGAATTTATTGAGTTCATGAATCGTTCTTTTTCATCTACATGAATCAATAAATTCTTGACCTCCTTTTTGAAGCCATAAATCGAATTGATTTTTTTGGCAGATTTCAGTTTGATCAAAATATTGTGCGTGTCTGTTAAACCAATTGGAGACAAAGTTTTAGTCTCCTCAGATAATTCTATGTCCAAAGGAGAAAACTCGATAGCTTCTATTTCATTGTACTCAATCTCTGCCGAAGCAAGGATTCCATATCTTAAAACCAACTTATTTGGCGTCAAATAATAAGGTCGCTTTGAAAGTGATTTTCCAAATGCTAATAGTTGAAATGCTGAGTATATGCTAAAAATCGTTAGAATCCATGCGGCAATCACACTATATTGACCTATCCAAAGGTGCATAGCAAATACTTCAATACCAACAATCAAAATCATAACGAAGAATAGGGCAGGGGTGCCATTATTCTTATGATAGGTAAACTCATTTTCTTTTGGTTCTACTTTTCTCCAGTGAAAAAAAGCAAAATAGATTCCAGCTATTTCTGTCGACATGGCTATCGCTATTTTTGGAGGCAACTCTTGGCTAGTGGCGAGAATTAGTCTGTCATAAAAATCAAGAGCACTGTCATCTTTGAATTTCTTTCTGATTTTTCTCACTTTATAAATGATGAACGACACCACAGAAATTTCAATGATTGGAAGAACCCAAGTTTTAAAATTGTCAAGTCCTTGGTGATAATCAGGAGGTAAGATCTGATAACCCAAAATTAAGCCCAGAATTGTTAAAGGTACAACAGTCAGTTTCGGGATTTTTGTTCTCCAAATTAATAGCAGGTAAATTAACGGAGAAGTCAGTAATAAATCTAAAACTAAAGCTGTAGAAAGTTCAGAAGGATGAGAATTCAAAAGTCCCGACTTTACAATGAAATATACCGAGCTAAAAATTAGAACAGGTGCGCCTAAAATTAGAATTGTGCGCTTGAGGGTTAATTGATTTGCATTCATAAGTTTTGCTTTAATTTAACCTGTAATAAAGATAAGAATTTATATCTCGTTTAAAGCAAAAAAGACCCCATTTCTGAGGTCTTTTTTGAGAGTTTAATCATGTGTAACTTTAAAATCTAACTTTTGTTGATTCTGGGTCAGCTGGCTCAGTTATGTACCAGTCTCCTTCAACGAATTTAAGTTCTAGTTTGGGACGATATGAAGTGTTGGCAAGTTCGCCATATCTTTGATTACTGCCAGTAGACTTCAGTACTTTACTTGACATGCCGGCATTTTTGTATTTCTTTTTTAATTCTTTAGTAGTTGCACTTTTACGTGTTAAATACATAGTAAGGTTAATGTATGGTTTTAACTCATCAGAATATCCGTCTTTTACACGACTATTGGTCTGTGCGGTTTCGAGGGTACACAATTTTCTTTTGAAGTCAGCAATCAAGTCAACATAAGAATCTGTCAATTCTTTTGCTTTTGAAGGCTGCATAATTGGAGTTAAGGCCGCTCTAATTTTATCAAGGTCTCCTGTATCCATAGTTTTAAGCGCTTCTTCAAATTTGGACAATCTCTTTTCAACATATGCTTCACTATCTTTTGGTTGTTCTTTCAAAATTGGATTAGGGCGCATTAGTTTTTCAATTCCTACAGTTGGAATCGTTTCCATCCAAACCGGATCTTCTCGGTAATATTGGTCTTTTGAAAGGCCTGAATTGTACATTGCATCCCATCCAGGAGCATAGGTGTCAAATGGCTTGCCTACTGTTCTTAATCCAATAATGTTGTATTTTCCATTTTGATATTGAGCTTCAAAGCCCATTGTCATGTAATTTTTTCGTGTGACTTCAATTCCTCCATCACTATCGCTATCATGTATATAGGTGGCTCTTAATGTAAGCGTCCAGTAAAACTTTCCAGCTCCGATTGGTTTAAGGTATCTCACGCTATGAGACATTGCCAAAATACTATCAATTTGCACAACATCCCTTAGCCAATGATCACTTCTTTTCATGTCATACTGCGTATCCATGTTTTCTTTAACATAAGAAATCATCATATTTTTTCTTTCATCATCTGTGATTTTTGGCAGGCCATAGCTTTCATTCTCTCTGGTGTCTAAAACTAACCAATCATAGTTCCATTTGTTGTCTTCAAAATTTTGAGGTGTTCTTCTGTGATACTGAACTTTGAAGTAGATTTTGTGTGAAACGCCATTCGCATCTTTTGGAGTGTCAAGAAATACTGAAAAGAAGCGTTCGTCCATGTAATTCTTATTTCTTGAGATCTCCCAAGCATGTTTAGAACGACCGTACCATTTTACATAAAAGTAGTCTTTGAGTTCGCTCTTCTTTGCGAAACGAAATTTTCCTTTATTAATGTCTGCTGGGTTGTATCCATAAGTTGTCATCAATTCTTTTGACTTAGGATCTTTTTTAATGTCCGCAACAATTTTTGCCAAGCTTGGATCGGCCGGATAGTTCTGTGCTTTTGCTCCATATCCAATACCTATAAGTAGGAGAAGAGCAAACAAGTTAATTCTAGTTTTCATGAGTTCGATTTTTAATTCAACCGAAATCTACATACTGAATGCTGCACAGAAAATTAATGATGGTGAAGTCGTGGATTTATTGAGTGAATCGGGAAAGAATGATAGTTTTATAAATTGAAAAGGCCTCCAAAAGGAGGCCTTTAAGTTTAGCAACAAGATGAGCTAGTGCCACAACAGCTTTGTGTTTCAGTTTGACAATTGCAACCACAATCATTTTGTGGCGTGCATTGACAATTTTCACAAGTGCATTTTTCTTTTCTATTATTCATATCTCTATTTTTAGTTTGACATTAGTGTCATATATAGAGACGGCACTTTTTAAAAAGGACGCATTTAGCAATCACAATTTTCATTTTTCGAGTCGATAATGTTACCGTACTTATCTGTTTGAATTTGACAACATCCAACGAATAATTCATTTAATTTTTTTCGTGCTCTCTGAACTCTAGATTTCGCAGCCGTATATGAAATGCCCTCTTGAATAGCATAGTCTTTTTGACTCACCTTTTTGTACGAAGTTTGAATGATTGCTCTTTTGTCTTGTTCTGATAATTGGTTCAAGTGCGATTTGAGACAGCCGTAAAATTCAGCATTTAAATTATCGTTCTCTAAGCTTTCAGGAACCTCGGGGATTTTATCAGTTTGAATTTTCTTTTTTCGGTAATAATCGATTATAGCATTTCTAGTAATTTGATAGACCCAAGAACTTAATTTTTCTGTTGATTTTAAACTACCAATATTCAAATGAATTTTCAGAAAGACGTCTTGAAGAATATCCTTTGCTATCTCATTATTTGAGACTCTCGCCTTGATGAACCCTAGAAGCTTTGCTTCAAAGTCTCGCCATATATTTTCAGTTGTAATACTCATCACTATTATTGACGAACCAAATTAAAAAAGATGCAAAATAATCTAATTATTATGTATTCCGCCTTGACGTCTGTTCGTATTACTTGCTAAAAGATCAGCACACTTTTGATAGAAATCGGCTTCATTTTCATATCCTTTTTCTCTCCAAAAAGCCTCTAGTTTATTGAAACGATAAACTTCATCAATTCCCATTCCTTGTGTCACTTTTAGCATGTCTAACGGACAGAGGTAAACTGGTTTTCGATCAGTCTCATCCATAGTGTTAGAGCCATTCATTACACATTCATAATCTACACAGTGCCTGAAGCCGAAGATGTGGCCGAGTTCATGAGAAGCTACTTTTAATGTTCTTTTTAAACACATAGAATATTCTGTTGAATCCCAATCAGGATATCCAAATCTATTTAATGAATAGATGCCTACATTTCCTCCCAATTTACCTTGGCCAAATACAAAATTGTAATTCTCATCAGGATATAGATCATAAGCCGTGAATCCCATGTACCCTCTCGCATCTTTAGGTAAGTCTGGGGTAAGGATGTCATTCATAATGTACGTGGTTTGCAATTGCGTTTCACCTTTATCGTTTAATCTTCTGTTCTTTTTTGGTACTCTCTCAACTGAGATTGAATCTAAGACGGTAACATCAACTTCATAAAAGACCTCGAGATAATCTGCTGTGACACCAAGAATTTTCCATTGCGCTTTGGTGAAACTCCCAATTGGTTGGATGTAAATTTTGTTTCTTTTTTCATCCAAGATGCTTGGATGAGCTGCAAGATATTGATGTGGGTATTGCTGCATTTCTTTATTGTGGTATAGCCATTCACCCGGAATTGGGTTTGGCTTCACATCATGCATTGTATCTAAAGTACTTTCTAAATATCTTAAATGATCTTTTAGCTCTTTAGGGTTAGGTGTGAGCTCAGAAGTTGTCGGCTTTTCAGAATGGATGGATTTGTGCCAAACACAACCGCCAATCACCCCAACTGCAATAAAGCAAATATAGAAGAGAACATTTTTCACTTCTTCAATTTAAGAATTAAACTGCTTATCTCGTAATAAATCAGAAACCATTTCTAGTTCATGAATCGTTTCAATTGATGTACAACTATCTTTCATGACTTTACGAATAGGATTGGCAGCTTCAGGCATGTTAGCACCCGAATTCTCCCAGGTTTCCTTGTCAGGCCATTGAGCATAAGCGATAAATTCGTTTTCACTTTTTCTATGAATTCGTGATCCCAAACTGTTTTCAAATTCATAAATCAATTTTGTGAGATCTTCCCAAGATTTGATGAAGGCTTCTTCACAGTTCTCTCTTATTTTAAATGAGTAGATAGCTACAAACATAATTACGGAATAAAGATTTCTGCTACCACAAAGCCGCAATGATCTTTTGCTTGAAGCTGAATGATTGACTCGTTTTTTATTCTTATCAATGCTCCCGGATGGTATGATTTTCTGTTGATTTCAATTGTTCCGCCGGTCACATAAATAAAGTTCAATTTACCTTTTACTTTAAACTCTTTGTATCTGTTTTTTTCTATCGCGAACCCTCTGAGTTCGCCAGAGGTTTCTCCTTTACACATAAGGTTGAAATCAACACACTGACCCTTTGAAGTTGTTTTCCATCCTCCATCAAATTTGTCTACATCATGTTCTTCAAGCATTTTGGAATGATGTCCCTCATGCGTGAGTTCCATTTTCCCATGTAAGACCATAAGAGTCCTGCTTACTTCAGGCAAAGCTGTGAAAGTTGATTCTTCAACCTCGACGGAGGCAGTACTTAACCTGAAACTAAAGTTTCTTTTGTCATATTCTGCCCCTTCAGGATATATGAATATCTCTGTTGTAGTTCCGCCCGACCATTCTTTGATCTCGTAGGCTGTTTTAATGAGTTGTGCCATTCAAATTGATTTCAAGAGAACATGAAAATTAAGAACATTATTTCAACCTTCAACACAGACTTAAAGATTGTTTTTTTTCAAGGTCTTAAGATCATCAATTAATGCATACAAATTGAGCTCATTTTTGTTGGTTAGCTTGTGGGTCGCTTTAAATAATATTGCGGCTAAAATCAGAGCGATTGGAATGGCAGCAAAAATCCATAGCGCATTAGCATCAAAATTATCGATCCCAAAAATTTCACCTAATGTTTTACCTTTTTGTTTGATATAGGTGTACAAAAATGTGGGGAAACTTGTCAGAAATATCAGAACAATAGTTGCCCGAAAGTTGTATCTAAAGATTCTTTTCAGCTCAGTTTTAACATTCAACAAGTATTCCAAACAATTTGAATTTGCGGGTACACTTTTCATGCTCTTAATTTGAGCATGCGCAATAAAGAACCACGGTACGAAAGGAGCAACACCTAATGTTGACCAAACTAAACCATTGCCCATAACCAGATTTATTATAAACACCATTAGAGCTAAAGGGAATAAGATTTTGAATTCAATCCCTAATCTCGAAATGAGCTTATCAACCACAAGCATTGATTTTCTTTCGTAGAAATTATTTATAGCTGGCACCTTAAGTTCACCTTCATTTAAAAAAGCATCTTTCCAAATTTTCTCAATTGATTTTTCCATCTAGTATTTTTTTTAAACGTTCTTTAATTCGATTAATTCTAACTCCAATATTGTTTGAAGTAGTTCCTGTGATATTTGCGATTTCTTGATAGGAATTTTCTTCTAGATATAAAAGAATGACTGCCCTGTCTACCTCATTTAGTTTTTTTATTGCCGAATACAAAAGATTGAGATCTTCATCATCAAAAGCTTGAATATCTTCCATTACTTCATTCGGAATTTCTTTCGAATTGAAGGTAGATTTCACTTTTTTATCTTTTTTCAACAACGTTAAACACACATTGAGAGAGACCCTATAAACCCAGGTTGACCATTCTGATCTTTCTTCAAATTTTTGATGACTTCTCCATATTTGAAGACACACCTCTTGATAATAATCCTCAAAGTCTTCTTGTGTGTTAGAGTATGCCCGGCACATTTTAATTATGATACCTGCATACGGTAGAATAAATTGTTTGTAAAAATCACTACTCACTTCTTCTTTTTCTTGGTTAGTGGTACATCTTTTAAATTATTACACTTTGATAGATGTTTTTTTGAAGATAAGTTCTTTTATGGGCTACCTTCGTATTATGTCAAGACTTTTTGCTCAACATTGGGCCGATTATGAATTAATTGATGCCGGCGGCGATCGTAAATTAGAACGTTGGGGTGATATTGTCACTATCCGACCAGATAGAAATGCTTATTTCGCCCCAATCTTATCTAAAAGTGAATGGCAAAAGAAAGCTCATTTCGAATTCGTTGAAGAAACAAAATCAAAAGGTGAGTGGAAGGTTCTAAAGGGAGATGGAAACCCTGAATGGACAATAAACTACAATGATGTTAAGCTTCATCTGCATCTTACTAAATTCAAACATGTCGGCGTTTTCCCTGAGCAACAGGCAAATTGGGAGTACATTGAAAACCATGTTCAAGAAGGAGATAGAATTCTAAATCTATTTGGATACACAGGAGCAGCTTCTGTTGTTGCTCGAGCTAAAGGTGCTGATGTATTTCATGTAGATTCTGTTAAACAAGTGATAAGTTGGGGTAGAGAAAATATGGAGTCTTCTGGCCTTGCAGACATCCACTGGGTATTAGAAGATGCTTTAAAATTTGCTCAGAGAGAAGTAAAAAGAGGGCATAGGTATGACGGAATCATTATGGATCCGCCAGCTTTTGGAATAGGGGCAAAAAAAGAGAGATGGAAGATTGAAAATAAATTTCCTGAATTATTGGAGACTGCTTTACAATTAAAAAATGATGACGGTTTTGTCATAGCAAACACCTATTCTCCAAGATTAGAAGCGCCTGAAATAATGAAGATTTGCAAAGAAAAATGTAATTCTGATTCTATTCAAGTTGATACATTGAGTTTGAAAACGTCTACAAAGAAAATCCTAGAATACGGACAAAGGACCTTGATTCAGTAAGTAGTCAATGAACATTCTTAAGCTTTTGCTTGTTATTAATGCAATCAAAGCCCAAGCAATGAAAAATGTAATTTTTTTAATCTTAATATTAGCTAACTTCTCAGTCTCTGCTCAGAATATTGGATTTATTCAAGGTCAGATAATTGATCTAAATACTAAAGCTCCCTTAGCCTTTTCTAAAGTATTTGTAGAAGGTACAGATAAAGGTGCTGTTTCAGATATTGATGGTAACTTCAAAATTGAACTTCCGGTTGGAACTTACACTTTGAGAGTGTCTTTTGTAGGTTACGAAGCAGCTAAAAAATTCAATATTCCAGTTTCTTCGGGTAATGCAGAGACTGTCAATTTTGAACTAACAGAATCAAGTTCTGAACTTGATAAAGTAGATGTTGTTTATCAAAATGACAAAATTGCAAGAACGACTGATATGGTAACACCACTTTCAGTACAGAAATTAACTTCGGTTGAAATTGAATCTAACCCGGGTGGTAACTTTGATGTCTCAAAAGTTGTGCAAACTTTACCTGGTGTTGGGGGATCTTCTGGGGGAGCGCAGAGAAATGATATCATTATTAGAGGTGGTGCTCCAAATGAAAACGTGTATTATTTAGACGGAATCGAGATTCCAGTTCTAAATCATTTTCAAACCCAAGGTTCTTCGGGTGGAGCACAAGGTATTTTGAATGTTTCATTTATTGAAGATTTAAAATTAAGTTCGTCTGCATTTGATGCTCGTTATGATAATGCTTTAGCGTCAACATTCGTTATCAAACAAAGACAGGGTAATAGGGAGAAATTATCAGGGAATTTGAGAGCAAGTTTTACTGAAAGTGTCGTGACATTAGAAGGACCAATGGGTAAGAAGAATGATTTTTTACTTTCGGGAAGAACGTCTTATCTTGATTTACTTTTCACTCTTATTGACCTACCGATTCGACCGAATTTTACTGATTACCAATTCAAAACTACTTTCAGGCCTGATAACAAAACCACAATTAATATTTTGGGTTTAGGTGCTTTTGACAGATTCAATTTTGCCGCTACTAAAGAAGATAGTGATGAGACAGAGTTTTTAAGAAGATCTTTGCCTTTCATAACGCAGTGGAATTATACAACAGGACTTTCAATTAATAAGCGAATTGATGGCGGGTTTGTAAATGTTGCCCTGAGTAGAAACATGTTTGATAACAGATTAGATCAGTTTCAGGATGCTAGAAATGGCGAAGAGGAGTTCCGAAATTTTTTATTGAACTCTCAAGAAACTGAGAACAAGTTTAGGTTCGATTTTAATAAGTATACAAAAGGTTGGAAGTATTCTTTTGGTGTTGCTGCTCAATATGTGAAGTACAATTATGAATTGTATAATAAATTGTCAGATGCTGTTTACGGTTCTGACGGATCATTGATTAGTCCTGAAATTGCTATTAACTCGCAAACAACTATTGACTTTGCTAAGTTCGGAGCATTTGGTCAGGTTTCGAAAAACTTCTTCAAAAAGAAGTTGCTGGTGTCAGCCGGGGTTAGAAGTGATATGAATACCTTCACTGATAATGGTTTGAATCCTCTTGAAACAATTTCTCCTAGGCTTTCTCTGGCCTATCACTTAACTGAAAAAATTGACCTTACTGCTTCGATTGGCAGCTACTACAAAATACCTACCTATACATCTCTTGGTTATAGAGATGCAGGTGGGGTATTGGTTAATAGAGATTTAGATTACATACAATCTGATCATTATGTTGTGGGAGCACAATGGTTGCCAAAAGAGGGAATCAGAATCACGGCCGAAGGATTTTACAAAGACTATAAAAATTATCCGGTTTCTGTTGCAACAGGAATTTCACTGGCTAATCAGGGTTCTGAGTTTGGCGCAGTAGGAAATGAAGAAGTTCAAACAATTGGAAGAGGGCAGACTTACGGATTTGAATTATTCGTTCAGCAAAAACTGGTGAAAAACATCTTTTATGTGATGAGCTACACTTACGTTCGTTCTTTGTTTTCTGGAACTGACGGAGAATTAATAGCATCAGCATGGGATAGTCAACATTTGTTCTCATCAACTTTTGGGTGGAACTTCGGAAAAGGATGGAAACTTGGTTTAAAATATAGATTCGCAGGTGGCGCTCCTTTCACCCCATTTGATTTAGAAGCTTCGCAACAAGCTTATGCATTAACTGGTAACGGAGTACTTGACTTCAACAATGTGAATTCACAAAGGTTACGTGCCTTCAATCAATTAGATTTTAGATTAGACAAAATCGTTAACCTTAAGAAAGTGAGTTTTGATTTTTATGTGGATATTCAAAACATAACAGCCTTTAAGCAAGAATCTCCTTCTTATTACACATTCAAAAGAAATGAAGACAATTCAGGTTTTGAAACAACTGACGGAGCAGCTCTAGCAGTGGATGGTTCCAATGCAGTTCCACTAATAATTCCAAATCAAAGCGCTTTAATCACACCAACAATTGGAGTAATATTCGAATTTTAGATTCATTCGTTTACGAACGAAAAAAGGCGACCAATGAGGCCGCCTTTTAATATATAATTTGATAATGTAGTGAGCTATAAAAAGTCAACTACTCCAGTTCCCAAATTGTAGTATGCTGGTTTGATTATTACTTTTCCTGAATTCACAGCATCTGCAATAATTGTAGATTTAGAAGTTAAATCTCCTTTTACTAATTCAGCATTTTTCTTTACGATATCAGCTAAATCAGCTCCTGATCCACATGCATCAACAGCAGGTTTAATGTATCCTAATAATGTGTTTAAGTTTGGTCCGTTATCTCCTCCAGCGGCAGCAGCAGTAACTGCACCACAGCTTTCGTGTCCCATAACGATAATTACTTGAGTTCCTAAGTGAGCAACTGCGTACTCAATTGAGGCAACAGAAGATGTATTTGCGACATTTCCAGCAACTCTAATTACGAAAAGTTCACCTAAGCCCGTGTCGAAAGCTAGTTCAGGAACAACTCTACTGTCTGCACAACTTAGCACAATAGTATGTGGAGCTTGCCCAGAAGTCAAATGGTCTCTTCTTGTACTGTCTTGTAATTTTCCATCTAATTTGTCAGCTACAAAGTTGTCGTTTCCTTGTTTCAACTTCGCTACCACTTCATCAATTGTAATTGCCATATTTATAGTTTTAAGTTAATAGTCAAATTTTAGTCAGCCTAGTTGTTCCAACCATGGATCAATTCAAGCTGTTTATTTATATATTCTTCAAAATGTTCATTTTCAAAAGACTCTATTACTTCTCCAATGAATGCTCTTACTAATAATTTCTTCGCATTGTCTTTAGAGATACCTCTTGCCTGTAAGTAGAAGATGGCTTCATCATCTAACTGACCAGTTGTAGAGCCATGCGAACACTTGACGTCATCTGCATAAATTTCTAATTCTGGTTTAGAATTTATCTTGGCATGATCAGATAAAAGGATATTACCATTTTTCTGATAAGCATTGATAATTTGAGCGTCTTTTTGAACAACAACTCTTCCATTAAAAACGCCGGTTGATTTTCCACCCAATACGTATTTATAGTTTTCGTGACTTACGCAGTTCGATACTTGATGATCAACAAAAGTGTGATTATCAATAAGCTCGTTCTTTTTAGTTACGATTGCGCCATTCATGTGAGTTTCACAATTCTGGCCTGCAACTGCAATGTTAATGTTGTTTCTAACTAATCCACCACTCAAAGTAACAGTATTAATCTTGAAAACTGAATTTGCCTCTTGGTGAATTTGTTCAGTAGAGATTAATGCGTTAGAGTCATCCTCTAACTGAGCTTTGTTTATTCTTAAATGTGCGTTCTCAGCAACATAAGCTTCAGTAACGTGGTTAGTGAATGAGTTGGTACTCTCTTTAGTAATGTATGTTTGAATAATCTCGCTTTGAGAAGATTTTCCAGCCTCAATAAAAAGTCTTGTATTAGAAATAATATGTTCTCCCTTGCTTACATAAATGATTTGCAAAGGACCTTCATTAATTTTTGAAGCTCCGATTTTTATTGAAATAACCTTTTCGAAAAAAGCAGAATTCATAGACGCAAAAACATCTTTTTTATTCAAGCTTTTATCAAAAAATGCCTCTTCGGCCATCCTATCTGATCCTAAAAAGTCAATTTCGAAATCTAGTTTTGAGTATTGACTTAAATCTTCTCTGATAAAGCCATTCACTACAACTAAATAGTCGTTTGAGATGATGTGCTTCGTCAGATTAAGACGATCAGGGTCAGCATTTTTTGAGAGCTCTAGTTTGGTCAGTTTCCCTAATCGGGTGTATTTCCAATACTCATCTTTCGTAGTTGGGAAATCCAAATCTCCTAAACGCTCAGCAGCCTTTTGTTGAAAATGAGCTGGAGAAACATCTAGGTTCTTTATGAAGTTGTTAAGTTTTTCGGACATTGATTAAGCTTCTATAATTTCTATTAAACTATTATTAATTTAGCCAGTCATATCCTTTTTCTTCTAGCTCTAGGGCTAAAGATTTATCTCCTGTTTTCACGATTTGGCCATCAGCTAATACATGAACAAAGTCAGGTACGATATAATCTAAAAGTCTTTGGTAATGAGTAATTAGAATTACTGCATTGTTTTCGTTTTTCAATTTGTTAACTCCAGCAGCAACAATTCTTAAAGCGTCAATATCAAGACCAGAATCTGTTTCATCCAAAATTGCAACCTTAGGCTCTAACATTGCCATCTGAAAAATTTCATTTCTCTTTTTTTCTCCTCCCGAAAAGCCTTCGTTTACTGAACGAGAAGCCAACTTAGGATCAAGGTCAACCAAGGCAGATTTTTCTCTAACCATTGCCATGAAATCTTTCGCGCTTATTTGCTCTTCTTGACGATATTCTTTAATCTCATTTAATGCTGTTCTTAAGAAGTTGATGTTCGATACTCCAGGTATTTCTACTGGATATTGGAATGCCAAGAATAATCCTTCTTTTGCTCTCTCATCTGGGTCCAACTCTAAAATGTCAGCCCCATCCATTTCAATAGAACCTTCGGTAATTTCATAACCATCTTTTCCTGAAACTACAGATGCCAGTGTAGATTTACCAGCTCCGTTTGGTCCCATAATAGCATGAACTTCTCCTGCTTTGACTGATAGGTTTAATCCTTTCAAAATTGCTTTTCCTTCTTCTTCAATTTCAGCATGAAGGTTCTTTATGTCTAATAATGTTCTACTCATTCTTATTTCTTCTTTATCCAACACTATTTTCTAGTGAAATGGCTAATAATTTTTGTGCTTCTACGGCAAATTCCATAGGAAGCTTATTTAATACTTCTTTACAATATCCGTTTACAATCAAGCTAATTGCTTTCTCTTCAGAAAGTCCTCTTTGTTGACAGTAAAAAATTTGATCTTCTCCAATTTTTGAAGTAGTGGCTTCATGCTCTAGTTTGGCAGAATTGTTTTGACATTCAATGTATGGGAAGGTGTGTGCCCCGCATTCATCTGTCATCAATAAACTATCACACTGTGTGAAGTTTCTTGAGTTGTCAGCTTTTGGGTGAATTTGAATCAATCCTCTATATGAGTTTTGAGATTTACCTGCTGAAATACCTTTAGAAATTACTGTGCTTTTTGTGTTCTTGCCGAGGTGAATCATCTTTGTACCTGTGTCAGCTTGCTGGTAATTATTTGTAACAGCAACCGAGTAAAACTCACCAATTGAATTGTCTCCTTTTAAAATGCATGATGGGTACTTCCAAGTCACAGCAGAACCTGTCTCTACCTGAGTCCAAGAGATTTTAGCATTTGTATGACAAATCCCTCTTTTAGTTACGAAATTGAATATACCACCCACGCCATCTTTGTCTCCAGGAAACCAGTTTTGAACTGTAGAGTATTTTATTTCTGCGTCATCCAATGCTACCAGCTCTACAACTGCTGCGTGAAGTTGGTTCTCATCTCTTTGTGGTGCCGTACATCCCTCCAAGTAAGATACGTAACTTCCGGCGTCTGCTACAAGAAGGGTTCTTTCAAACTGTCCAGTTCCTGATTCATTAATTCTAAAATATGTTGAGAGTTCCATAGGGCATTTCACTCCCTTTGGTATATAGCAAAATGATCCATCAGAAAATACTGCCGAATTTAATGCCGCATAGAAGTTGTCAGTGCTTGGCACAACTGTCCCTAAATATTTCTTTACCAATTCAGGATGATCTTTAACTGCCTCACTGAAAGAACAGAAAATGATATCTAATTCAGCCAATTTATCTTTGAACGAAGTTGCTACAGAAACTGAGTCCATAACGAAATCTACAGCCACTCCAGTTAATTTCTTTTGCTCATCCATTGAGATTCCAAGCTTATCCATTGTAGCTTTCATTTCAGGATCAACATCATCCCAACTTTCGTATTGCTTCTTAGGGGCTGCGAAATAAGAAATCTCTTGAAATTTTGGCTTGTCATAATGTACATGCGCCCATTCTGGCTCGGTCATTTCTTGCCAAACTTTAAATGCATTAAGTCTGTACTCAAGCAGCCATTCTGGCTCTTCTTTTTTTGCTGAGATTATTCGAATAACGTCTTCGTTTAATCCCACAGGAATTTTCTCAGATTCAATATCTGTCGTAAAGCCGAATTCGTATTCTTGGCTTTTTAACTCCTCTTTTAATTCATCTTCTGTATATCCAGCCATCTAGTTCTTTATTATTGTCATCCTGAGCTTGTCGAAGGATTAAAGTGAAAATGATTCTCCACAACCGCAAGTTCTTTGCGCATTCGGATTTGAGAATACAAAGCCTTTTCCGTTCAGGCCACCACTGTAGTCTAAAGTTGTTCCTACTAAGTATAGAACACTCTTTTTATTCATTACTACTTTGACACCATTATCTTCAAATTCTTTGTCGTCTTCGTTGATCGTATTGTCAAATGTCAGTTGATACATCAGCCCAGAACATCCTCCACCTTCAACACCCACTCTAATAAAGTGGTCTACTTTGCTCTCTTCAGCCATCATTCTGATAGCTGTTTCCTTTGCTGTATCTGTAACTTTAATCATTATCTTCTATTTATAATCCATCTAAATAAGACGAATTGGTCTACAAAAATACCACTTTTGCGGTATTGCGTGAACTATTTGAGCATTTTCTTCAATAGCCCAGAGTGGAATTATCTCGTAACAATCAGTAAATCAACTGTTAATGGCTGATTACTTATTTAGAATGAGTCTAAACAATCAATCCTTCGTCTAATCAAAAGATAATTTCATTCCTAAAAACAAAATCAAAGTTATTTTTGTTCTTAACTAAACCTTAAGACGTAATTTCAATATATGAAAACTTCAATCGCAAGGAAAATCTTAATGGCCCTCTCTGGGTTCTTTCTAATGTTCTTCCTGCTCCAACACGTAACGATTAATTCGTTATCCCTTTGTTCTGAAGATACATTTAATAGTGTGTCTCATTTTTTTGGATATAATCCGATCATTCAGTACATCTTACAGCCTGTTCTAATTTTTGGTTTTCTATTCCACCTGATTATGGGGATGTACCTAGAATATCAAAACAACAAGGCTCGAAACAAGAAATATGCTAAGCATAACTCGGCCGCAAGTTCTAACTGGATGTCTAGAAATATGATCATCACAGGAATCATGATCCTTTTGTTTTTAGGCTTACACTTTTATGATTTCTGGGTTCAGGAAATGAACTACAAATATGTTGAAGCTTTGCCTGAAAATCCGAATAGATATTATCACGAGCTTCAATTAAAGTTTGTTGATGTTTGGAGAGTGATCATTTATGTTGTGTCATTTGTTTTCTTGTCGTTACACTTAATGCACGGTTTCCAATCGGCATTTCAATCGGTAGGATTTAGACACAACAAATACACGCCTTTACTAAAAAAATTGGGTACTGCATATGCGATTTTAGTTCCGCTAATGTTTATCATCATTGCAGTTTATCATCATATTTCAGTTTCACACTAAAAATTAATTAGATATGTCAGTATTAGATTCAAAAGTACCTGAAGGTCCAATTAAAGATAAGTGGACAAATCATAAAAATCACATTGATTTGGTAAATCCGGCAAACAAGCGTCTTATTGATGTCATTGTTGTTGGTACAGGTTTAGCTGGTGGTTCGGCTGCGGCTTCATTAGCCGAAATGGGATACAAAGTAAAAGCATTTGCATTTCAAGATTCTCCAAGAAGAGCGCATTCAATTGCAGCACAAGGAGGTATTAATGCAGCTAAGAATTACCAAAATGATGGTGATTCAACATACAGATTATTCTATGACACTGTGAAAGGTGGTGATTATAGAGGTAGAGAAGCAAATGTTTATCGTTTAGCTGAGGTATCTGCAAATATCATTGACCAATGTGTTGCCCAAGGGGTTCCTTTCGCAAGAGATTATGGTGGATTACTAGATAATAGATCTTTTGGAGGTGTATTAGTATCTAGAACATTCTACGCTAAAGGACAAACTGGTCAGCAATTACTATTAGGAGCGTATTCAGCAATGAATCGTCAAATTGGTAAAGGAAAAATCGAAATGTATAACCGTCATGAGATGTTAGATCTTGTAAAGGTTGACGGTAAAGCAAGAGGTATCATTGTAAGAAACTTAATCACTGGAGAAATTGAAAGACATTCTGCTCATGCAGTTGTTCTAGCAACTGGTGGTTACGGAAACGTATTCTTCTTATCTACTAACGCAATGGGATCAAATGTATCTGCTGCGTGGAGAGCACACAGAAGAGGAGCATTTTTTGCAAACCCTTGTTATACTCAAATTCACCCAACTTGTATTCCAAGGTCGGGTGATTACCAATCTAAACTGACTTTGATGTCTGAGTCATTGAGAAATGACGGTAGAATTTGGGTTCCAAAGAAAATGGAAGATGTTGAAGCAATTCGATCTGGAGCTAAAAAGCCTGTTCAATTGTCTGAAGAAGAGAGAGATTATTACTTAGAAAGAAGATACCCTGCTTTCGGTAACTTGGTTCCGAGAGATGTTGCATCAAGAGCTGCGAAAGAAAGATGTGATGCTGGATTTGGTGTTAATCAAACAGGTGAAGCTGTATTCTTAGATTTTGCTTCAGCAATTCAGAGGTACGGAAAAGAGCAAGCAACTGTTCTTGGAGAAAAATCTGCTTCTAAAGAAAGAATTACTGAATTAGGTGCCGCAGTTATCAAAAACAAATACGGTAACTTATTCCAGATGTACAATAAGATTGTAGATCAAGACCCTTATACAACTCCAATGATGATTTATCCTGCTGTACACTACACAATGGGTGGACTTTGGGTTGATTATAATTTAATGACGACAATTCCTGGTTGTTACGCGGCAGGAGAAGCTAACTTCTCAGATCACGGAGCGAATAGACTTGGTGCTTCGGCATTAATGCAAGGATTGGCAGATGGATACTTCGTTTTACCTTATACAATTGGAGATTATCTTTCAGATGAAATTAGAACAGGTCCAATCTCAACTGAAACGCCAGAATTTGAAGCGGCTGAAAAAGAGGTTAGAGAAAGAATTTCAAAACTGGTTGACAATGGTGGTTCTAAATCGGTTGACCATTTCCATAAAGAATTAGGAAAAGTGATGTGGGATAATGTTGGGATGGCTAGAAATGAAGCAGGTCTTAAAGAAGCGATCACAAAAATCAGATCAATTAGAGAAGAGTTTTGGAAAGATGTACTTGTACCTGGTGGAGCAGATGAATTGAATCCTGAATTAGAAAAAGCAATGAGAGTTGCCGACTTCTTAGAATTGGGTGAGTTATTTGCAAAAGATGCACTGGCTAGAAACGAATCTTGTGGAGGTCACTTTAGAGAAGAGTCGGTTGAATTAGATGGCGAACAAAAAGGTGAAGCAAAAAGAGATGATGTAAACTTTAAGTATGTT
>Ga0316204_10004569_pt1 | contig 24595 bp, 21 predicted proteins | sample 6monrhotite_MG_2_FD_205661 | JGI IMG/M metagenome (GOLD analysis project Ga0316204, IMG submission 205661) | Microbial mat bacterial communities from mineral coupon in-situ incubated in ocean water Damariscotta River, Maine, United States -... | ecosystem: Environmental > Aquatic > Marine >... | reverse complement strand
GACACTACCATTAAGGTAGAAAAAGCATAAAAGACGATTTCAAAAAAGCTCATGTAAACATTCCAATCAATGGTCAGTTAATAACTGACGATAATATTTTTCAATTCTTGAGTTTTAAAGTCTCAAGACAATAATTTACTTTCTAACGATAAGGCGCATCTGCTGCTCGGTTTGCAGCAATCTGTTCTTCGTATTTATCGCCAACGGCTAACAATTTTTCTTTGGTCATAATGTTTTCACCACGATTTTCAAAGTGGTATTCAAAAATTTCCGTTTCAACAATGGCATCTACCGGGCATGCCTCTTCACAAAAGCCACAATAAATACACTTAAATAAATCGATATCGTAACGTGACGTACGGCGCGTACCATCCTCTGCTTCTTTTACATCAATAGTGATTGCTAACGCCGGGCAAACTGCCTCACATAACTTACACGCGATACAACGTTCTTCACCATTAGCATAACGACGCTGCGCATGTAGCCCCCTAAATCGAGGAGATAGAGGTGTTTTCTGTTCTGGATACTGCAGAGTGATTTTTTTCTTAAATAAATAACTACCGGTTACCATCAAGCCTTTAATTAGCTCTAGAAATAGAAAACTTTTTAGATAATGCTTTATTAATCTCATGTCTTTCTCCTAGCCCCCTACAGCCGGTGCTACAGAAACAGCCCATGGTCCAACTTGCATAACCACCATCACCGCTTCAACAAATATCCAGACAATAGTAACAGGAATAAACACTTTCCAGCCCAGTCGCATAATTTGGTCATAACGATATCGCGGGAAGGTTGCACGGAACCACAGGAACATATAAATAAAGAACATGGTTTTTAAAATAAACCAATGTAACCCATTACCCAATATTGCATGATCTGCTAGCGAACCGAATGGCGACATCCAGCCACCAAAAAACATTAAGGAAGTTAATGCCGCTATTAGTATGATATTTGCGTACTCTGCGAGGAAGAATACCGCGAATGCCATACCTGAATAATCAACATGGAAACCCGCAACAATTTCTGACTCGCCTTCAGCAACGTCGAATGGTGCACGATTAGTTTCAGCTACACCAGAAATAAAATATACGACGAGTAGTGGCAAAAGCGGCAACCAGAACCAGCTCATAAAGCCACCCGACTGCTTCGCAATAATGTCACCCAAATTCAAACTGCCAGATGCCATTAGAACACCAACCAAGGCAAACCCCATGGCAATTTCATAAGCGACTACCTGTGCAGCGGAACGCAATCCACCCAGAATGGCGTATTTGGAATTAGATGACCAACCCGCGATGATAACGCCATAAACACCCATCGATGTTAATGCGAGGATGTATAGCAAACCCGCATTAACATTTGCGAGCTGAACACCTTCAAAAAATGGGATAACCGCCCAAGCAGCCAGTGCTGGACCCAAAGTTAAAATTGGCGCTATTAAGAATAAAAATTTATTAGAGTTAGTTGGAATAATGACTTCTTTGAACATTAATTTCAAAGCATCAGCTATGGGCTGTCCCCAGCCTTTTGGTCCTACACGATTTGGCCCAAGGCGCACCTGCATATAACCAATGATTTTACGCTCTGCGTACGTAACGTATGCCACGCATAGCATGAGTGGCACCATAACAATCACAATATAAAACAGGTTTTCAATAAGTACCTGCATCCACGATGGTAGCCAGTTCCACATCTCCACCACAAAATTCGGTGCCAGTGATATCAACCATTCCATCAGGCTTTCTCCAACTCTATTGGAGCGAAGGTTTCACTCATATTTATTCCAACGGTTTGTGCTGCAGGCAGCCATACACAATCATCAGCAAGCGCATCATCAATTCTCAAGTTCGCAAAGTCGCTTAACGATGCTTGCGTAAACTTAACCTTATCACCCGCTTGAAGATTTAACTTCTCGGCTAATGCTGTATTCACAGCAACAAAGTTTTGATCCGCATCTTTTGTTTTCTGTAACTGAGTTGCACGACGCACCAATGAATCTGCTGCGTATAAAGAAACTTCACCGACTCGCTGCAAACCCTTCGATTTTTGTAAGCTAGCCATCGGTGCATCTATAGATAAGGAATTATCTAACTGTATATCCCTGCACTGCTCTTTGACTTCATTACGTACATCCTCTGACGACATATAATCAAAGCCATCAAGCTCGAACATATTTCCTAGTACTCGAATAATTTTCCACCCCGGGCGTGATTCACCTAATGGTGCTGTAGCACCACTAACACTCTGCCAATAGCCTTCCGCATTAACGAAGGTACCCGATGTCTCTGAGAAACTTGCCAGTGGCAAAATAACATCGGCATAATCTTTCATGCTGTCAGTCAAGTAGGAATTAACTACAACGCAGAAGTCCGAATCTTTCGCGGCCTTAGTTGCCGCTGCAGGGTTTGCCACATCAAACTCAGGTTCTACATTAAATGCAAGCAATGCTTTTTTCGGCGACTGCAACATATCAACTATATTTGCACCACAGGTATCAGACTTTACTCCGCCTGCAGTTCTATTAGGTAAGCTACCTGATAAATATGCAGCAGCAGTATTCGCAGCCTCCGGCAGATATGCCAAGGTTGCACCGGTTTGTTTTGCAATAGCATGGCTTAGTGCACGCAGTATTGAATATTGTGGATGCTGAACTGCAAGATTACCGATAAAAATAGTTGCCGCTTCGCCTGCCGTTGTTAACTCTTCGGCAATCGATTTGTGCTCTTCATTCACTGATGCATTATTAATAATATCAGCCAGATTTGACTGTGAAATTCCACCCACAGCCTTGGCAACCGCAGCAAGGTTATGAACCATACCTTCTGCTGATGACACAAGTTCATTACTGGTTTTAAAACGCCATTTAAATTTACGCGGATTGATTGTTGAAATTTTTAATTGGTGATGACGAAATGCTTTTCTAAAACGATGTGCAATTAAAGTTTGATCTTTACGCACATGAGACCCAATAAGCAACACCGCCTGCAAACGTTCTAAAGATTGAATATCTTTACCTAGCCAAGGCATTACTGGTGCAAAATCCTGATCAGAAAAATCTGTCTGCCTTAAGCGGTGATCAATATTGTGGCTTCCCAACTTACGGCAAAGTTTTTGTGCCAGATAATGTTCTTCTAAAGTAGCATTAGGTGACATCCAGCAAGCCAGTTCATCTGATGAATTTTCTTTCTGAACTAACTTTATACCATCTACTGCATATTGCAGTGCCGTCGCCCAATCTGTTTCTAGCCATTCACCATTCTGTTTAATCATCGGTGAAGTTAAACGGTCTTCGGCATATATACCTTGATAACTAAAGCGATCACGATCAGAGATCCAAACTTCGTTAATAGCTTCATTTTCACGCGGCACAACTCTATTCACTTTTCCATCAAGGGTATGAATAAAGAGATTTGATCCCACACTGTCATGCGGAGAAACCGAAGCATGCTGCTGCATTTCCCACGCACGACCTGTAAAACGTGAAGGCTTCGCAGTTAATGCGCCAACCGGGCAAATATCTATTACATTGCCCGACATTTCTGAGTTAATACTTTTCTGAATAAAAGTACCAATCTGCGCACGATCACCACGATCAGTCATACCCAATTCGCGCATACCGGCAATTTCTTCACCGAAACGAACACAACGCGTACATTGTATGCAGCGTGTTAATTCTGTAGAAATTAATGGTCCAATATCTTTATCAAATACAACGCGTTTAGTATCCGTATATTGCGAAGCATCACCACCAAAACCAATTGATAAATCCTGTAACTCACACTCACCGCCCTGATCGCAAATTGGACAATCAAGCGGATGATTGATGAGTAAAAATTCCATCACTGATTTTTGCGCTTCAATAGCTTTGGGTGACTTGGTATGAACGACCATGCCTTCCATAATAGGTGTGGCGCAAGCAGGCATAGGCTTCGGTGCTTTTTCTACTTCCACCAAACACATGCGGCAATTCGCTGCGACAGATAACTTATCGTGATAACAGAAGCGCGGTATGTGAATCCCGGCTTTATCCGTTGCCTTGATTAACGTCGAGCCCTTCGGCGCCGTTAACTCAATATCATCAACAGTAAATGTAACGATGTCATCAGACATTATGCGTCTTCCACCTTGCTATCAACCATTGAACATTTATGCTCAATGTAATATTCAAATTCTTCACGGTAATGTTTTATAAAACTTCTTACCGGCATTGCTGCCGCATCACCCAATGCACAAATTGTACGACCTTCAATTTTAGACGCCACATCATCCAGCTTATCCAGATCTTCTGGCATGCCCTTGCCTTCAACAATACGCGTTAACATACGGTACAACCAACCCGTACCTTCTCGACATGGCGTACATTGACCACATGATTCGGAAAAATAAAAGCGCGAAAGGCGATGTAACACTTTCACCATGTCAGTAGTTTCATCCATCACAATCAGCGCACCGGAACCTAACATGGAACCTGCTTTTGCAATGGAATCGTAATCCATAGTCAATTCCAACATGGTTTCAGCTGGTACAACCGGTACCGATGAACCCCCGGGAATAACAGCCTTTAGTTTATGACCATCTTTTACGCCGCCGGCTAACTCAAGCAGCTCTTTAAAAGGCATACCCATATTAACTTCGAAGTTACCTGGATTATTTACATGGCCAGATACTGAAAAACATTTTGTACCACCGGAATTCTCAACACCAAATGCCTTAAACCATTCCGCACCTTCACGAATAATACTTGGCACAGATGAAAGCGACTCCGTGTTATTTATAGTGGTTGGCTTACCATACAAACCAACATTCGCAGGGAACGGCGGCTTGAATCTGGGCTGGCCTTTTTTGCCTTCTAAAGACTCAAGAAGTGCGGTCTCTTCACCACAAATATAAGCACCGGCACCGAGCGTGGGATACAAATCAAAATCAACGCCGCTGCCTTTAATGTTTTTTCCTAAGTAGCCATTTGCGTAAGCTTCTTTTACCGCTTGTGCGAAATGTTCATAGGGCTCATCCAAAAACTCACCGCGCATATAGTTATAACCGACAGTTGCACCAATGCAGTAACCTGCTATCACCATTCCCTCAACCAGGGCATGTGGATTAAAACGTAAAATATCGCGATCTTTACAAGTACCTGGCTCAGATTCGTCCGAGTTACATACAATATATTTTTGTACCGGCGCATTACGTGGCATAAAGCTCCACTTCAATCCGGTAGGGAATCCAGCGCCACCTCTTCCACGTAGTCCAGATGCTTTTACAATTTCAATAACATCTTCTGGTGATATTTTCTCATCCAGAATTTTATTCCAGGCCTGATAACCACCAACTTTAAGGTAATTTTCATAAGACCATTGCTCGTCATCAAACTGCAGGGTTGCGTAGCAAACTTCGTTAGCCATGCTTATTTCAGCCCGTCTATAATCTCATCCACCTTTTCAGGAGTGAGATCTGTGTAATATTTATGATCAACCTGCATCATTGGGCCACCGGCACAAGCTGCAAGACATTCTTCTTCCACTTTTAAATAGATTCGACCATCTGCAGTGCTTTCACCTAACTTGATATCTAGCTTATTTTGCAAATGATCAACAATCGTATCTGAGCCCATTAGCATGCAACTAATATTGGTACATACCGCAACGTTATGGCGTGCGACGGGCTCCAACTCATACATCGAATAGAAACTAGCCACTTCATAAACTTCTATTTTTGCCAGCCCCAAATACCTTGCGATTTCATCCATCAAAGGCACAGTTAAAAACCCGTCATTCTGATGCTGCGCTGCACGCAACGCTGCAAGCAATGCAGATTTCTTTTTATCTGCTGGATAACGTGTTAACCACTCATCAATTTCTTCAATGGTATGGGCGCTTAGTAGTTGTTCTTTAGTCATTCCCATTACCTATCTATCTCACCAAATACGATATCTTGTGTTCCAATCACCGCCACAACATCAGATAACATATGTCCCCGCGTCATTTCATCTAAAGCAGACAAGTGCGCAAAACCTGGCGCACGTACTTTTAATCTATATGGTTTATTTGCACCGTCGGAAACAATATAAACACCAAACTCACCCTTGGGATGTTCAACCGCTCCATAAGCTTCACCTGCAGGTAAACAAAAACCTTCGGTAAATAGTTTGAAGTGATGAATCAGAGACTCCATATCCCCTTTCATTTCTTCACGCTTTGGTGGTGTGATTTTATGATCGCTAGACATAACAGGGCCCGGATTAACTCTTAGCCAATCAACGCACTGTTTTATAATTCGATTTGATTGACGCATCTCTTCCATGCGTATCAAGTAACGGTCATAACAATCGCCATTCGTCCCCACAGGAATATCAAAATCTAATTTATCGTAAACCGCATAAGGCTGTTTTTTACGTAAGTCCCACTCAATACCCGAACCGCGCAGCATTGGCCCAGTAAACCCTAACTGCATAGCTCTCTCTGGAGAAACCACTGCAATATCTACCAAACGTTGTTTCCAGATACGGTTATCAGTTAACAGTGTTTCATATTCATCAACATAACCTGGAAAACGATTTGTAAAGTCACCAATAAAATCCAATAACGAACCACTACGATTCATATTCAAACGATCTACTTCTTTTTTACTGTGCCACTTGGTTGCTTTGTACTGTGGCATCGAATCCGGTAAATCACGCGCCACACCACCGGGACGATAATAGGTCGCATGCAAACGTGCACCAGACACCGCCTCATATACATCCATTAAATCTTCACGCTCGCGGAAGGCATAAAGAAACATGGTCATCGCACCCACATCTAAACCGTGCGCACCAATCCATAACAAGTGATTTAGTAGTCGCGTAATTTCGTCAAACATAACGCGAATGTATTGCGCCCTCTCAGGCACTTCAATGCCAAGTAATTTTTCTAGAGCTATTATGTAGCCATGTTCATTACACATCATGGACACATAATCGAGTCGATCCATATAACCAATACTTTGATTATATGGTTTAGATTCAGCTAATTTTTCAGTGGCTCGGTGTAATAATCCTATGTGCGGATCTGCACGCTGCACCACCTCACCATCCATTTCCAGAATGAGACGTAACACGCCGTGTGCTGCTGGATGCTGGGGACCAAAATTAAGGGTGTAATTACGAATATCAGGCATAAGCTTATTCTTCATCCTCCGGTAATGTATACCGGTTATCGTCACGAATAACCTTAGGCACAAGCACGCGTGGCTCTATACTCACGGGCTCATATACAACACGTTTTTTCTCTGGGTCATAACGCATTTCAACGTGACCCGATAAAGGAAAATCTTTTCTAAAGGGATGACCAACAAATCCATAATCTGTCAGGATACGACGTAAGTCAGGATGTCCATCAAAATGAATGCCGAACAAATCGAAGGCCTCACGCTCAAACCAGTTAACACCATTCCACAGCTCTACAATAGAAGGCACAACAGGCATAACATCATCTTCAGCGTATACACGAACACGTAAACGATGATTATTTTTAATAGATAATAAATGAATAACAGCAGCAAAACGTTTACGCTCACTATCCATTTCTGGCAACTCATCACCAAAGCGTAATCGCCCATGAGTAGCTGCGTCTATACCACGACTAAAACCATTTTTTGATGCATCGGTTTTCCACTCATCTTGACCATATGCGGAATAGTCAACACCACACAAGTCAATAAGAATCTCAAACGCAAACTCATCGTCATCGCGTAGTTTTTTACATGCAGAGAAATAGTTTTCAGCAGAGACCTCTATAGTGACTTCACCCTGTTCCAGCCGGTTACTCAGCAATACACTTGAAAAGCTTTTGTTTAGCTGTTGAGAAAGGTTTTCAGCATTAGTCATATTTAATTTTTCTTATCTCGCTATCGTGCAAGTACGTTTAATTTTATTTTGTAACTGAATAATTCCATACAACAAGGCTTCTGCTGTTGGTGGACAACCCGGTACATATATGTCGACTGGTACAATTCGATCACAACCGCGCACAACTGAGTAGGAGTAATGGTAGTAACCACCCCCATTTGCACAAGAGCCCATTGAAATAACCCAACGAGGCTCCGCCATCTGTTCATATACTTTACGTAGAGCCGGCGCCATTTTGTTCGTTAGGGTACCGGCAACAATCATTACATCAGACTGCCTAGGTGAACCACGAAATAAAATACCAAAACGATCCAGATCATAACGCGACGCACCTGCCTGCATCATTTCAACAGCACAACAGGCCAAGCCAAAGGTCATTGGCCACATGGAACCTGTGCGCGCCCAATTAACGACTGTATCAACTTGCGTGGTAACAAAGCCTTTTTCTAAAACACCTTCTATTCCCATTCTAGTGCTCCTTTTTTCCACTCATAGATAAAACCAACCACTAGAATACCGAGAAATAACCCCATAGATAAAATCCCAAATAGGCCTATATCTTCAAGCACAATAGCCCAAGGGAATAGAAAGGCGATTTCCAAATCAAAAATGATAAATAGAATAGCAACTAGATAAAAGCGCACATCGAATTTTAAACGAGCATCTTCAAAAGCTGAGAAGCCACATTCATAAGGAGAGTTTTTTTCTGCATTAGGTTTTCTGGGTGCAAGCACAAAGCCACCAAGTACAATCATGGCGACACCTACGAACAAACCTACACAAATAAAGATTAAAACCGGTATGTAATTTTCGAGCATTTGTATTTTTCTCCCAAGTCTTCAGTGACTAGGTAAGCTCTTGTAATTATTTATTCATCGACTCTATTCAAAAAGCACTCAGATGTCATCACATAATATGTGTATTACAGGATAAGCGAGACTTATTAGCACTAATTATTGATGCTGCTTAATTGATAAATTAAACAAAAATCCAAATCTATTTTAGTGTATTAATATTTTATAAACTTATGTTATATAAAATAACAAATACAAGATGCATTTTTTAGAGGCGACAGCCTGTCCAACAAATACAAAGAGCTCTATCCGTTTTGATATTTTGCACTCTTAATTTATTTTAATAAAAACAGCTGATATTTTGATAACTAGAATTAAAGATAATGATCGAGACTTTTAGTCTTCTTCTTATTAATATTTTTTATTACACCAAATAAATAATGGTGCCGATGGCCGGAGTCGAACCGGCACAGCTTGCGCCACACGCCCCTCAAGCGTGCGTGTCTACCAATTTCACCACATCGGCTTACATTATACTTTTGTCTGGCAGCTTAAAAACACTGCCCGCTGAATCCAGTCAGCACTGATACTTTTTATTTAGTATCCACCTACACATCCCGCGTAGGAATAATAATCACGAATTGAGGCGTTCGCATCAAGGTATAAACACCTTGAGACAAACGTTTCACGATTAATTTATTTATTCAGAAGCGGGAATATCACTAGCAGGCTCTTCAACAGCCGCTGGGATATCTGAAGGCATTACATCACTTGCAGCAGGCACATCAGATGGAGCCAATAAAACTGACTCATCTGCAGTAGAAGTAGCTGATTCAAGATTTGATGACAAATAAGCCAAAGTTAAGCTGGTCACAAAGAATGCTGTCGACAAGATAGCCGTTGTGCGACTCAAAAAGTTTGCCGCACCTCGCGCACCAAATACCGTGCCAGAGGAACCGCCACCCAAAGAAGCGCCCGCATCAGCGCCTTTTCCGCGCTGCAACATGATGAGAGCAATAATCGCTAACGACAACAGCACGTGTATAACAAGAACAATTGAAATCACTTGTTTAAATCCTTAATCAATAATCTGATTTAGCCTGCCGCCTGGCAAATAGCTAAGAAGTCAGCTGGCTTAAGTGATGCACCACCAATTAAACCACCATCAATATCAGGCTGTCCAAGTAATTCAGCTGCATTTGCTGCATTCATTGAACCGCCATAAAGAAGACGCAAGCCATCAGCTACGTCTGCATTCAGTGCTGCAATTTTTCCACGAATAAATGCATGCACTTCCTGAGCTTGCTCTGGAGATGCGGTTTTACCTGTGCCTATTGCCCAAACTGGTTCATAAGCTATCACGCCATCAGCCAGTGCCTCTACGCCCTCTAATGCAATAACTGCGTCGATTTGACGAGCACATACATCGTTAGTTACACCAGACTCACGCTCTTCAAGGGTCTCACCAATACAAAAAATAGGTTTAACACCATTACGACGAGCTGCCGCGAAGCGCTGAGCAACTAATTCATCGCTTTCACCATAAAGCGCACGACGCTCCGAGTGACCAATAATCGCATACTCACAACCAATATCTTTCAACATCGCACCTGAGATCTCACCAGTGAATGCACCACTGTCCTGATCACAAATATTTTGCGAGCCTACTTTTATATTTGAGCCATCTGCTGCGCCAGAAACACGGGGTATATATACTGCAGGCGGACATACGACCACTTCTGCATTATTAACTGAACCCATGCCTTCTTTAATACCTGCCACAAGCTCTTTGACGGAATCACTAGAACCATTCATTTTCCAGTTTCCGGCTACCATTGGCTGACGCATTGATAAACTCCAAATTCGTATTTTTAAAGGCCGCACAGTTTATAGGTGCTGCCCTCTTGTTGCAAGGCAAATGCGTTAGCAGTACGCCTTTTCAATCGCTATTTAAAGGTCACTCCCTGCTCAATCAAACAAGAAAAAACCAGCAAATAAAAAAAAGCCCGTGTAGCCAATATGCCACACGAGCTTTTTTCATAAAAAGCAGTACCTGAGTAGAGCAACTCTAAGTAGGATTAGCATGCAAAACAGATGCAGAAACCGCATCAGCTATCTGCTGTGCATACCCCATTACCTGCTTCTCATCCTCGCCTTCAACCATTACCCGAATCAATGGCTCTGTACCTGATGGACGCAATAAGACGCGTCCACGACCACCAAGCAGCTCCTCAACTTCTTTCACTGCCGCCTGAACTTTAGGCTCATTGACAGGATTCGTCTTAACTGGCAACGGAACATTTATCAGCACCTGCGGCATCATCGTCATATCAGATAGCGCCTCAGTTAGTGTTTCGCCTGTCTCTGCCAAATACGCCATAACTTGCAGGGCAGACACAATACCATCACCAGTAGTGGTTCTGTCCAGACAAATAATATGCCCAGAATTTTCACCACCCAGGCACCAGCCTTTCTCTTTTAGACACTCAATAACGTAACGATCACCTACATTTGTACGCTCAAATTCTAGTCCTAGTTTTTTAATGGCCAGCTCCAGTCCCATATTACTCATCAGGGTTCCTGCAACGCCATCCTTCTTCTCACCCGCCGCTATGCGTGCTTTAGTAATAATATAAAGGATCTCATCGCCATCAATAATCCGCCCTTTACTATCCACCATCATCAAGCGATCACCATCACCATCAAATGCCACACCTATATCTGCACGATTTTGTAAAACCGCAGCTGCTAATGTGTGTGGGTGAGTAGAACCACAATCCTTATTAATGTTTAGACCGTCCGGCTTATCACCAATAGTGATGATATCTGCACCCAACTCGGCAAATACATTAGGTGCAATATGATAAGTGGCACCGTTCGCGCAATCGAGGACAACCTTTAAACCTTTGAAACTTGTTCCAATGGGTATAGTCGCTTTGCAGGCCTCGATATAACGTCCCTGCGCATCCTCTACACGCTCTGCCTTGCCTAATAATGCTGAATCCACTATTTCCATCTCTGCTTCAAACATGGCCTCGATTTCATCCTCGATGTCATCCGGTAACTTTGTACCTTCAGAAGAGAAAAACTTCAGCCCATTATCGTAAAAAGGGTTATGCGATGCAGAAATAACAATACCTGCTGAGGCGCGTAAGGTGCGCGTCAGATAAGCAATACCAGGGGTTGGCATGGGCCCCAGAATCCGCACATCAACACCTGCAGCAGATAGACCTGCTTCTAATGAGGATTCAAACATGTAACCAGATATCCGTGTATCTTTACCAATTACCACCAACTTACTGCCATGGCTAGCAAGGACCTTACCTACAGCCCACCCCAGCTTCATAATTGCCTGCGGCTTCATTCGTCCTTCGCCAACTCTTCCCCGAATCCCATCTGTTCCAAAATATTTTTTTGCCATTACTTATTCCGTATTGCTTAACTATTTCTAACGACTGCTTTTATATATCACCAAGAGCAACCACAGCTTTATTGTTTAGAGAGTATAATCCAAGATGAAAATTATTCATTAATCAGGCACTTAAAGTTTGCACTGCAACACAAACCTTAAGTGCATCAACTGTTGGCTTAACATCATGCACGCGAAATATTTTCGCCCCTTTTGTCCAAGCTAATACTGCAGCTGCCACACTCGCATGCAAACGCTGCTCTACGGGCGAATCCAATATCAAACCTAACATCGATTTACGAGACAAACCCACCAATACCGGCATACCCAGTACTTCAAACTCATCTAACTGCTGAAGCAACTGTAAATTATGCTGCAGGGTTTTACCAAAACCAAAACCTGGGTCGATAATAATATTTTCTTGCCTGATACCTGCAGTAACACATTCATTGATACGCTCCTGCAGGAATGACTTAACATCCTCAAGCACATCATCATAACAAGGCGACTCTTGCATTGTGCGCGGCTCACCTTGCATATGCATCACACACACGGGGACATCCAGTTCTGCGCACACCTCCAAAGCACCTATCTCTCGCAGTCCATTTACATCGTTTACTAGACTAGCACCTGCCCGCACCGCAGCACGCATCACCTCTGGTTTACTAGTATCAATAGATATGCACACATCAGATTGTTCACGTAGAGCCTTTATTACAGGCACAACGCGCTCCATTTCATCTTCAACCGAAACCGCAGCTGCACCTGGTCGTGTAGATTCCCCACCTACATCAATGATATCAGCACCTTCTTGTATCATTTTTAATGCATGATTAATTGCCGTTTCACTAGAATTAAATTGCCCTCCATCAGAAAATGAATCTGGCGTGGTATTTAAAATACCCATCACAATCGCCTTATCGGCTTCAAGTAGTTCATTTAATAGCGACATATTGACCCCAGAACGAAAAAACCCCGCAGATAATGCAGGGTTTAATTTTAAACTTTTAAAACAAAATGCTAGTGAAGACTTGCGGGCCCACCAATAGAACCATCACCTTTAGCCTCTTTTTCATCTTTCTTCTCACCTTTTGAAGCACCCGGTGCAGATGAATCATCATTATCGCTCCAGTCTTTTGGCGCACTTACTTCACCACGCTCCATCAACTGATCAATCTGAGAAGCATCGATTGTTTCATACTTCATTAAAGCATCAGACATCGAATGCAATATATCTTCGTTCTCTTTGAGCAGTTTTTCAGCGCGCTGATAATTGCGGTCAATGAAATCACGAATTTCTTCATCAATCACGCGAGCCGTGTCGTCAGCTACATTTTTATGCTGCGTTACAGAACGACCAAGGAAGACTTCACCCTCATCTTCAGAGTATGACAATGGACCTAGTTTTTCAGACAAGCCCCACTTGGTTACCATATTTCTCGCGATATCTGTAGCACGCTCAATATCGTTTGAAGCACCGGTAGTTACGCTGTCCAAGCCAAATATCAGCTCTTCAGCAATTCGCCCACCAAACAAACTCGAAATCTGGCTCTCTAAACGACGTTTGCTGTAACTATATCGATCTTCTTCAGGCAAGAACATAGTTACGCCCAAAGCACGCCCACGCGGAATAATACTAACTTTATAAACAGGGTCATGATCTGGCACCAAACGACCAACAATCGCATGGCCCGCTTCATGGTAAGCCGTTAACTTCTTCTCATCATCAGACATCACCATAGACTTACGTTCTGAGCCCATCATAATTTTATCTTTGGCGCGCTCAAAGTGCTCCATAAACACTTCTTTACTATTCTCACGCGCTGCAAATAAAGCTGCCTCATTAACTAGATTAGCTAAGTCAGCACCTGAAAAACCAGGTGTACCACGTGCTATTAATGTTGCTTTAACATTATCGCCAGCTGGCACTTTACGCATATGCACTTTAAGAATTTGCTCACGACCACGAACATCTGGCAATGGCACAACAACTTGACGGTCGAAACGGCCAGGACGCATCAATGCAGGATCCAGTACATCGGGACGGTTAGTCGCAGCTATCACGATTACGCCTTCATTACCTTCAAAACCATCCATCTCAACCAATAATTGATTTAATGTTTGCTCACGCTCATCATGACCGCCACCAACACCAGCACCACGGTGACGACCCACGGCATCGATTTCATCAATAAAGATTATGCAAGGTGCATGTTTTTTAGCTTGCTCAAACATGTCACGTACACGAGAAGCACCTACACCCACAAACATTTCTACAAAATCTGAACCGGAGATCGTAAAGAATGGTACTTTCGCCTCACCGGCAATAGCTCTCGCCAATAATGTTTTACCTGTACCAGGAGAACCCACCATCAAAACACCACGTGGAATTTGCCCACCTAGTTTTTGGAATTTACCTGGATCACGTAGGAACTCAACCAATTCACTGACTTCATCTTTGGCTTCTTCAACACCCGCCACATCAGCAAAGGTGACTTTAATCTGGTCTTCACCTAGCATTTTAGCTTTGCTCTTACCAAATGACATAGCACCACGGCCACCGCCGCCGCCCTGCATTTGACGCATAAAGAATATCCAGATACCGATTAGTAACAAGAACGGGAACCAGGAAATAAAGATACTCATTAATAACGAAGGCTGTTCTGGTGCCTTGGCATTAATACGCACGCTATTTTCTAGCAGATCACCAATCATAGAGGTGTTATCTGTTTCGGGACTGTATGTAGTGAATGGCTTCAAATCACGGGTTTTGCCGGTTATTTCACGACCCGCAATATCAACTTCTGATACATTGCCGCTTTTAATCTGCGTAATAAAATCAGAATAAGGAACATCTAGACTCGCACTTGATCTCTGAGAAAAATTGCTGAATACAGATAATAAAATAAGGGCAATAACGCCCCATAAAATAAGGTTTTTGACCAGGTCGTTCAAGACAACACCTCGGTTAATTAATCACTAATATGAAAGTTACTACACAGGCCCAGCAAACACCAGCTGGTTATCAGCCATTAAGCAGATAATTCTATGTATCTTTATGCCTTAAAGCCCGTCGCCAGACCATAAGTTTCCTTACTTCTTGCTCGCGAAGCCTTAGGTTTACGCATTATTACACGGCTAAAACTGCTTCTCATTTGCTTCACGTAATCGTCAAAGCCCTCTCCCTGAAACAATTTGACCAGCAAACCACCGCCAGGTTTCAATACCTGTCGAGATAAATCAAGTGCCAACTCAGCCATATACATGGCCCGAGGAATATCTACAGCCTGCTGTCCACTCATATTGGGGGCCATATCGCAAATTACAAGGTCTGGACGATCATCGCCCAGCGTATTTAATAACTCAGCAAATACATCATCTTCAAGGAAGTCACCTGTAATAATCTCCACACCGTCCATCGGTTCCATCGGTAAAATATCTAATGCGATCAATCGGCCACTGCCTTTTTGTTTGCGCACAACATATTCACACCAACTGCCTGGAGCCGCACCTAAATCTATCACCGTACAACCAGGCTTAATTAACTGGTCTTTTTCATCAATTTCTTTCAGCTTATAAACAGCTCGAGAACGATAACCATCCTTTTGCGATTGCTTCACATACTCATCGTCAAAATGTTCTCTGAGCCAGTTACCACTGGATTTACTTCTTGCCATTACTTAATAGCATCCTTTTACCTTTAGTTTATAAAGCATTATTTATATGAAATGTTACAATGCCTGCTCAAATTATGCAGAGAAAAGTAATGCCTCTATCAAGACCCCAAATTAAATATCTAGTTTCACTTGCACACAGCCTCAAGCCCGTAGTAATGATAGGCCAACATGGTATTACTGATAACATCCTTAATGAACTGGAAACCGCTCTTAACTTCCACGAGCTCGTTAAGATAAAAATTGCCGGTGAAGATCGTGATAGTAAAAATGCAATCGTCGAACAGCTATGCAAATCTTCAGCTGCCGACAAGGTTCAAGCTATTGGCAAAACACTCACTTTATTTAGGCGTAATAAAGAAAAACCCAAAATAGAATTACCTAAAAAGTAAAAGCCGACAATATTGTATTGCCGACTTTTGCTTAGGCATAAAGAGCTGTTACATTATTTAGATGCAATACACATATTAGGTGCCTAGGTTCCTTGCTCTACCTAATGCTTCATCGACAAAAGCACCAACTATCAATGCATAGTCAAAGCTGCTAACTCATATACTTAGCTAACGTGCTAACTGAGAAGATTTAACTTTCTCTAAAAATTCAATAATGAATACAGCAATTAATGACACCATAAATCCCACAACTAAAAACAAGATCAAAATCAGTTTATTGCTCATTCCAACAGGTTTTTGAGACTTTAGTGGCTCAACAATAGCTCTGGTTTCTAACATATTTGCTAACTGCGCCTTATCCTTATCAACTATTTGCTCGTTCTCTAGTTGTTTTTTTTCATTAACTGACATTTGATTGCGTAGAACTTCTCTCTCATTTGCCAACGAAAGATAAGACTGATCCTCTAACTCTGCGAGCAATTCTCGACCTGAACGTAATTCATTATCCAGCATCATTAAAACTAGGGTAGTATTTTGATCATTTTTACTCTTAGATGCATTCAATCTAAGCTTTTCATTACTTCCTATAAAACCAGAGAGCTTTTCAATTCGCTTATTAAGCAACTGCTCTTTTTTATCCAGTCGTTTCATTTGCGACTGCATCAATACAAATTCATTAACCAATTTAGAGCTTATATTTTCTTGTTTTTTAATACCCAATAGAAGATCATTTTTTACCAGAGAAGATACTCTTTTATGATCAATTGTTATCTTTTCTACGACTTCATTTAAGACAGACTTATATATCTCCTCATTACTTTCATCCCCTACAATACTTAAGCGGATAATGTCTGAGCCTTTTGCTACTGAAGATTTAATATCTGTAATTTTAGTTTTTGCAGAGGAGTCAGCATTATACGACGCCAAAACCAGTGGTATATATGCTTCCTGCAACTTCGCAAGCACAGATTGAGCCGGCTCAATAGTCACGCTCTCTGAGCGCAAACCAATCTCTATCGAAGTACTAAATTCATATGTTAGCGGTTTAAAAAAAGCATACAAAAGTCCCGCCACAAGCGAAATTAAGAATATAAAAAAGAATACATTTTTTCGCTTGACTAACACCAACCACAAATCAACCAAGCTGATTTCATCTTCAGCACGACTATCCATCACTACATACTGCAGGTTACGCTTATCAAGCTCTAACTCATTTGAAGCTTTATTCATTTATTTTCCGTTAGTGTTCATGCTATATATAATGGACTTCAACGATTTCAAAGCTTCTTGTGCCACCTGGCGTATGCACTTCAGCAATATCGCCTTCTTCTTTTCCAATTAAGGCACGAGCAATCGGAGAGTTCACCGATATCATATTTTTTTTAATATCTGCCTCGTCTTCACCGACAATTTTATAAGTGATTTCATCGCCCGTTTCTTCATCACATAAATCGAGTGTAGTACCAAAAATAACTTTCCCATTGGCATTCATCTTAGTAACATCAATCACTACAGCAACACCTAACTTACCATCAATCTCTTTGATGCGTCCTTCGCAAAAACTTTGCTGCTCACGAGCTGCATGATATTCCGCATTTTCTTTTAAATCACCATGCTCACGGGCCACCGCAATCGCCTCAATAATTCTTGGGCGATCTTCAGTTTTCAATTTTTTTAGCTCATCCATCAACATTTGTGAGCCACGAACGGTCATAGGTACTTTATCATTCACTTAGCAATCTCCTTATGTAAATCTTGCAGGCGATTCACCTCATTAGCAGACTGCGATTTTAAAGCCATACACGTTGCATTTGCACCCGCAATAGTTGTTGTATAACTCACTTTATGACGCAGAGCTGCAGCACGAATAGTATAAGAGTCCGCTATCGCCTGTTTACCTTCTGTTGTATTAATAATTAAACTGATCTCATCATTTTTAATCATATCCACTATATGTGGGCGACCTTCATACACTTTATTAACAGCTGTGCATGCTATTCCATTTTCAGTTAATTTTGCAGCGGTACCACGTGTTGAAACTACTTCAAAATTCAATTCCGTAAGCATACGAGCCACTTCAATCGCTGACGCCTGATCTCGTTCTCGAACACTAACAAACACACGGCCAGATGTTGGCAACTCAACACCGGCACCTAGTTGCGCCTTAGCAAATGCTTCACCAAATGTTCTGCCGACACCCATCACTTCACCGGTTGATTTCATTTCTGGACCCAGTAGTGGGTCGACACCTGGGAATTTAACAAATGGGAAAACCGATTCTTTAACTGAGAAGTAATCTGGAATAACTTCTTCTGTAACACCCTGCTCTTTTAATGACATACCAGCCATACAACGTGCCGCTACTTTTGCCAATGGCACACCAATCGCTTTAGATACAAAAGGTACGGTACGAGATGCTCGGGGATTTACCTCTAACATAAAAATTTCTTCACCATGATCTGTCATTTGAATTGCGAACTGAATATTCATCAATCCAACAACTTCCATTTCAAGTGCTATTTCTTTAGTTTGAGCACGCAATCTATCCTGCACTTCTGCAGACAAACTATACGGTGGTAACGAACAAGCTGAATCACCTGAGTGAACGCCCGCTTGTTCAATGTGCTGCATTATGCTGCCAATTAAAACGTCTTTACCATCACAGATTGCATCAACATCAACTTCGACTGCATCATCAAGAAAGCGATCCAACAACACAGGGGCGTCATTAGAAACACTTACCGCTGTCTTCATGTAATGTGCAAGGTCTGTTTCATCATGAACAATCTCCATTGCGCGTCCACCCAACACATAAGATGGACGAACCACAATGGGATAACCAATTTCTTCTGCCTGACCTACTGCTTCTTCTGCAGAACGAGCTAAACGATTAGGTGGCTGCTGCTGACCTAATTTTTGAATTAATTGCTGGAAACGCTCGCGGTCTTCAGCCAGGTCAATTTTATCTGGACTTGTACCTATAATCGGTACACCAGCAGCTTCTAAATCACGCGCTAGTTTCAAAGGTGTTTGACCACCATATTGAACGATAACGCCTTTAGGCTTTTCTAATTCTAAAACTTCCAGCACATCTTCAAGTGTTAGCGGCTCAAAATACAACCGATCTGATGTATCAAAGTCTGTAGAAACAGTTTCAGGATTACAATTGATCATAATGGCTTCATAACCATCTTCACGCATGGCTAATGCTGCGTGTACACAACAGTAATCAAATTCAATACCCTGACCAATTCGATTTGGACCGCCACCTAAAACAACAATTTTTTCTTTGTTGGTTGGTTGCGCTTCACATTCTTCTTCGTATGTTGAATACATGTAAGCGGTGGATGTAGAAAATTCTGCCGCACAAGTATCAACACGTTTGTATACCGGTCGAATATTTAATGACTGACGGTATTCACGAACCGTTTTTTCTGATTCATTCATCAGCACAGCCATACGACGATCTGCAAACCCTTTACGTTTTAAGGCAAACATTTCATCTTTGTCGATGTCGGTTAAGCTGCGAGAACGTAAATCTTCTTCAAGATTAATAATTTCTTCAACCTGAACCAGAAACCATGGGTCGATATGAGTTAGTTCTTGTATACGCTCAAAACTAAACCCCTTACGAAATGCATCGGCCAAATACCAAATTCGATCGGCACCCGGTTGCTGCAACTCTTGGCGCAATGTTGTTTTAACATCCTCATCAGACATATCGTCAGGCAAAATTTCACTAAGACCATCAACGCCGACTTCTAAACTACGTAATGCTTTTTGTAATGACTCCTGGAAGGTACGGCCAATTGCCATCACCTCACCGACAGACTTCATCTGCGTAGTTAAACGATTTTCCGCCTGTGGAAATTTTTCAAAGGTAAAACGTGGAATTTTTGTAACAACATAATCAATCGAAGGCTCGAATGATGTTGGTGTTGCACCACCAGTAATATCGTTACTTAATTCATCCAGTGTATAACCGATTGCTAACTTTGCAGCCACTTTTGCTATTGGGAAACCAGTCGCCTTTGATGCCAATGCAGATGAACGCGATACGCGTGGATTCATTTCGATTATGGTCATTCGACCATCCACAGGGTTCACAGAAAACTGAACGTTAGAACCGCCTGTTTCTACACCAATTTTACGCAGTACCGCCAAAGAGGCATCACGCATAATTTGGTATTCTTTATCCGTTAGGGTCTGTGCAGGAGCAACGGTAATTGAGTCGCCCGTATGAATACCCATAGGGTCGAAGTTTTCGATGGAACAAATAATGATGCAATTATCATTTTTGTCGCGCACCACTTCCATTTCGTATTCTTTCCAGCCCAGAATAGACTCTTCAACCAACAACTCTTTAGTCGGCGACAAATCTAAACCACGCTTACAAATCTCTTCAAACTCTTCCTTGTTGTAAGCAATACCACCACCAGAACCACCCATGGTGAATGAAGGACGTATAATGGCAGGAAAACCCACCATTGCTTGTACTTGATAGGCTTCTTCCATGCTGTGAGCGACTGCAGCTCGTGGCATATCTAAACCAATTTCTTCCATCGCGATTTTAAATTTCTCGCGATCTTCTGCCATATCGATCGCATCTTTCGACGCACCGATCATTTCAACGCCAAACTTTTCTAACACCCCTTCACGGTCTAAATCGAGTGCACAGTTCAATGCCGTCTGGCCACCCATAGTTGGCAATAATGCATCAGGCTTTTCTTTTTCGATAATGCGCGCAACCGTTTCCCAATGTATCGGCTCAATATAGGTTGCATCCGCCATGCCAGGGTCGGTCATGATGGTCGCCGGATTCGAATTCACAAGAATAACGCGGAAGCCTTCTTCTCGTAACGCCTTACAGGCTTGAGCGCCTGAGTAATCAAATTCGCAGGCCTGACCAATAACAATTGGACCAGCGCCGATAATTAATATGCTTTGTATGTCGGTACGTTTAGGCATTAGCGGCTTTACTTCTTCTCAATCAGTTCAATGAAATGGTCAAATACAGGCGATACATCATTAGGGCCTGGGCTGGCTTCAGGGTGACCCTGAAAACCAAATGCAGGTTTGTCTGTACGATGAATACCCTGTAGCGAACCATCAAACAATGAACGGTAGGTGGGCTTTAAATTATCTGGCAATGAGTCTTCATTAACTGCAAAACCGTGGTTCTGGCTAGAGATCATTACAGTCTTAGTGTCCATATCCTGTACAGGATGATTAGCACCATGATGGCCAAACTTCATTTTTTCAGTTTGTGCGCCACACGCTAATGCAAGCAATTGATGACCAAGACAAATACCAAACATTGGAACATCTGTTTCTAATACATCTTTAATCGCCTGAATAGCATAATCACAAGGCTCAGGATCACCCGGGCCATTCGACAGAAACACACCATCAGGCGACATAGCTAATACTTCAGCCGCCGGTGTCTTAGCAGGAACAACCGTCACTTTACAGCCACGATCAACCAGCATATTCAGGATATTTCGCTTGATACCAAAATCATAGGCCACAACATGGTAAGGCAAGTCTTTTACATCAACCTGCTTATGTGAATTACTTTCAATTTCCCAGCTACCCTGTGTCCACTCAAATGATTTTTGAGTCGTCACCTCTTTAGCCAGGTCCATACCCTTAAGACCAGCAAATGCCTGAGCTTTTGCAATAGCTGAATCGGCATCAATATTCTCACCTGCAACGATACACGCATTTTGAGCACCTTTTTCACGCAGAATCCTTGTGAGGCGACGTGTATCGATATCGGCAATAGCCACAACATTATGCTTTTCCAGGTACTCTGGTAATGTCATCTCACTGCGCCAGTTACTCGCTACCAAAGGTAGGTCACGAATCACCAAACCGGCAGCATGTACCTGAGCAGATTCTTCATCACCAGCACAGGTACCCGTATTACCGATATGTGGATAGGTAAGCGTTACGATTTGTCTTGAATAGGATGGATCTGTAAGAATTTCTTGATAGCCGGTCATAGCCGTATTAAAAACAGCTTCGCCGATTGTCTCTCCGGAAACACCAATGGAACGACCCCAAAACAGGCTTCCATCTGCTAACGCTAATAGCGCTTTTTGACTCATTATGCCTCCGCGAACATACGAAACGGGAGCAGCGATTTGATCGTTGCTCCCGTTTTAGGAATAAGGTGAAAATCCCGGTAATTCTATAGGCAAATGCGATATTTTACCATTGAAAATCGGGTGTCTTTACTAGAAGTGAAAAAGCCGGAACTTGAATAGTTCCGGCTTTAGAATTAGTGGCGTCCCCAAGGGGAGTCGAACCCCTGTTGCCTGGATGAAAACCAGGTGTCCTAGGCCTCTAGACGATGGGGACGCATCAACTAAAACGATTATCCTGTTGGATGTCTCGTAGAAGTGGCGCGAATTATAGGGAGCATTTTGCCACCCGTCAACACAATATTACGAAATTATTTCACTAAATTAGCAAATGCAAACATACCTAATGCACTTGCCAATTCAGACACCTATAAGCTAGAGTTGTCAGGCCGCCTTTTCAGGCAGCTCACATCCGCAGTGGAGCGACATGATGTGATTAAATAATGAGACAAGGAGTTTCTCAATGAAGTACTACAAGTTATTTTTAGCTCAGTTACTGGGCGCTCTATCCGCATGTTGCATTTCATCATTTTCTCAAGCTTCCTCGGTAAGTGATTTGCTTATTACCGAGATTATGGCAAACCCTTCCGCCGTTTCTGACGCCAATGGTGAGTGGTTTGAGATATTTAATCCAACATCTGACAGCATAAGCCTCGAGGGGATTTTTCTATCTGATGATGGTGCTGGCAATAACCATACATTCTCTAACATAGGCGGAAACTTACTGGTTGGTTCTGGTGAATATTTTGTCCTGGCCAGAAATGGCAACACTTTAACGAATGGTGATTTTACAGCCGATTATGTGTATGGCAGTGATTTTTCACTCACGAATATTGACGATGAAATTGTATTTTCTGATGCATTAGGCGAGCTTCTACGCTTTAACTACAGTTCAGGCTTTGTCGTTAATGGTGCCAGCATGGAGTTACTCAGTGAGAGCATGTTAACCGGCAATTATGCGGCATCTATGAGCACATATGGCGACGGCGATTTTGGCACACCGGGCACAGCAGGGACATATGCTTTTAGCGTGGCTCCTTCAGCGGTTCCGCTACCTGGTGCATTCTGGCTATTTGGCAGCGGTCTGTTAGGCTTTGTTGGCTTGATGCGCAGAAAATCTGCTTAAAAAAACCAAACACTGCTTTAATTCCCAACCACTGCGGGGAAACGAAGCACTAATTACAGAAGCGATGCTTAAATCGCTTCTGTAACCTAAACACTAAGCGCCAGCCTTTTCCCAGGAGTCTCTCAGTGTAACCGTGCGATTAAATACCAACTTGTCACTTGAAGCAGAGTCACGACAAAAATACCCTTCTCGTTCAAATTGAAAACGCTCACCTGGCTCAGATTCAGCCAATGAAGCTTCTACCAAACACTTATTCAGCGTAATCAATGAATCAGGATTAATACGCTCTTTATAATCCACACCATCTTTCCCATCATCAGGCGTTGGGTGGTTAAACAAACGATCATATAAGCGCACTTCAGCCTCTACCGCATGTGCTGCAGATACCCAGTGAATAACACCTTTTACTTTTCGACCTTCTGGATTTTTGCCTAAGGTTTCAGGGTCATACACACAACGTAACTCAACAATTTCACCGCTATCATCTTTAATAACTTCATCGCAACGAATCACATAACCTGAACGCAAACGCACTTCTTTATTTAGAACTAAACGTTTAAATTTATTATTCGCCTCTTCACGGAAGTCTTCTCTATCAATATACACTTCACGACTAAATGAGATTTTACGTTTACCGAAGCTTTCATCCTGTGGATGATTGGGTGAATTCAACTCTTCCACCTGACCCTCGGGGTAGTTTTCGATCACTACTCTAAGTGGATTAAGTACCCCCATACGGCGAGGTGCGTTAGCATTCAAATCATCACGAATCGTCGCTTCGAGCATGCCCATCTCAACAGAATTTTCGACTTTACTAATACCAATTCGCAGACAAAATTCACGAATTGAACCTGGAGTAAAACCACGACGACGCAAACCGGCAATCGTGGGCAGACGCGGATCATCCCAACCAGACACAAACTTTTCGTCTACCAGCTGAGTTAATTTACGCTTACTCATAACGGTATACTGTAAATTCAAGCGTGAGAACTCGATCTGCTGTGGATGACATTCAATAGAGATATTGTCGAGTACCCAATCGTATAGAGGTCGATGGTCGGCAAACTCCAGCGTGCACAGGGAGTGCGTAATACCTTCGAGCGCATCTGAAATAGGATGCGTAAAGTCATACATAGGGTAAATAGACCACGCATCACCCGTTTGATGAT
>Ga0316204_10004567_pt1 | contig 24604 bp, 27 predicted proteins | sample 6monrhotite_MG_2_FD_205661 | JGI IMG/M metagenome (GOLD analysis project Ga0316204, IMG submission 205661) | Microbial mat bacterial communities from mineral coupon in-situ incubated in ocean water Damariscotta River, Maine, United States -... | ecosystem: Environmental > Aquatic > Marine >... | reverse complement strand
TAGAGATCTCAGGGAAGATGATCTGCTCTTTTACTCCCAGGGTGTAGTTGCCACGACCATCAAAGCCTTTGTCATTTACGCCACGGAAGTCACGTACCCTTGGCAAGGCGATGTTCAATAGCCTGTCCATGAATTCGTACATCTTCTCTCCTCGGAGGGTCACACGGGCACCAATTGGCATACCTTCTCTCAACTTAAAGTTAGAGATAGAGTTTTTAGCCACGGTTTGAACCGCTTTCTGACCAGTGATGGTGGTAAGTTCTTCCACCCCAACGTCTACGAGTTTTTTATCCGCTACAGCAGCACCGATACCTTTGTTCAAAACCACCTTGGTGACTTTAGGCACTTGCATTACTGTAGTATATGAGAACTTCTCTACCAATGCAGGGATGATCTCTTTGTTATATCTGTCTTTTAATCTTGGGTTAGCCATGATCTTGTTCTCCTAACTTAAGATTTAAAATATCTTTCCAATTTTCCATCATCGTTCAACTTTCTTCCAGTTCTGGAAGGTTTGCTGGTAGACGGATTGATCACCATCAGGTTTGACAAGTGAATAGCAGCTTCAGTCTTCTCGATACCACCGTTAGGATTCTCGGCAGAAGGCTTAGTGTGCTTAGTCACCATGTTGTATCCTGATACTATGGCGCGATATTTAGAAGTGAAGACTTCAAGTACTTCTCCTTCTTTACCTTTATCATTTCCAGAGAGGATTCTTACTTTGTCTCCTTTCTTTACATGAAATTTGGTAGTTGCATGTGAATTCTTACTCATCGCTTATAGTACTTCTGGGGCCAATGAAACAATTTTCATGAATTGCCTTTCGCGCAATTCTCTAGCTACCGGACCGAACATACGAGTGCCTCTTGGCTCATCGTTGGCGGTCAATAATACGGCAGCGTTGTCTTCAAACCTGATGTATGTACCATCTTTTCTTCTCACCTCTTTTTTGGTGCGTACCACCACGGCTTTAGAAACGGTTCCTTTTTTCAGGTTGCTTGAAGAGTGGGCAGATTTCACAGAGACAACTATTTTGTCTCCAACAGTGGCATACTTCTTCTTGGTACCTCCCAGTACACGAATACAAAGTACTTCTTTAGCACCACTGTTATCTGCTACGGTCAATCTTGATTCTTGCCTGATCATGATTACTTAGCTCTTTCAATAATTTCTACTAATCTCCAACGCTTGTTCTTACTCAGTGGACGAGTCTCCATGATCTTAACAGTATCACCGATACCGCAGTCATTCTTTTCGTCATGAGCCGAAAACTTGGTAGTTTTCTTCAAAAACTTACCATAGATCGGGTGCTTCTCTCTTCGCTCAACCGCTACAGTGATGGTTTTGTCCATCTTGTCGCTGGTTACAACACCGACTCTTTCTTTTCTCAGATTTCTAGTCTCCATGCGTTACTTAATTTGCAAGATGTTTAGACCTCAACTCGGTTTTCAATCTTGCGATGAATCTCCTAGCGTCCTTAATTTTCATAGGGTTCTCGATAGGAGAAATTGACTGTGCAAACTTCAGTTTTTGAAGGCTGTCAACCTCAGTGTTTATCTTCTCTGTAAGCTCTTCAACTGTGAGAGCTTTGATTTCTGAATTCTTCATCTTATCCAACGTAATCTCTACGTACAACAAACTTGGTCGAGATGGGCAACTTCTGAGCAGCTAGTCTCAGGGCTTCTTTCGCCAATTCAATATCTACTCCTCCAGATTCGAACAGAATGGTACCAGGCTTCACTACGGCTACCCAATAATCAGGTGCACCTTTACCTTTACCCATTCTTACTTCTGCAGGCTTACTTGTAACAGGTTTGTCCGGAAAAACACGGATCCAAACCTGACCTTCTCTTTTCATCGCCCTGGTCATTGCAATACGAGCTGCCTCAATTTGACGGCTTGTAATCCAACCTGGCTCCAATGATTTGATACCGAAAGTTCCGAAAGACAAAGTGTGACCGCGCTGAGCGAGTCCTTTCACTCTACCCTTCTGCATCTTTCTAAACTTGGTTCTTTTAGGCTGTAACATCTTTATTCTACTTTAAAGGGCGATTACTTTCTTCTGTTAGGTCTTCCTCCGCCTCTATTTGGACGTCCGCCTCCTCTGCGATCGCCCTGGCCACCCATACCTACATTTGGTGAAAGGTCTCTTTTACCGAAAACCTCACCTTTGAAGATCCAAACCTTGATACCGATTTTTCCATATACAGTATCAGCTTCTGAAATCGCGTAGTCGATGTCGGCACGCAGGGTGTGCAAAGGAATTCTACCTTCCTTGTACAACTCAGTACGAGCCATTTCAGCACCACCTAAACGACCGGAGCACTTGATTTTGATACCTTCGGCACCCACACGCATTGCACTGGCAATAGCTTGCTTCATGGCTCTTCTATAAGAGATACGCGCCTGCAGCTGCTGAGCTACTGACTCTCCTACTAGTTTGGCATCCAATTCAGGTCTTTTGATCTCGAAGATGTTGATCTGAACGTCTTTGCCGGTCAGTTTTTTCAACTCTTCTTTGATACGGTCAACCTCTTGTCCTCCTTTACCGATAACTACGCCTGGACGGGCTGTATGAACGGTGATGGTGATTCTCTTCAGAGTTCTTTCAATGATTATCTTTGAAATGCCTCCTTTGGGGATACGAGCGTGTACATATTTTCTGATTTCCTGATCTTCGACCAGTTTGGCAGAAAAATCTTTACCACCGTACCAGTTAGAATCCCAACCTCTTACGATGCCCAATCTGAAACCTACAGGGTTTACTTTCTGTCCCATTGCTTAATTATCAGTTTCGTTATCTACTACTTCTACTTCAGCGGTAACTTCTTCTGGGGTGTTGTGCGAATCAACTACCAAAGTCACATGATTTGATCTTTTGCGTATTCTGTGAGCGCGTCCTTGCGGAGCCGGTCTCAACCTTTTAAGCATTCTACCGCCATCTACGAAGATCTCCTTCACATAAAGATCTGCATCTTCCAATCGCTCGTCTTCGTTTTTGGCTTGCCAGTTAGAGATGGCAGAGAGGAGCAATTTCTCCAATCTTGCAGCACCTTCTTTTGGCTCAAACTTCAAGATATTGAGAGCCCTGTTCACTCTTTCGCCCCTTATCAGGTCGGCAACCATCCTCATTTTGCGAGGAGCAGTTGGCACGTTTTTGAGTTTCGCTACAGCTTCCATTATCTTCTTCTATCTTTTTTGGCAATATGTCCGCGGAAGTTTCTGGTTGGTGAAAACTCACCGAACTTATGTCCTACCATGTTTTCCGTAACAAATACCGGGATAAATTTATTTCCATTGTGGACAGCGAATGTGTGTCCTATGAAGTCAGGAGAAATCATTGATCTCCTTGACCAGGTCTTGATGACCGACTTCTTACCGGATTCTTCCATGGCCTCAACCTTATTGGCCAATCGGAAGTCGATATATGGTCCTTTTTTTAGTGAACGTGCCATGGCTTATTTTTTCTTTTTACCGATGATCAACTTGTTAGAATATTTCTTAGGGGTACGGGTCTTTTGACCTTTAGCGTACAGCCCGTTGCGTGATCTAGGATGCCCTCCTGAGGACTTTCCTTCACCACCACCCATTGGGTGATCAACCGGGTTCATTACTACACCCCTAACACGTGGTCTGCGGCCTAACCATCTGTTTCTACCAGCTTTACCCAGTCGCACGTTCATGTGCTCAGAGTTACCAACAGAACCAACGGTGGCAAAACAAGTGACCAGCACGTTTCTCATTTCTCCTGAAGGCAATTTCAACGTGGCATACTTACCTTCTCTTGCCACCAGTTGGGCGTAAGATCCGGCACTTCTTGCCATGGCTCCACCTTTACCAGGTTTGAGCTCGATGTTGTGAATAATTGTACCCAAAGGAATATTGGACATTGGCAATGCATTTCCCACCTCAGGAGCAACACTCTCTCCAGAGACTACGGTCTGCCCTACTTGCAAGCCATTTGGCGCGATGATATATCTTTTTTCACCATCGGCATAGAACAACAGTGCTATACGAGCTGATCTTGTTGGATCGTACTCAACGGCTTTTACTGTTGCAGGAACATCAAACTTGTTTCTTTTGAAATCAACAATTCTGATCTTCTTCTTATGACCACCACCTAAGTAGCGCATGGTCATTTTTCCTGTGTTGTTTCGACCTCCAGATCTCTTCGCAGGAACAGTCAAAGATTTCTCAGGGTTACTTTTCTTAACAGTAACATCCGCGAAATCAGGAGCAGTTCTGAACCTGGTTCCTGGGGTCATTGGTCTTAATTTCTTAACGCCCATTATTTATCAATTAAATGCTGCTGTAAAAATCGATTATATCTCCTTCAGCAACAGTTACAATTGCTTTCTTGAATGACTCAGTGCGGCCACGAACGATACGCTGTGAAGTGTATCTCGATTTAGCTTTGCCCTGATATCTCATGGTATTTACGTCTTCGACAGTAACACCATACATAGACTCTACAGCCTTTTTGATCTCAACTTTATTCGCGTCTTTATCCACGATGAAGCCGTACTTGCCTTTTTCGTTCAAGGCAGATACTTTCTCGGTAACCAATGGTTTTTTTAGCACACTCATTTTCTGATTACTTCAATAAGTTTTCAATTTTTTCAACTGAGCTCTCACTCAAAACCACGCTCTCTGCATTCAGCAGATCGTAAGTGTTCAATGAGTCGGCTGTTACCACTTTTGAGTTTTGCAGGTTGCGGCTAGACAATGTTACATTCTTGTCGCTGTTAGCAATAACTACCAAGGTCTTCTTATCACTGAGAGAAAGGTTATTCAGCAAGCTGATATACTCTTTCGTCTTAGGAGCTTCCATGCTGAAGTCTTCCAGAATTACAAGTCCATTGTCTTGAGCTTTGTATGCCAAAGCAGACTTACGGGCTAGTGATTTCAGTTTTTTGTTCAGCTTGAAGCTATAGTCCCTAGGTCTTGGACCAAATACGCGTCCACCACCTCGGAAAATAGGAGACTTGATACTACCCGCACGGGCGGTACCTGTTCCCTTTTGTTTTTTGATCTTTCTCGTAGAACCTACAATTTCTGCTCTCTCCTTCGACTTGTGAGTTCCTTGTCGTTGGTTGGCCAGGAATTGCTTCACATCCAGATAGATGGCGTGATCGTTTGGCTCAATACCGAAGATATCGTCTGAAAGATTTACTTTTCTCCCAGTGTCTTCTCCACTATTTTTTAATACTGCAATCTCCATCTCTCTTACTTTTCAAGAACTACGATTGAATTTTTAGCACCAGGCACTGAACCGCTTACTACGATCAGGTTTTCTTCTGGCACTACTTTCATTACTTCAAGGTTCAACACGGTTACACGATCACCGCCCATACGACCCGCCATGCGCATTCCTTTGAATACACGTGCAGGATAAGACGCACCACCGATAGAACCTGGGGCTCTTAATCTGTTGTGCTGACCGTGAGTAGCCTGACCAACACCACCGAAGTTGTGTCGCTTAACTACACCTTGGAAACCTTTACCTTTTGAAGTACCAATAGCATCAACAAAATCTCCTTCAGCAAATACATCACCTACTGAAATCTCATTACCTAAAGCTACTTGTCCTTCAAATTCTTCACGGAAATTTCGAAACTCTACAACCTCTTTCTTCGGAGTGGTATTGGCCTTGTTAAAGTGACCTTTGAGTGCATTTGGAGTATTCTTCTCCTTGCGCTCACCAAATCCGAGCTGTACTGCAGTGTATCCGTCTGTTTCCTCATTTTTGACTTGCGTTATTACGCAAGGACCAGCCTTTATCACTGTGCATGCGACACTACGTCCATCGGCACTGTAAATGCTAGTCATTCCGATTTTTTTTCCGATTATTCCAGACATTGTTTTTAATTGTTTATAGCAGCCAAAACAGACTGCTCCCGTCAAACGGACTGCAAAGATAGGAATTTCTTTTCTGTGTACAAGGATGCCACACAAAATAGCCTGAGATTTTCGCAACCTTTTTAATCACTAGCTCGTGCAGGGCATACAACAGCGTTTAGAAGCCTTTTAAAAGCGTTCAATACTCATTTTTACGACTCATAAAAACAGAGCATCAATCTTACCTTAAAAGCCCATCAAGAGGACAAAAAAAGGCCCGTGAAATTCACGAGCCTTAATTATTTATGATTTGATCGGTGATTACACCTTGATCTCTACATCTACTCCACTTGGCAACTCAAGCTTCATCAATGCATCTACAGTTTTGGCGCTACTAGAATATATATCTACTAAACGCTTGTAGGTGCAAAGCTGGAACTGCTCACGTGACTTCTTGTTCACGTGTGGAGACCTCAATACTGTAAATTTTTCCTTTACGGTTGGCAACGGAATAGGACCGCTAACAATTGCACCGGTTGTTTTCACAGCTCTTACAATCTTCTCTGATGACTTATCCACCAAGTTGTGATCGTATGACTTCAATTTAATTCTGATCTTCTGTGTCATTATCTTCTAATTTACAGCTTATTCTCCTTTTGACTTCTTGATTACTTCTTCTGCGATGTTCTTAGGAACATTGGCATAATGAGAGAACGTCAATGAAGCCGTTGCTCTACCTGAAGACATTGTTCTCAGGTCAGTTACATATCCAAACAGTTCTGAAAGTGGCACATCGGCCTTGATTACGGCAGAAGTACCTTTGGTATCCATGCCTTTCATCATTCCACGTCTTCTGTTCAGGTCACCTGTGATAGAACCAGTGTACTCATCAGGAGTCACTACATCTACCGCCATGATTGGCTCCATCAGTTCAGGAGAGGCTTTCTTAGCAGCTTCTTTAAAACCGATACGAGCTGCCAGTTCAAACGACAATGAATCTGAATCCACATCGTGGAAAGAACCGTGGTACAACTTAACTTTCATGTCTTCAACAGGATAACCTGCCAAAGGGCCATTAACCATAGCTAACTTGAAGCCTTTCTCAATTGCAGGAATGAATTCTTTAGGAATTACACCACCTACGATTTTGTTTACAAACTGAAGACCGGCCGCTTCGTAATCCTCGTCTTTTGGACCGAGTTCGAATAAGATATCGGCAAATTTACCTTTACCACCCGACTGCTTCTTGTAAACCTCTTTGTGATCTACCAGTGAGTTCACAGATTCTTTGTATGCTACCTGAGGTGCTCCTTGGTTCACTTCTACTTTGAACTCTCTTTTCAGACGGTCCATGATGATGTCAAGGTGAAGTTCACCCATTCCTCTCAGGATAGTCTGACCAGTTTCTTCGTCAGTATTTACAGTCAGTGTAGGATCTTCCTCAACTAACTTGGCAATGGCCATACCCAGCTTATCAACGTCAGCCTGAGTTTTAGGCTCAATGGCGTAACCGATTACCGGATCAGGGAAATCCATTGATTCGAGAACAATCTTGCTCTTCTCATCACAAAGGGTATCTCCTGTTTTGATATCTTTAAAGCCTACCACTGCAGCAATATCACCACAGTGTAGCTGAGGGATAGAGTTTTGCTTGTTGGCGTGCATTTGGAAGATACGAGAGATACGCTCTTTCTTGCCTGTTCTAGTATTGTACACATAAGAACCAGCGTCCAGCATACCTGAGTATGATCTCACGAAGCACAGACGGCCTACGAATGGATCAGTTGCAATTTTAAATGCCAAAGCTGCAAATGGATCATCCGGAGATGGCTTTCTGGTTTCCTCTTCTTCAGAGTCTGGGTTAGTACCTACAATACTCTCTCTGTCTAGTGGTGAAGGCAAAAGCTCCATCACATAGTCGAGCATGGTTTGTACACCTTTGTTTTTGAAAGCAGAACCACACATCATTGGCACAAAGTCCATGTTGATGGTCGCTTTTCTCAAGGCTACAAGAATTTCATCTTTAGTAATAGAATCCGGGTCATCGAAGAATTTCTCCAACAATGAATCATCGTATTCTGCGATAGCCTCCAACAGATTCTCTCTGTACTCAGCTACTTCGTCTTCCATATCGGCAGGAATGTCTACTTCATTGAAGGTCATTCCCATGTCTTCCTCATTCCAAACGATGGCTTTGTTTTCCACCAGGTCAACAACACCTTTGAAATTCTCTTCAGCACCGATAGGCAACTGCAAAGGCACTGCTTTAGTACCCAGCATTTCCTTCACTTGCCTACACACCATGAGGAAGTCAGCACCAGCACGGTCCATTTTATTAACGAAACCGACACGGGCTACTTTGTAGTTATCAGCCAGTCTCCAGTTAGTTTCTGACTGTGGCTCAACACCATCTACAGCAGAAAATAAGAACACCAAACCATCAAGCACCCTCAGTGAGCGGTTTACCTCTACGGTAAAATCCACGTGACCAGGAGTGTCAATAATGTTAATGTGATATTCTTGGTCTTTGTAGGGCCAGAACACAGTAGTTGCAGCAGAAGTAATGGTAATACCTCTTTCCTGCTCCTGTGCCATCCAGTCCATTGTAGCAGCACCATCATGCACCTCACCGATTTTGTGAGAGACACCTGTATAATACAGTACACGCTCAGTAGTAGTAGTCTTACCGGCATCAATGTGCGCAGCAATACCAATGTTGCGTGTAAATTTTAAATCTCTTGCCATTGTAGTCTAGGAATTAAAATCTAAAGTGTGAAAATGCCTTGTTGGCGTCTGCCATTCTGTGAGTATCATCTTTCTTCTTAACGGCTGCTCCTTCTCCTTTTGCTCCTGCGATGATCTCTCCGGCCAATCTCTCCATCATGGTCTTCTCTCCTCTTTTCCTGGCGAACATGATCATCCACTTGATCCCCAATGAAGTTTTACGACCTGGGCGTACCTCGATTGGCACCTGGAAGGTTGCACCTCCCACCCTGCGGCTTTTTACTTCAACTGAGGGCATGATGTTACTCAATGCCTTTTTCCAAGTCTCAAGACCATTCTCGCTCGTACGCTCTTCTACCAGCTCAATTGCATCGTAGAAAATGCCGTAGGCAATACTCTTCTTCCCGTCAACCATTAGGTAGTTCACGAACTTCGTTACCAAAGTGTCATTGAACTTTGGGTCCGGAAGAATATATCTCTTCTTTGGTTTAGCTTTTCTCATTAGTTATAGAATTCTATTTTTTGTCTTTAGGTCGTTTTGCACCGTATTTAGATCGTCTTTGCAGTCGACCACTCACACCAGCGGTATCCAGTGCACCACGAATGATGTGGTATCTTACACCTGGAAGATCTTTTACTCTTCCACCTCTGATCAATACAATTGAGTGCTCTTGAAGGTTGTGACCTTCACCTGGGATATACGCGTTCACTTCCTTACCATTGGTCAACCTTACCCTGGCTACTTTTCTCATAGCTGAGTTAGGTTTTTTAGGCGTGGTGGTATATACCCTAGTACAAACCCCTCTTCTTTGCGGGCAGCTGTCCAGTGCAGGAGACTTCGACTTTGAGGTCAATTTCTTCCTGCCCTTTCTTACTAGTTGTTGTATAGTAGGCATTTACTGTTCTTTAGATTTACTTTTTCCTAGTTGCAATTTTCGGACTGCAAAGGTAGCAAAAGAACTAAATGAATCAAACTAAGCACATTAAATATGTGAGATGCTTATTGAGCTGATATAAATAGAGAATTAACTACTTAAAACCCGACCTACATGCACTGCTCACACCTCACAAATTATACAGCCGTCCACCTCCACTCAAAGTGTCTCTCAAAAGACAAACCCAAACAACTATTCAACTATTTATGTATTTTTATTATGTTCTAACATTATATTATTTAATTTAATCGAAACCATACCAAACACATCATGAAAAGAGTAAAAATTCTATTAAGCTTATGTACGCTTTGCTTTGCATTGTTTATGTTCTTTAAGCCAAATCAAGCTCAAGCTGCCCTGTGGCCCGATTGTATATTAAAGCATCATTTTCACCCACCAAGTTGTCCTCATGGCGAGAAAAAAGAGTGTGTTGAACAGGATGATGCTGAATGTGACAGCGCATCAGAATGTGACTGTTGTGGGGCCGGTATTTTCCAATAAACCCAAAATTAAAGTGAAATATGGAGGTTCTCCATATTTCACCTTTTCTCGACAATTATGAAAAACCTCTGCTACATTCAACTACTGGTTCTATCAATCTTTACTCTGTTCTGTTGTTCAAATGAGAGACTTTCTGAGCCCGCAAATTTTCAGAATAATATCCAAAACAAGATCAACATTGACTTTGAAGAGGCAGTAGCTGATAAACTTTCATCTATAGTTAGTGAAGTCAAATATTTAGAATTAGAAGAGAGTGATCAGTCACTTATTGGCAGCATTGATGATATCCTTTTCGTAGATGATCAGATATTTATTTTGGATAGAACAGGGGAGAAAATATTGGCTTTTAACATTTCTGGGAAACACTTATTTAACATTAACAAGAAAGGAGGAGGCCCTGAAGAGTATGTGAACCTGATTGACTTTACATATGACCACACCTCACAATCAATTGTAATTTCAACTTATTCGAAGATACTATGGTATGATCTGGGTGGCCATTTTGTTAAATCAATGAACACACCTTATGCCGGTGGACATTCTTTAACAGTTCTGCCGAATTCCAACCTGGCCATCTATATGGCCTACTCTCCTTTGGGAAATTCAGATTCATTTGCAAACCTATATGTGATTAGTCCGACAGGTCAAGTAATAGAAAGGTTCTTACCCTTTGACGAAGGATTAAGGTCCGACATTATGTTACATCCTCACAGTGTATTTGCAAAAAGAGACACATCTATTCTATTCTTCACTCAGTATTCGAGAAATATATTTCAGCTCTCTTCAAATGCGCTTACAGCGCTTTATGAAGTTGACTTTGGTTCGCACAATCTACCTACAGATTTTGAAACTGAATATTTAAAAAATGGTGGTATGTCTTATGAACAAGTATTAAAACTCAGAGAGAATAACGAATGGGCACACTTAACTGGAGTAGCTCCGATGTTGGCAGATAACTGGCTTTATTTTCTCGTAACCTTCCAACCTGGTTATGATATGGATCACTTTGTATATAACCTGAAATCAGGACAATTAATACAATATAACGATAAGTCAACAATCAATGACATTGGTGGCAACTACGTACCAACCAATTATTTTACTTTTCAAGATTATTTTGTTTCAGTGGTTTACCCATCTGAGTTGAAGAATGCACTCGAAAAAACCTCAATTCATGAAATTGATATTCAAAACACCATCGTTAACATGGAAATTGGAGAGAACCCTGTTCTTAGACTTGTTAAATTCAAAAGTAATGATGAAAACTAAAGCTCATTCTTTTTGCTTCGCACTAACTCTTACTTTACTTATTGGATCATGCAGTTATTCAGAGGATTCGACTGAATCGATTCAAAAGTTAGAGAACAAATACTCTTTAATTAAAAATCATCTTTTCATTCAGTACCAAAATGAATCCATCCCGATAGACTCAACAATCATGGTACGCAATTCCAATTATGAAAAGCTGGAATTAAGCCAGGTTATAGGCAACCAACCCAAACTTATATTTCGATTATCAGAACGACATTGCAGTACGTGCCTGAATCAAGAAATTCAAATTATCAAATCGATCATTGATCAAACACAAAGTCAGGACATTGTCATACTTGCCAGCTTTGGAGCTTTTGAAAGCTTCAAGGCCTTCAGTAGGATAAAGGGGTTAAATAATTTCATGTACTTGGTACAGGAAGATAAATTAAACGCTCCAATAGAGTCCTTGAACATCCCCTATGTATTTGTCTTAGGCAATAAGAGTTATCAAATGAACATGACTTTTGTACCAATGGAGGGTTACCCCGAAATTTCTAAAGAGTATTACTCAATCGTCTTTAGTCGAGTATTCGGTCAAAACATTTCTTGATCATCAAGAATTCTCCAATAAAAAAAGGGGATGTTTTACGTCCCCTTTTTCATAAAGTTAAATTCTCTATTAAGCTTCTCCCATTGTATTCCCAAAGTTCATTGGGAAGCGCGGAAGCTCTTCTGACTGCTTTACAGGACCGAAAGCCTCTTCGTATTTCACGATGTTGTCTTTCAGGGCCATTAATAATCGCTTGGCATGCTCAGGAGTCATCACAATTCTCGACTTCACTTTTGCCTTCGGCACTCCCGGCATCATTTTGATAAAGTCAATCACAAACTCACTGCTTGAGTGTGCGATCATGGCAAGGTTCACATATTCCCCATCGGCAATTTCTTCCGTGAGTTCAATGTTGATCTGCTGACTTTTATCTTGCTCTGCCATTATTAGTATTCTACTTGCTCAGACTCTGAACGATATGCTTCTCTGGCAGCCATCAGGTTTTCGTATTCTTCCCTGTTGCCTACTATGAGGTTTTCGTATGCTCTCAGACCTGTACCGGCTGGGATAAGGTGACCTACGATCACATTCTCCTTCAAACCTTTCAGATCATCAGCTTTACCTCTAATAGAAGCCTCACTCAGTACTTTGGTAGTTTCCTGGAACGAAGCAGCAGAGATGAAGCTCTCAGTACCCAAAGAAGCTTGGGTAATACCCTGAAGCTTAGGACTAGAAACAGCAGGCTGTGCATCACGCACTTCTACCAGTTTCATGTCTTTTCTTCTCAGGCTTGAGTTCTCATCACGCAGTTCGCGAGGCGCTACAATCTGACCTTGTTTCAGGTTTTCAGAATCACCTACCTCAGTAACTACTTTCATATCGAGAATAGCATCATTCTCTTCTCTGAATATAAATTTATCTACAATCTGACCTGGCAGGAAGCTAGTATCACCAGCATCTTTGATGTCTACTTTCTGCATCATCTGCTTCACGATCACCTCAATGTGCTTGTCATTGATTTTCACACCTTGCAGACGGTATACTTCCTGAATCTCGTTCACCAGGTACTCCTGCACTGCAGTTGGTCCCTGAATGTTCAAGATGTCATTTGGTGTAATAGCACCATCAGATAGTGAATAACCAGCTCTTACAAAGTCATTGTCTTGTACAAGAATGTGTTTAGACAATGGCACCATGTATTTCTTCTTCACACCGTCTTTAGACTCAATGAAGATTTCTCGGTTACCACGCTTGATACCACCATAAGTCACCACACCGTCAATTTCAGACACAACAGCCGGGTTAGATGGGTTACGAGCCTCAAACAGCTCTGTTACCCTAGGCAGACCCCCTGTAATGTCTCTTGATTTACCCATGGTTCTAGGAATCTTGGCCAGTGGCTGACCTACCCTTACTTTGTCACCTGCATCTACAGCAAGGTGAGCTCCCACAGGAATGTTGTATGACTTGGCGTTGTCTTTGGCATTCACCACGATGGCAGGGTTCTTAGTCTTATCCTTGGTGTCGGTAATTACCTTCTCCCTGTGACCAGTCTGCTCATCAAACTCCTCTTTGTATGTAATACCTTCTTCAATGGCATCGAACTCGATAGTACCATCAAACTCTGAAAGGATTACTGCATTATATGGATCCCACTTACACAGCACATCGTCTTTCTTCACTTTCTGGCCTTTTTTCACCAGCAGGAAGGCACCATATGGTACGTGATTAGTCATCAGCACTTTCTTGGTCTTAGGTTCGAGAATATGAACCTCTCCCGTACGTCCCATTACTACCTCACTTGAGTTACCCTCATCGTCAGTAGTGGTCAGTGCTCTTACTTCTTCAAAATCGATTATACCGTCAAACTTAGCCGGGATAGAAGCATCTACCGCAATGTTAGAGGCAGTACCACCCACGTGGAAAGTTCTCAGAGTAAGCTGTGTACCAGGCTCACCGATAGACTGTGCGGCAATTACACCAACAGCTTCACCCCTCTGCACCATTTGACTGGTTGAAAGGTTTCTACCGTAACATTTAGAGCAAACACCACGCTTAGTCTCACAAGTCAATACTGACCTGATCTCTACTTCTTCTATGCCTGTTTTCTCCTCAATGTGCTCGGCAATAGCCAAAGTAATCTCTTCACCTGAAGCCACAATCAGCTCTTCGGTAATTGGATCGTAAACATCATGCACCGACACACGGCCCAGAATTCTTTCGCCCAATGGCTCTACGATATCCTCGTTGTCTTTCAGTGCAGTGACCGTCAAACCTCTCAGGGTACCACAATCTTCCTCGTTGACTACAGCATCTTGCGCTACATCTACCAGACGTCTGGTGAGGTAACCCGCATCTGCAGTTTTCAGTGCTGTATCGGCCAAACCTTTACGTGCACCGTGAGTAGAGATAAAGTACTCGAGTACATCCAGTCCTTCTTTAAAGTTAGAAAGGATCGGGTTTTCAATAATAGCACCCACTGATCCTGCAAGGTTTTTCTGAGGCTTGGCCATCAGACCCCTCATACCACCCAACTGGCGAATCTGCTCTCTGGAACCACGAGCTCCTGAGTGCATCATCATAAAGATAGAGTTGAACCCTTGGTTATCCTCTTCCATCTCAGCCATCAAATCGTTGGTGAGTTTTGTATTTACACGTGTCCAGATGTCAATCACCTGGTTGTAACGTTCGTTGTCAGTGATCAGACCCATCAGGTAGTTTTGCCATACAGCATCTACCTCTTCCTTAGCGCCTTCTACCAAATCGTCTTTATGACCTGGGATGTGAATATCGTTCAGTCCCATTGACAGACCACCTTTGTATGCACTTTGGAAACCAAGTTCCTTGATGTCATCCAGGAACTGAGCCGTTCTGGCAATACCAGCTATGCTAAATACATGAGCAATGATCTTCTGCAGCTTTTTCTTAGTCAGCAGTTCGTTCACATAACCTACCTCTTCTGGCACAGTTTGGTTGAACAATACACGACCAGCTACAGTCTCTACATTTTTAACTACAAGCTCTTCATTCTCACGAACTTTGGTTTTCACAGTGATGTGGGCGTGCTTGGAAAGCCTGCCTTCGTTCATCGCAATGATCACCTCTTCAGCAGAGTAGAAACGCATGCCTTCACCCTGAACCTTTAACTCGTCAGTAGACTTACGACCTTTGGTTACGTAGTACAGACCCAATACCATATCCTGAGAAGGTACTGTAATAGGAGCACCGTTGGCCGGGTTCAAAATGTTGTGAGAAGAAAGCATCAACATAGAAGCTTCCATCACCGCATCGTGGCCTAGTGGTACGTGAACCGCCATTTGGTCACCATCAAAGTCAGCGTTGAATGCTGTACATACAAGAGGGTGCAACTGAATGGCTTTACCTTCAATCAGTTTTGGTTGGAAGGCCTGAATACCCAAGCGGTGCAGTGTAGGAGCACGGTTGAGCAGTACAGGATGTCCTTTCAATACATTCTCAAGGATATCCCAAACCACAGGATCTTTACGGTCTACAATTTTCTTAGCAGACTTCACGGTCTTAACAATACCTCTTTCAATCAGTTTTCTGATAATGAAAGGTTTGAAAAGCTCAGCGGCCATGTTCTTAGGCAAACCACATTCATGCAGTTTCAACTCAGGACCTACTACAATAACCGAACGGCCAGAGTAGTCAACCCTTTTACCCAAGAGGTTTTGACGGAATCGACCTTGCTTACCTTTCAGCATATCACTGAGAGATTTCAGGGCACGGTTTCCATCAGAACGTACTGCGTTTACTTTTCTACTGTTATCGAACAGTGAATCTACGGCTTCCTGGAGCATACGTTTCTCATTACGGAGAATCACTTCAGGAGCTTTAATATCGATCAGTCTCTTCAGTCGGTTGTTTCTAATGATTACCCTTCTGTAGAGGTCGTTCAAATCTGAGGTAGCAAACCTACCACCATCCAGAGGCACAAGCGGTCTCAATTCTGGTGGAATTACCGGTACCATTTTGATAATCATCCACTCAGGACGGTTCTCAATTCTGGTTCTGGCATCACGGAATGCTTCTACTACTTTCAACCTCTTCAGTGCTTCAGCTTTACGCTGCTGAGAAGTATCGGTAGCTGCCTGGTGGCGCAGGGCATAAGAAAGGTCGTCCAGTTGAATTCTGGCCAACAACATTTCCAGTGCTTCAGCACCCATTTTGGCAATAAATTTCTGAGGATCGTCATCATCCAGCATTTGGTTCTCACGAGGCAGTTTATCCAGAATATCCAGATACTCATCCTCAGTAAGGAAATCCATATAGGCGATGCCTTCCTCTTCTTTGATACCGGACTGGATCACCACATAACGTTCGTAGTAGATGATCTGGTCAAGCTTCTTAGTAGGCAAGCCCAGCAGGTATCCTATTTTGTTTGGCAAAGACTTAAAGTACCAGATGTGGGCCACTGGAACTACCAGTTCGATGTGTCCCATTCTTTCCCTTCTAACCTTCTTCTCGGTCACCTCTACACCACAACGGTCGCAGATGATGCCTTTATATCTGATTCTTTTGTATTTACCACAATGACATTCCCAGTCCTTCACTGGGCCAAAGATCCTTTCGCAGAAAAGACCACCCATTTCAGGCTTATAGGTTCTATAATTGATCGTTTCCGGCTGGGTAACCTCTCCATGAGAACTCTCAAGGATTGATTCCGGAGACGCCAAGCTAATCGTGACTTTGTTGAAGTCGTTGTTAAGTTTTTTATTCTTTTTAAATGCCATAGCTTTTTAAAATTCTAAATAACAGGCACAAGGCCTAACGATTGATAATAGGGATTAGTCGAGGGTGATCTCCAAAGCCAAACCTCTTAATTCGTGAACCAATACATTGAATGATTCAGGAATATTCGGCTTAGGAATGGTTTCTCCCTTCACGATGGCTTCATAAGCCTTCGCTCTACCTATTACATCATCCGACTTCACAGTCAGGATTTCCTGGAGTACGTGCGAAGCACCAAATGCCTCAAGTGCCCATACTTCCATCTCTCCAAAACGCTGTCCACCGAACTGCGCCTTACCACCCAGCGGCTGCTGCGTAATGAGCGAGTAAGGTCCGATAGACCTGGCGTGCATCTTGTCATCAACAAGGTGACCCAGTTTTAGCATATAAGCGATACCTACCGTTACCGGTTGGTCAAATCGCTTACCAGTCAGGCCATCGAACAAGTAGGCACGTCCTGCATTTGGCAGGTTGGCCTCAGCCAATTCAGCCTGCACTTCTTCCATGGTAGCACCATCGAAGATTGGCGTAGCGTAACGTCTACCCAACTCAAGACCGGCCCAGGCCAGTACAGTTTCGTAAATCTGCCCGATGTTCATCCTTGAAGGTACACCCAGTGGATTCAGTACGATATCCATTGGTGTTCCATTTTCGAGGAATGGCATGTCTTCTTCACGTACAATCCTTGCAACTACACCTTTGTTACCGTGACGACCGGCCATTTTATCACCCACTTTCAGCTTACGCTTCTTAGCGATGTATACTTTGGCCAATTGAACTATACCGGTTGGCAGCTCATCTCCCACCTCAATGGTGAATCGCTTGCGCTTGAACTCACCAGCAATCTCGTTACGCTTCAGGTTATAATTCTTAACCATGCGAACAATCAGGCCGTTGGTGTTGGCATCAGTAGTCCAACCATCCAGGTTCAAATCAGAAACAAGGTTTACTTCTTCCTGAACATTGTAGTTACTCTCATCGCGATAGATGTTCTTTTCAGGGAACAGGTTTTCGCTGATGTTAGATTTATTGAATTTCACGCCTTTAGAGATGATCTCATCACCAAATTTGTGAACTACTCCTTGTGAAGTTTTGCCTTGAAGCAGGTTGAACAGCTTGTCAACCATCTGGTTTCTAACCACCGTCAGGTCTTTGCTGTATTGTGCTTTCAGCACTTCTACTTCTTTCTTGGCTTTTGCTCTCAGGTCTTTGTCTTTCTTAGGACGAGAGAACAGTTTGGTGTCGATTACAACACCTCTTAGTGATGGAGAAGCTTTCAAAGAAGCATCTTTTACATCACCGGCCTTGTCGCCAAAGATGGCTCTCAAGAGCTTCTCTTCAGGAGTTGGATCGGTTTCACCTTTAGGTGTAATCTTACCAATCAGGATGTCACCTTCTTTGATCTCGGCTCCTACGCGGATAATACCGTTTTCATCAAGGTTCTTAACCGCATCCTCACTTACGTTTGGTATCTCAGAGGTCAATTCCTCCTCACCACGCTTGGTGTCACGTACTTCAAGTTCGTATTCGTCAATGTGAATAGAGGTGAAAACATCATCTCTTACCACACGCTCAGAAATCACAATCGCATCCTCGAAGTTGTAACCTTGCCAAGGCATGTAGGCCACTCTCAGGTTTTTACCCAGGGCCAGCTCACCATTTTGAGTAGAATAACCTTCGCACAGTACCTGACCTTTGCTCACCTTCTGGCCTTTCAGCACAATTGGAGTAAGGTTGATTGAAGTGTCCTGGTTGGTTCTTCTAAATTTGATGAGGTCGTATGTTTTGTATTCGTTATCAAAGTTTACAAGTGTGTCTTCAGACGTCTCGTTGTATTTGATAATGATTTTAGTAGCATCTACATAATGTACTTCTCCACTTTCCTCGGCAATTACCAAAGTACGTGAGTCACGGGCAGCTCTTGCTTCCAGACCAGTACCAACAATAGGTGATTCCGGCTTCAACAATGGCACTGCCTGGCGCTGCATGTTCGATCCCATCAGGGCGCGGTTTGCATCGTCATGCTCTAGGAAAGGAATGAGTGAGGCTGCCACAGAAACAATCTGGTTTGGCGCCACATCCATATAGGTAAGCTCTTTTGGCTCTACTACCGGGAAGTCACCTTCGAAACGGGCTTTTACACGATCGTTTACAAAGCCACCACCATCTGTCAAAGGCGCATTGGCCTGGGCGATGTTGTGGGTATCTTCTTCCTCAGCTGTCAGATAGATTACCTCTTCAGACATGTTTACCGAACCTTCCTTCACAAAACGATAAGGAGTTTCGATGAATCCCATGCTGTTCACTTTGGCATGTACACAAAGCGAGGAGATCAAACCAATGTTTGGACCTTCCGGTGTCTCAATGGTACACAGACGGCCGTAGTGAGTATAGTGAACGTCACGAACCTCAAAACCTGCTCTTTCACGAGACAGACCTCCAGGACCCAACGCTGACATTCTTCTTTTGTGAGTGATCTCAGCCAGTGGATTGGTTTGATCCATGAACTGAGAAAGTTGGTTGGTACCAAAGAATGAGTTGATCACTGAAGACAGGGTACGCGCGTTGATCAGGTCAACAGGCTTAAAGTCTTCATTGTCACGAACGTTCATTCTTTCTTTGATGGTACGGGCCATACGAGCCAGACCAACACCGAACTGAGCATAAAGCTGCTCACCAACGGTTCTTACCCTTCTGTTAGAAAGGTGATCGATATCATCGACAATTGCTTTAGAGTTGATCAGACCGATCAGGTACTTCACAATTGAGATAATGTCTTCAGTAGTCAACACCAGCTTCTCTGAATCAATCTCCAGGTTCAGCTTTTTGTTGATTCTGTAACGACCAACTTCACCCAGGTTATAACGCTTGTCTGAGAAGAACAAGCTCTGGATGATGTCACGAGCAGTTTGCTCATCTGGTGCTTCAGTATTCCTCAACTGACGATAGATTTGCTCTACCGCTTCTTTTTCAGAGTTTGAGTTATCTTTCTGAAGGGTGTTATATATAATGGTGAAATCGGCAATGTTGATGTCTTCCCTGTGCAGGATGATGGTATCAACACCAGACTCCATAATCAGCTCTACATCTTCTTCAGCTACTACTGAATCTCTTTCCAGGAGTACTTCATTCCTGTCAATTGAAACTACTTCACCAGTATCTTCATCCACAAAGTCTTCTGTCCATGTTCTGAGAACACGGGCGGCCAACTTACGTCCAACGACTTTTTTAAGTGCAGTTTTCTTTGCCTGAACTTCTTCAGACAGACCAAACAGATCGAGAATGTCTTTATCAGTTCCGTAACCTATGGCTCTTAACAGAGTGGTTACCGGAAACTTTTTCTTTCTGTCGATGTAAGCATACATTACGCTGTTTACATCAGTAGCAAATTCAATCCAAGACCCTTTGAAAGGGATAATTCTGGCCGAATAGAGTGGAGTACCATTGGTGTGCTTGCTTTGAGCAAAGAATACACCGGGTGATCTGTGCAGCTGTGATACAATCACACGCTCGGCACCGTTGATCACGAAGGACCCTTTTTCGGTCATGTAAGGGATATTACCCAGGAACACCTCTTGTTCCATGGTCTCAAAATCTTCGTTGTCTTCATCATTACAAGACAAACGCAATTTGGCTTTGAGAGGAACAGAATAAGTCAATCCACGGTCGATACACTCTGAAACATCATATTTCGGAGGGTCTACCAGGTAGTCAACAAATTCAAGGACAAAGTTTTCTCTGGAATCAGAAATTGGGAAGTTTTCAGAAAAAACCTTGAATAATCCATCCTGAGTTCTTTTATCAGCAGGAGTTTCCAACTGAAAAAAGTCTTCGAAAGATTTTACCTGTACATCCAGAAAATCGGGGTAATCGAGTACCGACTTAATGGATGAAAAATTTATTCTTTCTGTTTGAGTTGCTATAGCCAAGGCCGTACGTTTTTAGTTCAAACTAGTGTATGGGGTGTACATTTAGAGCCTGTACGGGCTTTCGGAATTTGTTCGTGTCAAAAACACTTACAAACAGGAAAAGACCCGTGATTCTGATCCCGAAAATCGGGACCAGGACCAGGGCCTGTTCCATAGCCATAATCGAAATTATGGCGAGTCAAATTATTTCAACTCTACTTCAGCACCAGCTTCTTCAAGCTGCTTTTTCAATGCTTCAGCTTCGTCTTTAGCAACTCCTTCTTTTACAGCTTTAGGAGCGCCATCTACTAATTCTTTAGCGTCTTTCAGTCCAAGACCAGTCAGCTCTTTAACAAGCTTAACAACTGCCAACTTAGACCCACCTGGAGCTACCAGAACTACGTCAAACTCTGATTTTTCTTCAGCAGCACCTTCACCGCCATCGGTAGGAGCGGCAACAGCCACAGCTGCAGCAGCAGCAGGCTCGATACCATACTCTTCTTTCAAAATATCAGCGAGTTCGTTTACTTCCTTCACAGTCAAGTTTACCAACTGCTCTGCGAAATCTTTCAAATCTGCCATTGTAAATTTTACTTTAAATAAATTCTAAATCTTGATTAATAATTAATTGTCACGCTCAGACAGCGTTTTGAGAATACCTGCCAACTTGCCACCTGCACCCTGGAGACCAGAGATAACATTTTTTGCAGGAGACTGTAGGAGTGTAATAATTTCACCGATAAGCTCAGCTTTAGATTTAAGCTTGCTGAGTGTATCGAGGGTCTCTTCTCCAATGAAAAGATCTGTGTCGATGGAAGCGCCCTTCAACAATGGAGATTCACCGCCTGATTTTTTTCTGAATTCTTTGATCAGTTGAGCAGGTGCATTTGCGTTCTCGGCTGAGAACATAACTCCTGAAAAACCTTTCAAAACCGCATCATTGAATGGAGCATAATCTGATTCCATTCTGTCCAGAGCTTTCTGGATTAGCGTATTCTTAAATACTCTGTATTCGATACCTTTATCGAAACAGAGTCTGCGCAATGCGTTCGTTTCAGCTACCGACATTCCGGAAGCGTCAGTGATGTAGAAGTGACTGTTGTCAGAAAACTTCTGCACCAACTCTTCAATAACTACTGCTTTTTCTTCTCTAGTCATGATTATAATCCGGAAACGGAGCTTTTATCAACTTTTACACCTGAACTCTGAGTCGTAGAAATAGTGATACTCTTAAAATAAGTACCCTTTGATGAAGCAGGCTTCATTTTAACGAGAGTCTGAATCACCTCATTTGCGTTTTCAGCAATCTTCTCCGGAGAGAAAGATATTTTACCTACGCTAGTGTGAATGATTCCGGCTTTATCAACTTTAAAGTCGATTTTACCACCCTTCACTTCTTGAACTGCTTTTGCTACGTCCAGAGTAACTGTACCAGATTTCGGGTTTGGCATCAAGCCACGAGGTCCGAGCACACGGCCCAAACGTCCTACTTTAGCCATTACCGTTGGCATAGTGATGATCACGTCCACATCGGTCCAGCCCCCTTCAATCTTGGTGATATACTCATCAAGACCTACGTGGTCAGCTCCGGCTTCTTTGGCTTCTTCCTCCTTGTCAGGAGTACAAAGCACAAGCACCTTCACTTGTTTACCTGTACCGTGAGGCAGTGCTACAACACCTCTCACCATCTGGTCTGCTTTTCTAGGATCCACACCCAAACGTACATCTATGTCAACTGAAGCATCGAAAGAAGCACCATTGATGTCTTTCAATATGTTTGAAGCCTCAGCCAAAGTGTATTGTTTGGTTGGATCGTATTTACTTAAAGCGTCTTTTTGCTTTCTTGTCAACTTTGCCATTTGTACAAATCTTTAGTTTTTCCAGGGAGCGGTTCCAGTAACCTTTAATCCCATACTTCTCGCTGTACCGGCTACCATTTTCATGGCTGATTCGATTGTAAATGCATTCAAATCAGGCATTTTAACTTCGGCAATCTCCTTCACTTGATCCCAGGTCACACTACCTACTTTCAGGCGGTTAGACTCAGCAGATCCTTTCTTCACTTTAGATGCCTCCAATAACATGACTGGTGCCGGGGGAGTTTTAATTACAAAGTCAAAAGACTTGTCTGAATAAATGGAAATTAATACAGGCAGTACCTGTCCCATTTTGTCCTGACTACGTCCGTTGAATTGCTTACAAAACTCCATGATGTTGAGACCTTTCGCACCGAGTGCGGGTCCAACAGGAGGAGAAGGGTTGGCTTGGCCTCCCTTGACTTGTAACTTCAGATAACCAGTTATTTCCTTAGCCATCTTAATCTTGTTTTTCGACTTGCATGTAACTTAATTCAACAGGGGTATTTCGGCCGAAAATTTTCACCATAACGTTCAATTTTCTACGCTCTTCAAATACCTCCTCAATTGTGCCCGTAAAACCACTGAAGGGACCGTCCATTACTTTCACGCTCTCTCCGACTATAAATGGTGCATCTAGTTGTTCGTCAAAATCATCAATCTCTTCAACCTTACCTAAGATACGGTCTACTTCGACTTGACGTAATGGGACTGGCGGAGTGGAAGCCTGGCCAGCCTTTTGACCCAAGAAACCTATGATGCCCGGGATGTTTTTTATCATATGAATTACCTCTCCGTTTGAGAGATCGGCTTGCACCATCACATAACCAGGGAAGAGGTTACGGTCACGCGAACGTTTTTTGCCGTTTCGCATCTCATATACCTTTTCAGAAGGAATAAGCACTTGTGGAATGAAGTCGATAAATTCTTCTCTATCAATCTCATTTTCAAGATACTCTTTCGCTTTCCTTTCCTGACCAGAGACAGCTCTGACCATATACCATTTCAGTTCAGCCATCCGTACGATCTTATTGATTATAAATAAACTCCATGACGTTATCGAAGCCTAAATCTATTACCCCAATTAACAGGGCAAAGATTACTGAGGCTACCAGCACCAGCACAGAACTACTCTGTAGATCTGAATACTTAGGCCAGCTCACCTTGTGTACCATTTCATCGTACGACTCCATAATAAAGGACTTCAATTTGCTCATCAGCTTTTTACTTTATAATCCTGCACGGGTGGTAAGATTCGAACTCACGACCTTTGGTTTTGGAGACCACTGCTCTACCAACTGAGCTACACCCGTGTATAAAAATATTTAGTCTATCCCAGCCCTAATCATCTGTTAATCAGAAGATTAACATAAAACCTTTGATCTCCATAAGCTAAAGGTCTGGTACACACCCGTTTAGACACAAGCCTCAAACGGGCTGCAAATGTAGAAATTTTCTACATATCAAACAAACGCGCTCCCGAAAAATCGAGAGCGCGTTTTGAATTTTTATCAGTGTTGGAAAACCTTAGTCCAGGATCTCAGTTACCTGACCTGCACCTACAGTTCTACCACCTTCTCTAATCGCGAATCTAAGACCTGGCTCAAGCGCTACTTTGTTGATCAACTCAACTTCGATAGTCACGTTATCACCTGGCATTACCATTTCGATGTCAGCTGGCAGAGAAATCTCACCAGTAACGTCTGTAGTACGCAGGTAGAATTGAGGACGGTACTTCTTAAAGAAAGGAGTGTGACGACCACCTTCTTCTTTCGACAGCACATATACTTCAGCTTTGAAGTGTGCGTGAGGATTCACAGAACCAGGCTTACAAATAATCATACCTCTGGAAATCTGAGATTTCTCAATACCTCTTAGCAAAAGACCTACGTTGTCACCAGCTTCACCTCTGTCAAGGATCTTACGGAACATCTCCACACCAGTAACTGTAGACTTCAAATCTTCAGCACCCATACCGATGATATCAACAGGATCACCTGAGTTGATAACACCTCTTTCGATACGACCAGTAGCAACAGTACCACGACCAGTGATCGAGAATACGTCTTCTACAGGCATCAAGAAGTCTTTGTCAGTCAAACGCTCTGGAAGTGGAATGTAAGAATCCACAGCTTCCATCAATTCTTTGATTTTGTCAACCCATGCGCCTTCGTTGTTCAATCCACCCAGGGCAGATCCTTGAATCACAGGAATGTCATCACCAGGGAATTCGTAGAAAGAAAGCAATTCTCTTACTTCCATTTCAACAAGCTCCAACAGCTCTTCGTC
>Ga0316204_10004566_pt1 | contig 24607 bp, 26 predicted proteins | sample 6monrhotite_MG_2_FD_205661 | JGI IMG/M metagenome (GOLD analysis project Ga0316204, IMG submission 205661) | Microbial mat bacterial communities from mineral coupon in-situ incubated in ocean water Damariscotta River, Maine, United States -... | ecosystem: Environmental > Aquatic > Marine >... | reverse complement strand
AAGTATTGATCGCCACTGTGTCGACTCGCCGCAGAGCTTGCGCAGTACACCTCATGGCATGACCATGCAGGGGCTTATGTCTGGCAGGAACGGCAACTATGAAAAACAAGACCAAACACCACTCGATCAAAACTGGATGACCGGATTTGACAACAAACAACGTCTGATGCAACTGGAAAAAGAGCGACAAATACTCAGCGCTGAGCGTCAACAATGTCAAGCTGCATATAACACCGCAAAGCAAAAAACAAAACTCACGGAAAATAAACTTTCTCTGCTTGCAAACCTGATCAAGCTAAACTTCGACACCATCGATAGCCCCGCAGCAGAGGCTAAATTGAAAGACCTGCAACAACACCTGGCATTGCTCACTGATCCAAACTCCGCCGTCGGCAAGGCACGCCAACAACTGGAAGAGGTTGAGCAACAACTCAATACCCTCCATAAGCAGATTGGCAAACTCAATGAAGAGCGGGCGAAAGCAGAAGCCAATCTTGAGTATGCTGAGAACAACAGAAGCAAAGCTTTTCACTGCATTGGCGCAGGACTCAGCAGTGAACAGCTTACACTCGCGGAAGAGCAACTGCCTGAACTATCAGATTGCCATTTAGATCAATTGGATCAGACCGAACGAGACGAACGACGGCGACTGGAGTCCAGGCGGGATACGATCAGCCAACAGTTTGCAAAGCTCGGAAAAGATCTGGTAAGAATGATGGGCAACGCCCAAAAAGTAGACACCGGCGCGCTGAGTGAAGCAGGCACCGAGATCAGCGATATTCCTGCCTATCTTGAGCGACTAAAAACACTCACAGAAGAGGCCCTGCCGAACAAGCTCAAACGTTTTCTGAATTATTTGAACCAGTCATCCGATCAGGGGGTCACCCAACTGCTCACCGACATTGAGAATGAGGCCTCTCTCATCGAAGAGCGCATCCACGAATTGAACCAAACCCTGCAACGTGTTGATTTTCAACCCGGCCAGTATCTTCAGTTAGTACCACAACGGGTCGTGCATGAAAGCATTGCGACATTGCAGAAAGCCCAGCGTCATCTGCGCTCAGCCGCACTAAAAGACAACGAGGGTGAAAGCCACTACGCCGCGTTGAAACATGTCATTGCCTTGCTCAGAGACGCCAGTGAACGGAAAAATACCGTCGGTGCCAAAGCACTGCTCGACCCTCGCTATCGGCTACAATTTTCAGCCTCTGTGTTGAACCGCCATGATCAGAAGCAAACGGGAGAACTCACCGGTTCACAAGGCGGCAGTGGTGGCGAAAAAGAGATCATCGCCAGTTATATTCTCACGGCCTCACTGAGTTACGCCTTGTGCCCAGCGGGTATGACGCGGCCATTGTTCGGCACCATCGTCCTGGATGAAGCCTTTTCAAAAAGCTCACAGGCGGTTGCCGGGCGGATCATCCTGGCCCTGCGGGAATTTGGACTGCATCCACTCTTCGTCACCCCCAACAAAGAGATGCGCCTGCTGCGTAATCACACACGATCCGCCATTCTGGTTCACCGTAAGGGGATGAAAGCCACCCTCACTTCCATGAGCTGGGAAGCACTGGAAAACGTTGCCCAGACGAAGATTCAGCATGATCATGAAATCGCCTGAACAGTTGGCAGAGAAACTCATACGCCAGTGGGAAAATGCAGATACGCGGGAACAACGACTGCTCATACCAGAAACCTGGCCCATCGAACTCCCCATCGGCAGACCCGGTGCAGCGAGACTCAAGAACAATCTCGATAGCGTCCGCCAGCATCTTGAACAGTGGCGCAAGGTGACTAACGGCCAGGTCCTATGGGAAAAGATTCATTACCGTGATACCGACGAAGCCATCGAAGTCCCGATGCTATGGCGCTTAAACAAGCCTTCTGAGTGGATAGACGCCACCAGCAGTCAAACAATCAAGGCCGAATTCCATAAGCTCGGCAGAATGGTCAGTGCCGTTGCCCCGGAATTTCACGCACTGCTTGTCCGGCAACGCCATTTAACTTCCGCTAAAGACGAAACGGACGTGATTAAAGCGTGTGAGTTGGCACTGCTACTGGAGCAAAACTGCGCCGCTGGGATACCACTAAGAGCCCTCTCGTTGGCGGGGATCGACAGCAAATTTTTTGAACGTCATCGCCGTTTGATCATCAAGCTGTTGGATCTACGATTTGAAGGGCTCATCAGCGAAATCGGCCTGGAAGCGTTTTTGGGTGCGTTAAATGAGAACGACCACTGGTTACTGGTCGCCGACCTGGATGGAGCCATACTGCCTTTCAAACTAATGAGAATACGAGACGGTGAACTTAAAACAACTCCCCTCACCGCACACAATATTCTCATCGTCGAAAACGAGCGTTGCCTCCACCAACTCCCCAGCATGGAGAACACCGTGGCTATCCTTGGCGCAGGCCTGAATCTTTCCTGGATGACAGCCTCATGGTTAAGTGAAAAAAGACTCGCTTATTGGGGAGACATCGACACCTGGGGGCTGACCATGCTGGCCAGCGCACGCAAGCACCAACCATCAATCACAGCACTGCTGATGAATGAAGCAATCTATCAACAGTATCGCGCTGACAAGGCCGTCATTGAGCCTGAAAAAGCCGGCAGAAAACCTCATGAGGGACTCACCACGCAAGAAGCTCAACTCTATGAGTACCTTCTAACCGATGAAAAAGGCCGATTAGAACAAGAATTCCTATCACCGGCATTAGTCAGCAAAGAAACACTGGGTTGGGCAGTTTTACGGGTGCCATTTTCATAAACATGACGCATTCATGGCGCATTAATGCCAAGTACTACTTCATGCCCGTCCTCTTTTTTTCCGTTGCTGTTCTCTTATTTTTTCGTTCGGTTCTGTTTTTGTATAGGCCAGCACGAGTAAAACAATGCCCAGTATGATCAGCGGTGCGGATAACATCTGTCCTTGTGACATCCAGTTAAAGGCGACAAAACCCATATGTGCATCGGGCTGGCGGAAAAACTCCACAAAGAATCGGAAGCTGCCATAGCCCAGAGCAAACACGCCAGACACCGCCATGCGTGGTCGTGGTTTGGCAGAGTAAATCCAGATGATGAAAAACAGCAGGACACCTTCGAGCAACATTTCGTAGAGCTGGGAAGGGTGGCGTGGCAGCGGGCCTCCACTGGGGAATATCATGCCCCATTGTGATGTGGTCACCCGGCCCCATAATTCGCCATTGATGAAATTGGCAAAGCGTACCGCACCGATACCGAAGGGTACCAGTGGTGCGATAAAGTCGGTGATCTCAAAAAAGCTTTTTCTGCTTTTACGTCCGAATAACCACATGGCGACCAGCACGCCCAATAGGCCGCCATGGAAAGACATGCCACCTTCCCAGATGCGCAAGATGGAAATGGGGTCGGCAAGAAAATTGGAAAACCCGTAAAACAAGGTATAGCCGATGCGCCCGCCGAGTACGGTGCCCATGGCACCGTAAAAAATGACATCGGAGATTTGCTCGGTATTCCAGCCGGAACCAGGTTGTCTGGCGCGACGCCTGCCCAGCCACCAGGCTGCACTGAAGGCGACCAGATACATGATGCCATACCAGTGGATTTTTACAGGGCCAAGACTGAGGGCGACGGGATCGATATTCGGGAAAGTCAGCATGGGGTGGATATTAACATGGTCGGGCTGGGAAGGCTTTCGGTGGGCCGGTTTTGGTAGGGCGATCGCATATAAATTGCTTAAAACCAAGCAGATAGGCGATTATCGCGAGAAACAATATAACGATTACATTCTGTATTGAGTACGAGGGTTGATGTGGTCAAAACGGTTTAGCTGGTCTTTGGAGGTATTTTCCGAAAACAGGCAGACAAGGTGTGCCTTTTCAGTGGAGGCAATCTCAAACCCAGGAAAAACAATAATGTCATGTGTGTTCATTAAGGTACGAATGGCGTCTACGCCATCGACATTGCCATAATCCGCTACGCCAATGACCTTAATGTTATTTTCCTTGGCAACTTGCAAGAATACCTGGTTGTATTACTCTTCTGTCATCTCGTGATCGTCGCCTCGATAGGCGATGTAGCTAGCCGGATTTACTTGCAAGGCACATTTCAAGAATCGTACTTTGGTGTATTGCTCAGGCATCAATTATCTCCATGCAAAGTTGCTTTGGATCTTTCACCCTTCGGAATTACTAAACTCTAACGCTTGGTAGCGTCAGCGAATGCGGGTAGGTTGATCCGAAATTGTGTGCCTATTGTCTCATCCGAACTCGCTATAATGTTACCGCCATGGGTTTCAACGATTGACTTGACGATAGCCAATCCTAACCCTGCGCCTTCGCCACTACGTTGGCGTGATGGGTCGGTGCGGTAAAAGCGGTCGAACACTTTGGTAAGGTGTTCAGCGGGGATGGGTGTGCCGGGGTTTTGTACCGTAACCAACACATCACCCTCAATGTAACCGAGTTTTATCGTTACGCTGTTATCTGCCGGTGTATGGCGGATGGCATTGGAAAGCAAATTGCTGAGTGCGCGGCGTAGCATCAAGCGGTCACCCCGAACATGGGCGTCACCTTCTTGTATCAATGAAACATGACACTCTTCCGCCCAGGCTTCGTAATAATCGAACAAGTTACTTATTTCACTTCTTAAATCGATATCTTCTGCATTGAGCGGGTTGAGGTCGTTGTCGGCTTTGGCCAAAAAGAGCATGTCACCGATCATCTGCGCCATGCGTTCGTACTCTTCGATGTTGGAGTAGAGAATCTCCTTATATTCCTCAGTATCACGTGCCTGCGAGAGGGCAACCTGAGTCTGAGTCATTAGATTAGTGACTGGCGTGCGCAGTTCGTGGGCGATGTCGGCAGAGAAGTTGGAGAGGCGGTTGAAAGCCTCTTCCATGCGCTGAAGAAGTTCATTGAACGACACGGCCAGTTCGGTGAGTTCTGCTGGAACGGTTTCGGGTGTGAGGCGGGTGTTCAACTCGTTGGCACTGATGCAGCTGATCTGGTCAATGATATTGTGCAGTGGCCGATGGCCTTGGCGCACCACAACCCAGCCCATTACTCCCATTACGGCGATGCCGCATACAACCATTAGCCACAGGGTACGGTGGAACTCTTTCAGAAAGTGGAGATGGAAGTCGGTGGCGACAGCGATGATGACGGTGTAAGGGCCGTTGTTTTGCCCGGCAACTTGCTGGATAAAAACACGGTAGTTGTGTTTGGTGTTATTCCATTGTTGTACCACGCCTTGACTGAGCTTGTTGGGAGTGGGCAGCGGTATCGATAAAAGATCAGGGCCGGGGCTGGTGTACAGGCGTTTCGCTGCTGAGTCGCTGACATGCAACAACGCGCCATGATGTCCCACCAGAATGTCATCAAAACGTTGTTTGAGGCGTGCTAGATCAGGTTTGGCTTGCAGCATGGAGAGGGACGCTTTCACCGCTTGGGCAACAACCTTGAGTTCCTTGGTGTCTTGCACCGCGAAGTGCTCTTCGATCGACCGCTCGATGATCCAGCCGAAGGCCAGGAGAACCACTGTGGCGACGGTGCCGAACAATAAGGTGAGCCGTAGCGTTAGGGAGGTGGGGCGTCCCATTTATATATTTTCGTCCGGTAGGTCGATCATATAGCCCATGCCGCGTACTGTCTGAATCAGTTTGAGATCAAAATTGTCGTCGATCTTGCCGCGCAAACGGCGTATGGCAACATCGATGACGTTGGTGTCGCTGTCGAAATTCATATCCCAGACTTGGGAGGCGATCAAGGAGCGGGGCAACACTTCACCCTGGCGGCGCACCAGCAGTTCCAGAAGAGCGAACTCTTTGGCGGTCAGGTGGATACGTTTGCCGCCGCGACGGGCGCGATGACGAGCCAGATCTAACTCCAGGTCGGCAATGCTGAGGTTTAATTCTGTGGCGGGGGTTGCGCTGCGGCGCAACAAGGTGCGCACACGCGCCAGCAGTTCAGCGAAGACGAAGGGTTTGACAAGGTAGTCATCCGCGCCCAGCTCCAGCCCTTTCACTCGGTCATCAATGCTGTCACGGGCGGTCAGGAATAATACGGGTACCTCTTTACTGGCTTCGCGCAAGGATTTTAGAATGCGCCAGCCATCCACATCCGGCAGCATCACATCGAGAATCAACAGATCGTAATGGTCTGTCATCGCTAGATGATGACCATCCAGACCGTTATGGGTTAGATCAACAACAAAACCAGCCTCGCTCAGGCCCTGCTTGAGGTATTCACCGGTTTTGACTTCATCTTCGACAATTAAAAGTTTCATAGCAAATTCAGGCTAGCCCATATGATCTGTCATGAGCGTGACAGCAACATTACAAAATTGTAATGCAAGCGTCACCTTAGCGACAGCGTCCCCTCGCTAATCTTGAACAACAGGAATACCCGTGGAGTCATTAATTTGTATTTTCGATCTCGATACCGGTCCAACTCGCTTGTGCGCATGCTGCTGGCATGTGCACTGATTTTGGGTGTGAACACCACGCAAGCAGCGGAGGTGCTGTCTTTAAATAAGGCGGTCACCGAAGCATTGGCGGCTAATCCCGGTCTGGCGGCCATTGAAGCGCGCGCCAAGGCCCTGGCCGAGATTCCGGATCAGGCCGAGGCGCTACCCGACCCCAGTTTATCGGTCAATATTGTCAATTTGCCACTGGATAGTCTCTCTTTCACCCAAGAGGGTATGACGCAATTTCAGGTGGGTATTACCCAGGCGCTACCGTATCCAGGCAAGTTGGCTTTGCGTTCTCAAGCGGCAAGTCAGGAGGCCAAAGCGGCTGGGGCTGATCTGGAAGAAAAACGGCTGCAACTGGTGCGTGATGTTAAAACCGTGTGGTGGAATCTCTTTTATCTAGATCGGGCGTTGGAGGTTATTGCCCGCAACCAGATCCTGCTGAAGCAGTTCGTCAATGTTGCCGAGACGCGCTATACAGTTGGCCGGGGCCTGCAACAAGACATTCTGCTGGCGCAATTGGAGTTATCCAAACTGAGTGACAGCGCTATTCGCGTTCAGAATATGCGTGAAAACGAGGGGGTGCGTCTGAATGTGTTGATGGATCACCCTGCAGCCGAAATCATCCAGCTTCCTACCTCGGTCGATGAAGCACTGCCTACCCCTGTGGATGCGGAGGTGTTGCAGCAACGAGCTGTAGCAGTACGCCCGAGCCTTGCCGCGCAGACCGAGCGCATGGGGGCCGCTCGCAGCCGTGTCGACCTAGCGAAAAAGGATTATGCACCTGATTTCAAAGTGGGTGCAGTGTATGGCCTGCGTAACGGCAATAACCTTGATGGCAGTCGCCGTGCCGACTTTGGTTCTGTCATGTTCAGTATGAATCTACCCCTCTACGCAGGCAGCAAGCAGGATCGCGTCGTTGATCAGCGTAATGCTGAGTGGATACAGCAAAAGTATCGCCTTCATGATCAACGTAATCAGGTGGCCTCACAAGTGCAGCAGGCCATGACCGACTATCAGCGTGCGGGTGAGCAGACGCAACTGTTTCAGCAGCAGATTATTCCCCAGGCTCGCCAGACCGTGGACGCCATGCTGGCTGGATATCAGGTGGGCAAGGTTGATTTTCTCAATCTGATTCGCAGTCAGACCACGCTTTACGACTATGAAACCCAATATTGGAAGGCCTTAAGCGTCGCCAATCAGGCCCTGGCCCGATTGGTTGCCGCTGTTGGCGAGGAGAAGATTTATGAATAAGGCGCTTATCAGCGTGGTGGTTATTGCTGCAATGGGCATCGGGTTCGGTGCAGGCTACTGGTTATCTCGTTCAAACGCACCAGATCCGGCGGCTGGGATGCAAAGTCAATCATCTGAACGCAAGGTGCTGTTTTGGCGTAACCCCATGAATCCGGCCATTACCTCGCTGGTGTTCATGCAGGACGAGATGGGTATGGATTACATCGCAGTTTATGCAGATGAAGACCTCTCTAATAAAAAGAAGTCCAAAGAAAAAGAGGTGCTCTTCTACCGCAACCCGATGAACCCAGCCATTACTTCGCCAGTGTTTATGCAGGATGAGATGGGGATGGATTACATCCCGGTTTATGCCGATGGCGGTGATGATGATGCCGCTGGTACGGTTACGATTGATCCGGTCACAGTACAAAATATTGGTGTACGCACAACGATTGCGGAGACCCGCGATCTGTCACGGGCACTCAATGGTTTGGGTCGGGTTGATTTCAACGAGGAACGTCTGGCCCGTTTGCATCCCAAGACCTCCGGCTGGATTGAAGAGTTGAAGATTGATGAGACCGGCAAACGCGTCAGCAAAGACACTATCCTGCTTGGCATCTATTCCCCCGACTTGGTGGCCGCGCAGCAGGAGTATCTGGTGGCGCTTAATAACTGGGAAGCGGTGCGTGATAGCGCCGCTTCGCAAATGAAAAAAAGTGGCAAGGTCATCCTCGAAAGTGCCCGCCAACGCCTGCAGTTGTTCGACGTGCCAGCCCACCAAATCAAAGAGTTAGAGCAGAGCCGCAAGATCAAGAAACAGCTCCATATTCATTCGCCCTTCGAGGGTCGGATCATGCATATCGGCGCACGAGAAGGACAGTACGTCACGCCCAAAGATGAACTCTATCTGATTGCCGACTTGAGTCGCATCTGGGTCAATGTGGATATCTTTGAAGACGAACTGAGTTGGCTAAAGTTAGGAGATCAGGCCGAGATGCGGGTGCGGGCTGAGCCAGGCCGAACCTACAAAGGCAAAATCACCTTTATTCATCCGATCTTAAATCGCAAGAGCCGCACGGTGCAGGTGCGCCTGGAGTTCGATAATTCTGACCTGTCACTCAAACCAGGCATGTTTGCCAACGTCACGCTTTATGTCGATCCGCAGCCTAGCGCCGTGGTGGTGCCCAGCGAAGCGATTGTGCGTTCCGGTCGTCGTGAGCAGGTGTTCGTAGTGCGTGAACCGGGCAAGTTTGAACCGCGTGAAGTCACGCTGGGTGTCAGTGCTGAGGGGCTGACTCAAATATTGTCCGGTGTTGAGGCGGGTGAGCAGGTGGTGACCTCCAGCCAGTTCCTTATTGACTCTGAATCCAAGCTGCGTGAAGCCACAGCCAAGATGATGAAAGCGATGGCGGGTGGTGAAAGCGGTGGAGCGGCTATTGAAGATATGTCCATGGATAACATGGATATGGACATGAGTATGGATGAGATGTCCATGGAGGATCAGCCATGATCGCTAGCATCATTGACGCCTCCCTACGTAACCGCTTTCTGATCATCATCGCTACCGTTATTATCGTGGTGGCGGGACTGTGGTCGATGAAAAATACGCCGCTGGATGCGATTCCTGACCTTTCTGATGTTCAGGTGATTGTTTTCACGGAATATCCAGGCCAAGCCCCCCAGGTGGTTGAAGACCAGGTCACCTATCCGTTGACTACGGCCATGCTGGCGGTGCCTAACGCTAAGGTAGTGCGCGGTTATTCTTTTTTCGGTTTCTCATTTGTCTACATTATTTTTGACGATGGGACCGACATGTACTGGGCCCGTTCGCGCGTCCTGGAGTATCTTAACTATGTCAGCGGTCGTCTGCCTGATGGCTTAACACCTTCATTAGGACCGGATGCTACCGGGGTAGGCTGGATTTATGAATATGCCCTGGTCGATAGAACCGGCAATACCGACCTGGCCCAGCTGCGCTCAATTCAGGACTGGTACTTGCGTTATCCCTTGCAAACGGTTGAAGGGGTCTCAGAGGTCGCGTCGGTCGGTGGTTACGTCAAGCAGTATCAAGTCGAAGTCGATCCCAACGCATTGCTGGCTTACAACATTCCTCTGTCGAAAGTGAAGCATGCCATTCAGCGTTCCAACAACGATGTCGGCGGCAAGCTGGTGGAGATGGCCGAGACTGAATACATGGTGCGCGGCCTGGGCTATATCAAGTCTATTGATGATCTCAACGTGATCCCGGTGGGCGTTGATGACAACGGGACACCGATTCGCTTGCAGGATGTGGCCCATGTGCATTTGGGGCCTGAACTGCGTCGCGGTGCGGCGGAACTCAATGGTGAAGGTGAAGTAGCCGGGGGCGTGGTGATCATGCGCTACGGTGAAAATGCCATGGCGGTCATTGAACGTGTGCGCGCCAAACTGGAGGCGTTAAAACCCGGTTTGCCTGAAGGGGTGGAGATTGTGCCGGTTTATGATCGGGGTGATCTCATTACACGAGCGGTGGATAATCTTAAAGAGAAGTTGTTCGAAGAGATCATTGTCGTCAGCATCATTTGCATTCTTTTTTTGCTCCATGCCCGTTCGGCTTTGGTGGCGATTATCTCGTTACCCATCGGCATCCTGCTCGCTTTTATTGTCATGTATTGGCAGGGCATCAATGCCAACATTATGTCCTTGGGGGGTATTGCGATTGCCATTGGTGCCATGGTGGATGGGGCGATCGTAATGATTGAAAACGCCCATAAACACTTGGAACACAGGGTTAAAGAGAAAGGCCGAGAGCTGACCTCACCCGAGCGGTGGCAAGCCATCACCGAGGCATCCCGAGAAGTTGGCCCAGCACTGTTTTTTTCGCTACTGATTATCACGGTTTCCTTTCTGCCGGTGTTTACCTTACAAGCCCAGGAAGGGCGACTTTTCGCGCCGCTAGCTTTTACCAAAACGTATGCCATGGCCGCAGCGGCTATTTTAGCGATCACGCTGGTACCAGTACTGATGGGCTATTTTATTCGTGGCAAAATTCCGCCCGAAGCTAAAAATCCGGTCAATCGTTTTCTCCATTTCATTCATGTACCGACTCTGGATCTGGCCATTCGCTGGCGTTGGGTGACCTTAACGCTGGCGCTGGTGTTGTTAGCCGCAACGATCTATCCACTCAGCAAGCTGGGCAGTGAATTTATGCCGCCCTTGAATGAGGGTGACATCCTCTATATGCCGACCACCTACCCCGGCATTTCCATCACCAAGGCCAAGGAACTTTTGCAGCAGACGGACAAGATCATTAAAACTTTTCCCGAGGTGCGGAGTGTTTTCGGCAAGGTGGGGCGGGCCGAAACCGCCACCGACCCGGCACCGCTGGCGATGCTCGAAACCACTATCCGATTGAAACCCAAGGACGAATGGCCTGATCCGGACAAAACAGTTAAAGAACTAATGGACGAAATGGATGCGGCGATTAAATTTCCCGGTTTGGCCAACGCTTGGACCATGCCGATCAAGACCCGTATCGATATGCTCTCCACCGGCATCAAGACGCCTATCGGTATCAAGGTTAGTGGCCCTGATTTGAAGGTATTGGAAGCGGTGGGCGCCAATATCGAGCAGGTCTTGAAACAACTGCCCGATACGCTCTCCGCCTTTGCGGATAAAGCCGCCGGTGGTTATTACCTAGATTTTGATATTAACCGCGAAGAGGCCTCCCGTTACGGGCTCACAACAGGCGATGTTCAGGATGTTATTCAGAGTGCCATCGGCGGCATGAACATCACCCAGACCGTTGAGGGACTCGAGCGTTATCCCATCAATTTGCGTTATCCCCGCGAGCTGCGCGATAACCTCGACAGTCTGAAACGGGTGTTAATCCCCACGCCTACCGGTGCGCAAATCCCATTGTCGCTGGTGGCGGACCTGCAACTGCGCCGCGGGCCACCGGGCATCAAAAGCGAAAACTCCCGCCCCAACGCCTGGGTCTATGTGGATATCAAAACCTCAGACATTGGTGGTTATGTGGCTCAAGCAAAAGAAGTGGTGGCCAGCCAAGTCGAAATCCCGCCCGGTTACAACCTCGTCTGGTCCGGTCAGTTTGAATACATGGAACGGGCAGCTGAGCGCTTGCGCATCGTCGTGCCTGCCACTTTGTTGGTGATCTTCCTGCTGCTCTATTTCAACTTCCGCAACATCACCGCGCCGTTGGTGGTCATGCTCTCTATTCCGTTTGGATTGATCGGTGGTTTTTGGTTGATCTATCTGCTGGGCTTCAATCTTTCGGTTGCCGTGGTGGTGGGTTTTATCGCTTTGGCTGGTGTGGCGGCGGAGATCGGCGTTTTGGTGCTCACTTTTATCGACCAGGAGATCGCTAGGTGTCGCAAGAAAAAAGGGGAGCGTTTAAATGGGGCTGAAATTATGGCTGCTGTGCATCACGGTACATCCGAACGTGTCCGTCCCATCGCCATGACCGCCACGGCAATTATTGCCGGGCTATTACCTATCATGTGGGGCACCGGTACTGGCTCAGAGGTAATGCAACGCATCGCCGCACCGATGGTGGGCGGTATGGTTACCGTTACGATTCTCTGCCTATTGGTATTGCCCGTCATTTATGCGGTGATACTGCAAATGCAGGAAAAATATAAACAGCAAGAATCGTAAATATTAACAATCTATTTTTAGTTATCTGTTTTTAACAATGGGGTAAACAATGAAAAATTTTTTTATAAAACAAAGGCAACTTTTATCAGTCCTCATCTTTGCTGCCTTATTGGCAACCGCCGGGCCGCTATACGCATCCGGTGATCATGGCGATAGCCATGAGTCAGAAATGAAACAAGACGATCATAGTCACGGTGCAAGTATGGGTGATGATCATCACAGGTCAAGCAAGGACAACATGTTTCTGAAGGAAAAAAATATTGATGGTTATAACGTCAGTTTTCATATTATGAAAGCCAAACCTGGCAAAGAGATGGGTGGTAGTCACGACTTTATGATCAAGGTAGAGAAAGACGGCAAGGCACTAACCAATGTTGTGGTGAATACGAAGGTGGTGCATCCCAATGGTAAATCGGAGACCAAAAAGGCCATGAAAATGGGGGATTGGCTGATGGCGGGTTATGACTTGGACCATGAAGGCAAACACCAGATGATGATCCTGTTCAAAACCGCTGATGGCAAAAAACACAAAGGCGGAGTCTATTATCCAGGCAAATAAAATGGATGAGCATGGCTTAGGGATAACTATCAAGGTCGAACTAATCTATGTCTTGACCATGATTACCTCCTCCCAATACACACTTCCTTTCGCGAAGACGCGTGCATTACAAAATTGTAATGCACGCGTCACCCGATAGACAGAGACCGGTTGCTAATCTTTACCTATACCAGCCCATAGCTGCATAGAACAGTCGCAGGTTTACTTGCTCTTTTAAAAAATTTTCAAGGGCGATTAGATAAAAAACTAATGTATAGGAGGAGAGGTTATGTCGATTATCACTACCCCCTCCGGGCATAAATTTCCTTGGTACGTAAAACTCTTCTTCTGGAACCAGAAACGCAAGTATGGCGCGATTCTGGAACCTGCGCGGTTATGGGGACGCTCCCCTAAGGTGTTCGCTACACTGGCTTCACTCTATGGTGCTTTCGATCGCGGCTCCTCGCCTTTGGAACCGGCGCTGCGCACCCTGGTGACGGTGCGGGTTTCACAGATCAATTGGTGCTCCTTCTGCGTCGACATCAATTCCGCCACAGCACTGAAACGAGGTATCACCGATGAGAAGCTGGCCATCCTTGCTGATTACGCCGACAGCGATCTTTACAGTGACAAAGAGAAAACGGCCCTCACCTATGCTGAGGCAGTGACCTACAGCGACCGGCACCCCACCGATGAACAGGTCGAAGCGCTACGCCAGCACTTTGACGACGACGCCATTATCGAACTCACCGGGTTGATCGGCTTCCAGAATATGTCGAGCAAATTCAATGCCGCCCTGGGTGTCAAGCCACAGGGTTTCTGTGCCATTGCGCCACAGCCGGTAGCGGAGAAATCTAAAGGGGTGGTCGCGTGATGATGATCAGTGATACTTGCCCAGTGTGTGGCATGGCGACGGTGTCTGGAGTGACCTCAGTGCAGCATCACAAAATGAACTTTCGTTTCTGCTCTGAGCAGTGCCGGGAAACATTCATCGCCCATCCAAGCCTTTACAGTGCCAAGGTCGGAAAGGAAAGAGACGAAATCTTCAAACGGCGAATCATGCGCCTCGCCGAGCCGCTGGATAACGAAGTCGCGAAACGGCTCATTGCTTATTTGATGGAATTGATGGGGGTGAAAGAGGTAGCGGTCGAGGATGACAAGGTGTTCATCACCTATGACCTGTTACAGGTGACAGAGATGCAGATCGAAAAGGCGCTGGTCGAGGTTGGTCTGCAGCTTGGTGGTGGTTGGCTGGAACGTTTATGTCGTAGTTGGGTACACGACAGTGAAGAGATCGAGCTGGACAATATGGCGGCACCGTCCGCACCTTGTTGCAACCGGCCCCCGCCTGGAACTTAACCGAGGTATTGAAATGAACTATCGAAAAGTGACCGCCATTATCCGCTGCGATGTGTTGGAAAAAGTGGAACGTGAACTACAGGCCATGGGCGTGCGCGGTATTAGTGTAACCAAGGTCAAAGGCTACGGCGAGTACACGGATTTCTATTCCAGAGACGGGATGGTAAACCACGCTCGGATCGAAATATTCACCACTGAATCCCAGGCCGATGCCATCGCCCGGTCCATCATGGAAGCGGCTCATGTAGGCTTGGAAGGCGATGGCATTATCGCCGTGTTGCCGGTGGAGAAGCTCTACCGGATTCGGACCCGCTCTGAAGCAACGCCGGACGAAGTCTGATCGTTTCGGCGCAGGTAATCCATTGTAGAAAGCAGATCAGAGGAATAATAGATGTTGGAAATCATCCCCAACTGGCACCCGATCTTTGTCCACTTCACGGTGGCTCTGTTGTCGCTGGCGGCCGGGCTTTTTGTCGTGACGCCATTCGTTAAATCACCGCTGAAAGAACAGTGGCAAACCGTTGCTCGTTGGGCGCTGTGGTTCGGTGCCGGATTCACCATCATTACGGGTTTAACCGGGCTCTATGCCTATAACACCGTCGCCCATGACACCCCCTCCCATCTGGCGATGACCGATCACCGCAACTGGGCCGTTGTCACCATCACGTTGTTTTTAGCACTGGCCACGTGGTCCATCGTCTGGGTGCGCAAGAACAAACCCCTGGGAACGGTATTTATAGTTTGTATCGCTATTGCGGGCGGCGTTCTAGCCTCCACCGCCTGGCATGGTGGTGAGGTGGTGTATCGCTACGGTCTGGGTGTGATGTCGTTACCCAAGGCGGAAGGTGACGGACACAATCATTCCCATGGCGGCGGCCATGATCACGGTAGTGATAGTGGCAGCGCGGATAATCGCCATGACGACATGAGTAGCGATATGGAGATGGACTTCAGCGGTATGGACGAGACGATGAGTGACGACGGTCATGATCACGAGCATTGATGATCGACTATTCCTAATATCAATGCCGAGCCTAGACAAAAGCCCGATACCATGTTGGCGCATGTATTGAATGTTGATTCGAATAACTGTTAATAGAGGTAAATGGTATGAAATACTTTAATTCACAGGGGAGGGTTAAAACTTTCTTTCTACCGGTAGTGGGCTTTATTACCTTTATGGTGGGTATAGGTGATGCCGGTGCCTTACCTGCGTTTGCCCGTAAATATCAGGCCAACTGTGCCCTGTGTCATAACAACGAACCACGTCTTAATCCTTTCGGCCAGCAGTTTAAAGAAAATGGTTATCAGATGCCGGGCACCGGCGATGGTGGCATCACGGCCAAACATGTGTTTGAAGGTGAGCAAGGGCCGGTGACCGTGGATGATATTTCCAAAATCATGGCGGTACGCATCCGCGCCGATATCCAGCGACCCTCCTTTAAGCAGGAGACCGACGAGATGAAGGCTGATGGTGTGAGGAGCGATGTGGATATCGTCGTACCGAAGATCGTTAATCTCTTCTTCGCCGGTACGGCCAAAGAGAATCTGAGTTTCTATACTGAAGTGGAATATAACTCCACGGAAGGGGGGGAGGCAGCGCTTAAGTTTGAACGCGCTTTTTTGCTTTTTAATAATCTGGGCGGTCAAAGCATCGCCAATGTCCAGGTGGGTGCCTTCGACCCTTCAGGCCTGTTTGCTTTTCCCACCCACCGTCAGCAGCTCAATCCCATCTTCCCCAAAGCGGATACAACAGGGTTTCCGCCAACGATTAACCGTATTCCACTGATGCCGCTGGCATTCGCCAGCAAAATGTTTGGTCTCACCAAAGGATCAGCGTACGCCGGGGATGATGGTTTCGCCATCCTGCCTTTTGAACCCTATCTCTATAACGCACCGTCGCAGGTGGGGCTTTCGGTACATGGTCGTCCCGGCGGCTTTGGTCGTGGTTTTCTCTACCAGGCAGGTGCCGTCGTCAACGATAAAGCGAACATTGATGGCACGAAAGAGAATCGATATGACCTCTATTTCATGGGGCGCTACGACTGGACCACTGATAGCGGCAAGGTGATGCAGGTTTCGGCCTTTTACTACCAGGCGCCTGATGCCGCCATCTCGACGCTGAATATGGGCGGGACTGTGCTTTACGCGGACAGTGCCACCGATATTACTCGTGCAGGTGTAGGGGCACGTGCTCAGTGGGGTAAGTGGGACATTTACGCCGCCTACGTAACCGATTCGATTGATAAACCCACCTGGGCCAACTCCGGCAACATGATGGCACCTAACTCCATATGGGAAGAGACCGGTGCAGGCTTAAGCCTCGAAGCCGACTATCGCATGACCAACAAGTTGATACTGGGGATGCGATACGACCAAATGTCGCCGGGTGGCTTACAGCAACTTCCCATGGGCAGCACGGATCAACTCAATGTGGATGCCTCCTTTTTGGCGGCGATAGCCAAGTATTACACCAGTCCCAATATCGGACTCTACGTTCGTGCCCATTTCAATCTTGAGAGCGACAAAAAGAACCCGATTGGTGGCAGCGTCGATGAGCATCCTGCAACCAATCTGGAGAACATGCTCTCGGCGGGTGTGGACATGGCGTTTTAGTTGTTGTTTAGGGGGCGTTCAAGCTGACGCCCCTAAGCTCTAGAGGCAACGATTGATGTTGGTCAGAGGAGGTAGTTATGCCACATGACATTATGAGCACGATACATGACACAGGAATGCCCGGTAGCCATCACTGGTTGTTCTGGACGGTGGTGGTGGCCGGGTTTGCAGTGCTGTTCTTTTTGGTTTGGTGGTTTGCTATACGTGGCAAGAGTTCCCAATAAAACGCTGGTGATCAGTGGTCAGAAAAACAGAGGCGTAGGAGGGAGTGATTATGAAAAAATATGGGATCGTCTTCATTGCTATTTCACTGTTATCGCCAATGGTACTGGCCGGGCCGCTGATGTATGTCCCGACCGGAAACGCGAACGACATCGCCATTATCGATTTGAATACGGACAAAATCATTGGGTACATCGATGAGTTGGAAAATGCCCACGGTTTGTCGAGTTCCCCTGCCAGTGAATATCTGGTCGCGGGTAGTATGCAACCGCTGGAACATGAAATACCATCAAGCCCGGATAAACCGACCGCAATCACCGAAGCAGAACATGCAGCCCACCACTCTGGTGGTGATAATGAACCGTCCACCAGCGAAAGTTATCTTTCGATCGTGCACCCAAAGCATGGTCATGTCATGCGCCGTGTCGCTGTACAGGGTTTGACCCACCATACCGCTGTGTCACCCGATGGTAAAGTTGCAGTGGCCGTACATTCTGGAAGCGGTGGAATTTCAGTCGTCAACCTCGACACGATGTCAGTCATCAAAACGATAGATACCGGACAGTGGCCAAACTACGCCATCTTTACACAAGATGGCGAGCGTCTCTATGTCTCCAATGCCGGAGAGAACAGCATCAGTGAAATCGATACACGCAATTGGAAAGTCGTGCGTGATTTGAAAGCCGGAAAGGAGCCTGAGCATATCGTTTTAGGTAAACGCGGGCAGACACTCTATACCGCCAACAAAGGGGGTGCTACCGCCTCTGCCATTGACCTGAAGAGTGGTCAAGTTAAACATACTTATGAGGTGGGTAATAAGCCTCATGGTATTGATGTTTCCGATGACGGGCGTTGGCTATTTGTCGCCAGCAAAAAAGATGGTTTTGTAACGCGAATTAATCTCTCCAGTGGTAAACACAAAACCGTCGATTTAAACCCCGCTCCTTATCATCTGACATATATAAACAACCTGAACAAAGTCTATGTCTCTAGCCGTAAGGAGTCGAAGATCTGGGTGCTTGATCCCGTTACGTTGGTAGTTAATCACACAATAGATTTGGGGAAAGGTGTTGCACATCAAATGGTGATTCGTTCTGAGTAATAAAAAGTCAAAAAAGCTATTGACCTGTGTGTAGCGCCTAGGACTTACACTTGGGATAACGACAGGACAAAACGATGGGTGAGGATGATGTTAACGGTCAGTGAATTGTCAAAAGTCGCTCAAACAACACCGGATGCAATACGCCACTATGTGCGTATCGGTTTGTTAAAACCATCCCGTGATCCCGTAAACGATTACAAACTTTTTAGCGAAGATGATGTTAAAAAAACAAAATTTATTCGCCGAGCCAAAGGGCTTGGCTTCACCTTAAACGATATCCAAACCATTTTTGAACATAGCAATGATGGACGATCGCCTTGCCCAGCGGTGCGCGACATCATTCGACATCGCATCAATGAAAACAGAAACAGGTTAGCTGAGCTGAATGCATTGCAACAACGAATGGATGATGCTTTGGAAAAGTGGAGGTCGATGCCGGATGGCGAGCCTGATGGTGACGCGATCTGTCATTTGATCGAATCGGTCGTGTGACGTGATGGATATTTAATTTATCAAAAAAGGAGAAATGATATGAAAACTAACTTACTTGCGGGAGCGACAGTTGTTCTTGTCATGCTATCAAGCACAGCCATAGCGGACAAAGATCATCATGAAGATGATGATTCACGCCAGACGACGCCTGGCATGATGATGTCGGGTGGCATGCCAATGATGGACATGAAAATGATGCACGAGCACATGGGCAAGATGCAAAAGACTATGGATCAGGTTCATAGCTCTAAAGATATGAAAGCACAGCAAGCGCTCATGCAGCAACACATGAAAGAGATGCATGAAGGCATGGTTATGATGCAAGGCATGATGTCCGGCGATATGCCAGGAAAAATGCCTAAAGGTATGCGCGGGAAAATGTCTGGTGATCAGATGCAAGGAAACATGAGGGGCCGTATGGGGATGATGGATGATGACGATGATATGGCAGACACCAAGGCGATGAGACAACGCCACAATATGATGAAACAGCGCATGGACATGATGCAGGGCATGATGGGCCAGATGATGGAGCACATGATGCAGCAACAGAAAATGGGTATGGAAAAGAAATAGCGTTGGGGAGTGATTTTACTTCTCTCTCACCCGCATTAGATGGGTAGAGAACAAGGTTTTTTTAGCATAGGGAGCAGGATATGAGAAACGATCCGGTGTGTGGCATGAACGTCTCGGATGATTCCGAGTATGCCGTTGAGCACGAAGGGCAGCACTATCGATTTTGTAGTGAAATCTGTTTGTATAAATTCAAGGCCGCGCCACAGCAATATCTCCAAGAAGACGTTGCGCATGATCATGCCTGTTGCGGTGGTGATGAGCATCATCACGCCCACACCGCAGCACTAAAGGATATGGAGGCTGACGAGTCGGCGATCTACACCTGTCCCATGCACCCGGAAGTCGAGCAGCAAGGCCCGGGCAGTTGCCCCAAGTGCGGTATGGCACTGGAACCGAAAGGTGTTCCATTATTAGCCACCAAAACCGAATACACCTGCCCCATGCATCCGGAGATTGTGCAGGATCATCCCGGCAATTGTCCCAAATGCGGTATGGCGCTGGAGCCGCGCACGGTGGAGGCAGAAGAAGATACCAGCGAACTGGACGACATGAGCAAACGTTTCTGGGTCAGTGCGGCGTTGGCTATCCCGGTGTTATTCAGTGCCATGGCCGCCGAGTTCTGGCCGGAAGGCATGGCCGAACTGATCGACCCCAGTCTGCGTCAGTGGCTTGAAATGATTGTATCAACGCCGGTAATCGTCTGGGGAGGCTGGATATTTTATGTGCGCGCCATACAGTCGGTGGTCACACGTAATCTCAATATGTTCACCCTCATCGGGCTCGGTGTGTCGGTGGCCTGGACCTATAGCGTCATCGCCACCATCGCCCCCGGTATTTTTCCGGCGGCGGTATTTAATGATGTCGGCGTTGTGCCGGTCTATTTCGAAGCTGCGGCAGTCATCACTGCGTTGATATTGCTGGGCCAGATGCTGGAGCTGCGGGCGCGCAGTCAGACTAATGCCGCCATCAAACTATTGCTTGGGCTGGCACCCAAGATCGCACGTATCGTGCGCGAGGATGGCACAGAAGAAGATATCCCCATGGAGCATGTGCAGGTCGGCGATACGCTACGGGTGCGTCCCGGCGAAAAGATTCCAGTGGATGGCACAGCGATCGACGGCGAAAGTAATGTGGATGAGTCCATGGTGACCGGCGAGCCAATTCCCGTCGCCAAAACGGCCGGAGAGCGGCTGATCGGCGCCACAGTCAACGGCACGGGTAGTTTGCTGATGCAGGCCGAGAAAGTGGGGTCGGACACCCTGCTGGCGCAGATCGTCAATATGGTTGCCGAAGCCCAGCGTTCACGGGCCCCGATCCAAAGGTTGGTTGATATCGTTGCTGGATACTTTGTACCGGCGGTCGTGGTCATTGCCATTATTACCTTCATCGTCTGGAGCCTGTGGGGACCGGAACCCGCCATCGCCTACGCCGTTATCAATGCCGTCGCGGTATTGATCATCGCTTGCCCCTGCGCTCTGGGACTGGCCACCCCCATGTCCATCATGGTCGGCACCGGCAAAGGCGCGATGATGGGGGTGCTGTTCAAGAATGCCGAGGCGCTGGAGGTGCTGAGAAAGGTCGATACCCTGGTGGTGGACAAGACCGGCACGCTCACGGAGGGTAAACCAAAACTGGTTTCGATGACTGCCGGCGAGGGTTTTGATGAACTGGAGAATCTGCGCCTGGCCGCCACTCTGGAGCGGGCCAGCGAACATCCGCTGGCCGAGGCCATCGTGCAGGGCGCTGAAGAGAAAGGTGTGGAGCTGACTCAGGCCGATAACTTTCAGTCGGTCACTGGCAAGGGTGTCACCGGTGTCGTAGATGGCCGCAAGGTAGCACTGGGCAACCTCAAACTATTACAAAGCCTTAACATTGATGCCGGTGGTCTGCCACAACAGGCGGATAGTCAGCGCGCCGAAGGCCAGACCGTGATGCTGTTGGCGGTGGACGGTAAGGCTGCCGGATTGATCGGTGTAGCCGACCCCATCAAAGAGACCACCCCAGAAGCGATTCGTGACCTGCATAGTGAGGGCATCCGCGTGGTGATGCTCACCGGGGACAGCCGCAAGACCGCCGAGGCGGTAGCGGCCAAACTGGACATCGATCAGGTGCAGGCCGAGGTGCTGCCGGAGCAGAAGGCCGAAGTGGTTAAACAGCTCCAAGCAGAAGGGCGTATCGTCGCCATGGCCGGTGACGGCATTAACGATGCCCCGGCGTTGGCTCAGGCACATGTGGGTGTTGCCATGGGCACCGGCACGGATGTCGCCATGGAGAGTGCTGGAGTGACGCTGGTCAAAGGTGACCTACGCGGTATCGTTCGTGCCCGAAGGCTGTCTCACGCCACCATGCGCAATATCCGCCAGAATCTCTTCTTCGCCTTTATCTATAACGCGTTAGGTGTGCCGGTGGCCGCAGGGGTGCTTTATCCCGTGTTTGGGATATTGCTTTCACCCATGATTGCGGCGGCAGCAATGAGCTTCAGTTCAGTTTCGGTGATCATGAATGCCTTACGCTTACGCAGGGTCAAATTATGAATATGGAATACTACTATTGCGAAAGAACTTCTCCCGGGGAACACAAACACACCGGCGCAAATGAGGTTGCAAATAAGTACCGGAGAAGAAATCTGCAATGAGATACGAAAATTTGAACTCTAGAAGTGAGGAGACGCAGTAAATGCAGGGTGATATCGAATATTCCTATGGGATGTGGGTAGTAGCGGCGTTCAATGTCGGTATTTTCCTCTTTTTCATTCTGAGCTTTCTCAAGCCGCGAGGCGGTCAGGAATGGCGCAGTATGAGTGTCGTGACCGCCTTTCTGGTGGCGCTGTTCGCCGAGATGTACGGTTTTCCTTTGACCATCTACCTGCTTTCCGGCTGGTTGGGCGACGCCTACCCGGTGCTGCAGCCCTTTAGCCATAAGTTCGGTCATCTTTGGGTGGTCGTGTTCGGTGGTTCCGATCTGGCGTGGGCCGTGGTGATGGGGTTGAGTCTCGTATTGATGATCATGGGTTACCTGTTGCTTTCCAAAGGCTGGACTCAAATCCATGCCGCTCGCGGTGGTCTGATTACCGATGGTATCTACGCCTATGCTCGCCACCCCCAATACACGGGGCTGTTTCTCGTCATCATTGGTTTTCTGGTGCAGTGGCCCACGCTGTTAACGGTGATCATGGCGCCCATCCTCCTTTTCGCCTATGTGCACTTGGCCAGGGTCGAAGAACGGCGCGCTGAGGCAGAGTTCGGCGAAGCCTATAACGAATACGTGCGTAAAACACCGGCCTTTTTTCCACCCATCGGTCAATGGAAGGCTTTTTTAACGGTAGAGGTGGCGGATATTGAAGAACAACGGTAGCCGTTTGTTGTTGGGGCCTGTCTGACAGGGCCTCACTATTTGGAGGTGACATATGGAAGGTTTAGGTTCGTTTTTACTCCTTGCGGTGCTGTTTTTTCTCATGATGCGCTACGGCTGTGGTGCGCACATGATGCATGGTCATGGTGGTCACGACCACTCTCATGGAGATAACAAGGATACGAAATACATTGACCCCGTTTGTGATATGGAGGTCGAGACCGAACAGGGCTACGGCAAGATGTATCAGGGTGCACTCTATCGTTTTTGTTCAAAGAACTGCCTCGACAAGTTCGACGCCGATCCAGAACGTTACCTAAATAACGAGCAGGGAGAAACGTCATGACATGTTGCCACCATAGACAGGGGATTTCCTTGCTAGGCGTAGGCCATGCTACCAGCTTGACCTTAGCGATTAGTTTTACGCTCTGCGTCGTTTTTGATCTGCTCTTTCCAGACCATGCCATGTACGAAACCTGGCAAAAGCTGTTGCCCGGTTTTGAGTGGATCAGTTGGAAAAGCTTTTTTCTAGGGTTGATCGAAGCCTATGGCTACGGGTGGTTTTTTGCCCTGATTTGGGTGCCGGTCTACAACTTTGTTGTGTTGGGTGGTCAACAAAAGAAGGGCAGCGAAGGGTGACTCGATAGTGGGCGGTAAGTGCCACGTGTCAGAAGAGAGATGCCCAGCCACCCGGCCCGCACCCTCAACGAGAAGCTGCTCTATAGCTCGTTTCTACTACTGGTGGGGCTGGCTTATATGATGGCGTTGGCCTATCTCTATACCAGTTTCGAAGGTATCGACAGCAAGCCGGGTCTATCGGTCGAGGATGTCGCCGACTACTACTACTACTACTACTACTACTACTACTACTACTACTACTACTACTACTACTACTACTACTACTACTACTACTACTACTACGGTAACCGTAGCAGTACACGACTGGAAGCAGCGCTACGAGGCCCTATGGCCGGTTATATTGAAACCGAACAACGCCACCATGTGGTTGAGTGGTTGAAGTCAGGCGCACTGAAAGAGGGTTACGATAAAACCGTTCGCTCCATAACAGAACTCACCCAGTAACATAGGGATGAGGTATTGCTGACAGAAGGGACAAAAAATGATTACATTCTGTAGTAATTACGAGGATAGGGTAAGAAAGTGGTGATTCATCGAGCGGTGAGCGTTTAGTTTTGATGCAAAAGGGGAATGAGCTATGGAAGGTGTGGAACTATCAACAATGTTAGCTTCGCTAAGAGAAGCGTTGGGAAAAGCACAGCAAGAAGGGGATGGAAAAGATATCAAATTTGCTGTGAGCGATGTTGAGCTTGAATTACAGCTCACTGTGACAGAGGAAGGTGGTGGCAAAGCAGGTGTCAAATTCTGGGTGGTGAATGCAGAAACCGGGGGCAAAATTACCTCTCAATCCATCCAAAAAATAAAGCTCAATCTAAAGCCGGAAACAAACGGCGAAACCACAAAAGTGGCTGACAGAGATCAGCAACCAAAATAGTTGTATGACAGGGAGAGGGGATGAAAAAGGAAGATATGCTGGTCCAAATCTATGCAGATTTTGGCAGTGGTGATGGAAAAATATCTACGGGTTACCCCGTTGCAAAAGATCGCATACTGACTGCATGCCATGGGCTTTATGACGAAAATGGCAACTTAGCTCAGTCGCTAGAGGTGCGGTGGTTTTATCAGCTGGACAAGGGCAAGTACGATTGGCAAGCGGCAGAGATGATTAATTGTGGTCTGGATGAAGAGCTGGATGTTGCCCTGCTCAAATGCAAGTTTCCAGACCTGATCGATTATGACGTTCGTTTTTGTTTTAAAAACCCTGGCCAAAAACTCGAATGGGAGAGTCAAGGTTTTGCCCGTGCAGGCAAGCGGGATGGTGAACGTCCCCCTATACCTATTGGCGGCGAGACATACACAGCAGCAGATGCGGCAGATTGGTTGGTGCTCACTGAAAAAGGCAAAGTTGAAGTGCCTGAACTCTGGTGCGGTATATCCG
>Ga0316204_10004564_pt1 | contig 24616 bp, 18 predicted proteins | sample 6monrhotite_MG_2_FD_205661 | JGI IMG/M metagenome (GOLD analysis project Ga0316204, IMG submission 205661) | Microbial mat bacterial communities from mineral coupon in-situ incubated in ocean water Damariscotta River, Maine, United States -... | ecosystem: Environmental > Aquatic > Marine >... | reverse complement strand
ATTGAGTTTTCTAATCGCATTGGAATGCGATTAGAAAACTCAATCACTCTATGGTCTAAAAAAGGGAATCGTCCTTCAACAGAATTTTTAGAAAGCATTCTGTCTCCCTGAGATGATAATAAGTATCCACCCATTAGCGACTTTGACTCAATATATTGACTGCGATTAAAACGGTGCATGTTTTTAAGTTTTTCAGGTAATGAATGCAGCATACTATTCATTGCCTGGCCATTTAATTCTTCATTTAATTCGCTTGAATAAAATTGTTTTGCTTTTGCTGTGGTGCTCCATCGGGGCAAATGAGAAAAGCAAATATTGTCTGGATCATCAAGGGATTCTCCAAAAAATTTCTTAAGGTAAGTTGCCTGATTACTGTCTGGCAAGTTTAAATAGGGATATAACTTTTTTAATAGTAAAGGTCTAAACGATGACTGCGGATTTACTGACCAGAAGTGCCTTACTTTTGCTTCTTTAAAAATATCATAACCACCCAGAACTTCATCAGCCCCTTCACCAGTAAGTACAACCTTATATTTATTTTCATGTACTAATGATGATAATAAACCCATAGGTACAGGCGCTGTTCTTAGTATGGGTGTTTCAGTATGGAATATTGTTTGCATGAAATTTTTTGCAATATCCTCTGTTTTAACCATTAAATGACTATGCTCTGAATTTAGATGTTCTATTAATTTGCTTTGATATGATTTTTCATCAAACTCTAACTGACTGAAATTCAGTGAAAATGTTCTCAATGGTACATTTCCATAATGATGTATCATTGCTACCAGTACTGATGAATCCAGTCCACCAGAAAGGTAGGCGCCAACAGGCACATCTGCACGTAAACGAATTTTAGTAGAATCAATGAGTAAATCATGCAGTTCTTCCGCTAGTTGCTCTTCGGAATTATTAGAGAAGTTATCTTTATTGAAATCCCAGTCCCAATAGACATGTTTTTTGAGTGTGTTATTCTCAAATATTATTAATTGCCCAGGTGAGACCTCATATATATTTTTGAAAAATGTGTTGGGACTAACTGGTGCCCAGAATGTAAATATCTGATCCAGTGTTTCTTTATTTACTTCCAGTCCATTAGTTAATGCGGGTTTTAATGCTTTTATTTCGCTTGCAAAAATAAGCCTGTTATCTTCAAAAGTGTAATAAAGGGGACATATACCGACACGGTCTCTTATCAGTATAAATTTTTTGTTGTTATCATCCCATAAGCCTATAGCAAACTGACCATTTAACAGTTGTACGAAATCAAGGCCATATTCCTGATATAGATGAATTATGACTTCGGTATCTGAATGAGTTAAAAATATATGACCTTTCTTTATTAATTCTTCACGTAATTCAATGTAATTGAAAATTTCACCATTAAATACAATTGAGATATCACCCATTGAACTATGCATGGGTTGATGCCCATTTGAAATATCAATAATACTCAAACGACGGTGTGCTAACCCAATGTTGTCTTTGCAGTATATTCCCTCATCATCAGGCCCGCGATGACGTAGTGCATCAGCCATTTTTTTAAGCACAGTCTTAGTTATGGGCTTAGCCACCTGATTTGAACTTTGAACAACACCCGCAATACCACACATTCTTATTATCCCTAAAATAACAATTTGTTATTATCAGTTCTCTACTGAAATAGAGTTCAGACAAATTATATATTCCCTGATTAAAATTTAATATGTTTTTGCATATGTATATTTGATAATTATCAATCGCTGTATGAAAACCTTTGTTTAAGGCTTATAAACAGCAGGTAAACTGGAAAATATAGTGCATTTTAATTGGTTTTAGCTATTTTGATAGAATTACGGGGAGGGGGCGGTCTAGATATTCAGGTCTGATGTCTCCATAAAATCATTTAATGTATCGAAGTCTGTAATAATAGAGGAGGTGTTAAGGTTTATCTTCTGTAATTGAGAAGGCGTTTTATTAATAATGCTAATTGCACCTTCTTTATGATTTAGATTAAGCAGCTCATTTCGATATAGCTGACTAAACCCAACGGGATGACCTGGTTTGTTCTGATAATACGGTCTTACAATAGGCTTATTGTGTAGTATGTTCTCAATAATTATCGATATGATGTCAGAATTGATGTACGGCATATCTGCTAATGTAAAAATCCAGCCATCTGAATGTATGCTGCTTTTTACGCCATTACTAATACTTGCACCGATGCCCTGATTGCTTTCTGGTGAGATGCAAATTTCTAATCCTTCGTGCTGTAAAAGTGAAGCTAACTCTTTATCTTCAGGGCGCACAACAGCTATGACTTTTTCCAGAGCGGCAGTTAAGTTACGTGCTGAAGCTACCGCTAAAGGTGTACCATCTGCTAGTGGATGGAGTAATTTATTGTCTTTACCAAAACGCTGACTACTGCCGGCTGCTAGCAGGACACCTGTAACTGAATGATTTGTTGCAGGGGTACTCATTTAATATTTTTCAATATTTGATTACGTTGTGAAATGACTTCGGCGAGGATTGAAATGGCTATTTCGGCAGGAGTTTTACTGCCAATATTTAAACCGATCGGAGCATGCAGTTGTTTGAGTTGAAGTTTGGATATGCCGAGTGTTTTTAGCCGTTCAATACGTGACTGAGTTGTTTTTAGAGAGCCTAGAGCGCCAATATAAAATGCGTTGGAGTCGAGTGCTTCAAGTAATGCCATATCATCTAGTTTTGGGTCATGGGTGAGAGTGATGACTGCACATTTGGGGTCTATTGCCATGCTTCGAGTTATATCATCTGGCATTTCATTGCTGAGGATTGAATGTGTATGTTTCCACGAGTTGGCATATTCTTTTCTTGGCTCACAAATGGTGATCTGGAAATTCAGGCTTGAGGCTATTTCAGTTACCCGAAGTGACAGTTCACCCGCTCCAATGATTAATAATTTCCACTGTGCTCCAAAGGCCTGAGTTAACAGGTTTCCCTCAATACCTGTCTCTTGAAATACCGTTGTGTAATCAAGTTTCATATCACCTGATTGAATATCAAGTTTTCGATAGATCATCTCACCTTGAAGTATTGCATTAAGTATTATTTCGAGTGATTTTATATGTGACTGGTTTAAGGGTTCGATAAGTAGTTCAATACTGCCTTCACAGGGAAGTTGAAAACGACGATTTTGCTCTTGAGTACCGCCGTATTGAAGTATTACTGGAAATTTAAGATTATTATACTGGAGGTTTACGCGTTTTATTAAATCTTCCTCAATACAACCAGATGAAACTGAGCCCGATAACTGTCCGTTTTTACAAATAGTCATAATAGAACCGACAGGACGAGGTGCAGAGCCCCAGGTTTTAATGACCGTGATTAGGAAAACCTGTTCATTGGCATCGAGACATTGTTTTGCATTAAGCAGAATGTCTGTATCAGTTGCCTGCATATTTATTTTTAAATTAACTCATCAGATTGTATTGGTAACTTACGAATACGTTTACCGGTTGCTGCATAAACCGCATTTGTTACAGCAGCAGCAATCGGAGGAACGGGAGGCTCGCCCACACCACCTGGTGCTTCATTGCTGGAAATAATATGGGTTTCGATAATGGGCATTTCATGCATTTTTAACAACTGAAAATTATTCAGGTTGCTTTGAGCTACTCGCCCATTTTTAATTGTGATAGCGCTTTTGAGACAGGCTGTTAGACCAAATACAATGCCTCCTTCCATTTGTGCTTTAATCGTATCAGGGTTAATAACCATGCCGCAATCAATGACACAAACAACTCGGTGTACTTTAACTTTACCTAGTTTGTTTACTGAAATTTCGGCTACCTGAGCCACGTAGCTGCCATAACAATTATGCAGTGCAATACCTTGAAAATGACCTTCTGGCAGTGGCTTGCCCCAGGCAGATTTTTCTGCGGCTTTGTCGAGTACTGCTTTATGGCGAGGTGCATTGGTTAGTAATTGTGCCCTATATTCATAAGGGTCTTCAGAAGCTGCATTTGCAAGCTCATCAATAAATGACTCAAGTATAAAACCATTGTGAGAATCGCCTACAGAGCGCCATGGACCGGTTGGTATCGGATGTTCCTGCTGAATATACTGTAAAGAAAAGTGATCTATAGCATAAGCAGAGTTAGCGGCACCACCAGTAGATTTTCCTTTGGATGAGCCTACAACAAGGTGTTTCCATGCAACAGGTTTACCTGCTTTGTTGAGTCCCGCTTCGAGTTTGTGTGAAGTGGCGGGGCGATAGTAATCATGTTGTATATCTTCTTCCCTGGACCAGATTAGTTTTATAGGTTTGCCTGTAATTTTTGAAATTTTCACAGCTTCTGCAACATAGTCCTGTTGTAATCTTCGCCCAAAGCCTCCACCAAGAAACGTGGTGTGAATATGTATATTGTTAGACGGCTCAGCGCCTAGTTTCTGTTTCACTTTTTCGGTTAGTTTTTCTGTTTTTGAATATAAAACATCGCTTGCTGTTTCTTTAGCTCGATCCGGTGATTGGGTAGGAGCCCATACTTCGCAAATATCATCATGTACATGGGCAACACAGTTCATGGGTTCCATTGTTGCATGCGCCTGAAATGGTGACTGATATGTTGCAGTAATGATTTTCTCAGCACTGGATAATGCTTTATCTATATCACCTCGTTCATGAATAATATCAGCGGGATTTTGCATGGCAGTATTTTGCATCTGGAAAATACGTTCACTAGTTAATTCATTGTGCGTTTTATTTTGCCAGTTTATCTTGAGTAAATCCTGTGCTTTTTTTACCGCCCAGTAATGATTACCAACTATAACAATACTGTTATCAATTTGAAAAATACTTTCTACACCCGATATTTTTTTTGCATCGTTGCTGTCAAAGCTAATGAGTTTACCGGAAAAAAATGGGCAATGAGTAATCGTGGCAATTAACATTCCAGGTAGAGAAACATCGCAACCAAAAATTGTACGGCCTTTAATCATGTCTGGTGCATTTAATAAAGGTGTAGATTTTCCGATGATTTTAAAATCTTCAGGGTCTTTTAATATACTTGTTTGTGGGATATCTAGTTGAGCGGCAGCTTCAGCCAGTTCACCATAACTTAATTTTTTGTCGTTTAGTTTGTTGGTTATATATCCGAGTTCTGTCAGGCATTGAGCTTCAGGTATTTTCCAGTTTAATGCAGCGGCAGAAATTAACATGCTACGCGCGGCTGAACCAGCTTCTCGTAAGGGTTGCCATGCATTACGTACACTGGTACTACCGCCGGTCACCTGATACCCAAATGCGGGATCAACCGGTGCTCTTTCTACCTGTATACTTGACCAGTCTGCATCAAGTTCTTCTGCAATTAGCATGGGTAATGAGGTCATGATGCCCTGACCCATTTCAGATTCTGCAACAGTGATGGTAATCGTATTATCTGTGGAAATTTTTAACCAGGCATTTGGCTTAAATGCATTATCCAGTTTGTTTTCGTTAGTGGTATGCGTATTGCAACTTTGAAGGTTGAAACCGATTACCAGTCCTGACCCAATGCCTAAGCTCAGCTTAAAAAAATCTCGCCTGTTAATTTTAGACATTATCTTTCTCACTCAATTTATCATCTGCATAATAAGTCGCGGCAAGATGAATAGCTCGTCTAATACGTTGATAAGTTCCACAACGACAGAGGTTGCCTGACATGGCGTTATCAATATCTTCATCAGTTGGTTCTGGGTTTTCTGCAAGCAGGGCTGCGGCGGCCATTATCTGACCCGGCTGACAGTAACCACACTGGGTAACCTGTTCTGCAATCCAGGCTTTTTCAAGCGGGTGAGGTTTATCTGAAGTTAGGCCTTCAATGGTGGTGATTTTACTGTTACCGATAGAAGATATGGGGGTAATACATGAAAGAGCCGCTTCGCCATCGATATGTACCGTGCAGGAGCCACATTCTCCAATACCACAACTATATTTTGTTCCGGTAAGACTAAGAAGGTCACGTAACACCCATAGTAGAGGCATGTCGTCAGGTGCATCTACTTTGTGTTTTTGGCCATTAATGGTTAAGTGATACATGGCAGTTTCTCATTGATATTCCACTTACATTAGAGTTAACAGTTTAGACGCTGAGGCACAGAGTTATTCGATGTTAAATGAGATATGTGCTCCATGTCAAAATAGCTTTAGATCATTTCAATAAAAACAAAATCTCCTGACTTGCAGGGTTTTAATAATGTGACATCGGTAACAGCATGTGCCCAGATATTGGTTTTTGCAGCTAAACGAATTTCATCTCCCTGAGATGCGGCTGTTTTTCCAAATCCAATTGCAATACTGTTGCCTTCAGTCCAGAAAGATATCTCACCGGCTTTGACTACGTCTTTTGCATCATCTTCAAGTTCTGCCATTACGGGTGTTTCAAAAAACACCTCTCCAGCCAATGCTGAGGCCTTACTACCAAACGGAAGCGCGTCTTTAATGTTTTTAGCGGTGGGTGTGTCGAGAAGTTTAGCTTCTATTTTAACTTTACCGACGGATATTAGAATTTTGTCACTCATAATTAACTCTATATTGAATTTAACTCTATATGGGGGAGCTGACCTGGCAAAACAGGCGCAGTCAAGTTTGTAATGTAATTATACCAGACTATGGCTGTAGGCGGGTTATTAGCCACTTACCTGAATCATCCTTTGTATAGGTAAAACGATCATGTAACCTGTTTTCACGGCCCTGCCAAAATTCAAATGACTCCGGCAGTAATCGATATCCGCCCCAGCTTTCAGGTCTGGTTACAGTATTATTACCGGTTTTTTTAAGCTGTTCTAATTTGTCTTCCAGTTGTTTTCGTGAATCAACTGGTTGGCTCTGGTTAGAAGCGGCTGCACTAAACTGGCTTTCCAGTGGGCGAGAGTGAAAATATTCTTCTGCATCTTTAGTGCTTAATTTTTCAACGGTTCCCTGAATTTTTACTTGTCGATCTACATCGCGCCAGTAAAAAAGCAGGCAAGCCTGAGGGTTATCTAAAAGCTGTTGGCCTTTGTGACTGGCGTAATTGGTATACCAGCTAAAACCAGATTCATCGACCTGTTTTAGTAATACGATACGGGAATCGGGCATGCCATTTTTATCGGTGGTTGATAATGTCATGCAGGTGGCGTCTTTAAATTCGGCCTGCTTGGCCTGTTCCAGCCAAAGATTCATTTGCTCAATAGGATCCTGATTTAACTGCTTTTTGCTTAAGCTGCTAAAGTCATATTCACGGCGGGTATCAGCGAGTGTTGTCATAGATTTAATCAGTTAAAAAATGAGAGTTTAATATATAACGAAGATAATTAATTTGATCTCGCGCTATTAAAGTACGACTTAGTTTTCAGGTTCAGTGCAGATTGCTGAGTTTAGGTTATTCAAGTTAAGCCATTGCCTGTGTAATATTCAGGTAATGGCTATTTAAATTTAATTATTAAACTTCAACTGCAAACAAATCATGTTCACTAGAGTCGGTGATTTTCACATCAATTAAAGTGCCGGCTTCATACTGTTTGTCCGAGTCAACAAATACCAGGCCATCTATCTCGGGGGCATCAGCTTTACTACGTGCGATAATGCCTTCTTCGTCAATGTCATCAACCATTACCTGCATGGTCTGACCTACTTTTTTGCTGAGTTTATTGGCGCTGATCTCAGCCTGTAATTCCATAAATCGTTGTAGTCGATCCTGCTTTACATCTTCCGGTACCTGCTCGGCAATATGGTTAGCCGTTGCTCCTTCAACCGGTGAATAAGCAAAACAACCTACTCGGTCAAGATCGGCTTCTACAAGAAAGTCGAGTAGTTCCTTAAAATCATCTTCAGTTTCACCGGGAAAACCGGCTATAAATGTACTGCGTAGGGTGATGTCCGGGCAGATTTCTCGCCATTTTTTTATACGGGCTAATACATTTTCTGAGCTGGCCGGGCGTTTCATTGCACGTAAAACACTGTGACTGGCATGTTGAAAGGGAATATCCAGATAAGGCAGAATTTTACCTTCAGCCATCAGTGGAATCACATTATCAACATGGGGGTAGGGGTATACATAATGCATACGAGTCCATATACCTAATTCTCCCAGATTATTTGCCAGGTCTTCAAATTTTGTTTTAATTGGGCGACCATTCCAGAAATCAGTCTGGTACTTCATGTCTACCCCGTAAGCACTGGTGTCCTGTGAAATAACCAGTAATTCTTTAACACCGCTATTCGCCAGGTTTTCAGCTTCTGTCATTACTTCACCAATAGGCCGGCTGACCAGGTCACCTCTTAAAGAAGGGATGATGCAGAAAGTACAACGGTGATTACAGCCCTCGGATATTTTCAAATAGGCGTAATGTTTCGGGGTGAGTTTGATGCCTGCGGGTGGGATCAGGCTAGTGTATGGATCATGTAATGGCGGTAAATGTTCATGAACTGCCTCTAGAACCTCGTTTGCGGCATGCGGACCGGTTACCGCTAAAACCTGTGGATAATTGTTGCTAACAATATCACCCTTTGCGCCCAGACAACCTGTCACAATAACTTTACCGTTTTCATTTAAAGCTTCACCTATGGCATCCAGTGACTCCTCTACCGCGTCATCTATAAAACCACAGGTATTTACAACGACAATATCTGATCCTTCGTAAGATGGGCTAATTTCGTAACCTTCAGCGCGTAATTTGGTAATTATCTGTTCTGAGTCGACCAGCGCTTTAGGGCAGCCAAGGCTAATGAAACCGACTTTTTTTGAGTTTTGAGGTGTATCTTTATTTGGTATGGATGACATGGGGTTTTTGACTTGTGAAATAACTAAAATGTTATTTTAACAGGCTGTGAGAATTATTGCTCACACTGTGACATATCCTGCAAACTTTAAGCTTAAGTATTGGCCGAAGATTGATCTTAGTGCCATAATAGCCATATGCATGATGCGTGTTTTTAAGTGCCACCAGGGCAAAGGAAAAAATATGACCTTAAATTACAATAACCAGTGTGAAGTAGAGCATTGTAATGCTTTTGTGCAGGGGCTGGATTATCTAAAAGAATACTCTGTTCCCCAGGCTTTAAATAACTTTCAACGCGCATATGATGCAGCGCCCTATGATGATATTTTTCATAATAAATATGCTTCTTATTGTGGGCTGGCACGTGTCTTAACTGGTGATAGAGCCGGTGTCGAATTATGCCGTGATGCAGCCAGGCAGGAGGCAATTGATGGTGACGTATTTCTCAATCTGGCTTATGCTGAACTGCACATGAAAAGTCGAAAGCGCAGTATTAAAACCCTGGAAAAAGGTTTATATGTTGATAGTCATCACCCCGGCTTAAATAAACTTCAAAAACATCTGGGAACCCGCTCAAGACAGGTAATATCATTTATTTCCAGAGATAGCTTTTTAAATAAAACACTGGGTAAACTTTCTCGTAAAAAATCTTTATCACAAAGCTGGACATTTCAGCAATTGTTATAAAATTAATAATGAGGGGGCGGACTTTCTTCATCGACAGAAAGAATATTGTTCTCTCCACCTGATTTCAATTTTTCATCCATCTGTTTTACTTTTTCAAGTAAAGCGTCGAGTAGTTTATCTTGTTCATATACAATCTTATCTAAAGATAAAATATGATCTTCCTGATGGGTGAGGCGGATTTCAAGGTCCACTATTTTTTCTTGCAGATAGTTTTCTGGTTCAGAGCTCATGAAGCTTTATCCACAATTGTATCATCAAGATAAATATTATCTTTTTGTTTAACCCATAATGACGTTGCAGCTGCCACACCTGCAGGCATTGCAATCAGGTTTAATATGGGAATGCTGGTAAACAACATAACACCGCCGCCAAATCCCAATGACAGACTGCGTTTTGAAATCACCTGTTTGTTGATATCTTTAAAAAACTTATTGTGATTAGCCATCGGATAATCAAGGTATTCAAGTGACAACATCCATGCGCCAAAAACAACCCAGATAAAAGGTGCTGCAAGATTAATAACCGGTATCAATGTGATTATGAATAACAGTACCCACCATTTTATAAAATAAAATAACTTGCCCAGTTCAGAGCCAATACTACGTTTAATCATTTCAGATGTTGGGTAACTTGGCCCCGTATCTAAAGGCTGACCGGTCAGGTGCTTTTCAACTTTTTCTGCCAGTAAACTATTAAATGGCGCGGCAATTAAATTAGCTAGAAAAGTAAAAGTGTAGAATATGACCAGTAAAATCATAATTGAAAATAATGGCCATAATAACCAGATCAAAGCGGTTTCAAGCCAGCTTAACCAGTCAGGAAAGTCAGGAAGTAAGCTGTTCATCCATTCATCAAACTTAATTAACAAGTACCAGGTTGCACCACCAAACAGTGCCACATTAATACTTAACGGTACCAAGACAAAACGTCGTAAACCGGGTTGAGTAATTATTTTCAAACCATTAAAAATATGGCCGAAGCCAGAGAATAAATTTGCAATCATAATGTTTCTATTATTTCGGTTGTTATGGGCGCGAATTGTATTGAGTTAAGTCTCTTTGTGTTCTGCGCCTAAAATTAATTTATATTGATGCCGCTCATGGCTAATAGCGCGCTACCATAACATGCTTCGCTAAATACTGCCTGTTTAACCTTAACGCCCAACGTTAACTCACGTATTTCACTCCAGGCCGTATTTTTACTTCCACCACCTGCGGTTTCTATATGAGACGGGTAAGGGGCACCTAATTGCTGTAATTTCTGGTAACCATCAAGTTCTATCTGACTGATGCCTTCTAACATGCCTTGAAAGAATTCGAGTTGGCTTTTTGCTTTTGGTTCCAGTCGGGGTGGAAAATTTGGGTCATTTACGGGAAATCGTTCACCCGCCTGAATTAATGGGTAATAATTTAGAGCAGTAGGCTGTTCAGAATTGAGCTGTTCAGTGAATTCATCTATCTGTTTCTGATTAAAGTAATGTTCTAACACGGCACCACCTGTATTGGATGCTCCACCTGCCAACCAGTAATCACCCAGTTTATGGCTATAAATACCAAATTCCGGAGCATTAATCGGTTTGTCTGAAATGACTTTTAGCACCAGTGTGCTGCCAAGTGAAGTCACCGCATCACCGGGTTTATTGGAACCAGTGGCGATAAAGGCGGCTATGCTATCGGTTGTGCCGCTGACCATCTGGCAACCAGGTTTAAGTCCAAAGCAATTATTATTAATATTGGATATAGGTTTTCCAGGTGCTATAACTTTAGGTAATAATGCTAGGTTTATATTGAGTAGTGCAAGCCATTCGGGCCAGCAAGCATTGACAGGGTCGTAACCTGTTTTTAAGGCATTGTTCTCATCACTAATATCAAAGCGACCGCATAACTTTCCCACAATCCAGTCTGCCTGATGTAATAAATGCGTAGCATCTGGATATTCTTGCTGTAAATAAACTAATTTAGCTAAACCAGAGCTTGTGCCATGAGCTGCGCTGGAAGAAGGGGCAATAGACTTAATCAACTCAGCTTGTTCAGTGCAAAACCCATCGTTATACATTCTGGCGGGGGCCAGAGGCACGCCGAATTCATCGCAAACTAACACTGTACCCGAGGTGCCATTCACTGAAATAGCCTGCACTAGATTTGCATCAATATGAGTGAGTAACTCATGCAGTACTTTTTCCGTAGCTTCCCACCAGAGATGGGGGGCCTGGGTAATAGATAAACCTTGCTTAAGCGGTGCTGGCAGGGGTGTTTTACAGGTGAAGAGAAGTTCTTTGTTTTCGTTGATGGCGCAGGCTCTAACGCCCGATGTGCCCAGGTCGATACCTATATAGAGTGAAGGGGTGTTGGTCATGTGCTGTATTATGAATTATCAGGGGTCGGAGTCATATTTGCTACCTGGATTTAAATAGTCCGGTGGGATGGTTTGTACAATTCTGACTCCGACCTGCTAAATTTCTTTAAGGCAAAACCACCGGCTCTGGTGCAACCCAGCCATCCTGTCTATGCTCAGCAACTACCGTAGTATAAACCCCACCACGCACATTGAATTCTGCCGTAATACGCATAAATCTGGGATCTGTCGCTTCTACCAGGTCGCTCAAAATCTGGTTAGTAATATCTTCATGAAAGGCACCCTGTTCACGAAATGACCACATATAGAGTTTGAATGATTTAAGTTCAACGCATTTTTTGTCTGCAATATAATCTAAATGGATAGTAGCGAAGTCAGGTTGACCTGTTTTTGGGCAGATGCAGGTAAATTCGGGTGTATGGATGCGAATGGTGTAATCGCGCTCTGGACGGGGGTTATCAAATGTTTCCAGGTCTTTTGTTGGCTGTGTGCTCATGAGTTTCTCTATATAAGTGTAAATTTTGGCGGCATTATACAATGAAATTGATATACTAGGCGGCTTGAACCTGAAATTTAGTTGCTGGGCTTAGCTCTACGGCTAATGGAGGCATCAGGTTGAGAATTCAGATCAAATAAAAATTAAATAACGGGTTATAAATGCGTTTAAGCAAAATCAAACTGGCGGGCTTCAAATCTTTTGTAGACCCCACTACCATTGAGTTTCCATCAAATCTAAACGGTATCGTAGGGCCAAATGGCTGCGGTAAATCAAATACGATTGATGCAGTACGCTGGGTAATGGGTGAGTCATCGGCCAAGCACTTACGTGGTGCATCTATGGACGATGTTATTTTCAGTGGTTCATCTTCACGTAAACCCGTTGGTCAGGCATCAGTTGAGCTGATCTTTGATAACAGTGAAGGCAAGTTAGAAGGCCCGTATGCCACGTTTACTGAAATTTCTGCGAAACGTATGGTGACCCGTGATGGTCAGTCAAAATATTTTCTTAATGGCAGTAAGTGTCGCCGCCGTGATATTGCGGATCTTTTCCTGGGTACTGGTTTAGGACCACGTAGTTACGCGATTATCGAGCAGGGTATGATTTCTCGTTTAATTGATGCCAAACCCGAAGAATTACGCTCGTTTTTAGAAGAAGCCGCGGGTATCTCCAAATATAAAGAACGTCGCCGAGAAACAGAAACACGTATTCGTCATACCCGTGAAAATCTGGAGCGTTTAGATGATCTGCGTGAAGAAATTGATAAACAGTTAGAGCGTTTACAGCGCCAATCTCGAACGGCCGAAAAATATAAAGAACTAAAAATTGATGAGCGACGCTTAAAAGCTGAGCATCTGGCATTACGCTGGAAAGAACTCCATGGGCAGATGGAAAATCGTGAACAGGCGATTGAAGAGCAGGAAACCCGCTTACAGGAAGTCATTGCTGAACAGCGCGCAGTTGAATCTGAATTAGAAACTTTACGTGAACAACGTGTTGAGCAAAATGAGTCATTAAATGCTGTCCAGGCGCGTTTTTATAGTCTGGGTTCTGAAATTTCTCGTATTGAACAAACTATTCAGCATGAAAAAGAAATTCTTAGTCGTCAGAAAAACGATTTAAATGAGCTGGAAAGTGCGTTAGGCGAAATTCAGGAGTCATTACAGTCTGACCGTGAACAATTAGAAGAAATTGATCTAGTGTTGAGTGAAGCCGAGCCTAAGCTTGAAATGCAGCGTGAGTCACAGCAGGCGGTAAATGAACATTTACATGAAGCTGAGCAGGCTATGCAGGAATGGCAAAGCGCCTGGGACCAGCATAATGAAGAGGCTGCACAACCCTCGCAAACTGCGCAGGTTGAGCGAACCCGCATGGAGCAGCTTGAGAAGCACGTATTGCAATTAAAGCAACGCCAGGAAAAAGTTGAAGAAGAAAAGCGTAAAGTCGTTGGTGATGATTTAGAGATTGAGTTAGAGCAGTTACGTGAACAGAGTGAAACTGCGGAAATGAAAAAATCAGAAATGCAGGATAAGGTTTCTGATGTTATTGATCAAATTCGAAATCAACGTGAAAAATCGACACAGTTTAGCCAGGAAGAAGATGGTTTACGTCGACAGTTAAATGAGAGTCGTGGTCGTCTGGCCTCACTTGAAGCTTTACAGAAAGCAGCTCTGGGTAAGAATGAAAATGCCGTGGGTGGCTGGTTAGAAAAACATGGATTATCTAATAACTCTCGCCTGGCTGAAAATATAGAAGTAGATGCGGGTTGGGAAAAAGCCGCAGAAACTGTACTAGGTTCACATCTTGAAGCGGTTTGTGTGGATGGTATGGATAGTGTGGCGCAGGTACTGGGTGATTTAAATCAAGGTAACCTTAACTTATTTGATACCTCAGCTTCTGCAACGCTTAAAGATGAAAGCGCGAGTTTAACTAGTAAAATTAAATCATCAGTTTCATTAGCCGGGATCTTGAATGGCGTTAAAACAGCAGATGATTTGAATCAGGCGTTAGCGATGCGTGTCTCATTAAATGCTAATGAGTCGGTTATTACCGCTGATGGTATCTGGTTAGGTCAGTCATGGTTGCGAGTAGCCCGTGATAAAGATGAAAAATCTGGTGTATTAGCACGTGAGCAGGAAATTAAAGAACTGCAGCAGCTGATAGAAGAGCAGGATATGACGCTTGAGGAGCTGGATGTTCAAATTCAGGATGCTCGGGCTCAGTTACAAAACCTGGAGCAACAACGAGAGCAATGGCAGGCGGAGTTAAACAATATCCATAGCCAGTGTTCACAGATTCAGGCGCAGTTAACTTCAGGACAATCAAAGTTAGAGCAGTTACTGAGTCGTAATCAGAACTTGCAGGAAGAATCGGTAGAAATCACGAAAAATATTGAACGCCAGCAAGATGAAATGGAAGAGGCACGTCGTAAACGTAATGAAGCGATGACGCAAATGGAGTCTCTGTCCCGTGAGCGCGATGAGTTAACGGGTAAACGTGAAAGTTTACAAAATCAGTTATTAGAAGCCAGGAGTAAAGCGCAGAGTGAGCGCGAGTCAGTGCATGAACTGGCTATTCAAATTGAATCTCGCCGAACCTTAAAGCGAAATTTAGAACAGAATATTGAACGTATGGCTCGCCAGTTAGAATCCCAGCAGCAACGTCGTGAAGAATTAACGGAGAGCTTACAAACAGTCCAGTCTGGTGACGATAAAGCTCAAGAGCTGGAAACTTTGCTTGAAGAAAGGTTGCAGGTTGAAGAGCAGTTAACAGAGGCCCGACGTTCTGTTGAGAGCATTGATAATAGCTTACGCCAGCTTGAACAGAAGCGTAATGAGTTTGATCAGAAATCACAGATGATTCGCTCAAGTTTAGAGCAGGCGCGTTTAAATACCTCAGAAGTTAAAGTGCGTAGCCAGACTGTTCAGGAGCAACTTGCGGAAACTGATTTTAAAGCGGAAGACTTACTTGAAGAGTTAGGCGAAGATGCAAGCATTGATGCCTGGTCACGAAAGGTTGAAGAAATAGCTCAACGTATTTCACGTCTTGGTCCAATTAACCTGGCCGCAATCGAAGAGTTTGAAGAGCAAAATAAACGTAAGGAATATTTAGATTCTCAGCACGGGGATATTATTGAAGCGCTGGAAACACTGGAAGCGGCAATAGCAAAAATCGATAAAGAAACCCGTACTAAATTTAAAGATACCTATGAGCATGTAAATGCCCGAATTCAGGAAATGTTCCCACGATTATTTGGTGGTGGACAGGCGTATCTTGAATTAACCGGTGATGATTTACTCGATACGGGTGTAGTGGTTATGGCCCGTCCACCGGGTAAACGTATTAGTCATATCCAGCTAATGTCAGGTGGTGAAAAAGCACTGACAGCAGTAGCCCTGGTATTTGCTATCTTTGAACTGAACCCGGCTCCATTCTGTATGCTGGATGAGGTTGATGCACCACTTGATGAAGCTAACGTTGGTCGTTTCTGTTCACTGGTTAAAGCCATGTCTAAAACTGTACAGTTTATTTTTATTACTCACCATAAAGTGACCATGGAAATGGCACATACAATGAGTGGTGTTACCATGCGTGAGGCCGGTGTATCACGTCTGGTTTCTGTTGATATTGAAGAAGCCGCGAAAATGGTAGAAAGCGCGTAAAGGTTAACTCATGGAGATGGAATATTTACGTTGGATATTATTAGCTGCTGCAATTATATTAGTTGTAGCAGTCTATTTTTTTAGCCGTGTGCGTAAAAAAGATCAATATAAGTCACCATTAGATGCTGCAAATGATGTTCCTTCTTTTAGTGTTGAAGACGAAGCAGAAAATCAGTGGATGCATGGTGTAGGTCCGGTGCGAGTTGTCTCAGGTAATAGTAAAGAGCCAGATGGTAATTTAAATCAGGATGAAGTTAAATTTTCTGCAGCAGAAGTCGATGAATTTAAGGTCAGTTCTGAAACTGAAAATCTTGCTGAGCCAGAGAATTTTGTAGAACCAGTTAAAGACGAACTTGATGATATTACTTCTAAAGATCATCAAGTTGAAGAAGCTGTTTCTGAAGAGGTGTTACCACAAGATAAGTTAGCAGAAGAACAGTTAAACACAGAAAATTCAGCAGATGAATATGAGCCTGTTGTAGAACAAACAAATACACAAACAGAAGAAACAGAAGTAGCAGTTGATGATGTTATTTCTGTTTATGTTCTGGCGCAGCCAGGTGAAATGATAAAGGGTGAGAAAATACTCAGTGCCAGTTATGCTTTGCATATGGATTTTGGTACGATGAAAATATTTCACCGTCATGATCAGGATGAAGAAAGAAAAATTCAGTTTAGTATGGCAAATATTAAACAACCTGGCTGGTTTGAAATTGATAACATGAATGAATTAGAAACTCCGGGGGTCAGTTTTTTTATGCAGGTCAACCTGGTTGATAAACCATCAATGGTACTGGATGAAATGATGATTACAGCACATGGTTTATCATCAATGATTGGCGCAACCTTATGTGGAGCACAGCGTAAACCTCTGGATGAAACTCAAACAAATGAGTTGCGTGAAAAAGTAAAACGTCTGGAAAATTTAAAATCACAATCAGTTTAGTCATGTTTGTGTTCATCTACACTGTTGTTTGATACTTTTGTAAGCTGTGGCGAGTTTAAAATAGTATTTTGGGCTTATCCTTAAAGTTATACATAACAAAATGTCTGATAAAAATAAAAAATCCGAAAAAATTACTCACTTACGTGATCAGTTAAATCACCATAGTTATCAATATTACGTATTAGATGATCCGGAAATTCCTGATGTGCAATACGATCGTTTATATCGAGAGCTTCAATCTTTAGAAGCACAGTACCCTGATTTAATTACAAATGATTCACCTACGCAGCGTGTGGGAGATAAACCGCTTGATGGTTTTACTCAGGTAAAACATGAAGTTCCTATGTTGTCGCTGGATAATGTTTTTAATGAAGAAGAGTTAAGTGAATTTAATAAACGTTTACAGCAGCGTTTAGATAATGATGATGAAATCAGTTTTGCAGCAGAACCTAAACTGGATGGGCTGGCGGTGAGCCTGCTCTATGAAAAAGGCTTGTTAGTACGAGCGGGCACCAGGGGGGATGGCAGTACCGGTGAAAATATTACACAAAATATACGGACTATTCATTCTATCCCCTTAAAACTATTAGGTGAAAATATTCCCGATATATTAGAAGTGCGTGGGGAAGTTTTTATGCCTAAAGCAGGGTTTGAAAAACTGAATCAAACTGCCCGTGATAATGATGAAAAACAGTTTGCTAATCCGCGAAATGCAGCAGCCGGCTCTCTGCGTCAACTCGATCCAAAGGTGACCGCGAAGAGACCGCTGGCGATGTATTGTTATGCGGTAGGCAGAGTAGATGGTGGTGCGCAGTTATCTACCCATAGTGAAATGTTAGATCAGTTAAAACAATGGGGACTGCCTTTATGTAATGAACGACAAACTGTTAATGGTGTTCAGGGCTGTCTTGATTATTTCAAACAGATGTCTGAATTACGTGACTCATTATCTTATGAGATTGACGGTATTGTTTATAAGGTTAACTCGATAAAACTTCAAAAGGAGCTAGGGTTTGTAGCCAGGGCTCCTCGCTGGGCAATAGCTCATAAGTTTCCAGCGCAGGAGGAAATAACTCGTGTAAATGCTATTGAATTTCAGGTGGGTCGAACAGGTGCAATTACACCTGTTGCTCGTTTAGATCCCGTATTTGTTGGGGGTGTGACGGTAAGTAATGCAACCTTACATAATATGGACGAAGTGAACCGCAAAGATGTACGGGTAGGTGATCAGGTAATAATTCGTCGAGCGGGAGATGTTATACCGGAAGTAGTACGTGTTGTGCCTGGTAGCCGAAGGCTCAAGGCTAGAAAAATTCAACTGCCTGATGTATGCCCTGTATGTGGTTCAGAAATTGAACAGGAAGAGGGCGAGGCTATAGCCCGTTGTAGTGGTGGATTATTTTGTGGGGCGCAACGTAAGGAATCCATCAAGCATTTTGCCTCACGTAAAGCAATGGATGTAGACGGCCTGGGAGATAAGCTTGTTGAACAGCTGGTTGATGAGGGTTGTATTGATCATATGGATGACCTTTATACTTTAACAGTTGATAAGATATCCGGGCTGGAACGCATGGGTGAAAAGTCTGCAACAAACTTAATAGATGCATTACAGGAATCAAAACACACAAGCCTTAATCGATTTATTTATGCACTAGGTATTCGTGAAGTAGGAGAAGCTACAGCATTGACGCTGGCTAATCATTTCACAACGCTTGATGCAATAAAAGCTGCGGATGAGGAGTCATTGCAAAAGGTAGAGGATGTCGGTCCAGTCGTGGCTGCGCATATCGTACGCTTTTTTAAACAACCTCATAATCTTGAGGTTATAGAAAAGTTATTAAACTCAGGTATTCACTGGGATGTGATTGAAGCTGTTGTGGCTGAAGAGCAAACGCTGGAAGGAAAGACCTTTGTGATTACAGGCACATTAACGGAAATGACGCGAGATGATGCTAAAAAAGCACTCCAGGCTAGAGGCGCAAAAGTAACAGGCAGTGTTTCAAAGAAAACAAATTATGTTGTGGTCGGTGACAATGCGGGTTCTAAAGCCACGAAAGCGGAACAGTTGGGTGTTGAGATGCTCGATGAAACAGCTTTAATCAAATTGCTGAATTAAATAGTAGAGTGATGGAGCCCTGATCAGCTTAATAACTTAATAGAAGCCTCAGTTTCAGTCAATAACACTGGACTAAACTATAATCATTAATTAAATGATTATTATGGGGGGGGATGACTATGAAACTGTTGGCTTTATATTGGATAAAAATTTCTGGTTATATTATTCTCCTGGCAGGTTTCCAGTCAGTGTGTTTATCTCAGTCCGTCATTAGTGAGAAAATTATATTTCTTAATGAAGACGGTAAAAATTACGTTCGTTATGATACGTTAAGAACGGGGCACCCGAGTTATGATATCTGGTTTGAAAAAGGCCATGAAAAGAACCCGGTTCAACACTTAAAAGACTATCTATATGTTTATCCAGATAAACACCATTGGGATAGTAAATCACAAAAAGAATATGACCTGTTAAAGATAGCTTCTGGAACTTATGCAACTCTAGTACAAAATAAACTAATTGATAATGTAGATTTAACAATAGATAAAAACGGAGTTTATACTTATAAAAACTGGGATGGAAAAACCAGAACCCCTGAAAATAATTACGGTATCTGGAATAAACCGGGTAATTTTTCACAGTTAGTTTATGCCTGGGTGTTCCCCCGGAATTTTAATGTTATAAGTTATGAATCAAACCGCCCGGGAAAGTGGGTGAAACGAAATAATACTGTAACGTATTATGGTAATAATGTTAATGACCTTGTTTTTACAATTAAGTATCAGCCACGTAGTAATGATTTATATCGTGAACTGATTAAAACACTTGATGAGTTGGAGCAGATTCAGCTTGAACAGAACACTAAAAGTGTAAAAATCACACTGGCTGCGACTGTTTTATTTTCATCGGGCAGTAGTGACTTAAGTAAGCAGGGAAAACGTATTTTAGCGAAAGTATCCAAAGCGTTAATCAGCAGCAAAAATCTTAGAATAATAATTGAGGGTCATACGGATAATGTTCCCATTACCGGTAAATTACGAAAAAAATATAAATCTAACTGGGAGTTATCGTCTATTCGTTCTTTAAATGTTTTGCATTATATGGAGGAACAAAAAATTCCAGAAAATCGGCTGGAGTCCAGAGCGTTAGGTTCTACAAAACCGGTAGCATCAAATAAGAACAAGCGAGAAAGAAGTAAAAACAGGCGTATAGAAATTTTACTTTTGGATCAGAATAAATAATACCTTTACTCATCATGGAGATGAATGTGTCTGTAGTAACAAAAGACTGGCTTAATAATTTAGCAAAAGTAGAGCTGCATTTACATCTGGAGGGCAGTCTTGAGCCGGAGTTAATGTTTAAACTGGCGAAAAGAAATAATATCAAGCTGCCATTTGACTCTGTTGAGCAGATACGAGAAGCCTACGAATTTAGTAACCTACAGGACTTTTTAGATATTTATTATCAGGGAGCTGATGTTTTGCTGTATGAACAGGATTTTTATGATTTAACCTGGGCATATATTGAAAAGTGTCATTCACAAAATGTTATTCATGTAGAACCTTTTTTTGATCCGCAAACACATACAGATCGAGGCGTAAGTTTTGAAATAGTGATTAATGGTATTTCACGTGCATTGAATGATGCTCGTGATCAGTTAGGTATTACAAGTCAGTTGATTATGTGTTTTCTTCGGCATCTGAGTGAAGATGCCGCATTAGAAACATTAAATCATGCCGGGCCCTTTATTAATAAAATTGTTGCAGTCGGTCTTGATAGTTCAGAGCAGGGGCAGCCACCGGAAAAATTTAGTCGGGTATTTGCAAAAGCAAGAGAACTGGGTTTGTTAACCGTAGCGCATGCAGGGGAAGAAGGGCCAGCGCAATACATATGGACAGCAATTAAGGATTTGAAAGTAAGTCGAGTTGATCACGGCGTGCGTGCAATAGACGATTCAGAGCTTATGTTATACCTTGCTGAAAGCAGAATGCCTCTTACTGTTTGCCCTTTATCAAATACTAAATTACGTGTTTTCGATAATATGTCAGAACATAATATTTTATTGATGCTGGAGCAGGGTGTTTGTGTGACTGTGAATTCAGATGATCCCGCCTATTTCGGTGGTTATATGACTGAGAATTTTCTCGCCCTTGCCGATTCTTTATCCATGTCTAAAGATCAGGCAAGACTGCTTGTATTAAATTCAATCGAAGCCAGTTTTGTTGATGATATAAGAAAGGTTGAGATGCGAAATTTACTTGAAGGTAGTATTGATTAATATGGAGTGGATTAAAGCAATTCATATCAGTTGCGCTGTTTTGTCTTTCAGCGGATTTTTTTTACGTGGTATATGGATGTTATCTGGTTCATCTTTATTATATAAAAGATGGGTGAAAACGGCGCCTCATATAGTAGATGCAATTTTACTGTTTAGTGCGTTCTTAATGCTATATATCATGCAATGGTCGGTTTTAGATTATCAATGGTTGCAGGTTAAAATAGGTGCGTTACTGGTTTATATCTGGTTGGGTATGTTAGCGCTTAAACCTGGACGATCTAAACTGGTTCGGTTTGTGGTCTGGTTGTCGGGGCTGGTTGTGTTTTTGTTTATTGTTTCTGTTGCTGTTAGTAAATCGGTTTTTGGATTTATGGTTTAGAGTTTTTTTAAGTTTTAGATTGGTGGGTTCTTGCTGAAAAACTCTGGGCGAGCTCTTTGCTTCATGGGAGCTTGAGTTCTGTGTAGTCGCTGCGCTGGCGACTTACTTTTCTTGCTACAGCGTAAGAAAAGTAAGCAAAAGAACGCCGTCCTTCAGTCGCTTGTTCTCATTAAAAAAGCTAATGAGAATTCCCGAAAATTGTATAGAAGGCTTCCAGTAGTTTACCGGCCTGTTAGTTCGCTTCTCCGTTGTCGGGTCGTTCTGATACGCCATCCAGGCTTAACAGAACTAAAAATCACATCCCTGTGATTTTTTCCCTACTTGTATACAATTTTCGGCAAGCTCCAGAGGAGAGGTGAATCAAAACCAAATCAACCCGAAGCTTCAAAAGAAGCATCCACTTCATACTGTCATACCCGAGAAGATCTTCTGGAGAGATTTTCAATATGCGAAGCATAGCCTGTAAGGCGAAGGGCAGGAGCCCGAAGTAATGCTTGTGTCGGGTATCCAGCGACTTTGAGCAACATAGTTAGGTGAAAACCTGTTAATTAGGTATAACAAAGAAATGATTTTTTTACTTAACTTTCTATTCTACTAGTAGGTGTGCTTTCCAAAAACTGTCAGTTAATTGTTCAGAAATAATATCAGAGGAGATAAAAACTATTCACAAACCTCCCACATCTGCTTACGACATAAACCACTCATATCACAATAGCTACAAGCCTTTGAATCGCCCCATGACGGTAAAGGTTTAGACGATCTAATATCAGAAATAACCGTTTCAAGACGTTTCAATACATCAGTTTTTAAATTATTTAATGCGTCACCTTCTAAAATACCTGATTGCCTGGTTTCTCCCTTATCAAGTTTTAAGTAAACAACATTACAAACATCTTCCATTAATGCTGCGTAACTGGTTAGCTGTATATTCTCAGCCAGATCAATGTCACTTTGTCTGGCTGTATTACCCGTCTTGTAATCAATAATAGAAAACTCATCGCCCTGTTTATCAATTCGATCAAGGCGCCCAACTAGTTTGCTCTCTGTATTGAGTTGTTGTTCAGACATTTCTTCAAGTCTGTATATATCCCAGTCATGTTGACGTTGAATCTGCCAGTCTATATACGACTCAGCAGTGTCCATCCAGCGATCAAACCAGCCTCTATGCTGTATAGAATCCTCTGTCTGGGTTTTAAATACCAGTTTAGAAAGTTCCTCAATATGATTTAAAGCCTGACTTTTGTTGCTCTTGGTTAGTGAGCTATTAAAAGGGGCGGGCATGCCCTGACATTGTTGATGAAAAGCATGCAAAATTAAATGTACTTTTTCACCATATTCACTTTTTAACAGTTCAAGACTAATTTGCTCCAGCGGTTTTAATTTGAGTACATCCGCTGCGAAAAATTTATAAGGGCAATCTATCAAACGTTGATGTCTTGATGCAGAGTATTCTGAAGGTGTTAACTCAGGTTTGATTGTTGGTTTTGCCTGAGTGACAGTTTCAATGCTTTTTAATAAATCTTCTTTTCTATCTGTAACTGGTTTTAAGGCATTTGTTAACCGATATAAATTTAAGTCCTGAAGTGATGTATTTAAACTATGCTGGCTGAAATCCTGTAAGGAGCTTACCCATGGAGATACCTGCATCCATTCACCGTTTTGTTCTGCCTGCCAGGTAATGAGTATGTCGTCAGCAGCTAATAACAATTGCTGAAATTGTTGGAAGCTGTTTTCTTTCTTCTGGTGCCAGTTTTTTAATTGTAGTTCCTGTCTTACAGATTGATTAAAAAACGGGTGCTGAGTTGCACTGCCCGGGAACGCTTTCATATTGGCGCCGGCAATAATTAAGGTGTCAAACTGACAGTATTGTGCCTGCTGCATATTCATTATCTTAACTACGGAGTCTTGTCCCTGGGGTTTAAATTGCTCGCTTTCTAAAGTGCTAGCAATCCAGGTACGTAAATCTAGCCAGCTCATCTGAGGGGAAGCGGCATGATATGCGTGGCTTAATTTTTCAAGTTCTTCCTGCACACGCTGGCCGGCTATATCTGATGATAATTGTTGGTAAATACCTAATTCTTTTATGCTTTCAATAAAATGCTTGATCCATACGTCCGGGGTATTTGTTTGATTGCTCTGAAAAAGTGATGTTAAGCTTTTAGATGCGGTTTCTATTCTGTCCAGGAGTACAAGTAAATTTTCTGCGGTAGCTGTATTGTTTAAATTAAGTCGTTCAGCTCTGCTTTTTATAGCCTTTTTAAAACGCTGTAAATCATTTGCAATATTTTCATGTAGAACAATATCCTGCTCAAAACGATAAACCAGGTTTAAATGTTCATTAAAAGTATCTTCTTCACAGAAGAAGGGGGATTTTAATAAATCGAGAAGAGGCTGGTAAGCAAAATCCTGTTCAATGCACTCTAACCAACGTTCAAGTACGGTTGCAGCACTGGTAGTGGCAAGTGCCCAGCCCGCAGTATCCTGAATGCTGACATTGGCGCGTTCGAGTAATGCTCGCAAGCGTCTTGCTAATTTTCTATTTTCTGTTACTACTGCAATATTGGTATTACCCTGTAGTAAGCTCATGCGAACTTTTAAATCTACAGCCTGTGTTTCCTGTTCTGCGCTTTGTGCGTCGTAAAGTTTTATTCTGTTTAAGAATTCAGAGCCAACTTTGCTGTTATTACATCGCTTAAAAAATGTAGTTTCCTGTGAGTAAATATTTTTCAGTAAATTCAGTTCATCTGATGTTTCTTTCGTTGTGTCGGAAATGCTACTCTGTGTTACTAGTGTAACCTTTGCTTTCTCAGATAACTGTTCACACCATGATTGTTCTAGTGCAGTGAATTGTTCATATCCGATAATATAAAAGTGTTTGTCGTTATAGTCTTCAGGTGTTTCTGTAAGTAAGCGTTGTTTGAGTGAGCTGGTATCATCCTGCAGATTCATATCGCTTATCTGTTCTTGCCAGGCTTGCCAAAGTGTGTGAATTAT
>Ga0316204_10004563_pt1 | contig 24617 bp, 16 predicted proteins | sample 6monrhotite_MG_2_FD_205661 | JGI IMG/M metagenome (GOLD analysis project Ga0316204, IMG submission 205661) | Microbial mat bacterial communities from mineral coupon in-situ incubated in ocean water Damariscotta River, Maine, United States -... | ecosystem: Environmental > Aquatic > Marine >... | reverse complement strand
GTCTCGTGATGCCCTGGCGGCGTTTCGGGCCCGGCAGACCGAGGCCGTGCTGGCGCATCCGGATCCACGTGAGTTGGATTCATGATTGTCGGTGTGCTGGGGGGGGGGCAGCTTGCTCGTATGCTGGCGCTGGCGGGCTACCCGTTGGGGCTTGAGTTTATTTTTCTTTGCCCTGACCGAGATGCCTGTGCGGTACCTCTGGGTGAGCATTTGCAGGCCGATTTCGATGACGAGTCGGCGCTAATATCGCTGGCGGAACGGGCGGATGTTGTGACCTACGAGTTCGAGAACGTGCCGCTAAAGAGTGTCGAGTTCCTGGCCGGTCGGGTGCCGGTGCATCCCTCACCACAAGCCTTGGCTACCGCGCAAGACCGGTTGCGCGAAAAGCGTTTGTTTCGTGAAATGGGGATACCCACACCGGCTTTTGCCCCAGTGGACAGCCTGGCTGAGTTGCAGCAGGCAGTGGCTGAGATTGGCTTACCGGCAGTATTGAAGACGCGTTGCATGGGGTACGATGGCAAGGGACAGGCGCTGTTGCGTCACCCCGATGACCTGTTACCGGCCTGGGAAAGTCTCCACGGCGTTCCTGCCATTGTGGAGGCCTTCATCCGTTTCGAACGGGAGGTCTCAATCATTGCTGTGCGCGACCCTGCGGGTAAAACAATGTTTTATCCCCTCAGTGAGAACACCCATCGCGACGGTATCCTACGCCTGTCGCTGAGCCGGCCAGGCGATCCTATGCAGGCGCAGGCTGAAGCACATGCGCAGCGGTTGCTGGATGATCTGGACTATGTGGGAATACTGGCATTGGAGTTCTTTCAAATGAATGAAGCGCTGCTGGCCAATGAGTTTGCGCCACGGGTACATAATTCCGGGCACTGGACCATCGAAGGGGACGAAACAAGTCAGTTCGAGAACCACCTGCGTGCTGTTTTGGGACTGCCGCTGGGCACCCCGACCCCGGTTGGGGTTGCCGCCATGGTGAATTTCATCAGTATGCTGCCAAGCCACACCGAGGTACTGGCGCTGCCACAGGTGCATCTGCATGCCTACGGCAAATCACCCAAGCCAGGGCGCAAGGTGGGTCATGCGACGGTACGAACCGATGACGCCCGGCGCCTGGAACAACTAGTAACACCATTGCTGGTTCTGGCGGAGGCTGCCGATGCTGAATAGCGGCCTGTACCTTTCTGTTGCATAAAACTCTGGCATAAAACTATTACATGAAATTTTCTTCGAATACAGATTGAGACTGAAAATATAGCTTCTAAATGCCATTAATCTAAGTTCAACACAACGCTCAACCGGTAGCCTGGATGAAGCTTGCGGAATCCAGGGCCTTTGTTGAATATCCGACAGAATACAACATATCGCCCTCTCGTGAATGAGCTTGATGTCCGTTTGAAAAAGCAACGCCAGCTTAATACTACACGAGTGGCCAGAAAATCGGGATCACGGTAACGGTCGTGATCCCGGCAATCAGGTTCATGGGAATACCCACTTTCATAAAATCAGCAAACCGATAGCCGCCAGCACCATAAACCATCAGGTTGGTCTGATAACCCAGCGGCGTGGCAAAGCTTGCCGAGGCAGCCATCATGGTTGCGATAATAAAGGGTTCTGGGTTAACCCCCAGGGAAGTGGTGAGCGCAAGCACAATGGGTAACATCAACACAGCGGCGGCGTTGTTGGTAATGAGTTCTGTCATTAGCGATACCGTGACATAAGTCAACAGCAAAAGCAGCCAGGGATCGTTACCGGCGACAACCAGCACACCCTGTGCCGCCCAGCCAGCCGCGCCGGTTTTTTCCAGCGCGACGCCAAGGGCAAAGCTTGCCGCGATGGTGACAATGACCGTGAGATCGAGGCTGCGCTTGGCCTCTGCCACAGAGCAACAGCGCGTTAGCAGCATTAACCCAGCGCCCACCAGTGCGGCGTTCAGCATGCTGGCAAAACCAAGGGTTGCAAGGGCAACGATAACAACCAGTATCGCCAAGGCGAGTTTGGCCCGGGTTGAGTTGGGGCGTTTTTCCTCCAGATCATTAATGAGCAAAAAATCCCTTTGCGCTCTTTGCCGTGTGACAAAGGCGGGCCGTGCTTCCAACAACAACAAATCCCCTGGCTGGATGGTAATTGAACCCAGATTTCCTTCGATAGCCTCACCATTACGGGCGGCTGCCAGTACCACAGCACCGTAGCGATCGCGAAATCGACTTTTGCGGATCGTTTGCCCGACGCAGTCACAATGGGGGGAGACGACGGCCTCAATCAGGCGACGTTCCGGTGCCGATTTTTCAATAACCGGTTTGTCAGAATCGGAGGCAACGAGGCCGTTGATCCGCAGCACATCCACAATGGCGCTGGTTTCACCAACAAAGACCAGGCGATCGCCTGCGTGCAAGCGCTCTTCCGAAGAGACTGCGGTGACAATGGCATCACTGCGTTCGATCTCAACCAGGTAGATGCGTTGCAAATGCCGTAAACCGGCCTGTTCCACCGATTTGCCGACCAGTGGCCCGTTAGCGGCGACAGCGACTTCAAAGGTGAATTGTTTCGGACTGGAAAACCGCTCGGCGGCGTGCATGCGATCGGGCAGAAAGCGGGGAATGACAAAAATCAGGAACAGTGCACCGAACACCGCAACCGGCAGGCCGACCAGGGTGATATCAAAAAGGCCAAAACCTTCCGAGCCGGTGAGATCGATGTATAACCCGTTAACGACCAGGTTGGTGCTGGTTCCAATCATCGTCAAAGAGCCACCCAGAATGGCAGCATAGCTCAGTGGAATCATCATTTTCGATGGAGAAATAGCAATTTTCTTACACCATCGGGTTACCGCGGGAATCATCGTCGCAACGATGGGGGTATTATTCAGGGCTCCACTTAGCACAATGATAGGAACAACCAGGCGGGCAAGCGCCCTGCGTTCCGTTTTCGGGTTATGCAGGATATATCGAACGATAATTTCGACGCCACCGCTGGAGCGAATACCGGCCGCTACCATAAACAGCGCGGCAACGGTTATCAAACCACTATTGCTAAACCCCGAAAAGGCCTCTTTAGGGGTGAGCACGCCACTTATACTTAATACCGTAACGGCTGCCATAAGAACCAGGTCAGGCGTGATCCTGGGAATAGTCATTAGTGTGATAACAACCGCGCCGGTGAGCAGGATTGTGAGCCATCCATGCCAATCCATCTGTAATTGACCCTAATTTTAATTAATTGAGCGGGCAATATAATTCATAGTCATTGTGAATCGCAAATAAGAATCTTAAATAAGCAAAGACCAGATCAGGCCCAGCAGTATATGATGAATGCTAATATCGGAAATTTGTTGCTTTGGGTATGAACTTAGGGTCACCCCGGTTAGGGCAACAATTGACCATTTGATAATTGATATAGCGGAACGGGCCACAAAACTGCTTAGGCGGGTACAACTTCCCCCTGAAATTTGGGGGGAAGCCAAAGGAGAATGGTGAATTTTGCACCCAAAAAAAGGGTATTATTACCCGAAAAATCATCGAAAATTGTGTTATCTTTCCTCCCATTTTAATAATCATTAGCATGTAAAGCAGAGAGTGGAAATTTAAGTGGACATTAGTAGGCAATTTATGCTTGCTCAATTCGCAGGCCGAATGCGAGCGCCTGGACGTTAAAATACACCACTGCTTCATAATATAGAAAAACACTTTAAGGTCATTTGTTATGAAATCCCTGCGTTACTTTATTTTCACAACCATATTGGTTAGTTTGTTTTCGGGATGTGGCAACAATGATGATGCGGCACAGACAATTGATTTAAACCCGCGTGTTGTGACACAGGAAGATCGAAGCGTGAGTTTTATGCCTGTACCCATTACCTCAGACGTAATTCTTTCCAGTATGGATCAACCTGAACACGGGGACATTATTAACGCCGGGCTTGGTCAATACCTCTATGTGCCCGGCCGGCATTTTAATGGCCTGGACCCGGTTGCATTTACATTATCCGATGGCAGGCAGGGCACCATTACCTTTGCAGTAACCCCGGTTAATGATACCCCGCTGGCAGGTGACGATACCATTGTCAGCATTGACGGCGCAAAGGTGGCTATCGCGGTGCTCTCCAATGACGTGGAATTCGACGAAGGAGACACATTACGCATAAGCGATATCACCCAACCCAGTCAAGGGCAGGTAACAGACAATGGTGACGGTACCATAAACTTTACGCCGCCGGTGAACTTCGTCGGTGAAGTACGTTTTCGTTACACCGTGAGTGATATTGCTTCTGCCAGCGATAGTGCGGACGTCAGTATCTTTGTTATTTCCGGTGATGCGCGATTAACGAGTATCGATCTGACCCCGGCCGCGGTGACATTAGCGTACGGTGCAACAGTGCAATTTAAGGCGGACGGGGTTTTCGCTGATATTTCCAATGCGGATATAACGTCTGTGGCTGAGTGGGTTTCGTCTGATTCCACGTTGTTAAGTTTTGGCGATAAGCCAGCATTAAAAGGGTTTGCGACGGCGAAAGCGAGCGGCGCAGTTACGGTTACGGCATCATTTAAGGGCATTTCCGTTTCCACGTCGGTGCAAATTCTGTCAAAGGTACCAACTGCGCCAACCTCGGTGAGCGGCAAATACCTGGGCAATGGCGTTATTGAAGTAAACTGGCAGGCAGTTACCGATGCCGACCATTACAATCTCTACTGGTTTACGGCTAACAGGGGCACCCAGGTTATAAGCCATGTGACAGGACCATTTAACCATGCAAACAGCACCCCGGAAATCACGTACTATTATACGGTTCGAGCCGTAAACGCAGATGGTCTGGAAGGTAAGTCCAGCACCCAGATCGCGGTTAAGCCGCAAGCGCAGCCAACAAAACCGGTGCCGGCCCCGCCTGAAGGGGGCGCTATAGGTGCGGTGAATAATCAAGTCAATTTGAATTGGCAGGCGGTCGACAATGCGGACTATTATGTGGTGTATTGGTCAAATACATTACCGGTCGAACGCACAACGGCTAACCGCATTGAAGTGACGGGCACCACGTTTATTCACGATAATCTGGATAGTGGGTTGCAATACCATTATGTGGTCACGACATCAACGGAAGGTATCGAAAGCGATCCGGGTGTAGTGCTCTCGGCTACGTTGCCACCGGTTGCGCCAGCATTAACTGCCGTGGCGGGGGATGCGAGGATTACCCTGAGCTGGAACGCCGTTATGGGTGCCGATGGTTACCGAATTTATTGGTCGACCACATCGCCGGTTGAACGTGATGAATCCCGTCGTTTTGACGTTGCAGCCGACGAGCCTTTAACGATGATCCATAGCGGATTAAATAACGGGGACGCTTACTCTTACCTCATCGTTGCGGTAAATGCAGGCGGGGAGAGCCCGTCTGCATTGGCAAGTGCTGTACCAATACGTACTCAGCCTCAAAATGTTAGGGTAACGTTAGATTTTGGCGCAATCAGGCTTAGCTGGGACCCGGTGGATAATGCCCGTTATAATGTTTATTGGTCAACGACAACACCGGTTGATATTGCTGCCGACGAAGTGGCATCGGTCAATCGCACGGAATATCTGCACATAGATGTTTTACCCGCTAGAAATTATTATTTTGTGGTGACCGCAGTTATTGATGGCGTTGAGAGCGAACCATCTTCGCCAGAAATGCTTATAACTCTTCCGCCTGATGCGCCAGAGGTCACAGCCCGTGCAGGTAATCAGCGCGTCAGCTTAACCTGGGATGGTGTTGCTGGCGCGGATGGCTACACTATTTATTGGTATGAGGCTGGAGACACATTTGTTATATTACTTAACAGTATTTTTATCGATACGAATTTTTTACTCAATACTTACGTGCACGAGACTCTCACCAACGGCAGCACCTATTATTATCAGGTAATAGCACGATTTGATACTGCAGAAAGCGATAGCTCGGTAGTAAGCGCTATACCTCGCGATTATACGGTAACTAAAACAGAGGATACCGCCGATGGCAGTTGCGATTCGGATTGCTCATTGCGCGAGGCCATCATAGCCGCAAATACCAAACCAGGAAAAGAAACTATTATTGTGTCCCCGGGTACCTATTCCTTAAGTATTGCTGGTGCAGGGGAGGATTTGGGGTTGACCGGTGACCTCGATATTTCGGATGACTTTATCCTGCTAGGTGATGATGCCGCAACAACGGTTATCGACGCAAACGGCCTGGACCGGGCGTTGGATGTGTCGGCGAATACAGGTTACATTGAGGGTATCACGGTTCGTAACGGTCTGGTGACAGGCAATGAGCTCGGTGGCGGTATTCGACACAGCACCGGTGAACTTCGGATTGATAATAGTATTATTGCCAGTAATCGCAGCGAACTTTATGGTGGGGGTATTGCTAATCGCGGTGATACGGCATGTGTGCTGGCGGATGGGGATGGCGGGCTTGGTGCCCTTGGTGGTGGATGCCCTGTGCTGACGATCAATGCTAGTGTTTTATCGGATAATTGTGCCGCAGAATCAGGTTCAGCCATTGAGCATTATGGTCTATTGACCCTTAATACCAGCACCGTATCCGCAAACGGCCTGGTCGATGGTGTGTGTTCCGATACCTATGGTGTCATTCATACTCAATATGGCGTAACGTTTATAAACCAGTCAACACTCATCAATAACACCGCGGGTACGGTGCTGAGTGAGTGGGATGGCACCGTTGTGGTTTCTGATTCCACCATCGCTAACAATCAGACTAGAGCGAGCGCGGTGACAACGGGGGCGTTTGGCAAGCTTACCCTGATTAACAGTACTGTTAGTGGCAATAAAAGTGATCGAAATCGTTTTGTGAGTTTTGGTGCACCACTTGAGATGGCTAATACCCTGGTTGCTGGGAACTTAAATGCAAACAATGCTGATTCAGACTGTTCAGCCATTAATGTTAGCCCAGGCTCCACGTTGGCGTTAACCTCGCTTGGAAACAACCTGATTGGCAATAGCGTCACTGATTGCGTGTCTTCCCTGATTTTGCTGGACAGTGATTTAACCGGTGATGCTGGATTGGGTGCATTTATTGGCAATGGCAAACCGGGCGGTGGTTATTACCCCTTATTGACAGACAGTCAGGCCGTTGATGCAGGCAATAGTGAATACTGTTCCGGCATTGATCAGTTAGGCAAGCGACGGCCCGCCGATGGAAATGCTGATGGCGTCATCGCGTGCGACATCGGCGCGTTCGAGCTAGCGGCTAAAACATCGAGAGAAACCCCGTTACTCACGCCATTGGCCCATGCCGTTGGTGGCGACGGCATGGTAACACTAATGTGGAACGGAGTCAGTGGTGCGGTTAGTTATAACCTCTATTGGAGCGAAAATGAAAACGTCGTACCCACGCTAAACAATGTCATCCCCCTCGGTCGTGGTGCGATAACCAATACGTATATACATGAAGCATTAAACAATGGCAGTACCTATTTTTATCTCATCAAAGCGGTTTCCCTGAATGGCGAGGAGAGTCAGGCCCGTGAAATCAGTGCCACGGTCGGTGTATCTGATCCCGGCGTTAATGGGGGGTAAATTGACAGTATATTGCCGGTCAATCATTAAATTACAGGCTAACAATTGAGCGGCTAACCGGACTGTAACAGAAGATGCTAGTGATAAAGAATAAGGATAACCATGCACACCACAATTACAACTAATTGCACTCATTGTTTACTGATATTATTTTTCGTTATTTACACCGCGAGTGTATTTGCCGCACCACCAACGGCCAGTAATATTAGTGTCAGTACACCACAGGGAATGCCGTTGGAAATCGATGTCTCAAATGGTATAACCGGCGGTGACGGTGTGCTGAGCGTTTCAGTGCCTACCCCGCCGAATGACACTCAAGGCTCGGTTAGTATTACCGGTGCACTTGGCATAACATTTATCCCCAATGTCAACTTTAAAGGCATCGTGCGATTTGGGTACCAGGTTATCGATACGGGAAACCCGCAGTCACCGGCAGCTGCAACAATCACCGTTACCGTTGCAGAAACTAACAACGAAATTACCACTACTATCACCCAAAAAGGAACGCCGGTTGCGGCATTGGGTGGATTATTGGATATCAGTTGCCCCGGGTTGCAAAACCTGGATGTGGGCCAACTTAACAACGCAGAACGCGAACTGTTAGCCCGCTGTAACGATTTGCTGACGGCGTCGGCTCAGGGATTAACCGCAGAAGTGATTGCCGCATTACAACAAATTGCACCGGAAGAGATCGCGGCGCAAATTCGCGCTGGTAGAAGCCTGTTCGAACGCCAGTTAGGCAACATCGGCGGGCGACTTTCTGCGCTGCGCCGTGGCGCAGCCGGGGTGTCATTGGCAGGGCTGTCATTGCCAACGTCAGATGGCAAACCGATCCCCGGTAATCTGATCGATAACGTATTCGGCACTGGCGGTAGTGCAGGAGAATCTGTTTCCAGCCCCTGGGGATTGTTTGTGAGTGGCGTGTATGGCAAGGTTAAACGCGATCAAACGCAACTGGAAGACGGCTTCACTTTTAAAACCTTGGGTACAACCATTGGTGTTGATTACCGCTTCGACAACACGCTGGTTACTGGTGGCGCCGTGGGGTTTGCCAATAGTGATGCGGATATCGGCCAAAACGCGGGTGACATGGAAGTGGACGGGGTTAATGTTGCGGGTTATGGCACGTATTATCTGTCGCAAAAAACCTATTTTGATGGCATCCTGTCGTATAGCAGCAACCGTTATCAAGCCACGCGAAATATTAATTATGTGTTGAACAATAACGCCGTTGATGCTCAGGCGAAAAGCAGGCCGGATGGAAACCTGCTGGCGCTGAGTATTGGGGGAGGGCATGAGTTTTATGCCGGGCATGGCTGGGTTTCCAGCGCCAAAGCCAGGTTTGACTACACGGATTCCACCATTGATGCCTACAATGAAACCGGGGCTGGCGGATTAAACCTTTCCATAGAAGAACAACGTTCCGATTCATTCACCAGCAGTGTCGGGTTGCAGGCCAGCTATGCACATAGCACCCGATGGGGGGTATTGGTACCGCAAATTGATTTGGATTGGCAGCATCAATTCAAAGGTAATGCGGTCCGCATTAAAGGCCAGTTTATTAATGACCAGTTTGGTACAACCTTCGAATTTAAAACTGACAATCCAGACCGGGACTATTTTGGCGTTGGGCTGGGCGTGTCCACCGTTTTTCCTAACGGGAACATGGTTTTTATTCAAGGTGCAACCACCCTGGGTCGGGACAGGTATGAAGACTATCATATTGCGGCGGGTGCGCGCTTTGAGTTTTAGTCTAATATACCCGCAGCGTTTAAGATTTAGACATAATTGCACCTCCTATTTGTTCCATAGCTGCGTTGAAATTCCTTGGAATTGCCTGGCTATTACGCGTCATTTCGCCTTGCCATGAAATAAATAGGAAGCACACTTAACACCTAAATCCCAAACGCCACGGGTATCTTGATTTCTCTTTGCCAATATTGGTTCAATTTGATGGGGTGTCATTGACGCAAACTCCGCTGAGTTAGCGGTGCAGATAATGTGCTGGTGCTCTTCTTGGGTGATTTTGTTGCTCGGTTTAAACAGGCGTGTTTTTCGCCCATCGTCCTGCAGGTCTTTGGGCCTTTTCCAACGTTGAATCGCTTTTGGGGTCAACCCGATGATGTCACAGGCTTTGTGCTGTCTAACTACAAAAGCGCATTAACTGCTTGATGAACATTCAGTTTGTAGCCATTTATCGGCTCAGCTATTGAGTGAAAACGCTACGACATGCAGTGCACACTCTCCAGGCCGTTCAACTGCGGAATCTAGGTTAAGGCCTTATGTGTATTTTATGTTCAATTTCTGGCCTCTTTAGTTTAATTGAATTAAAGAGGCGACAGATATCCTGTCACAGGGGGACACTGCCTTAGAGTTAGTCCAAGACGATGTGGGTGAAATTTATAAAGCAAATATATTGAGTTTGACTCAACTTCTATCTTGCTCCAGTGTTTTCCAATAGACAAATGAGTTTGAAGCAGGCGGATTAATTAGGCTCGTTTTTTATCCTGTTCAAAAATCAGGTTAAACAACTTGTCCCGCTCAGTTTTCAATATCTGAGCCGCTTCATTGTCGCTCACTCTAGTGGCGAGTTCGTCCAGCTTCTCAAATGATACACCAGGTTTCTAGTGCTTTTCTGAATAGATAAGTGATTTCAGTTTATCGTAAGGTGTCATCATGTTTTTGCATTTGTAAACTTTACGTTCTTTGCCTTTGTCATCCGTTTCTATTTCAGGAAAAAAACAAGGTCGGTGGTAATTGATATAGGGAAATAAATAGTTAAAATTAAAATCATTCATCGCCTGCGCCCACTTTTGAGGGATGTGTTGATAGCCAAATTGTTTCCTAACAATGGCTGCGTTTTTACCTTACGCTTGCGCATTATCATTCGTTTGTCGTGAACGTGATTTAGTAAATTCTATCAAACCTTTTTTCAATAATTTTTCTACCGCTCTGTTAATGTATTCTGAACCGTTATCGGAATGAAATCCTTTCACCTCGAAAGGAAAGGCAACCAGCATTTTTTCAAGCACGGGTATTAAGAAATGCTCACTAATTTTCTCTACCGAACAGACCACTTCAAATTGCGTGACTTCATCAACCGCGTTGATATGATAGACGCCATTGTGTTTATCCAGATCGCCTTGACGCACTGTATCAATTCGAAAATAGCCTGGCTGTCCGTTGGGTTGAGGCTTACGCCGTTCACCAATTGAGACCTTCCTCGGTTTCGTTTTTTCAACCTGTCGCCGTTGTCGCTGATAGCGCGTTGACGCCCTCAGGTTGTACAGATGCGAGATGGATATAGCGGACAACCTCTGCTCAATTTCGCCAAAAACATGATAGGCGCGCTCACAAAGCTTCTTGACCGAATGACCACAAGGTGTGTCATGTTGCTCGTCTGTTTTTGCTAATAGGAGTATATCTTTTTGAGTGTATTTGCTGGAAAATCCGTGAGTGCGGCATGGACTCCATTCTATGTGACCTGATGTCGTGTATTGCTTAATTAATCGGGTGATTTGTTGGCGAGAATAGCCGCTGACTTTCATCAAAAAGCGAGTGACTATCCCTTTGTCATTTTTGGTGCAGGTGGTGTATCTAAATTTTACCAGTATTTTTTGTACAAACTGATAGCGCTCAGACTTGCCGCCTAAAACAGAAAAAGCAATGGCTTGGTTGCCTTGGAGAAAGTGCTCAAGGGCCTCCGTTGTGATTAAATTATCTACATTCATGATCGTTGCCATGCGTGGATCATGAACAGGTATTGAGCTTATTTCACCCCTTTTAGCCTCATCTGGCGTTGGAAATTGGGTGATGCTTCAGACTCATTTGGTCTTGGACAAGGCTCGACACAGGGCGTCTCGGTATGGAGCTGTGGCAGGTGTTTGTGTTGGCGACCTTGAAGTTAGGGTTGAATTGTGACTTTGATCGGCTGCAAGAACTGGCCAACCAGCATAACTTAATTACGCCAAATGTTGGGACATTCGAGCTGGGAAGATAGCCATCACTATAAAATGCAAACCCTGGTGGATAACATTTCCCAACTTAAGCCCGAGGTGTTAGCGGACATCCCCCGCTAGTAAGAAGCGTGAAGTGAAAAATCCAGAGCGTATACTCATTACGGATAGGCTTGCGCTTTTATCACGTCCTGTTGTATACCATTTTTGGTCGTTTTTCAGTCAAACATAGCCGAATATAGAACGACTATTCCTGCAGTTTTTCTCAATCAAATTGACCAAACCTAAGCGCTAAACGCGAAAGTTCGCAGTTTATGTCGGCGCTGGGTAGACGTACACTATTGACAAATGCTGCGAATGCTGAATTTTACTAAGGGCCTACTAAATAATGGAATTGCCACCTCGCTTCGCTTAACATACCACACAAAATCAAAAGGTGATTGGTGATCATCTGGTGACCCGGCCGTTCTTCCAGGGTAAGTATAGCTTCTTGGTGAAGGCAGGATATACACGAATTAAGCTAAATTGGTAAAAACAAATTAAACGGACATATTCATGAGAGTTTTGATTTATAACGAGATTAATCCCACCAGGATTCCCGGATTTAAGAAGATGAAATCTTACTTGGAGGCGGACGATTTCCGTTCGGCCGAGGTCAAGAAGGTGGGGGATAACCTCTATCGCGCGCGCCTGGATCGCAGTAACCGCCTGTTGTTTGAGATTCGCCGCTACCAGGGGGAGGCCTATGCCCTGGTGTTGGAATGCATCGAACAGCATGCCTACGAAAAATCCCGCTTTCTCAACCGTGGTGCGACGGTGGATGAGTCTAAAATTCCTGCCCTGGCGTCACTGGATGAGGTGAAGCCGGAGCCACTGATTTATGTCAATCCCGATAATTCGAGATTCAACCTGCTGGATAAAGTGATTTCCTTTGACGAGGCTCAAAGTGATGTTTATGCCTTCCAGCCCCCTCTGATCATTATTGGTTCGGCTGGTAGCGGCAAGACGGCGCTGACGTTGGAGAAAATGAAAGAGGCGGTGGGGGATATTCTGTATGTTACCCGCTCACCCTATCTGGTGCATAATTCAAGGGGCCTCTATTATGCGGCCGCTTATAGCAATGAAGATCAACAGATCGATTTTCTGTCTTTTCAGGAGTTCCTGGAAAGCATTCAAGTGCCCGCCGGCCGGGAGATGCACTTCAAGGAATTCTCCACCTGGTTTACCCGCCACCGTGCAATAAGCGGTCTCAAGGATGCGCACCAGTTGTTTGAGGAGTTCAAGGGGGTTATTACAGGTCCAGCCACCGATTCGCCTTATCTCGGGCGGGAGGATTATCTTGGGCTGGGGATAAAACAGTCCATTTTCTCCCAGGAGGAGCGGGAGCGGGTCTATGATCTGTTTGTCAAATACCTGGAGATGATGCATGAGCAGGGATATTACGATGCCAATATCGTCAGTCATGCGTATCTGGCGAAAGTGGAGCCGCGATATGATTTCATTGTCGTGGATGAGGTGCAGGATCTGACCAATATCCAGATGCAGCTTATTCTTAAATCATTGCGTGATCCGGCCGGTTTTATTCTCTGTGGCGATTCAAACCAGATCGTGCACCCCAATTTTTTCTCGTGGTCCAAGATCAAGAGCTTTTTTTACCGTCAGGAGGGCTCGACGACCCAAACGGATCTAATCCGTATTCTCAACACCAACTACCGCAACTCACCGCAAGTGACGGACGTGGCCAACCGGATTTTGAAAATCAAGAGTGCCCGCTTCGGTTCTATTGATAAGGAGAGCAACTATCTGGTGGAGAGTAATGCCCATAACACCGGGGAAGTTGTGCTGCTGCAAGATGAGGAGGGGATTAAGAGTGAACTCGATCGCAAAACCCGTCAATCAACCCGTTTTGCGGTCATTGTCATGCACCCGGAGGACAAAGTGGCGGCCAAAGCCTGTTTCGGTACGCCACTGGTGTTCTCGGTCCAAGAGGCCAAGGGGCTGGAGTACGAAAATGTTGTGCTCTACAACTTCATCTCGGAGGAAGAGCAGCGCTTCCGGGAGATTACCCGCGGGGTGGCGCATGAAGATCTACAGGAGGGGCTGAATTACGGCCGGGCAAAAGACAAGAACGACAAATCCCTTGAGATCTATAAATTCCATATCAATGCCCTTTATGTGGCGATCACCCGCGCTGTGCGCAATATCTATCTCATCGAGCGGACCACCAAGCAGCGACTGTTTGATCTGCTTGATCTGCAGCCTGCTAAAGAGGGGCTACAACTGGATAAACAGGACTCCAGCCTGGAAGAGTGGCGCATAGAGGCGCAGCGGCTGGAACTCCAAGGTAAACAGGAGCAGGCGGAGAATATCCGTAATCAGATCTTGAAACAGAAACCCGTGCCCTGGGAGGTTCTGAGCGGCGAGACCCTGGAGCAACTCCAGCACAAGGCAATTGAAGAGAACAACAAAAAAGCAAAAATTACTCTGTTCGAATATGCGCTGGCTTACCGGGATCAACCGCGTTTGAATGCACTGATTAAATCCGGATTTGCCCCCGCTAAAAATCCGAATAAAGGGCTGAGTCTGTTGAACAAAAAATACTATATGGCCTATGAGTTGAAATACCCTGGCGCGGTGCTACAGCAAACAGATCAGTACGGCATCGATTTTCGTAATATCTTTAATCAGACACCGTTAATGATTGCCAGCCGCATGGGGAATGAAGTGTTGACCAGGGAGCTGATTGAGCGGGGGGCGAATACCGAGCTGGTTAATAATTCCGGTTTCAATGCCTTCCGCACCGCCTTGGAACAGGCGCTGGATGACCCGAAATACAGTGGCCGAAAACTGGCTGCTGTTTATCGTTTACTGGAGCCTGATTGCATTGATATCCAGGTGGACAAGCGTCTGATCAAGCTTGATAAACGCTCAATGGAATTTCTGATGCTCAACCTGATGATGGCGATGTTCTATACCCGGCTTGGGGAAAAAATAGCGCTTACGCAGGGAGCCTTTCAGAGCAGTGATTTTGCAGAGGTACTGGCGCATTTTTCCGAACATGTGCTGCCGGCACCGCGAAAAAAACGTGCTTATATCTCCAGCATCCTATCAAAGAATGAGGTTAGCCGCGATGATAAATATAATCGTAAACTTTTTCTGCGCGTGAAACATGGTCACTATATTATAAACCCGGGATTAAGCCTGCGGCTGGAAGGTGAGTGGCGCGCTATTTATGAGCTACTTTCGTTCGATATGATCGCTCATGAGCATTTGGATGTGGCGTCGAACCCATACTGGGACGGGTATGATGTCAATGATCTATTTCAAAAGGCGATCACGCAATTTGCAGATAACATAAAGTCCTATAACGAAACCGGGCATTGGGATGAGTACTTTTGACTTTTGCTCTTGACTTAGGCCTGTTACCCTCAGGTCATCTGCACGGCCTGCCATCAGTTGTGGATGACTTTGCTGGCAATATTGCAGACAATGCTGCCAAAGAGACTCCAATAGACCCCATCAGCAGGGCCTTTTCGCGTAGTGTGGGCGAAGGTTTATTTACCCTGGTGGCGGGAAAACACAGCACCGATCTCTCGCCATCGTTGCGATATTGGCGTGACTTTAGCTGTCAATATCTCAGTGAACGTTGTCAACTGACACCGACAGATCCGCAAAAGCCTGCTCCAATTGAACCGCTGACTGCGACGCAATCCGCGCATCTTCTCTCAAGTGCACCACCCATGCGTGGCGCCGAGTATCTATCTGCTCCGGTATTGCAATCCATCCGTGCTTTGCTGGATAGCTGGGTCTGTGAACAAATACAACTTGCTGGCGGGCTTGATGCTCTGCTTGCCAAGCGCGCGCCGCAGTGGCATCAGGTGGGTCGTGTCTGTTTTCATTTGGCAGAAAATAAAAATGATCCGGATTACCCTTTTGCCTTCATGGCGACCTACGCCCCTGACGATTCATCAGGGCAGGGGCGTTCCCGTCATCAGCCCCTTAGTCGTGCCTTACAGGAATATGCGGGTGCGAAAAACAAAACGGCATTGATTCGCCTGCTATCGCCTGTCCAGCTTGCCGCTGAATCCAGCGTCGTGATCAAAGACCTGGTTGATACCGGTGACCTCTATCACCCGTTGGCCTGGACGCCGGGGGAAGCCTATGCATTTCTCAGGGATGCGCCGTTGTATGAGCGATGCGGTATTGTTGTTCGCTTACCTGATTGGTGGAAAAAACGCAGTAGACCGCGTGTCGGCATTACCATTGGTGAGGGCAGCCAAAAGAGCTTCAATGCCGATTCACTGCTGGATTTCAAGTTGCATGTCGCCCTGGGTGACGAACCCCTTAGCAAGGCCGAATTGAAAAAATTGATGGCGGCGAATGAGGGCCTTGCTTTTATAAAGGGGCAGTGGGTTGAAGTGGATCAGGCGAAACTAAATGAAGCTCTGGCGCATTGGGAAAAGGTCGAGGCGGAAACCGCCAATGGCGGGCTCACTTTTTCAGAGGGGATGCGCCTGCTGGCCGGTGCGCCGGCCGATCTAGGCGATAATTCACTGGCAGAGAGCCAGCAATGGTCGTTTGTACAGCCCGGAAAGTGGTTGGCTTCACAGCTGGAGGCGTTGCGCTCCCCGGCTCAAGTGCAGGCCGCCAATCCAGGTGCAGCACTCAAAGCAAATCTGCGACCCTACCAACAGGAAGGGGTGAACTGGTTATGGTTGCTTTCCCAACTTGGGTTGGGTGCCTGCCTTGCTGATGACATGGGACTGGGAAAAACCATGCAGGTTATCTCGTTGCTGTTGGGTTTAAAAAAGAAACCTCGCGCCGAGCCTTCGTTGCTGGTATTGCCAGCCTCCCTGCTCGCCAACTGGAAAACGGAGCTTGAGCGTTTTGCCCCTTCGTTGCGCTGCCTGTTTTTACACAGCTCTCAACTGAGTAAAAAAGAGATGGACGCCATCGCGGATGGCATCATGGAAGGCATTACCGATAGCCTCACAGGAAGCAACGCCGCCTTAAAGAACATTGATGTGGTGTTGACCACTTATGGCACACTGATGCGTCAAGGCTGGCTCCACGAGAAAAAGTGGCGACTGTTGGTGCTGGATGAAGCCCAGGCGATTAAGAACCCGGCCGCCAGGCAGAGTAAAGCGGTAAAGAAGCTCAATGCCGATGCCCGTATAGCGCTGACCGGTACGCCGGTGGAAAACCGACTGTCAGATCTCTGGTCTCTGTTTGACTTTCTGAACCCAGGTCTGCTTGGCTCCGCTAAACGCTTCAAGGGATTTGTGAAATCGCTTTCTGAGCGGGAAAACGATCAATATGCGCCGCTACGCAATCTTATCAGCCCCTATATTTTGCGGCGCCTTAAGACCGACCGCTCTATCATCAGCGACCTGCCGGATAAAACCGAAGTGTCTGCCTACTGTGGTCTGAGCAAAGTCCAGGCGGCACAATACCAACAGTCTGTTACCGAATTGGCGAAATCCATTGAAAATTTGGAAGGCATGAAGCGACGGGGCCTGGTACTCTCCTACCTGTTACGTTTCAAACAGATTTGTAATCACCCCTCGCAACTGTTGGGGGATAATGAGTATAATCCGCAACACAGTGGTAAATTCAAACGTCTGGCCGAGCTTTGTGGAGAAATTGCCTCACGCCAGGAAAAATTGCTGGTATTTACCCAGTTCCGGGAAATGACTACACCTTTGGCAACCTTTCTGGCACAGCAGTTTGGCCTGCCAGGTTTGGTATTACATGGAGGGACCCCGATCAAGCAGCGGCAAAAACTGGTTGAGCGTTTCCAGGATGAGCAGGGGCCACCTTTTTTTGTATTATCCCTCAAGGCTGGCGGGACCGGCCTTAACCTGACGCAGGCATCCCACGTGATTCATTTTGATCGCTGGTGGAATCCTGCGGTGGAAAACCAGGCCACGGACCGGGCCTTTCGTATCGGTCAAAAAAGAAACGTGCTGGTACATAAATTTATTTGTCGCGGAACCGTGGAAGAGAAAATAGATGACTTGATCCGTGAGAAAACAGACCTTACCAACGACCTGTTGGAAGGAGGGGCGGAAACATTGCTAACCGAGATGGATAACGAGGCATTGCTGAACCTGGTATCATTGGATATTGAAAAGGCGCAGGTCTGATTGGAGGAATAAAATGGCTTATGGAGAATGGGCGCCTTACGTGCCGGTTGCAAAACGGCGTGCCAAGGCCGCCAAAGAAATGGAAAAACTGGCCAGGCAAGGGATGAAAGTCGAGCCCATTGCGATTGAGGGGCGCAAAATAACCCGAACCTTCTGGGGTAACGCCTGGTGCGATCACCTGGAAAAATTCAGTGATTATGCGAACCGCCTGCCGAGAGGACGAACCTATGTGCGTAACGGCTCGGTGTGCCATTTGGCTATCTCGAAGGGAAAGATAGAGGCTGTAGTCAGTGGCTCAGAATTATACAACGTTAACATTAAAATCAGCGCCCTCGCCGCGAACAAATGGGCCATTGTACGTAAACAGTGCGCCGGCCAAATCGGTTCCATGCTGGAGTTATTGCAGGGGCGTTTTTCGGATAATGTAATGGCGATTGTGACGGACAAGAATAAAGGACTGTTCCCCAAACCCACAGAAATTAAGCTCGCCTGTAATTGCCCGGACTGGGCCGGGATGTGCAAACACATTGCCGCGGTTATGTACGGTATAGGCGCCAGGCTGGATCACCAGCCGGAACTGCTGTTTCTGCTACGCAATGTTGATCATGAAGCACTGATTAGTGCAGAACTTGAGCTGCCTTCGGCGGCAACGGGCAAAAGCGGACGGCGACGGCTGGCGGCGTCTGATCTTTCTGATGTGTTTGGCGTGGATATGGATGAGGCCGTCGAACCTGTTCGCAAAAAATCTGGCATTGGTGTAAAAACAGGTGCGCAATCAGTTATAAAAACAAAGAAAAAGGCGGGCAAAAAATCGGCCAGGAAAGCTGTTAAAAAGAAGGCTGTTGCAAAAACGCTTTCCAAAGTGCTTTCAAAAACTTCCTCAAAAACACCCTCAAAAACTAATGTAAAGGCAAAAGTAAAAATAAAAGCCTTTACCCCAACCGCTGCAGCGGTAACTCAATTGCGTAAGCGATTTGGGATGAATGTCTCTCAGTTTGCACGCTTGCTTGGCGTGAGTGCAGCGACGGTGAACCGTTGGGAAAACGATCGTGGTAAGCTTAATCTCCGGCAACATACGCTGGACGCACTTACCCAAGTGGCTGAGTTTACTCCCGAGCAGGCTACCGGAAAGTTGGCGTTGACTCCCTAATGGGGGAGTACTCCTGATTGCCATAAATGGACTCGTTGAGTTTTCTGGTGCCTATTGGACATCACCCTTTAAGATGTGAAGTAGTTATCCTGGCGATCATTGGGTAAGTATCGATGTCGCGATGCATGATATAACCCACTGATTAATTTAATATAATTCAATAAAAGACAATTTATTCTGCGATTCGCAGGATAATAATATGGCCGCCATAAACGGCTTCCCGTCAGGTGCCTCTGTATATACACACAAACATATATATGCTTGAACATATATATGTTTGTGTGTATATTGTCCGGCATGACTATTTCAGCCAATGAATTTTTCCAACTCCTGTCAGACGAAACCCGCCTGCGTTGCCTGTTGTTGATGCAGTCCGAGGGTGAGTTGTGTGTCTGTGAATTAATCCATGCCCTGGATGTGATCCAGCCCAAGGTGTCGCGTCATCTGGCCTTGATGCGTGACGCCGGGGTGGTTAGTGATCGTCGACAGGGGCAATGGGTTTATTATCAGCTGCATGACGAATTACCTAACTGGGCACGCCAGGTGTTACTGCAAACGGACGAGGGTGTGGCAGCTGATGCGCCATTTTGTGACGATCGGGTGGCGTTGGCGCAAATGCCCAATCGACCCGGTGCATCTTGTTGTGCCTGAGCGCTAAATTTATTATCGGCGTATTAAAATTTTGACCGATTAAGGAAATCTAATGAATCTATTATTTCTCTGCACGGGCAATTCCTGCCGTTCACAAATTGCCGAAGGTTGGGCCCGTAAACTGGGTGGTGAGTGGCTGCAGGTGCAGTCAGCGGGCATTGAAGCGCATGGTAAAAACCCCCGTGCCATAACAGTTATGCAAGAAGCAGGGGTTGATGTTTCAGGGCAGGAGTCCACCAAACTTACCGATGCCATGCTGGCAGACGCTGATTATCTGGTGACGGTTTGTGGTCATGCCGATGAGCATTGTCCTGCCTTGCCATCCGGAATACGCAAAGAACACTGGCCGCTTAACGATCCCGCTAAAGCCACAGGAGCCGAAGCGGAAATAATGGCGGTATTTCGCGCCAGTCGAGATGATATCCGCAACCGGGTGGAGGATTTATTGCTGCGGTTAAAAAGCGGAGGGGGTGCGGGCGATGAGCAAGGAAAGCAGTGAAATGGGCTTGTTTGAACGTTATCTTACACTTTGGGTGGGGGTGTGCATTGTTATAGGCATCGGCCTTGGGAACTTGTTCCCCAACGTGTTTGAAAGCTTTGGGCGCATGGAAGTGGCCCAGATCAATCTGCCGGTGGCGGTGTTGGTGTGGCTAATGATTATTCCCATGTTACTTAAAATTGATCTACGGGCATTAAAGGGCGTAACACAACATTGGCGTGGCGTGTCTGTTACCTTGTTCATTAACTGGGGCGTAAAGCCCTTTTCCATGGCGCTGTTGGCCTGGTTGTTTATTGCGGTGTTGTTCCGTGCTTATTTGCCCGAAGAGCAGATTGCATCCTATATCGCCGGGTTGATTCTGTTAGCGGCGGCGCCATGTACTGCCATGGTGTTTGTTTGGAGCCATTTAATGCGCGGCGAGCCGCATTTTACCCTGTCACAGGTGGCCTTGAACGACGTGATTATGGTAGTCGCTTTTGCGCCCTTGGTGGGATTGCTACTGGGTTTGTCCGCGATAACGGTACCTTGGGATACACTGCTGTTGTCCGTGTTGTTGTATATCGTGGTGCCCCTGGTAATTGCCACCTTATGGCGGCGTACCCTGCTCAAACGTCAGCAGGGTTTTCAGCAGCTGGAAAAAGTGATTCAGCGCCTACAGCCTATTTCGTTCATTGCCCTGTTAGCAACGCTGGTGTTGTTGTTTGGTTTTCAGGGTGAGCAGATCATTGCAAAGCCAATTATTATTGCTTTGTTGGCCGTGCCCATCCTGATTCAGGTGTTTTTTAACGCGGGATTAGCCTATTGGCTGAACCGGGTGGTGCGTTCACCGCACTGCGTCGCCGGACCCTCGGCATTGATTGGCGCCAGTAATTTTTTCGAACTGGCGGTGGCCACTGCCATTGCCCTGTTTGGTTTCGAATCCGGCGCAGCACTGGCCACCGTGGTGGGGGTGTTGATTGAAGTGCCGGTCATGTTGCTGGCAGTACAGGTTGTGAATCGTTCTCGTGGCTGGTACGAACGCGCACCTGGCGTAGTGCCACATGAGCAGTGTTGCCCGAGCGACATACGTGTCAACACCAGCCCTTAGTCAAGCACCTCATATTTACTTTGCACAAAGCCATTTTCAAATGACTGTGTCTCCATGTGCCGTAATTTCTTATCCCTGGCTAAAGCGCCAAATAATGGAATACCACGGCCGATAAGGATGGGGGTTCTGGTAATAATCATGTCGTTAATTAAGCCTGCCGCAAGAAAGCCCTGAATCGTTTTGCCGCCGTCAATATACACGTGGTTTGCGCCTGTGCTTTCGAGTTCTCGGTATATTTCCAGCGGCGGGCCTGAGTTCAATTCCACGGTTTTGGGTAATTTGGCCGAAATTTCTGACAGCGTGTTGCTTAAGACAATCACGCGCTTATCGCCATAAAGCCATTGATCAAAGGCAAGCACAAATTCGTAGGTGTTACGCCCCATGACAAGCACATCCACCGAGTTCATAAATGTTTTAAAGCCAAAGTCCTCACTGCTGCTTTCTGCGCTGTCCTCACCGCCACTGCCGGGCAACCAATCGAGTGCGCCATTCTCCCTGGCAATAAAACCATCAAGCGAAGTGGCAATATAAATGGATGCTTTCATGTTGCTCCTCTCGTTAAATTAAGATGAATCATTGGTATTCGCGTATTATTTGTTTGCAATGAATATCATTTGTCATGAACATCATTTTTCATGTACACCAGAGTACCTGGTGCGTCGTGCCGGCTGATTGACCCGGCCCTGCCTATGATAGCATCTGCTAAGCTGCATAATTGTGGAAAATGATGCCAAGGCTGAAACGTTCACCGCGGGTGACTTTACCTACACCATGCTTGAAGGTGGTACGATAAGTGCCTCGTGTGCCCTGGCAAGGATGGTAGTTTGAGGCAATGATCAGGCCGTCGCCTTTATTGGGTTTAATAACATGGGGAATGGTTTGCATGCGCGGGCGTTGCTGGGTCAAGATAATATCCCCATCCTCAAAATCTTTTCCGCGCTGGCTCAACACAATGATCATCTGATAAGGAAAATAACTCTCGCCCGAAATATCCTGATGCAGGCAGTTATAGTCGCCCGTGGTGTAACGCAGAATGAGCGGCGTGGGTTTGGTCTGGTTCTGGCTGTGTTGTGATGCTTCAAAGTCATCGTAGCGGGCCGGGTAGGTGGTGTTGATTTTTGCCAGCGTGGCCCACGTATTGGCTGGTTTGACCAACCGCGCGTAAACATTGCGGCGCAGCGCCATAATGGATTTGGGTAATGGTGCATCAAAATATCGGTACTGACCCTGGCCGAAGTTATAGCGCTTCATTTCGATAGTCGATCGGTAAAGTTGTTCATTTTCATATTGCGCAATGAATTGCTGGCACTCCAGGTTGTTCAGTACCTGCGGAATCAGGCAAAACCCCTCATTAAGCAGTGCATCCTCATAAGGGGCAAAGCCCGTCGTGTCAGGCAGCTGCAATGGATTCTCCTTTTTGCTCAAAGTTAAGCAATTTAATTTTTACATCGTCGCCACCCGCATAACTGCCGGTTTTGCCCGTGGCCAGAATAACGCGGTGGCAGGGGATGATAATGCCAATTGGGTTTTTGGCATTGGCTGTGCCAGCGGCCCGAAAGGCTTTGGGGTTACCCACGTGCCCGGCCAGTTGCTGGTAGCTCCAGGTTTCGCCGTAGGCAATGGTTTGCAGGGCATCCCAGACGCTTTGCTGAAAAGGCGTGCCCGAAGGCGCGAGGGGTAAATCGAAATCAATGCGCTGTCCTTCAAAGTACTCATCGAACTGGTGATGAGCCGAGCGCAATACCGCTGATGTGGTTTTTAACCGGACGGGATTCTTGGTAAATAGGCAATGTGTGATAAAGCCGTTACGTTCCGTAATCGTTAATGGGCCTACAGGTGTTTTGATGGTAATTTCACTGGTGGTCATGTGTTATCTCCGTGTTTGTACAGGATGGTCGCCAAATAACCTCGCCAGGGGGATAGTTCATCAATATTCTTGTTAGCGCTCTTATTAATGCTCTTGTTAATGCTCTTGTTAATAAGAATGGCGCCGATTATTTTATCCAGATAGGCATCGCCCTCGGGAAATGCATCGGTATCGCCAATCGCACGCAGGGCGACATATTCCGCCGTCCATGGGCCTATACCGTGAATGGCTCTCAATTGTTGTTTGAATGCCTGTGGGTTCTGGTAACTGGAAAAATGAATATTGCCGCTTACTACTTGTTGCGCCAGGGTGATGATGGCCGTTTTTTTGGTTTGTGGTACTCTCAGGGCGGCGAGGGTTTCTCCCGCCAGCTTTTCCGCCGTGGGAAAAAAATGGATGCTATCCCCAGTCAAAGGGTTAACGTGCGGCTCGCCGTATAATTCCATTAACTCATGGGTGAGTTGCGTGGCGCGCTTTACGGAAATCAGCTGGCCTAAAATCGTGCCGATGGCCAGTTCAAAGTGATCCCAGCAACGCGCCAGCCTGACACCGTGATGCGGTTTATAAAGTCGCCTTAACGTTGGCTCACAGTCGAAGGCGTTAGCCACATAGACGGGGTCAAGACAAAGGTCGAACATTGCCTTTACGCGAATCAACACAAAACTGACCGCGTTTACATTGTCAGTTTGCAAGGTAATTTCCAAACGGTGTTTTTGGTTATTATTGCGTACGGTAACGACACCAGTATCATTTTCGATTCGGAATAGGCGCTTGTAACATCCATTTTCAAACTGTTCAAGTGCGCCGATGGTGTGTTTTTGGTAATAATCCAGGCAGGCCTGCCAGTCAAGTGGCGGGCGATAGGCGATACTGAATTGAATAACGCCGTTGTCGTGTCGGGTGTGTTTGCGCTTGCGTAACTCCGTGGGGGTTCTCGAAAAACGCTGGCGAATGGCATCATTAAAGCGCCGCACGGAATCAAACCCGGAACTGAAAGCAATATCAACAAAGGGTAGCGTGGATTCCACAATCAGTTTTCGGGCAAGATTAAGGCGATTATCGCGCATAATCTGCGCCGGGGTTTTGCCCAGCTCTTCTTGAAACAATCGGCGCAAGTGTCTTGCGCTTAATCCAAAATGTGCGGCGAATTCGTCCTCATTTAACGAAATGGCATTTTCATCATTGAGCAGCGCCCGTACCGCCCGCTGGACCACCGACCAGGTGCCGTGCCAGCCTGGTGAGTCCGGCGCACTTTCGGGGCGGCAACGCAAACAGGGGCGGTATCCTGCTTTTTCAGCAAGCAGTGCCGAGGTGAAAAACGTTATATTCTCGCGCTTTGGCCTGGCCGGGCAGATGGGGCGGCAATAGATTTTGGTTGTTTTAACGGCAGAGAAAAACTTCCCGTCGAATTTCGCATCACGGGTTAGCACGGCGTTATAATAAGCGTCTTCAGTTTTGTTCATGGGCTTAACTATAGCAAGAAAGTCTGCCTGATATAGCTGTTTTCGGACATCGTCTTTTGTGGTGTCGAGTGTTCTGGCAGAAAGAACCTACCGAAATATTCAGCATTTACTATACCCAAAGCGATTGAGATTTAGGTGTTTAGAGTGCGATGATTTTTGTTTACAGCGAGACGCGACGACGCAGCATAGCCATTCTATGTAAGGAGAAGCAACGACGCTGTGGACAAAAAGGGGCGTGCTATAA
>Ga0316204_10004560_pt1 | contig 24625 bp, 21 predicted proteins | sample 6monrhotite_MG_2_FD_205661 | JGI IMG/M metagenome (GOLD analysis project Ga0316204, IMG submission 205661) | Microbial mat bacterial communities from mineral coupon in-situ incubated in ocean water Damariscotta River, Maine, United States -... | ecosystem: Environmental > Aquatic > Marine >... | reverse complement strand
AGGGCAGGGGTTGCCAACTGGCCTCAAGACCCAGACCCAGGGTGCCTGCTTTGACGCCGACCCCAAAGTCGTTATCGGCATGTGCCATACCGGCCGAAAAAAATGTCAGTAGCAAGATGCCAGCCGTATTTCGAATAATGCTCATAACCCACCCGTTTGCCCGAACGAATATCAATAAAGGTAAGGTAAACGGCCCTTTATTCGGGTTCTGTGCGGCGTATCACATGGGGTGATTTTGCATAAGTTCGGGTTGCGGCAACTTATATTAAATAGATGGCCCTGAATAACCCCTAGATAACGATGGTCGGCTCGTTCATTTTGTCTCTGCCGTATTCGAGGAACAGCGCTGGCCTGGCGTCCGGGTCAATATTGATCGAATCGAGGTCGCCCTTGATCCACGGCAGCCCGAGCAAGCGTTTGTCCATCACTCGAAACCAGAGCTTTGGCACATAGGCAAGCAGATAGGTGCCGAAATAGCCGGACGGCAAAGACGGCAGGTCTTCATAGTGACGCAGCGATTGATATCGCCGGGTCGGATGAGTGTGGTGATCGGAATGTCGTTCCAAATGCAGCAACACGAGATTGCTATATACGTGATTGCTATTCCAGGAGTGATGCGGCTGGCAACGCTCATACTTGCCGGAAGCGTCTTTTTGCCGCAATAAGCCGTAGTGCTCGACGTAGTTGGCGCTGGTAAGTTGCCACCATGCGAAGGCGTTGTGCAGCAGAATAAACGGAATCGCGACCCAGCCGAAAGCCGCGAGCAGGCCGACAATGAGCAGGGCGCTGATGGCGTATGACTGCAGTATCTGGTTTTTCATACTCCAGACTGATTTGCCGCGTCGTGCCAGGCGATCTTTTTCGAGCGACCAGGCTTCGAATAAAGCACCCGGAATCTCGCGCCGGGCAAACTTGTAAATACTCTCTCCCATGCGCGAACTGGAGGGGTCGGTGGGCGTCGATACGTTGCGGTGGTGGCCGAGATTATGATCGACCGTAAAATGACCATAGGCCGGGACCGCAAGTGCAACTTTGGCGAGCAGTTTTTCGATCTTTGAATTCTTGTGGCCGAGCTCGTGCGCAGTGTTGATGGCAAGTCCGGAGGTGAGACCGGCAACCAGGGCCAGACACACGTATGCGCCGATGCCGAGACCCTGGGTTGAGGCGTACGCTGTCGCGCCCACGAAGCTCAGGAAGTGCAGCGGTACGCTGATGAATGTCAGGCGACGATAGTAGTGGTCCTGTTCGAGCTGCGAGATGACCGCCTGCGGCGGATTGTTTTCATCTTCGCCGAGGATCAAGTCGAGCAACGGGCCTATGAAGTAAACCAGCAGCAACGGCAGGGCGAACCACCATTCGTTACCCGTGGTTACATGCAAAACAATGCCGACGAACGGAAGCAGGGCGTATCCCAGGGACAGTGTCCAGAACCAACGCTTGCGATCGACATATTCTATTTGCTCGCCACTCGACAGAGTGGCTACGTATGCCTTCATGCCCGCTAGTCTATCTCTCGATGTCGGCAAATTATACAAAAGCGCGCCGGGTGATTTTTGGGCGGTCAATAAAATCGAGAAAAATCAACTAGATAAGATTGTGGTACGTAAATTGCTCCTTTTATAAAAATACCTATGTAAATGGAAATGCGGGGGAGCGAAGCGTTGATGGAAATGAGCGATACAGCAGTGGATAACAGAATACGCACGGACCGACGTACCTTGGGATGGCGGACAGTGTTGTATGGATTTCTGCGCTCTCGGCGTCGGCTGCATCGGCGTGAGGAAGAGGAGGAGATTCGCTTCCTCGACTGGCACCATCCGTGGCTGTTTTTTCTCGCTGTTGGCACCATGCTGTTTAGCTGTCTCGACGCGTTCATGACCTTGCAACTCATCGATCGTGGCATGGTTGAGATCAACCCGGTGATGGCAGCGGTGATTGGGCATGGAACAGCGATGTTTGCAGCCAGCAAGCTGTTCCTGACCGCAACAGGCGTGCTGACACTCGTATTTCTGGCGAAAGCCCATTTTCTGAACCGTTTTCGAACCGGCATGTTCCTCACCGTGATCTTCAGTTTTTACGCCTGTCTGGTCTGTTACGAGTTCGTTTTTCTCCTGCAGACGATTTAGACACAATTTAATTCCCAATATCAGTGGCTTGGGCTACACTAGCGCCCCCTTTTTTGTAGCCAATCCCCGGGTCTTCGGTGACCTGCAGATACATGAGCAATTCCCTTAAGGAAAAGTACGCCTCGACGCCCCTGTTTGGTGGCAATGCCAATGCAGTTGAGGCGTTGTACGAAAGTTACCTGAGTGACCCCAAGTCAGTTGCGGCCGAGTGGCGTGATTATTTCGCATCCATGGGTGCGGATGAGGCGGAAGTCTCGCACGCGGCGATTCAAGAAAAATTGTTGCAAGGAGCCAGTAGCCGACGTCGAGTACGCAGTAGTTCTAAAGGTTCTGCGTCTTCCGGCGAAAAGCAGGCGGCAGTCTCCAGGCTTATTCAGGTGTACAGCCTGCGCGGTCACCAGATCGCCGACATCGATCCGCTTGGCTTAATGGAGCGGCCGGTCCCGGGCGTTCTCAAGCTCGATTACCTGGGTTTAACCGACGCTGATATGGACACCGAGTTCTATACCGGCGGCCTGGCTGGCATGGACAACGCGCGCATGAAACTGCGCGATATTCTCAATCTGCTGCGATCAATTTATTGCGGCAAGATAGGTGCTGAGTTCGCGCATATTTCGCGAGCCCGCGAACGCCTGTGGTTGCGAAAGCGATTCGAGCGCGGAGCCGCCGTGAATACGCTGTCTGAGGACGAGCAGTTATCGCTGCTTGATCACCTGACCAGTGCCGAGGGCATGGAGCGCTATTTACACACGCGCTACGTTGGCCAAAAACGCTTTTCCCTGGAAGGCGGCGAGAGTCTGGTGCCCCTGCTTGACGATTTGATTCAGCAAGGTGGCGCAACCGGCATTCGGGAAATCGTTATTGGCATGGCACATCGCGGCCGCATAAACGTACTGGTCAATATTCTTGGCAAGTCTCCCGAGGAACTGTTCGAAGAGTTTGAGGGTAACTACGACATCGACGAGCTGCAGGGATCCGGCGATGTGAAGTACCACAAGGGATTTTCCGCCGACATGAAAACGGCTGGCGGCAATGTGCACATCGTATTGGCATTTAATCCATCGCATCTGGAAATCGTGAATCCAGTGGTTGAGGGTTCAGTGCGCGCCCGACAGCAACGGCGTGGCGACATTGAGAGACAGGAAGTACTGCCGATTCTCGTGCATGGCGACGCCGCCTTCGCAGGCCAGGGCGTTGTCACCGAGACATTTCAGATGTCGCAGACGAACGGTTTCAGGACCGGCGGTACGGTGCATATTGTCATCAACAATCAGATTGGGTTTACGACAAGTCGGCCGTCTGATTCGCGTTCTACCGACTATTGCAGTGACGTCGCCAAGATGATCGAAGCGCCCATTTTTCACGTCAACGCCGATGACCCGGAAAAGGTTCTTTTTGTTACACGTCTGGCGTTGAAGTATCGGCAGAAATTCAAGAAAGACGTCGTCATCGATCTGGTTTGTTACCGACGCCACGGCCACAACGAAGCAGATGAACCGTCAGCAACTCAGCCGATCATGTATGGCCGAATTCGAGATCAAAAGACGACCCGGGAGCTGTATGCCCGCAAGCTGGTGGAGCAGGGCGTTATTAGTGCCGATGGCGTTACTGACTTGCAGGACGCCTATCGTGACCGACTGGATCGCGGCGAGCCGGTGCCGAAGTCGTCGCTAGGTATGATCGGCGATGAGTTTACGGTCGACTGGAGCCCTTACCTCGGCGCGAATTGGGATGACGCTGTTGATACGACGATCAGCCCCGCGACGGTCGACGAGCTGGGCAAGGCGATAACAACCCTGCCGCCAGATATGAAGCTGCATGGACGCGTGCAGCGCATTATCGACGAACGCGCCAATATGGTGGCCGGTAAAGTAGGTATGGACTGGGGGTTTGCCGAGACCATGGCCTACGCTTCATTGATCAAGAGTGGCGTGAATTGTCGCCTGGTCGGTCAGGACAGCGGTCGCGGTACGTTCTTTCATCGCCACGCTGTGCTGCACAATCAGGTCAATAATCGTGAGTACACGCCGCTGCAGAATCTGGTCGATCGTACCGATGCATTTCGCGTCATAGATTCCCTGCTCTCGGAAGAGGCCGTACTTGGCTTCGAATACGGCTACGCGTCGACCGAACCGAAAACCATGGTTATCTGGGAGGGCCAGTTCGGCGACTTCGTTAACGGTGCCCAGGTTGTTATTGACCAGTTTATTAGCTCGGGCGAATCGAAATGGGGTCGACTGTGCGGCATGACCTTATTCCTGCCGCACGGCTACGAAGGTCAGGGGCCGGAGCATTCATCGGCTCGACTTGAGCGATTCCTGCAATTGTGCGCCGAGCACAACATGCAGGTTTGCGTACCCTCCACGCCAGCGCAGATGTTCCATATGCTGCGTCGCCAGATGATCCGGCCATTCCGTAAGCCACTCATCGTGCTGACGCCGAAGAGCCTGCTGCGGCATAAGATGTCGGTGTCGCCGCTTACGTCCTTGTCTGACGGTGAATTTGAGCTGATTATTCCAGAGCGCGAAGAGATCGCAGTTGCGGATACTCGCCGCGTCGTCTTCTGCAGTGGCAAAGTCTATTTTGACTTGTTTGAGGCTCGCCAGGTGCACGGCATTAAAGATGTAGCCATCATTCGACTCGAGCAGCTATATCCATTCCCGGTTGAGCAGTACGCGGCACAGCTGCAGCGCTATGCGCACGTCAAGGACATGGTCTGGTGTCAGGAAGAACCACAGAACCAGGGCGCGTGGTACCAAATACGGCATCGACTGCAAGAAGCGATGACCGACGAGCAGCAGTTGTACTACGCCGGACGCGCGTCGGCGGCAGCGCCTGCTTCGGGCATTTTCAAGATACATTTACAGCAGCAACAGGCATTGGTTGAAGCGGCGCTCGGAATCGAGGCCAAGGCAAGCAAGTCTGCGAAACCCAGAGAGGCTAGTCGAAAGAAAAAATGACTATTGAAATTAAAGTCCCGCAACTTCCGGAGTCGGTCAGTGACGCTACGCTGGTCGCATGGCATCGGAAGGTCGGTGATGCAGTAGCGCGCGATGAGAACCTGGTTGATCTTGAGACTGATAAAGTCGTCCTCGAGGTGCCAGCACCTGCTAACGGCGTATTGCAGGAAATCATGATCAAAGATGGCGCTACCGTCGTCGCAGGCGATGTTCTGGCAATTTTAGTCGAGGGCGACGCAAAAGCGCCCGCAGCTGCAGCAGCAGCGAGCAGCAGCGCAGTAGCCGTCGAGATTGTAGCGGATGCATCAGGTAATGAAGAAAGCGGCCCGGTCAAGACCAGTCCTGCGGTGCGACGCTTACTGGAAGAACATGACCTCGATGCAACCATGGTTACCGGAACGGGCAAAGATGGACGCGTGACCAAAGCAGACGTGATGTCTTTTCTGAAGTCCGATGACAGCAGCGATGTTACACCGGGTGATTCAAAGCCGGTTGCCGATGGTGGCGAGCAGGTGCTTGCTCTGGAGCGAACCGAACAACGCGTTCCGATGACACGACTGCGGGCTCGAATCGCCGAAAGACTTCTGGATGCTCAGCATACAGCTGCGATGTTAACGACATTTAATGAGGTCGATCTGACCGAGGTTATGGCGTTACGCAATCGATACAAGGACCAGTTCGAGAAACAACACGGGGTTCGCCTGGGGTTCATGTCTTTCTTCGCGAAGGCGGTGACCGAGGCATTGAAGAAATTCCCGGTCGTCAATGCCTCAGTAGAGGGAACTGATGTCATTTACCACAACTATTACGACATCGGTATTGCTGTTTCCACGGAACGCGGCTTGATGGTGCCGGTCCTGCGCGATGTTGACCAAATGGGTTTTGCAGAGTTCGAAGCAGAACTCGGCGCGATCGCCAAAAAAGCGCAGGAAGGTTCTATTGGCATGGAAGAACTTACTGGCGGAACTTTCACAATTACCAATGGCGGGGTGTTTGGCTCGATGATGTCGACGCCAATTCTCAATCAACCGCAAAGTGCAATCCTCGGCATGCACACGATTCAACAACGGCCAATGGTCATCGACGGTGAGATCGTTGCACGTCCAATGATGTACGTTGCATTGACGTACGATCACCGCATTATTGATGGTAAGGATTCCGTACAATTTCTCGTCGCAGTCAAGCAATTGCTGGAAGACCCAAGCAGGCTGTTACTTCAAATCTAATTAGCAGAGTTGCAAAGACAGAACATGAGCAGACAATTTGATGTAGTTGTAATCGGTGCGGGCCCTGCCGGATATATCGCGGCGATCCGGGCAGCACAGCATGGCAAGAGTGTCGCCTGTATTGATGAGTGGAAGAATAAAGACGGCAAGAACGCCTTCGGCGGAACCTGTCTGAATGCTGGATGTATTCCGTCCAAGGCGCTGCTCGAATCGTCTGAGCTCTATCACCGTGCGCAGCATGAATTCAAGAAACACGGAATCTCCACCGGTGAGGTTAGTGTTGATATCGCGACCATGCAAAAGCGACGCGCCGGTATTGTGCGGCAACTTACCGGCGGTGTAGCCGGGCTGCTGAAAGCGAACAAGGTCGAAGGACTGGTGGGTCACGGCAAATTACTCGCCGGCAAGAAAGTGGAATTTACTCCGGTTGATGGCGACGTTGAGATTCTCGACGCGAGTCATGTGATCATCGCGACCGGGTCGACACCCATCGAATTACCAATGGCAAAATTTGATGACGTCAATATCGTCGACTCCTGGGGCGCGCTCGAGTTCGACGCGGTGCCGCAACGCATGGGCGTAGTCGGTGCCGGTGTCATTGGCTTGGAGCTAGGTAGCGTTTGGGCCCGTCTGGGCGCTGAAGTGACCGTAATAGAGGCGCTGGATGATCTGTTGTTCATGGCAGACCGAGATATCGCGGCAGTCGCTGCCAAAGACTTCAAGAAGCAGGGTCTTGATATCAAGTTGGGTGCCAAGCTCAGTGGTGCGCAGGCAGAAGGGGATGCCGTATCGGTTAATTATGACGACAAAGATGGCGCGCAGACAATGACGGTGGATAAATTGGTCGTCGCAGTTGGACGGCGCCCGTTCACTGAGGGCCTTTTGGCGGACGATGCTGGAATTCAACTTGATGAACGTGGCTTCATCGAGGTGGACGAAGAGTGTCGCACGCGTGTTAAGGGCGTATTCGCAATCGGCGACTGCGTGCGTGGTCCGATGTTGGCGCACAAAGGCTCGGAAGAAGGCGTCATGGCAGCGGACTTGATCGCCGGCGAGACTTCAGAGGTGAATTACGACGTCATACCGTCAGTCATCTATACAGCGCCGGAAATTGCCTGGGTGGGTAAGACGGAGGAGCAAGTCAAAGCCAGTGGTCGTGAGTACAAGACCGGCTCTTTCCCGTTTGCAGCCAGTGGCCGCGCTAAAGCGATGGAACAGACGACCGGCATGGTGAAAATTATTTCAGCGACAGATGACGACGAGATTCTGGGTATTCATATCATCGGACCAATGGCGGGTGAGTTGATCTCCGAGGCTGTACTCGCGATGGAGTTCTCGGCGAGCACAGAGGACCTGCAACGTACGATTCATGCACATCCAAGTTTGGCTGAAGCCGTCCATGAAGCGGCGCTCGCTGTTGATAAACGAGCGCTTAATTATCCGAACTAGTTAGCTGCCAGCTACTTCTTCCAGAAGTCCGCATTCTTGATGCCGAGCGCTTCGGGGTCGAATTCATATTTCTTGACGCCAGCCTTGCGTTGTTTCTCATAGTCACGCAGGGCCTTGATGGCCGGCTTGCTGGCGAAGAACAGAATCAATATCGCGATGATATTCAGCCAGGCCATCAAGCCAACGCCGATGTCGCCCAGTCCCCATGCAAGATCAGCGGTCTTCACGGTGCCGTAGAAAACGGACGCCATCAAGCCAATCTTTAGCAGCGCTAGTTCGCCGGTGAACGTAAACGTGCGTCGAACATAAGCGACGTTGGTTTCCGCGATGTAGTAGTAAGCCAGCAACGTTGTGAAGGCGAAGAAAAACAGGGCAACGGCCACAAATATTTTGCCGAAGCCGCCCATGACGCTTTCGAGAGCGTATTGCGTAAAGGCCGGGCTGTTCGCTTGAATATCTGAGGCAAGTATCCCTGCGCTAATCGACATGTCTACGTTCGCGACGTAGTACTGATTTGTAATGAGAATCATGAACGCGGTCGCGGAACATACGAACAATGTGTCGATATAGACCGAAAACGCCTGCACCAGTCCTTGTTGTGCAGGATGCTCAACTTCGGAGGCGGCAGCAGCATGCGGGCCGGTTCCCTGACCAGCTTCGTTCGAGTAAACCCCACGCTTGACTCCCCAACCGATCGCTGCACCCATGCCCGCCATCGGCGTGAACGCATCTTTGACAATCATGGAAACGATAGCGGGGAGCTCGGTGATGTGCATGCCAATAACAATTATGGCCATCAGGATGTAGCCGATCGCCATGAACGGCACAACGACTTGCGTAAAGTGTGCGATACGCTTTACACCACCGAAAATGATGAAGCCCAGTACAGTGACCACGAATACAGCCGTGATCAGCTTGGTGTAGCTGATGATTCCGAATGCGGATTCGAAAATTCGCTCACCGCCGAAGGCGAGTTCTGCCGCGTTGCCGATGCTGTTGGATTGTACGCCGGGTAGCAAAAGGCCTACCGCGATGATGGTCGAAATAGCGAAAGTCCATGAATACCATTTCCAGCCCAGCGCCTTCTCAATGTAATAAGCTGGTCCGCCTCGGTACTGACCTTCGTCTTCCTCTTTGTATATCTGGCCCAATGCGGACTCGACGTACGCGGTTGCTGCCCCTAGAAAGGCAACGACCCACATCCAGAAAACCGCGCCAGGGCCGCCAAAACCAATTGCCGCGGCAACGCCAGCGATATTGCCTGTACCGACGCGACCGGACAGCGATACAGCCAGGGCTTGAAACGGAGAAATACCGCGTTCGGATTCTTTGCCGGAAAAGATCAGATGGACCATTTCACGAAACATGCGCACCTGCACGAAGCGCGTGACAATCGAGAAAAACAATCCGGCGCCAAGCGCGAGATAGATCAGCGCCTGACTCCAAATGATTTCATTGATGCTATTTACCACTTCCTGCATGCCGGCTCCCCTTGTTTTTCTCGTTTTCGGCCCCAAGATAATAACCGATATTTGAAAGTGCGGCGCGCGTGAAACGAGCAGTAGTCGGCTTCCCAGCGAGATTAGACACGCGTTATAGTGGTGCAAATCTGAATTGGGAGAATGGCGATGACTTGGTGGGCTTGGATGATTCTTGGTGCCGTCTTTCTTAGTATCGAACTTTTCGCCGTTGAGGCGCAGTTCTATCTGGTGTTCCTTGGTATAGCGGCAGCTGTGGTCGGCTTGCTGGGATTGTTTGGCGTTGTGCTCCCGGAGTGGGGCCAATGGTTAGTATTTACAGCAGCATCCCTTATTTTCTTCTTCTCCTTCCGCCCGATGATCTATTCAAGGATCCGCTCCGGTGGAGAAAATTACCCGGAGTCAATGTCGGGTGAGACATTACAAATTGTTGACGACCTGGCGGCTGGAGCCGAGTCGCGAACCGAATACCGCGGCAGCGTATGGACCATTCGAAACGTGGGTGACGAAACCATTACAGGTGGGTCGCGGGTCAAGGTCTTAAATGTCGAAGGCCTGACTTTGCATGTGTCTGCCAACTAAACAGAACTGAAGGAGAGTCGAGATGGAAGGATTGTACGTAGCACTAGCATTTGCAGTTCTCGGAGGCATTATTCTTTTCAAGCTTGCGGTCGTCGTGCCGCAGCAAAGCGCGTTTGTCGTAGAACGGCTTGGAAAGTTTAGAAAAAAGCTTGATGCGGGTTTTCACTTCCTGTTCCCGTTTTTGGACAAAATCGCATACAAGCACACGCTTAAAGAACAGGCGGTGGATATTGCGGAACAAATCTGTATTACACGTGACAATGTGCAGGTTGGTGTTGACGGCGTCCTGTATATGCAGGTGCTGGATCCGGCGCGTGCTTCGTACGGCATCGGCAACTACATGTTTGCTATCGCACAGCTGGCGCAAACCACACTGCGCTCCGAGATCGGCAAGATCGATCTTGACAAGACCTTCGAAGAACGTGGCGCTATCAACATGAATGTTGTTGCCGAGTTGGATAAAGCTTCCGCCCCGTGGGGCGTCAAAGTTCTGCGCTACGAGATCAAGAATATCAATCCACCACAGGACGTTTTGCATGCGATGGAAAAGCAAATGCGGGCAGAGCGAGAGAAACGTGCCGTTATCTTGAATTCAGAGGGTGAGCGTGATGCCAAGATCAACGAGGCTGAGGGTGACAAGCAGCAGGTGATCAAGGCGTCAGAGGCCAAGAAGACGCAGCAAATCAACGAGGCCGATGGTGAAGCCCATGCAATTACAGCGGTTGCTACAGCTACCGCCGAGGGCCTGCGTAGCGTCGCGGCCAGCATGACAGCAGAAGGCGGTGCCGAGGCGATGCAGTTACGCGTTGCTGAGCAATATATTGGCGAGTTCGGCAACCTGGCCAAGGTTGGCAACACTTTTGTTGTGCCGGCCAACCTGAGTGACTTGACGTCGATGATGGCTTTAGCCACCGATATCGTCAAAGGGAAGTCAGGTTCCGCAGAGCCTAAGGCTTAAGCTTTCCGCCGGACCGAAACTACGTTCGGGATCTGCTCGAGGCGACTGATGGTTGTACTCAAGGTGGGCAGGTCCCGGATATCAACACTGATGTTCATCACTGTTTCCAGAGTTTTTGTGTCGGTATGCGTCGCCAGGGTCGTCACGTTCGCCTTTTCATCAGCAAGCACAGAGCTGATATCGCGTAACAAGCCGCTACGATCCATTGCGCGCAGACTCAGATCGACGGGGTAGGTCGCCGTTTCTGATTCACCCCAGCTGACTTCGATCATTCTCTCAGGATGACGCTGATTCAATCCCAGAAAATTCCCACAGTCGGCACGATGGACACTCACGCCGCGACCCTGTGTGATATAGCCAACGATGCTTTCCGGCGGCACCGGACGGCAGCAGCGGGCGAAGTTCGACATCAGGTCGCCGATGCCGCTAATTGCGATAGCAGTATCACTTTTCGGCTTGCGCCGCGTAGCGCGGCGTGTGCGCAGCGCATCGGGTTGCTCGCTGCCACGGATATTCTGCAGCGCGGTCGCGACAGAGGCGGCAGTCAGGTCGCCCGCACCCAGCGCAATACAGAGTGCCTCGGTATTTTTTAGTTTAAGTTGTTTGGCGATCTCATCGGTAGGTACATCGCGTACCGAAAGCCGCGACAATTCTCGGTCCAGCACCTCGCGTCCCTGGCGCTGATGCTGATCGCGATCCTGCAAGCGATACCAGTTTCGAACCTTGGCGCGTGCCCGCGCGCTGGCCAGGTAACCCAGTTTTGGGCTCAGCCAGTCGCGACTTGGTTGTGGCTGGCTGCCTGTGATGATCTCGATCTGATCACCATTCTGCACGATGTAAGTTAACGGCACGATACGGCCGTTTGCTTTCGCGCCGCGGCAACGGTGACCCACTTGTGTGTGTACGTGGTACGCGAAGTCGAGGGGTGTTGCGTTGGCCGTCAGCTCAACCACATCTCCTTTCGGACTAATTGCATAGACACGATCTTCGAAGACGTCCTCCCGAAGTTGACCAAGCAGGTCATCAGATTCGTTAGCCGGCTCGAGAATCTGTCGCAGAAAGCGAATCTTTTGATCGAACGCGGCGGGCGAGCCGCCGCCTTCCTTGTAGCGCCAATGCGCGGCAACGCCGAGCTCAGCCTGGCGGTGCATGTCGTGCGTGCGAATCTGAATCTCGACCGTTTTCCCTTGCGGACCGACCACGGCGGTATGCAGAGACCGATAATCATTGTCTTTTGGATTGGCGATATAGTCGTCGAATTCGCCCGGCAGGTACGACCAGAGATTGTGAACTGTTCCAAGCGCCGCATAGCAGTCCTTTACGTCCTCGACCAACAGCCGCACAGCGCGAATGTCATACAAGGACTCCAGCCCACGGTCCTTGCGCTGCATTTTTCGCCAGATGCTGTAGATGTGTTTGGGCCGGCCGGATATCTCGGCCTCAATGGACTGTTTTTTGAGCTCGGCCTGAATCATTGAGGTGACCAGTCCTATGAATTCTTCGCGTTCGCCACGCTTTTCGTTCAGCGCTTTCGCAATCGACTTATAGGTGTCGGGATCCAGGTAGCGAAACGCCAGATCCTCAAGTTCCCACTTGAATTGCCACACGCCCAGCCGGCTAGCTAGCGCGGCATAAATCTCGCGCGTCTCGATAGCGAGTTTTTTCTGCGTATCTCGATTCGACTTCTTGGCCTGCCGGAGGCGATAAAGCTGCTCGGCAATCCGCACCAACACCAAGCGCACGTCAGACACGATCGCGAGCAACATTTTGCGCAGCGCTTCAGACTGTTTGATGGCGAGTGCCTCACCAGGCTCCCAGTCTTCAGGCAGCGAGAATTGTCCAAGCTGAACCAGTCCAAGAATAATTTGAGATAAGTCAGTTAACCCATTGTTTTCGAACAGGTTAATATCAATAATACTGTCCCGAACCAACGGGTAAATAGCCGCAGCCGCGTGCAAATTGGCCGGTAGTTCAAGCGTGGCAACGATGTTTGCAATGGCGCGGCCCTCGGCGATGGCGGCACGAGTCATCGCATCGTCGGCCAATGAGCCGAGGAATTCCTGCGTCCGCAGCGCGACGCCTGCGTTGTCTTCGCTTATCACTGAGTTTTCCGAATCACTTGATGACATCTAGTCGAGCTTCAATGAAGTGCCAGCACTGGCAATAACCGTTATCATACCCGCTGTTTCCGGCCCTGGAATGGCTGGATGTTGTTTGGGCGAAGCGACAAGACATGGCAGGACATAGTAAGTGGGCGAATATCCAGCACCGCAAAGGTGCGCAGGATAAGAAACGCGGCAAGCTTTTCACGAAGCTGATTCGCGAGATAACCGTGGCTGCAAAAATGGGTGGCGGCGATATCGCGTCGAATCCCCGTTTGCGCTTGGCTGTCGATAAGGCGAAAGGGCAGAGCATGCCCAAGGACAATATCGATCGGGCCATCAAACGTGGTTCAGGCGACGCCGACGGGGATGATTTTCAGGAAATTCGCTATGAGGGTTACGGTCCGGGTGGATCTGCCGTCATGGTGGACTGCCTTACCGATAATCTGAATCGAACCGTTGCGGAAGTACGCCACGCATTTTCCAAGTTCGGCGGCAACCTGGGGACCGATGGTTCTGTGAACTACCTGTTTAATCATGTTGGCCAACTCATGTTTACGTCAGACAATGATGAAGACGTGATTATGGAGGCGGCGATTGATGCAGGAGCTGAAGACGTCATCGTTGACGACAACGACCAATCGATCGAGGTTTTGACAGAGCCGACAGACTTTGAGGAAGTGCGGGATAAAATCATTGCCGCAGGGCTGCAGCCGGAAAATGCTGAGCTGACCATGCGGGCTTCTACCAGTGCAGAGCTCGATGCCAAGGCAGCGGGATCAATGATCAAGATGCTGGAGATGCTGGAGGATCTCGACGACGTACAGCAGGTGTACAGCAATGCTGATATTTCGGATGAGATTCTCGAGCAACTCTGAGACCGCCATTGATTAAGCAACGACGCATACTTGGAATCGACCCTGGTTCCCGGCTGACGGGATTTGGGGTTCTCGATTTCGATGGCGACAAGCCAAGCTACGTGGCCAGTGGCACCGTGAAGAGCCTCGACGGCACCTTTCCTGAGCGTCTGAAGCAAATCTTCGATGCAGTTGGTGAGATCGTGGCGCAGTATCAGCCGCATATCGTCGCGGTGGAAACGGTTTTCATGGCGCGCAATGCCGGCAGCGCGCTAAAGTTGGGGCAGGCCCGGTCGGCTGCGTTATGCGCTACGTTTGCATTTGATGTTGAGGTGGTTGAATACGCCCCACGCGAGATCAAGCAAGCGGTGGTTGGCACCGGTGCTGCGAGCAAGGAGCAGGTGCAACACATGGTTGTATCGATGCTGCAACTGAGCGCGACGCCGGCGGCCGACGCTGCCGACGCGCTTGCTGCGGCGATTTGTCACGGTCATCAACGTGCGTTGCAAGCGCGTCTTGGTGGCCAGTCTGTCGTGGCGAATCTGCGATGATCGGCACATTGCGTGGACGGTTGGCTGCGAAGCAGGCGCCGCATATTGTTGTTGAGTGTCAGGGCGTCGGCTACGAAGTCGAAACGCCCATGTCGACTTTTCTGGATTTACCGGCCGTCGGCGAAGAGTTATTCATTCACACGCACATGCTGGTTCGTGAGGACGCGCAGCTCTTGTACGGATTTGCCAGTGAGGCAGAGCGTGCGCTGTTTCGTACGGTGCTCAAGATTTCCGGTGTCGGTGCGAAAATGGGTCTCGCGATTCTGTCCGCCATGAGTGAAGCAGATTTTCGACGCTGCGTGGAATATGAAGACACAAGTTCGTTGGTGAAAATTCCTGGCGTAGGTAAGAAGACGGCTGAGCGTCTCATCATCGAGATGCGCGACAAGTTTAAGGACAGCACTGGCGCACCGAATCCCACCAGGGTTGCAGCGCCCGCCAATCCGAAGTCGGAGGCGGTCGATGCGCTGGTTTCTCTTGGCTACAAAGTCAACGAAGTAAACAAACTGATTGGCAATATGGATGTCGATGGCAAATCGGCTGAAGATATTATTCGGCAGGCACTACGACAGGCGGCGCAGTAGACGATGGCAAGTATCGAACATGATCGACTGACCAGCGCCGAATCCGGGTCGGAGGATCGGGCCTTTGACCGTGCGATCCGACCGAAGACGCTTGCGGAATATGTCGGGCAACCGGCCGTTAAACAGCAGATGAATATATTTATCGAAGCCGCACGCCGCCGCAGCGAAGCGCTCGATCATGTATTGATCTTTGGTCCGCCGGGACTGGGCAAAACGACCCTGGCGCATATTGTAGCCAATGAGATGGGCGTGAATCTGCGTCAGACCTCAGGGCCTGTTCTGGAGCGGCCGGGTGATCTCGCTGCCATCCTTACCAATCTCGAACCGAACGATGTGCTGTTCGTCGACGAGATTCATCGCCTGAGTCCGGTCGTCGAAGAAGTGCTCTATCCTGCGATGGAAGATTTTCAACTCGACATCATGATTGGCGAAGGTCCCGCGGCGCGCTCGATCAAGCTGGACTTGCCACCGTTTACTTTGGTTGGTGCGACTACGCGTGCGGGGTTGTTGACGTCACCATTGCGGGATCGCTTTGGCATCGTGCAGCGCCTCGAGTTCTACACAACTGATGACCTGCAGTCGATCGTGCATCGTTCTGCGGGGATATTGAATTTACCGACAGAGCCAACCGGTGCGCTGGAAATCGCGAAACGCGCCCGCGGTACGCCGCGCATTGCAAATCGCTTGTTGCGTCGAGTCCGCGATTTCGCTGAGGTGGAGGGTGACGGCGTCGTCACGAGTGCGATTGCGATGAGTGCGATGGATATGTTGCAGGTTGACCCGAACGGTTTTGACGCGATGGACAGACGTGTATTGCAGACGATCATTGAGAAATTCGACGGTGGGCCGGTTGGCATAGAAAGTCTGGCGGCTGCAGTCGGCGAAGAGCGCGGCACCATCGAGGATGTAATCGAGCCGTACTTGATTCAGCAGGGCTTTATGATGCGTACCGCGCGTGGCCGGGTGGCGACGAAGAACTCGTATCTGCACCTTGGTCTGAAACCACCGGTGCGTGAGTACGCATCAGATCTGCCCCTGTTCGACGAGGATTGAGCGACACATGAATTCTGTCGAAACAGCGCAACCCTTCGAGTGGCGGATCCGCGTTTACTATGAGGACACGGACGCGCAGGGTGTTGTGTATTACGCGAATTACTTTCGCTACATGGAGCGCGCCCGAACGGAATGGCTGCGTTCGCTGGGAGTAGATCAGTCGCAGCTACTGAATGAAGAACGTCGCATGTTTGTAGTCACAGAAAGTAACGCAGAGTTTTTGGCGCCGGCAAGATTCAACGACGAGGTTGTGGTTACCGCGCGGCTTTCCGGTTTGACGCGGGCGACGTTCAATATCGAACAAAATGTTTTTTTGCATAGCCTTGACGGCACGCTGCTTTTGCGTGGTGGCGTTAAGGCCGCTTTTTTAAATGCCGATACAATGCGCCCGCTGCGCGTACCGGCTGAAATTTTTGAAGGATCACAATCATGAATGCTGATATGTCCGTACTCGGACTGGTTCTCGAAGCAAGCATCCCGGTTTTGCTGGTGATGTTGCTTTTGCTCATCGCATCGGTGATGTCCTGGAGCATCATATTTACGAAGCGCAGGCTGATTCACCGCACCAAGAATGCCTCGGACGAATTTGAGGCAAGTTTTTGGTCTGGCGGCGATTTAAACACGCTCTACCAGGCGGCTTCGAAAGCGCGCGGCGGTGTCGTTGGTATGGTGAGTATTTTCGAAGCCGGCTTTCGGGAATTCAATCGTGCCATGCAGCAGGATGGGGTTAACGCCGACAAGGTTGTCGAAGAGTGTCGGCGTGCCATGCGGGTCGCGCAGATGCGAGAAGTTGATCGCCTGGAGCAGGGTCTGGCGACACTGGCGACCATCGGTTCTACCAGCCCATACGTCGGTTTGTTCGGCACGGTCTGGGGAATCATGAATGCGTTTATCGGTCTCGCGGGAATGCAGACAGCGACGCTCGCAGTCGTCGCACCGCCTATCGCTGAGGCATTGATTGCTACCGCTATGGGACTGTTTGCTGCGATTCCGGCTGTTATTGCTTACAACCGCTACGCCGACAAAGTTGTTCGCCTGGAGTACCGCTACGACGGTTTCACAGAAGAATTCTCCAGCATCCTGCAACGACACGCGCGCAACAAACAGAGGGCGTAATATGGCGACGCCGCTGCAAAAACGGAAATTAATGGGCGAGATCAATGTTGTTCCTTACATTGATGTCATGCTCGTGCTGTTGGTGATCTTCATGGTGACAGCGCCGCTGCTGACGCAAGGGGTTAAAGTTGAGCTGCCGAAGGCGGGCGCAGAACCAATTGCGGACATTCCGGATCACCCGCCGGTGATCGTTAGCGTGGATGCCAGCGGTAATCTCTACATCAACACCGGCGATGACGAAGAAGCGCCCAGGTCCGGCAAAGAAATTGCTGCACAAGTCGGCTCGATACTTCGTAATCGGCCAGATACGCCGATTCTGGTTAAAGCTGATCGTTCCGTTCCCTATGGCAATGTGGTCGGTGCGATGGTCGTATTGCAACAGGGCGGCGCCGAATCGATCGGCTTTGTCACCGATCCTCTGGATACCTATCCCATACCTGAGTAGTTCCGAAAGTCGTGAAACGGAAATCCTACAATGTGGTGCCTGTAACTTTCTCGGTGCTTTTGCACGCGGGTTTGTTCGCGTCGCTTTTCGTGGTTGTCGATTTCGACAGATCGCCGGATCTCGCAATTCCGCTGGCCATTAACGCAACTTTGGTGACCGAAAATGCGGTGATCACGCCGCCAATAGTGGAAGATCCACCGCAGGTGATAGAGCCGCCAGTCGTGGAAGAGTTGCCAGAACCCGATACACAAGAACAGCAACGGCTTGCCGCAGAGCAGGTAAAACGTGAGCAGGACGCGCGGGATGAAACTGCACGCCTGCAAAAGATTGAGGACGACAAGGCCGAAGCCGAGAAAAAGCGGCTTGCAGAGGCGGAAAAGCAACGCAAGGAGGCGGCAGCAGAAGCAGAACGGCGGCGCGTTGAAGCCGAAGAAAAAAGGCAGGCCGATATTGAGCGACAAAGAATAGAGAACGAACGGCTGCGAAAAGAATCGGAAGAGGCTGAGCGGCAGAAGCAGCTGCAGGCGGAGTCGCAGCGCGTACAGGCGATGGCAGCCAGCGCGAAGTCGGCGTACATCTTTGCGATTCAACAGAAGATCAAGCGCAACTGGGTTCGTCCTGCGAATGCAGAAGTGGGGTTGGATTGTGTTATCAGCGTGCAACAAACAGCGAGTGGTGAAGTGATCAACGTTAGTTTTGGCAGTTGCAATGGTGATGCAACCATCCGGCGCTCCATTGAGGCGGCTGTTTTCAAGGCCTCGCCGTTGCCCAAGCCGCGGGATCCCAGCGTTTTTGATCGCGATATCCGATTAACTTTCCGACCAGAAGAGTAAACTCCGAGCTATCAACCAATGATGAGACTGAATGTGCGACTAAGACTTTTTACGATTTTGCTTGTTTCCATATTGATGTCCGATTTCGCGGTTGCGGAACTGGATATCGTCATTACCGACGGTATCAAGCGACGCCCGATCGCGATCGTGCCATTCGGATGGGAAGGGCAAGGTGCCGAGGTACCGCTCGATGTGGCGAAGATCATTAGTGATGACCTGAGCCGCAGTGGCCGGTTTGCGCCGATACCTGTTGAGGACATGCTGCAAAAGCCAACGGATGGTACTGGGGTCGATTTTGACGACTGGGCAATCCTGGGCGTTGAGGCGGTCGTGGTCGGCAAGGTGGAGCAGACTGGAGAGAACGCCTACAACGTCCAGTTCCAGTTGTTTGACGTCTTCGGGCGTGACCAGCTGGTCGGTTATCGCATGCCCGCAAGTCGCGGCACCATGCGTCGTGTATCGCATCGAACGGCTGACATGATTTATGAGGAGTTAACCGGCATCAAGGGTGTATTCGATACCAAAGTTGCCTATGTGACGGCGCGATCGCAAGCTGATGGCAAGCTCTTTTCGCTGACAGTGGCTGATCAGGATGGTGAGAACGAAAACGTCATCATGGAAAGCCGCAACCCGATCATGTCGCCAGCATGGTCGCCGGACAGCCGGCGGCTTGCGTACGTATCTTTTGAAAACAACAGGTCGTCAATTTTCGTGCAGACCCTGCGCACGGGCAATCGAATCCAGGTGTCCAGCAAGGCGGGCATCAATGGGGCGCCGGCGTTTTCGCCAGATGGACGCCAATTGGTGCTGACGCTGGGAGGCGTTGACGGCAATCCGGACATCCATGTGATGGACATCAGCTCGCGGCAGACACGCCGCCTGACCACACATCGTGCTATCGATACAGAAGGGAGTTGGTCGCCGGACGGCAAGTATATCTATTTCACCTCGGATCGCAGCGGCGGACCGCAGATCTACCGGGTTGCGGCAAGCGGTGGTACGCCCGAGCGCATTACCTTCGAGGGGAGTTATAATGCTCGACCAAGGATGTCGCCGGACGGGACGCGACTTGCCATGGTGCATTTGTTTCAGGGTAACTATCGCATTGCGGTAATGGACATGATTGATGAAAAGCGCAGGGATCTGCTGGTGCTTTCAGCGGGGCAGCAAGACGAGTCGCCCAGCTTTGCACCAAACAGCGACACATTGATTTACGCAACGCGAGCGACAAAGAATGGCGTTCTTGAGACAGTGACGGCCGATGGCCTGATTCGACAGACGCTGGCACCTGGAAGCGGTGATATTCGCGAACCGGTATGGTCACCGTTTCAACGATTTTAAGTTTACTATTTAGATTAAGTATTGATCATAAAGTATTGTTATAATTGATATTACGCGAAAGCGAATTACAAGGAATTTTGAAATGCCTCAGCACAAACTAGTAATCCTCGGCCTTCTGGCTGTTCTCATGGCCGGTTGCGGATCCAAGGACACGATCCCTGATCCGGATCCGAGTGAAACCGTTCCTGGTGGTGACATCGGTGATATGGACGACTATGGCAATGATGGCCTTAGCAGCGGCGAGGAAATTATTTACGAGCCCGACGCCAGCGAAATGGGTAACGTCGTGTACTTTGACTACGACTCTTCGGAGCTGCGCACAGAGGATACGGACATCGTCGCCAGCCATGCCCGGCAATTGAGCATGAACTCAAGCCTGAGCGTGCGGCTTGAAGGTCATGGCGACGAGCGCGGTTCGCGCGAGTACAACATCGGTCTTGGCGAGCGTCGTGCGCAGACTGTGCGCCGCCTGTTGTTGATTCAGGGTGCCAGCGCATCGCAAGTATCAACGGTTAGTTTTGGTGAAGAACGACCGGCAGTGGAAGGTAGCAATGAAGCTGCCTATTCCCAGAATCGCCGCGTCGAGATCACCTACACCAACTGATTAGCAGACGTTGAGTATTATTAGGCCCATGCTGCGGCTGCTATTGATATTGCCGGCGATGTTTGTCGCCGGCTGTTCCATGTTCGTGCCGCCAAGTGAAGACCCGGTGCTGATCAAGCTCGAGGAGCTCGATCAGCGCATGCAGGCGATCGAGCGCGTCATGGAAAATCAAAGCCTGGTGCAGTTGACGCAGGAAGTTGCAGCGCTGGAACGTCGTGCCGATAGTCTGCAGGGTAGCAGCGAGACCCTGCAGCACGATGCGACGGCGACCGCAGAGCGCCAACGGCAACTGTATGCCGATCTGGACTCACGTATCCGCGAGCTTGAGGCGCGCGAGCTGGCGCCGGCCAGCGTCCTCGACGGTGGTACCTTGCAACAGGGCGAGCTACCGGTACCCGGTGGCTCCGATCGCGACAATTACCAGGTTGCCCTGGAGCTGCTGCGCGAGGAGCGCTATGACCAATCTGCCGCCTCGTTCAAGGAATTTCTGGTCGCTTTCCCGGACAGCGAGCTCGCGAGCAATGCGCAATATTGGCTGGCGGAGTCCTACTATGCGGCGAATGAGTTCGAGAAGGCGCTGACCGATTTTGCGCGGGTGATCGACGAATACCCGCAATCGAGCAAGGTCCCGGATGCGCTGCTGAAGATGGGGTATTGCAACTACAGCCTGCAGCGCTGGGAGGATGCGCGTACGGCGTTGACTCGAGTGCAGGCTGAATATCCAACTACCACGGCCGCCAGGCTTGCGGATCAGTACTTGAAGCGCATGCAAACCGAAGGCGTGTAGGAATAATTCTGCGCTGGCAGTTGTCATTTTTGCGGGGTTCGGTATCATCCCGCCCGCTGATCCTGCGGGGGCGTTAGCTCAGAGGTAGAGCATTCGGCTTTTAACCGACTGGTCGTAGGTTCGATCCCTACACGCCCCACCACCCCTCATTTTGTTTCAAATAAAACAGGCGACGGCCTGCAAATCTGCCGCTATCATGCACGGTTTTGCGTTGAGGCAGCTTTCTTTGAACGGCCAATGGAATATCCACAAGTTTGGTGGCAGCAGTCTGGCTGATGCCGAGTGTTTCGATCGCGTCGCGGGCCTGCTGCTCGCGGACGCCGAAAATCGTGTCGGTGTTGTGGTCTCGGCGATGGGCGGGATGACCGACGCGCTCTTGCATCTGGCCGTTATTGCCGAGCAGGGCGACGACTCGTTCGATGCAGAATTGCAGGCAATCGGCGAACGTTATGCCGCAACCGCGCGCCAGCTTCTGGAGGGTGATGGTCTTGTACGCATCCTGGATGAATGGAGCCAGGACGCAAATGACATCAAGGATGTCCTAAAAGCGATCGCTTTGGTCAAGTCGGCCCCGCAACGTAGTCGTGACGTGGTCGCAGGATACGGTGAAATCTGGTCTGCGAGAATGCTCGCCGCGCTGCTGCAGCGGCGCGATCCGCAGCGCGGTGGCACATGGATTGATGCGCGGGATGTTCTCATTGTTAGCCAGACCGAGCTTGGTCCGACCGTACTTTGGGACCGGTCGCGAGAAAGATTTCGCCGCACTGTCGCTGACGACTTCAGCGGCATCGCAGTCATTACCGGTTTTATCGCGAGCGACGAAGACGGTCTGCAAACGACCCTGGGTCGGAACGGCAGCGACTACTCGGCAGCCATATTTGCTGCCCTGAGCAAAGCGCGCGAGCTTACGATCTGGAGCGATGTTGATGGCGTCATGAGCGCAGACCCCAATCGCGTGCCGGAAGCCAGGGTCATCGATCAAATGACGTACAGCGAGGCGATGGAGTTGGCCTATTTCGGCGCCAGCGTCATTCACCCGCAAACACTTGGGCCGGTTATCGATAGTGGCATTCCGCTCATCATCCGAAACAGTTTCAATGCGGCGCATCCGGGCAGTCGCATTGTGAACAGCGCCAACTCGAAAGACAGCATCAAAGGTATTACGGCGATTGGCGGTATGGCACTCGTGAACCTTGAAGGTGCCGGCATGATCGGTGTGCCAGGCACCGCCGACCGAATGTTTTCCGCACTCAAGAGTGCCGGCGTCTCCGTTACCTTGATCTCGCAGGCTAGTTCCGAGCATTCGATTTGTATTGCGGTACCGCAGGAAGTCGCTGAACGGGCGACGCGTGTTATCAAGGACGCGTTCGCAGTGGAATTGACGACCGGACAAATTCAAAGTGTCGACCGCACCAACGATCTAAGTATCGTCGCTGTCGTTGGCGATGATATGGAAGGTACTCCGGGTGTCGCATCACGCTTCTTCGGCACACTGGCGCGCGCGGGAATCAACGTACGCGCGATTGCGCAGGGTTCATCGGAAAGAAATATTTCCGCCGTCGTCGATTCGTCTGAGGCGACGCGAGCGTTACGCGCTGCACACTCCGGATTTTATTTGTCGTCAAAGACGATTTCGATCGGTTTGATTGGACCGGGCACGGTCGGTGCGACTTTGCTCAAGCAGATTGAACGGCGCACAGAGCAATTGATCGGAAAATTCAATCTCGACTTGCGGGTCCGGGCAATTGCGCGCTCCCAGTCAATGTTGTTGAGCGAGCACAGTATCGACCTCGACCGTTGGCAGGATGAGTATGCAGATGCGGCCGTGGATATCGACTTCGAGGCGTTCGAGGCGTGCGTTAATCCTGATCACCTGCCGCACGCGGTCATAATCGACTGCACCGCAAATGAGGACGTTGCGGCACGTTATGCGGGTTGGCTGGAACGCGGCATACACGTAATCACACCGAACAAGCGCGCTTGCAGTGGCCCGCTGGATGCCTACCACTCCCTGCAGCAAAAATCGGCCACGGGCAGCGCGCATTTCTTCTATGAGACGACCGTTGGTGCGGCGCTGCCGATTATTTCGACGTTGCGCGATCTGGTCGATACCGGCGATGACATTTATTCAGTGCAAGGTATTTTCTCGGGAACGCTTGCCTACCTGTTCAATGTGTATGACGGTCAAACGCCGTTTTCGGAGATCGTGCGGCAGGCCAAGGAAAGTGGTTACACGGAGCCGGATCCAAGAGACGATCTGTCCGGTATGGATGTCGCCAGGAAGCTGGTTATTCTTGCGCGTGAGCTTGGTTTGCCTACCGAGGTCGGCGATTTTCCGGTAGAGAACCTCGTGCCCGAGGCGCTGCGTGACTGCAGCGTCGACGAATTCCTCGCCGCTTTGAGTGACTACGATGCCGACATCAAGAAAATGTACGATGACGCGCAGGCGGCCGGTAAGGAACTGCGTTACATAGGCAGGCTTGATGCAAAAGGCAACGTGTCTGTCGGGCTTGAATCGGTTGACGCCAGTCATGCCTTCGGCAATATCAACCTGACGGACAACATAGTGCAATTCGAAACAGCGCGGTACTCCGCTAATCCGTTGTATGTACAAGGTCCTGGTGCAGGACCCGAAGTGACTGCAGGCGGCGTTTTCAGCGAGCTGTTGCGGCTCGCGAAGTTTCTCAGTGTGGGTGTTTGATATGTCAGAACTAGTTACGGCTTTTGCACCAGCTTCAATCGGCAATGTTGCTGTGGGTTTCGATATGCTGGGTCTGGCCCTGGAAGGAGTCGGCGACCGTGTTTCGGCGCGGCGTGTTGCGACACCGGGCATTTGCGTGGAAAACGTCTACGGACTGGACGGTGAAATTCACCCTTATTTGTCGAACGATCCGGACCACAATACGGCGTCCATCGCGGCCAAGGCATTGTGGAACGACTACGGTGATGACAGTGGTGTGCAGCTCAATGTTTACAAGGGCGTGCCACTGCAATCGGGCATGGGCAGTTCGGCGGCATCCGCAGTAGCCGCGACGGTCGCCGTCAATGCGCTGTTGGGAACCCCTTTACCAGCGGAGGACTTGCTGCGCTACGCGCTGGTGGGAGAGCAGTACGCGAGCGGCGGATTACACGCCGACAATGTTGCGCCGAGTTTGTTGGGAGGCATGATTTTTTGCCCGCAGGTTTTGTTGCCTGAAGTGATTCGACTGCCGGTACCGCAAGGCGTGAGCGCGGCGTTGATTCATCCGGAGCTGCAGGTGAATACTGCAGATGCGCGCAAAAAACTCGCGAAAGGCTACTCATTAGAGCAATGGTTGAGCCAACAGGGCTACATGGGCGGCTTTATCGCGGCCTGCGCTTCTGGCGATATCGATATGATCAGCAAGACGCTCAAGGACGTCATCATCGAGCCGCAGCGAGCCGCTGCTGTGTCGTGTTTCGATGCAGTCAAAGAAGCTGCGGAGCGGGGCGGTGCACTTGGCTTCAGCTTGTCCGGAAGTGGCCCCAGCCTGTTCGCTTTGTGCCGCGACAACGATGCGCAGAATATTGCCATGGCAATGCAGCAAGCATGTC
>Ga0316204_10004559_pt1 | contig 24626 bp, 15 predicted proteins | sample 6monrhotite_MG_2_FD_205661 | JGI IMG/M metagenome (GOLD analysis project Ga0316204, IMG submission 205661) | Microbial mat bacterial communities from mineral coupon in-situ incubated in ocean water Damariscotta River, Maine, United States -... | ecosystem: Environmental > Aquatic > Marine >... | reverse complement strand
AAAGTTAACGTTAGGTGTTTTTACGGGTGGCGGCGTTACTTTTGCAACGGGCCCAGCGGCTGGTTGAATGCCTTCAGCCCATGCGCCCCATGTGTAAACTGAATCTTCTTCAACTGCTATTGCCTGAGTCGACAATAATACTGCAAATAATATTAAATATGTTTTTTTCATTATCTTATGACCTTATTTTTACAATAGAAACAAAGCAAATAAAGTGCCAAAATTTTTTAAAAACAAGTTAAACATGAGTTTAGCTAGCTAGTTTTTGTTTTTTTTATTTGCGTATTTCATGATGCTTCTCTGCACACTACTTAAATTATAAATAAACTATAGTGTGTGTCTATGCCTCGTTTGAAGGATGCGCTCAAAATATTTGCGGTAATATATTGATTTTATTGCATAAATTCCTGTCATCACAAGAATGTGTTGAGGTGTTCCGAGATGATGAGTTTATAAAGAACGGAATAAGTTGTAAACATTACCGACAATGAAAATACGGCTATGTCGGTAGTGTTTACATAAATCTCAGATTTAGAAGAAGTAACGACGCATGTTTATTTCTGCAACATTTCGGTCGTAAGTAAATTCATCCAGATTAGAGTCATTATCCGTAAAAGTGTATTGTGCATTTAGTGTCCATGACTTGAAAAAACCATTACGAAAATCATGACTAACTCCTAAGACGGCAAGAAGTTCGGTTTCATCTCTGCTGATAGTTGTGCTAATACTGCCATCAGGTGCTTTATAGCGATAGTCGCGGCTACTTAGTGTTAAGTAGGCAATGGCATCATTCCACGCAGGTATTTGTCCACCAAGATAAAACTCTGCACCTGTTGAGTGAAGGTTGCCTTCTTTAGCGCCATTATCATGATATTTAATACCGGTTTGAATACCAATAGACTGCTTGGCATAGAATTTAGCAAGGTCTATGCCCCACATAGTCATAGTGCCCCTGAGGCCCTGATCTTCAGGTTGCTGATACTCGCGAGCGGTGGTGCTATTCTCAAAGGTAATTTCTAGATCTTGCATAATGCTGTAGGTAAATAGCGGATTGATAGCAACGTATTCCGCATAATCATTTTTGCCAAATATGAGCTTATCAAGCTTGAAATTAAAGGCTGCACGCCATGCTTCACCGGCAATTAAGGCTGGTCCAGTGTTTAGAGTTAAAACAGATAGATTAAAATCGGTATCATTTGAGCCATATGCCTTGCTATAAGCTGTAGCCTGAGTCAGCCATTCAAAATCAACAATAGAGCCACCAATATGCATCGCCTGTCTTGCACGAGATCTGTGTGAATAGCTAAACATAAACTGCCCACCACTACCGTCTTCTTCGACTGATTCAGGAGTAACACCGGTTATGTCCTTGCCAGGGCCTAAGTTGATATTCGAGTCGGTGAACAGGCCTGCTGAAATATACATTGAAGAGGTGGAGCGTTCTGAGGCTGTTTTTATATCACCTGATAACTGGGCCATATATGCCGTGATCGATAACTTAACTTCATCGGGTGTTTTGGGGTCGTTTAAAACTTGAGTTAATTGTTCTTTTGCATCTTCATAACGACGTGTAAGGTGGTAAGAAATAGCAAGCTCAAGACGTGCACGATTTAGGCCGGGCTGATTACTTAAGATGGTCTCAAAAATTTCTATCGATTTAAATAAATCCCCATCATGGCGAAATCGCATTGCTTCATTGAATAAAGTTTCTGGATCAACTGCGTCTTCAGCATACGCCATAGGTGTAATTAAGGTCGAACATAAGCATGTTGATAGCAAAATTCTCCTGATCATTTAAATATCCTCAAAATCTGAAAGTAAATTTTGCGTGATAGTGACGTTTTTTCTGAGTATTTACAAGGAAAAAGGTGATGTTAGCTGATTATTAAGATATATGAAGAGGGTAGAATTGTTCTGTAAATATATGAACTTTAAAGGCTAAATGTTCTAATTGCTTAGCATAAGCTATTATCTTTAGTGAGCGGACATAATGGGAAAACGTATAAAATGGGTATTGCTGCATGAGGGAGAGCTATATATTTAATATTAAAAATAAATATTTAAAGTGCTTTATTGGCTTGTTTTTTTATCTCTCTAGTGAGGGAGCTATGGCTGGATTATTTGGATACCAGGAAAATGAGCGAAAAAATTTAAAGATGTTTCCGCAGTGGTTGTCAGTTTTGGAAAGAAATATAAAACAAAGCGCTCCGAAAGGAAATTGTGAAACTAATAAATTAGATCAGTGTCATGTGAAGAACTGGATGAGGTTTTTAGAAAGTATTCGTCATTTACCTCAATACAGGCAAATCAACGAAGTTAATCATTATGCAAATCAGCATGATTATATTTTAGATATTGAAAACTATGGTGTTAAAGACTATTGGGCTACTCCGCGTGAGTTTTTATATAATAATGGTGATTGTGAAGACTATGCGATAACAAAAATGCTTTCTCTAAAAATATTAGGTTTCAATATGGGCGGAATAAGGCTGGTAGTTTTGCAAGATACAAACTTAAGAATCCCGCACGCTGTGTTGGCGTTGAATATGAAAAATGACATATTGATTCTGGATAATCAGGTGGATGAAGTCATTTCACATAAGCATGTTTTGCACTATGTACCAATTTATGCGCTTAATGAAAGCAAATGGTGGATGTTTTTACCTCAATAGTTTTGAAAACTTTAAGTTTTTCGTGAGCAGCAAAAGTAATTATTTTTAATAAGGTGCAGCGACTTAAAATAAGATTAAAATATGATTTCAAATGTTAATTTATACAAAATAAAGCTCTCTCAAAAAGTGGCGAGCATTCTACTAATGGTTTTCGTCATTGTAAGCTTATGGCTTATTGTTGAATATGCAGAAAAAGAACGCAATCGAGATTTGCTAAGTTGGCAATCACGACTTGCGTTATTGGCAGAAATAAGAGTGTCTGCTATTGAAGATTTTGTAAATGAAATTAAAAATAAATTGCATGAGTTAGCAGACAACTCTACTTTGAAGCTTTTTCTAACGGAATATAATAATCGAGATGAAGTTGATGAAATTGTATTAAATGGCTTGCAAGCGCATGTTAGAAATCTATTGAGAGCGAGTGCTGTTCGCTTTGGATTTGCAGAAAATATAGGCTCGATAAATAAAACGGGTTCAAATAATACGAATGAATATGGGATTGCAATAATAGGTTATAATCATCAGCTGATTATGTCTACGAGTGGGTTCTCTGAAAATATTGAGCAGCATAAAGAAATTGTTAAAAAAGCATTTGATACTGCAACAGTACAGATTATAGGTCTTTATTCAGGTAAAAATAATATGCCAGTCTATGGATATGTTTTGCCAGTGTATGAAATACAGGACATGCGATCAACGTCACCAGTGGGCGCTATAATTTTATTACTAAATCCTCAGGAAAATTTGTTTTCCATATTAAAAAATAAACAAAGCGTTACAAAATCAGATGAAACTTTACTGGTAAAGCGTGATGGTCCAAGCCTGGTGTATATCAGTCCAGTTAAAGGTGAGTTTAAATTATTTCATCGACTTCCAGATAATAATAACCAACTTGCATCATCGTATGCTTATCATCATCCTGGCGGTTTTAAAGAGATGACTGACTATCATGGAAATCGTGTACTTGTGACGGGTCGAGAAATTAAAAATAGTCCCTGGCGATTAGTGCAAAAAATATCTGCATCAGAAGCGCTTGCTGAATCAAATGAACATCAGGTTTTTTTATTGACAACATTTAGCTTGTTTGTGCTTGTTGTGACAACGGCATTTGTTGCTATATGGCGTCACAGTACTAGTCTTAGGTTGAAGTCACTTAGTGAATCACTGGAAGCGAGAACTGATTTATTAGATTCAGTATCAGATAATATAAAAGACAATATTATTCTAGTTGATGAATTTTCGAAAATTGTTTTCATAAACAAAGCGTTCTCCAGTGCACTGGAAATAGATGGGAGTGAAATTAAAGCGAAACATTTAAGCAGTGTGTTAGGAAAAGAAACTACAAAAGCTTTACAAGATAGTACGAGTGACAAAAATGAGCCCCGTGTTTTGGCGCTAGAATTCAATGAATGTGAACGAATCTACCATGTCTCTTCTGTTTGTTTAACAGCCGGAGAGTATAAAAATTCAAACTTATATGTGCTTCATGATATTAGTGCATTGAAAGAAGAAGAAGAGAAGCGTCAGCAATTAGGGCGCGGGATTATTGGTACACTCGTTAAAGCAGTGGATATGCATGACCCTTATTGCGTTAATCATTCATCGCGTACCAGAGAGGTGGCAATGGAAATTGCACATGAACTTGAATTAAACGAATTACAGCTAGAGTCGTTAGAAATGGCTTCGCTGTTGGCAAATATAGGTAAATTATATGTACCTAAGGAAATATTAACCAAAATGGAGGCACTGACCGCTGAAGAGTCTAACCAGTTAAAGAAAAATATAGATTTTGCAGTGGATATATTGTCTGAGCTCTCATTTAATGGTCCAGTTGTAGAAATAATTTCGCAAAAAAATGAACGACTTGATGGGAGTGGCTATCCAAAAGGTCTGTCAGGCAGCGAAATATCTCTTGAATCAAGAATATTGGCAGTTGCTAATGCTTTTGTCGCGATGGCTAGCTCTAGGGCATACAGAGAAGGTCGTCCGGTAAAAGATGTAATGAATATATTGTTAGAACAATCTGAAACTCAGTATGATCGTCATGTAGTAGCGGCTTTATTTCATATATCCGAGAATAAGTCTGACTGGAAAACATGGCAGAGTATATAATTAGGTCTAATTAATTAAGTATATTAGCATTAACTGTTTGTCTTTTAAGTCAATGGCATACATTATTCGTCTGTTAATGCTTATTTGAATATACAAGTCAGGAGCTTGTGATAACCATGTATGAATCTTTTTACGGGCTTACGGAAAAGCCATTTACCTTATTGCCAGATCCGGACTATTTATATTTAAGTCCTAAGCATCAACGGGCGTTAACGCTTCTAGAATATGGAATGATGAATCAGGCTGGTTTTAGTGTGATCTGTGGTGACACAGGCGCAGGTAAAACTACTCTGATACGTCGTTTACTGTCAGATTTGGGAGATGATACAAAAGTTGGTCTAATCACCAATACGCATCAATCGTTTGGTGAATTACTCAACTGGGTGTTAATGGCATTTGGCCTTGATGGTGATGGTAAGAGCAAAGCTCAGATGCACCAGATATTTATTGATTTTTTGATAGAACAGTATTCACAGAATAAGCATACGGTACTTATTGTTGATGAAGCACAGAACATGTCAGCTGATACATTGGAAGAGCTGCGTATGCTGTCAAACATAAATGCAGATAAAGATCAGGTCTTGCAGGTGATTCTCGCGGGTCAACCCGCACTTCGAGAAACATTGCGCAAACCTGAATTAATGCAGTTTGCTCAACGAATTGCGGTTGATTACTACCTTGAGTCATTAAGTGTTGAAGAAACAAAATCATACATACATCATCGTTTAAGTGTCGCAGGATCTGACCAGCCGATTTTTACAGATGCAGCTTGTGAGTCAGTTTTCAAATATAGTCGTGGCACACCTCGGTTAATAAATCTTCTTTGTGATACCGCCCTTGTATATGGTTTTGCAGAGCAAAGTGAAATAATTAATGAGCAACTTGTTCATGACGTTGTTCGAGAGCAGCATAGCAACAGCATCATCCCTACATTTAATGCGCAACATGCTTCGACTGAAGTAGAAACCGTAGAAGAAAAAAATATAAATGAATCGGCGGACTTGAAAAAAGAAATACAGCCGAAAGTAAGTGAGCAAGTTGTCAATTATGAGAATGCACCAATACATAAAGAAACTATAAAAGAAGTAGTAAAAGAAACGGGTAAGTTATCAATAGATGAAGATAGTGCCGTTGAGATGAGTGATAAGCTGGTTCATCAAACATCAAGTGTTGTAAACAGTGCGGAACAAGTAGTGCCTGCAATGCATACAAATTCCCATTCGGTAAATACAGCTTCAGAAAAAACAAAAGAAACAGATGATTCAAATGTAACGCCTATAAAAGTTAAACATCCTGACGAAAGCACAAGTGACAATGTGGAAAATACCGGGCATCAGATAAAGGCAGAAATAACAGGCTTCGATAATGATGAAGATAGAGAAAAATTAACTAATGAGCAGGAAGAAATCACCGAATCTGTAAAACATAACAAAGATAAGCAATCCCCTGAAGCAGAAAAATCAGATGAAAATGTGGCGCCTTATATGTCACGTAGAAAGGGGGATGAAGATGTTTATCCTATAGTTCATATAGAGGACAACCCTAAAAAAGGACTAAGTATGGTTCTGATAGGCGTGGTTGGGGGTATGTTTTTTGCTTCTATTATCATGATGGTTTTTGCCTGGATGATGTTGGGGGCTAAAGAAAATAACAATCAGCAAATAATGCAACAGGATAGTAGCCAGATAACACAAAGAGAGGCGGATAATCGTGAGCTTAAGGCGTTGCAAAAAGAGCGTGATGCAGCAATTGCGGTAACTCGAGCACTTGAAAGGGAGCGTGACGCTGCTTTAACAGCAGCTAAAGCGCAGGAAGAAATTCGTGCTGCTGAATTAAGAGCCGCAGAAATTTTGGCAGAGCAGGAGCGGCGAGCTGAAAAAAAATTACAACAGGCGAGAGCGAGAGTACGAGAAGCTGAGCGAGCAGAAACAAATGCGCGAGCCAGAGAACGCAAATTACAGTTAAAAGCAGAAAAAAGAGAGGCTGAGCTAGAGGTTCAGCGTCTTAATATGCTACGTAAAGAACGAGTAAGATTAGAGGCCTTAGCAGCAGAAGAGGCAAAGCCTAAGCTGCAACAAAAAGCTGAAGAAGAAATTGTAGAACCAGTGAAAGCTATAGAAAAGGAAGAGCCGAAGGCTCAGCCAAAGCCTGAGAAAAAAACTAAAAGCTTTTCAGCTAACCCCTGCAACAGTCCTTCTGCGAAATTTTTATCAACATGTAAAAAGTAAATCTCCAGAGTTTTAGGCATTATCTAAGGGTGAAGTTATAAGCCATATCTGTTTGTGGCGGGATAGATTGTTTCTGTGCCTGCGTGTTAAATGAGTTCAGTTTTAAATTTAAGCATTATTAAAGGATTAAATAATGAGCGTAAAATATAGCCTGATGGTGGTGATTGTTGTTGCCATACTCTTAATTAGTAGCGCCTGGTTTTCGGCGCCTAAAGCGTTTAGTTGCTCCGATTGCGAGCAACTACAAAGTATCCCTGAATAAACTCATATTCGTTTAATAACAAAACATAGCATAGAATTATAATAAAATTTATGAGCTACACTTAGTTGATAGAGTGTATAAATATGAGAAAAATAACATGACGTCTATTGATAATACAAAAAAAATTCACCTTCACTGGCGTAGAACAAAAATAATAGCAACACTGGGCCCTGCAACGAAGAGTGATAAAAAAATTTCTGAATTGATTGATGCAGGCGCAAATATATTCAGGCTGAATATGTCTCATGGGACACATGACGAACATAGGCAATTGGCCGAGAAAATAAGAAGAATATCTAAAAGAAAAAAATCACATGTTGGGATTCTTATGGATTTATGTGGTCCGAAAATTCGTGTGGGAGAATTCGAGGATGGTGAAATTGAAATCAAATCCGGGGAAGAGGTTATTGTAAGCTGTTCTGCTTCTGTGGGAAAGCCCGGCTTAATTCCATCTCAATACAAGAGTTTATATAAAGATGTAAAAAAAGACGAACGTATTTTACTTGATGATGGGAAATTAGAGTTAAGAGTCATATCAATAAAAGATAAAGAGGTTAAATGTGAGGTAAAATACGGAGGTGTGTTGAAGAATAAAAAAGGACTTAATCTTCCGGATTCAAATATCTCAACTAATAGTTTTACGACTAAAGATAAAAGAGACTCTGAGCTGGCGATAGAGTTAGAGGCTGACTTTTTAGCACTTAGTTTTGTACGAGATGAAAAGTGTATCAACACATTAAAACGTTTTGTAACTAAAGCGGGTGGAAATATACCTGTAATTGCTAAAATTGAAAAACCAGAAGCTATAAAGTGTATAGAAAGTATATTGTCTACTGCAGATGGAATAATGGTTGCCAGGGGTGATTTGGGAATCGAGATGCCGGCACAACAAGTTCCATTAATACAAAAAGAATTAATTAATAAAGCAAGATTGCATGGCAAGCCGGTTATTGTAGCAACTCAAATGCTTGAGTCGATGATAGTTAGTTCAAAACCCACAAGAGCCGAAGTGGGTGATGTGGCAACTGCTGCTTTATCAAGTGCTGATGCGGTAATGTTATCAGCTGAAACCGCTAGTGGAGACTATCCAGTTTTAGCGGTAAATATGATGGATGAAATATTGCGTGAGATGGAAGCGTATCAATGGGAACACGGTAAATTCGGTGAAAGTGATTTTGAGCAAATAGCAGAAATGATTGAGCCTGATAGGAAAGCAATAGCAAGGGCGGTTAAGTCTTTAGCTCATGAATTAAAGTTACAGGGAATTATCGTTCCAACAAGAAGCGGTGCCACTGCGTGTGTTTTATCTGCGGACAGACCCAGTGCTCCATTAATAGGTGTTAGTTCAAATGAAGTGGTTTGTAGACGATTATCTTTAAGCTGGGGTGTTGTTCCTATATATATAAAAGAGCACATAACTCATGACTGGCAAGGCTTGTGCGATACAGTCGCACAAATGTGTGAGTTAGCAAGCACAGGAAATCGAGTCTTGCTTGTATCCGGCTTTAGTGATGATGTTGAGCTTAACGAGCCCGTTTTGAAGCTAATGAAAATAAAAGATGTTTAACTTTCGATTGAAATAAACTGACTAATTATTTACATCAGGTGCAAAGCCACGACGTAATGTGTTTTCAGTTACACAATATGCATCCATAAACTGATGTAAATAATTTTCACCACCTGCCTTGCTACCGGCGCCGCTCATTTTAAATCCACCAAATGGCTGTCTGTTTACCATAGCGCCGGTAGTTTTTCTATTTAGATATAAATTACCTACAAGAAATTTTTTTTGTGCATATGCAAGGTGTGAAGGTTGTCTAGAATAAACCCCGCCAGTGAGTGCGTAACGCGTGTTATTTGCAATATCAATAGCAGATATAAAATCATCTGCTTTTATAACAGACAAGACGGGGCCAAAAATTTCTTCCTGTGCTAATGGCGACAAAGGATCAACATCTGTAAATATACAGGGTTTTATATAGTAGCCATCTTCTGTGTCAGCTGCAGTTTCGTAGTTATGTGAAGTTGCTGTTTGTTGGCCAAGCTTAATGATTTGTGTGATTCTTTCATAGGATGGTTTATCTATGACAGGGCCAATTAGATTGAAAGGATTAACAGGGTCGCCAATAGTCAGGCTCTTTGTTGTTTCAATTAGTCTTTTGACGAATTTATTATAAATATTATCAACTACAATAACTCGCGACGTTGCACTGCATTTCTGACCCTGAAAACAAAATGCGGAGTGAACTACGCCTAGAACGGCATCGTCTAAATCGGCGTCACTATCAACTATTATAGCGTTCTTTCCACCCATCTCTGAAATAACTTTTTTTATATGATTTTGATCTGGTTGTATTTTAGCTGCAATTTTAATTAGATTGGTACCAACTTGTTGTGATCCGGTAAAAGAAATGATGTTGATGTCTGGTTTACGCGCAAGGTATTCGCCTACGACTTTTCCTGGGCCAGGTAAAAAATTAATTACACCGTTTGGCAAACCAACTTCCTGCCATAACTGCATGAATTTAGATGCGGTGACCGGTGTAAGGCTCGATGGTTTTAAAATGCAGGTATTACCAGTCACTATGGCCGCACTTAGCATGCCGCATAAGATAGCTAGTGGGAAATTCCACGGTGAGATAATAAGGCTTACGCCACAGGCGCGATAATTAATATGGTTAAATTCACCGCTAATATTTATCGTTTTACCATTCAAAATGTTTTCAGACTGTAGGGCATAGTAGTTAAGAAAATCAATGGCTTCACACACATCACCATCAGCCTCTTGCCAGTTTTTACCGGCTTCTAAGATTTGCCATGCAGCAAACTCCATGCGTCTTTTAGATAAAAGAGAGGCAACTCTTCTTAAATAGTCTGCACGTGTGCGGACAGATGTTGCGCTCCATGAATTGAATGAATTTTTTGCTGACTCAAGAGCTTCATCTGCAAGTTTATGATTTGCTGATGAAACTGATCCGATCAGTTGTAACGGGCTGGCCGGATTATATGAAGCTATTTTTTCTTCAGTAGAAATTTCTTTGCCGTTAATTATAATGGGATAGTTTTGACCTAGACTGGTTTCTACTTTATCAATAGCAGATTTAAAGTCATAACATGTTTTTGAGTTTGTAAATCGTAAAAATGAGATATTTTTAAACGAATTTATTTTCACCGATTTAAGTTGAATAGTTTTCTTGGTGGATGATGGAGGTGAAAAGCTGCTCTTAAAAATAAGCTTATCTTGTTTACCTAAACTAGCATCTAGCATACTTTGACCACTGGAATTCTCTAATAAGCGGCGCACAAGATATGCCATGCCAGGTAAAGTTTCACCGAAAGGCACATAAATTCGTAGTCTATAACCAAGATTAACTAATGCTGGCTTTAGAGTATCGGACATACCGTATAGCATTTGAAATTCAAACTGATCATTGTTTAATTTAAGCTGATCAATTAAGGCCATAGAGTAAGCGATACTGCGAGGATTGTGAGTAGCAATTGCAGTATGAATTAGCAGGTTAGATTTTAATAGTAGAGCTAAGCATTTTTCATAATTTAAATCTGTATCACTTTTGTATTCCCAGACGGGGCATGTCCAGTTATTCTGTGTAGCAATTACTGTCTCATAGTCCCAGTAAGCGCCACGCACAAGTCGAATAGTAACAGGTGTTGATCGCTGCTTTAATAATTCGATAAGTTCAATAATGTCCTGATATGTGTCTTTAAGATAAGCTTGCATTGCTAAACCGATATGTGGCCATGAAATGAATTCATCTTCCATTATTATTTTTCGAAAACATCCAAGAACAATGTGTTTGAAATCATATTGCTCCATGTCGATTGTAATAAATGCGTTGTGTTTCATTGAAGACCTAAGTACGAGTCTCAGTCGTTTACAAATAGCGTTAATGCTATCCTGAGGTGCGGGACTAGTTATTTGGGAAAAGAGTGAAGAAAGTTTAATTGATAGATTGAGTCTGGGAGATTGCGCTGCATGGCTAATATCAAGTAGTGAGTTGTTGCTCCAGTTATTAACTGGTTCAGATAAACTGCATAGAATTTCAAGGTATTTATTTGTGTAATCTTCACACTCGCTATCTGAAATGGTTGCTTCGCCTAATAAATCGAGAGTGAAGTTCATTTGTTCATGTCGTAAGCGACTAATGCAGCTCATTGCATGATGTAGTTTGTAGCCACCCATAAATTTTCTTGCAAGTCCGCGCAATGTATAACGAATAGTTGGGGCGGCAATACGAGTTGACCAGCCTTGATCACTGTGCTTTAAACCCCACTCAGCAAAGCGAGGTAATTGTAAGTCTGAGAAATATTCCTGTAAGTGCTCAGCTAATTCATGGTCATTTTTAAGGCTGGGTAGAACATCAATAAAGCGTAATGCCTGAATTCTGAAATCTTCTTCAGAGGTGGTACGTTTTATAAGCTGATCTAACCAGCTAAATTGATTGTTCTTTGTATTGGAAGTGTTTGATATACATTCGGAAAGCTGTTTTCCGTAACTTTCAACTTGTTGCTGAAAAGAATCTGAGTAATGTAAATGAGCAGCCATAAGAAAACACCTATTTGACCATTGCCTACTAAGGTAATAGTTGTTTAATCTATCGCTTGCAAGTGAGGTTAGGCGTATTTAGATGTGCGGTGTAGAAATAGGCTTAGAAGAGAGTATATAGAGCTGTAATGCCTCTGAAAGTACACAAGACGAGCCCAGAAAGGCTCGTCTTGTTTAAGGCTTATTCAAGAAAGACCAGTCCGATACCATCTGGCTCATGCCTAACAACTTTGGCCCTGTTTACAGGGGGTTCTTCACCGTCTCCGAGTTGGTTTTTCAAGCGAACTTTGACTTCGGTATCTACACTAGGTAGCTCAATATTATCAAGTATGAGATAAAGTCCGCCGTCACTAATGTTTCGGGTGCGAACATCCATTGTATCTTGCCCGGGTAGAGTTAACTCAATGTCTACGATTAGCCCGATACGTAAGTGTTTTCTATTTTCTGCTGACATAGTTTTAATTGTTTTTATAGAGATTAAATACTAATAATAGCTGTCAATTATGAAATTGCACAGATTTCATAATTTTAGTGATATCAAGTGACCATTTATCAAAAGTCGGTTTCAGTTCAGGTAAATTGAAGAGGTCGTTATAGGTAGAGGGGTTTGCACTGATTAGAATCGTATTGTCACCTTCGGCAAAGATAGCGATTTTTAATGGCAGATAGGGTATTAATTGAGGGTACTTAGCTGAAAGTTGCTGTATCTCTTTGCCTTTGCCAAAGAATACAACCCTGTATTTATCAGTCTCATAACCCTTAGCGCTTAAGCCCACGTCAACCCGTTGTACACGGCTGAGTTTGTATCCGTGGCGATTAATCGCTTCCTGTAGCAATGACATGGTTTCTGGAAAAGCCTCTGAAGAACGCACCATTATCATCTCCCCAGTTACAACAGCAAAGCTATTTGAGCTAAGCATGAGGCCAAAAAAAGCTAAAAACAGACTGAATCTTCTGATAGTCGGTATCACAGGCTGGCATCCTCCAGTATGCTTGTATAAACCTCATACATTTTATCACAGGAGTCTTTGAGCTCAGCATTATTGAATAGCTGACTTAAATGTTTAGGATTTATGCTCATGATTTGTACTTTGTTATCTTGTTCTGTGACAGTAACCCTGCAAGGCAAGAACATGCCTGCCCGGGGATCGATTTTTAAAGCATCATATAAAAAATTAAAGTTACAGAAATAGATAATAGTCTGTCTGGCTGAGTCTTTTGTTTCTACATCAAAACCACTCGTTAAAGCCTGATCTCGTATATGAACGAAGTTAGACCCGGATATTGCGCGTTTAACGTTTTCAACCGTCTCTTCGAAGGAGTAAGACGATTCTTGAATCAAACTAGCCGGCTCTTCATCATAGAGCGGTTTGTGAGTTATTGAGCTTAATTGAAAACTGCGTATATAGCTCACCAGGTCATTAATGTTTGTTTTTGAAAGACCAAGTTTGCTAGCTGAAGGCATAGGCGTCTGTTCACGCCCATGTAGAATAATATAGTGAAGCATAGCATCAGGTGCAGAATTTAAAAATCCCTGGTTATTTAACGCCGGTGGAGTAATGGGTATGCCACTTGAACGCGAAAAATGTAATCCAGAGCCTTTACCACCACGTGCATTTTTACCATGACAATTAGCACATTTATCTTGAAACAATACCTCTCCAGCTTGTTTATCACCTTTAACTGGTTTTGAATCCCAAATTGGTGCAGGTGTTTTTCGCCAGCTATCTAGATAAGTAACGATTTCGTTGATATCAGACTCGGGCATCCAGTAAAAGGAAGGCATAATTCGGTTAGGGCGGCCGAGACGAATGCTTTGTATGATGTAGTTTTTTGATGCAGAATTAAGAAAATCATTTAATGACAAAGGCACGCCCATACCGCCCTGCCCATCAGTGCCATGACAAATAGCACAGTTTTCAAGGTATAGGTTTTCACCCTTTGATTCGGCGAGGCCCGGCTGAGCAAGACTGATAGCGACAGTTGTTACTAAAAGGGCCAGCTGTAAATAAAGTTTAAAATTTGTTTTATAAGTGTTCATGGAATAGCAAGCATATCATGTATTAATAAGTGTTTTTTGAAGTATATCAAATCAAAGTATAGACCTGGGTCAAGAAGAGATAAACGGTAATAAAATCAGAGTTTAAATTGATCAAGCTATGCGTCTGTAATTTCATTCCAAATTTTTTTAAGGCGTTTAGCTGATACAGGGCACAGTGTTTTAATTTCCTGTGCGAAAAGAGAAATACGATACTCCTCTAATAACCACCTATATGTATTAAGTTGTTCTGAATATTGATTATTCTTTATTAAAGTGTCAGAACGTTTTTTGTATTCCTGCCATAAGGATGAAATTTCAATTCGAGCTTTTCTGTCTCTATCTGGATTGGATTGAATTTTATCCAGACGTTTATCTATTGCTTTCAGATATCGAGTGTAATTTTCGAGATTTTCATCAGCTGTATCTAAAATAAAATTACTATGTAATAAATTATTTAATTGATCCTGTACATCGGTTAATGCATCTAGCCAGTTAAGGGGCGGGTTTTTAAGCTTTTTTCTTAACTGGTGATAAATCTCTAAAATGCTTGAAAGTTGTTGCGTTATATCAATTAACAGGTCATCAATATTTTGTCTGTTTTCTAGAATTAAATTAAACTCTTTTTCGGTTTTTGGGAGATGTCGGGTAAAAAGTTCATCAATAATACGATAAGTGATCTGTGATTTTAACTGCTCGCAACTACCTATCGGCAAGTATTTTGCACATAAATTTTGCCTTTTAGAAAGCATTGATTTTATGTGTTTTACCGGTTGGGGCAGAGCATTAATAAACATCTGCCTGAGTCCTTCAAAATGATGCGTACGGGCTTCTTTTTCCGAATTTATAATCCGAATGTTCACCTGTTTTTTATCAGCAACTAAAACGGGATAAGCTTTAATAATAATCCCATTGTTGTTTATTTCAATGACGTCTTCTAATTCATTAAGTGAACTACTGTCTACATCGTCTTTTTCATGGATATTAGTTTCAACTACAGGTTGGCTGGTGTCTTTGTACGAAGCATATTTTTGCTGTAGTTGGTTCAGGTCTCTGCCCTGTTCTAATGTTTTTCCTTCTGCTGATATAACACGAAAGTTAAAACGAAGATAATCTGCTAGTTTAGTTTCCTGCCATGAATCATAAGGAATTTCTGTGCCTGTTATTTTTTTTAGGTGTAACGACATAGAAGATGTTAATGGAGAGTCGCCAGGGGTTAGAGCATCAAAACAAATTTCAGCAAAGTTAGGTGCGGGTACAAAGTTTTTTCTAAGCTGTTTAGGCAGTGACCTAATGAGTTCAGTCATTTTTTCTAGTAAAAGCCCTGGAACAAGCCAGTCACATAATGTCGAGTTCAATGATGGCAAGCCCGCAATTGGTGTTACTAACGTGATGCCATCACAATGATCACTGGGATCAAAGTGATATTCAAGAGGAAATTGAATGTCATTGATTAAAATAGAGTTAGGAAATAAATTATCTGAGATATGATCTGCATCTTTTTTCATCAGATCATCAATGTTCAATAATAGCTTGTCTGTGTCGTTGTTCTTTACCCACTTATTTAGCTGGGGGCCACTATAAATAGTCTCTGGTAATAGCTGGTCATAAAAGTCATATAAGTCATTGTCATCAACTAGAATGTCTTGTCGTCTTGATTTTGCTTCCAGTTTTTCAATTTCGTTTACAAGGCTCCGATTTTTTATATAAAAGTCATGCTTGCAATCAAAGTCGCCTTGTACAAGGGCGCTACGAATAAATATCTCACGAGATTCTTTTGGGTTTACAGGTCCATAATTAACTTTTGTACCCGGATTAATTAGCAGGCCGAATAGAGTTGATTTTCGAGTCGCAGATACTTGAGCCGGCTTTTTCTCCCAATGGGCTTCGTTATAATTATGCTTAATTAAATGACTTGCTTTGTCGGTGACCCATTGCGGTTCAATTTTCGCAAGATGACGAGCATATACTCTTTGTGTTTCAACAATGTCTGAAGCTACTACCCATTTAGGGCCACGATTAAAAAGTCCTGATCCGGGAAAAATATGGAATTTTCGTTGTCGACATCCCTGATATTCGTGACCCTCGTCTTTGAAGCCAATTTGGCTTAAAAAACCAGTTATTAATGCTCTGTGTATCTGATTGTAATCGGCAGAGTTAGAATTAAATGTCAACTTGAGTTCATTTAACATTTTTTTAATTTGTCGATGAGTATCAATCCATTCCCGCATGCGTAACCACGAGATGAAGTTGTCTTTACACCATTTTCGTAATTTGTTGCCACTTAACTCATTTTTAGCAGTATGATATTGATTCCATATATTTAACCAGCTAATAAAATCAGATTGTTTATCAATAAATTTTTTATGCGCTTCATCTGCGGCCTGTTGTTTGTTTAAAGGGCGTTCGCGAGGGTCCTGTACAGCGAGTGCAGATACAATGATTAAAGTCTCGTTTAAGCAGGTTTCATTTACTGATTCAATTAAAATTCGACCTAGCTTAGGGTCAATTGGTAAACGGGCAAGTTGTTTGCCAATAGTCGTTATTTTATGGTGATTATTTATAGCGCCGAGTTCATGTAATAGCTTGTAACCATCAGTAATTAATCGGCTATCAGGTGGTTCTACAAATGGGAAATCCTCTACATGACCTAGTTGCATGTGTTCCATTTGAAGAATAACTGCGGCCAGATTAGTTCGCTGAATTTCTGGTTCAGTGAACTCTTTACGAAGATTGAAATCATCTTCTGAATAAAGTCGATAACAAACACCTGCACTTACTCGTCCACAACGGCCTTTTCGTTGATTAGCCGATGCCTGCGATATTTTTTCTATGGGCAGACGCTGAATTTTACTTCGCCAGGAATAGCGTGATATACGCGCAAGACCCGTATCAATAACGTACTTAATACCCGGTACGGTAAGAGAGGTTTCTGCCACATTGGTTGATAATATGATTCTTCGTTTAGATGAGCCTTTAAATATTTTATTTTGTTCTGCAGCGGATAGGCGAGCAAGTAAAGGCAAAATTTCTGTGTTCTGCAGATTCTGTTTAGATAGATAATCCGCTGTTTCACGGATATCTCTTTCTCCGCTGAGAAAAACAAGAATGTCGCCACGATCATGATGTGAAATTTCATCCACACAGTCAGCCACTGAGCGTTGTAGATCCCTGACTTCACCCTCTTCAGTTTCTGTATCACGGTATTCTATATCTACAGGGTATGTTCTTCCTGAGACTTCAATAATGGGTGCATCATTAAAATGTTTTGAAAAACGCTGAGGGTCGATGGTAGCAGAGGTGATTATGATTTTTAAATCGCGGCGTTTAACAATAAGGCGCTTTAAATAACCGAGTAGAAAATCGATATTTAAACTGCGCTCGTGAGCCTCATCTACGATGATGCAGTCATAGTTATTAAGAAAAGCATCATGATGGATTTCGGATAATAAAATTCCATCCGTCATTAGTTTTATCAGGCTTTTTTCGCTTAACACATCATTAAAGCGAACCTTGTAACCCACTATATTCCCCGTTTCAGTTTTAAGCTCTTCGGCGATACGATTTGCTACAGAGCGTGCAGCTAAACGGCGTGGTTGAGTATGACCAATCATACCGCGTATACCTAAACCAGCGTCCAGACACATTTTAGGTAATTGAGTTGTTTTTCCGGAACCCGTCTCACCGCAAATAACGATGACCTGGTTTTGTTTTATAGCCTGAATGATTTCATTGCGTTTTTGACTGACAGGTAGCTCTTCTGGGTAGCTGGTAGACGGCTTATTTTGTAGTCTGCTCTGAAATTGGTTAGCGGATTTATCAACCAGTGATTGTAAATTGACAAGTTCCCGTTCAACAGGTTTACTTGCATTTAATCGTGATTCAATGCTCTTAGCTTTACGCCTGGCCGAGAATTGATCTTTCAGCAGAATATGCCGAATAGCTTTATTTATCTGATCAATCTGGGTTCTGGGTGACATACTCATATAAACGGGTGACTAAATAATTTGTTATTTAATTAAATTGCGACCAAATGTCAGGAATATCATGATTTCACGGTGTATTTGTAAATAATGAACTATATAAATAAGTATGAATCAATTTTGGCTTGGGCTATGCATAGCCATAGTTAATGTCAATTTTCCGGCTCATTATATTTGGTGATTTAGCAGCAATATGAAACCAGCGATTATACAGTTTCTAAAGATTTTTCCAGAGATAGTTTTGGTCTCTGCGTTAATATTTCCATTTTTAGCTTATGGTGAAGTAGATCGTGCCTGGCCTATAATTACGTTCACCTGTGATAAGGCTAAAAACGAGGTAAAAATCAAGAATGAGGTCAAGTGGGGAAAAGCCGGGGAAAACTTCCCATTTAGTAACGAACAAGGTACTTATAACCCATGGTCATTAGTCTCATTTGAAGACAGGGGCAAGAGACGTCTGATTTCAGAAAAAAAACAACTAACGCTAAAGTGTGAGTTAGGCAAAATAGAATATACCTTTATCGTTAAACCTAAAATATTTAATACTAACTTTAATGGCAAGTGTGGTGATCGATTGTCAGTTAAAGTGAGCATTTATAAAGGCGCAGCCATATTAATAGAAGATAAACCAATGGAGGCTTTTTGTCATGGTAATGCACCAGTATTACGGGGTATAAAAGTTAAAGCTGGAAAGAGTAAAGTGAAGCTTTATGAAGTTCCTAGAAGTCGATTCTATTAGGCATTGCTCTAAATGCCCGTGTGAAGGCGTTAAAAAATTACGCCAGTAATTTTAGCCTGAACGCCCGGAGGCTCTGCCGCAGGAGTCATTTTTTGTTTTGAATCGCCAGAGTATAAGCCAATTTAGAGCGAAGAGAGGGACAATCCTCTGTCTGTTTCAGTTTAATTTGGTTATATAGCGGAGTCGAGGATTGCTCGTCTCATCCCTGAGACTCGGCCTTCGGCCCAGGTGATGAAAAAAGCACTCATCACCTGTCAAAAAATGTTCCGGACATTTTTTTCGAAATTGGTTCGAATCAGGGGGCTAGAGCACTTCATCTTAATAAAGCACTCTTAACAAGCAGAGTGCTTTATTAAGATGGCGCGCCCTAGAGGATTCGAACCTCTGACTTCCACCTCCGGAGGGTGGCACTCTATCCAGCTGAGCTAAGGGCGCGCAGGCGACGGAGTATATCAGAATAAGCTCCGCCTACAATATAATGCGTAGCCGAGACAAATCAGTTGCTTGTGAGATAGAGATGAATCAATCTGTAATCTGAAATATAATGTGCGTCTTTATAAAAGCCATAAATCAGAGAACAACTCATGCCAAGCTCAAAAATTATCTATACTGAAACAGATGAAGCACCCGCGTTAGCAACCTATTCATTGTTGCCGATAGTTCAGGCATATAGCCGTGTGGCAGGAGTTGAGGTTGAAACACGTGATATTTCACTGGCGGGTCGCATCATTGCCAATTTTCCTGATAATTTAAAAAATGAGCAAAAACAGGCTGATGCTCTGGCGGAGCTGGGAGATTTGGCGAAAACTCCAGAAGCGAATATTATTAAATTGCCTAATATCAGTGCCTCTATTCCCCAGTTAACGGAGGCAATACATGAATTACAGTCTCAGGGTTATGATATTCCTGATTTTCCGGAAGACCCTCAGGATGAAGCGCAGCAGGCAATTAAGGCTCGTTATGCCAAGATTTTAGGAAGTGCAGTTAACCCAGTATTACGCGAAGGTAATTCAGATCGTCGTGTGGCAGGGCCTGTTAAGGAATACGCGCAAAATAACCCTCACTCAATGGGTGCATGGAGTGCAGAATCAAAATCTCATGTGGCTTCAATGTCAGAGGGAGACTTTTACGCTAGTGAGCAGTCTGCATTAATTGAAACCGCAGGTAATGTAAAAATAGAGCTAGTTGCTGAAGATGGAACAGTGCAGGTTTTAAAAGAACAGACGCCTGTGCTATCAGGTGAAGTGATTGATGCAACCTCAATGAGCTGTAAATCACTACGTGCTTTTTTTGAAGAACAGATGCAAGAAGCAAAAGAGCAAGGCGTATTACTATCGTTACATATGAAAGCCACCATGATGAAAGTATCTGACCCGATTATTTTTGGGCATGCTGTAAGTGTTTATTTTAAGGATGTATTTGAAAAGCACGCAGCTGTGTTTGAAAAAATAGGCGTTGATACTCGTAATGGTTTGGGTGATGTGTATTCAAAAATAAGTCAATTACCGGCAGAGCAACGCGGAGAAATAGAAGATGATATTCAGGCTACTTATAAAATAAGACCTGAATTAGCTATGGTGAATTCGGATAAGGGCATTACCAATCTACATGTACCTAGTGATGTGATTGTTGATGCATCAATGCCGGCTGCATTACGTTCTTCTGGTCAGATGTGGGGTACAGATAATAAATTGCATGATACGAAAGCGATGATTCCTGATCGTTGTTATTCAGGCATATATCAGGAAGTTTTTGTGTTTTGTAAAAAACATGGGGCATTTGATGTTACTACCATGGGTAATGTGAGTAATGTCGGTTTGATGGCGCAAAAAGCAGAAGAGTATGGCTCACACGATAAAACATTCCAGATACCTAATAGTGGAACAGTAAAGGTTAAGGATTCATCTGGCAGCACTTTGTTAGAGCACAAAGTTGAAACCGGGGATATCTGGCGCATGTGTCAGACAAAAGATTTACCCATTCAAGACTGGGTAAAACTTGCGGTTAATCGGGCTAAAGCAACGGGTCAGCCGGCAATTTTCTGGTTAGATAAAAACCGCGCGCACGATGCAAACATTATAAAGAAAGCAGAAATGTATTTGAAAGATCATGATACATCGGGTCTGGAAATAAAAATAATGGCACCTGTGGATGCTATACGTTATACATTAGATAGAGTAAAAGCGGGTGAAGATACTATTTCTGTAACCGGAAATGTATTGCGTGATTATCTAACAGACCTGTTTCCAATTTTAGAGTTAGGCACCAGTGCAAAGATGTTATCGATTGTGCCTTTGTTAGCTGGTGGTGGTTTGTTTGAAACGGGTGCCGGCGGTTCGGCGCCGAAACATGTACAACAGGTTTTAGATCAGAATCATTTACGCTGGGACTCGCTAGGTGAGTTTTTAGCAATTGCTGTTTCTTTAGAAGATCTGGCGACAAAAACTAATAATAGTTCTATTGCAGTTTTAGCACGTACTTTAAATAGCGCGAATAGTTTGTTTTTAAAAAATAATAAATCACCATCTCGAAAAGTAGGTGAACTTGATACAAGAGGCAGTCACTTTTATCTTGGTATGTACTGGGCGCAGGCGTTAGCTGAACAAACAGAAGATAAAGTACTACAGGAAAAATTTATACCGGTTGCTAAACAGTTAACTGATAATGAAAATAAAATTGTTGCTGAGCTGAATGATGCTCAGGGCGTAGCTGTAGATATTGGCGGTTATTATCACTCTGATAAAACTAAAGCATCTAACATAATGCGACCGAGTGCTACTTTAAACTCAGTGATAGATAGTATTTAGTTTCAGTTAGTTAAGTGCTGAATTAGTTTGTCCTGCTAAGGTCCATCTCCATCGGGGAAAGGTCTTGCTTTTTAAGCCCTGTCCCCTGTTGTGATGCCATCAAGAGACTTACAAAGTGGTTAAATACACTGTCAGTTCATAGTGGTATAGGTTTAGGGGACAGGGCGCAGAAAACGCGACCTTTCCCCGATGGAGATATGCCTGAACAGTGCAAATATTTTCAGATGTTTTTACGTTAAAAATCTATCAAGCGAGCGATAGGAAATAGCCTCACTCAAATGTTTAGTATCAATATTTTCTGAATTCTCAAGATCAGCAATTGTTCTACTCATTCGTAAAATACGATGATACGCACGGGCAGACAATTTTAATTTTTCCATTGCCTGATCAAGCAATTTTATTTCTGCTGTTTTTAATTTGCATAATGTCTCAGTTTCACGGCTGTTTAATTCAGCATTTGTTTTACCAATACGAGAAAGTTGTATATCAAAAGCACGTTTAACTCTTTGCTTTATAACCTCGCTACTATCTGATTTTTCTGACACATTAAGTAATTGCTTGCGATCGATTGCAGGAACTTCAATATGAATATCAATACGATCGAGCAGGGGGGCAGATATTCGTGAGCGATGTTTTAGCTGTTGTTCAGTTGTGCATTGGCACAATGACTTGCCATCACAATTGTAGCCCTGAGGACAGGGGTTCATTGCGGCGATTAATTGAAAATTAGCAGGAAACTCTGCCTGACGTGCTGCTCTGGATATGGTTATCTTCCCCGTTTCCAGGGGCTCACGTAAAACATCAAGCGCATGTCTATCAAACTCGGTAAGTTCATCTAAAAAGAGAACACCATTATGAGACAACGAAATTTCACCGGGTTTAGGGTTTGATCCGCCACCCACTAACGCAACACCAGAAGCAGTATGATGAGGTGTGCGAAATGGGCGTTGCCCCCACTCACTTATATTAAAACCCTGATGACTAATCGAGCAAATAGCCGCACTCTCAATAGCCTGTTGTTCGGTTAATGCCGGGAGTAATCCGCACAAACGTGATGCCAGCATCGTTTTGCCCGTACCGGGAGGCCCTACCATAAGCATATTATGTCTGCCAGCTGCGGCAATTTCTAATGCGCGTTTAGCACGGTGCTGGCCTTTAACGTCATTTATATCCAGTGGGTGTTTAATTTTTTTTGGCGTTACCATCTTGGGTCGTGACAGGTCATTCTGTTGGTGTAAATATTGGCAAATTTCTAATAGATGAGAGGCCTGGAGTACATTGGTATCTTTTATTAGTGCAGCTAGTGTGGCGGATGTGACAGGTAATATTAAAGTGTGTTTTAAATTATTTGCGCCTATTGCGACTGGAATAGAGCCACTTACAGGTCGTAGTTCACCACTTAAGGCTAACTCACCATGAAACTCAAATTGTTGAAGAAGCTCGTCGGGTATTTGATTAGAAGCAGCTAAAATACCAATTGCAATTGGCAGATCATAGCGACCACCATCTTTAGGTAGGTCAGCAGGTGCCAGGTTTATTGTGATGCGCTGCATAGGAAAATCAAAACCAGAATTGATGATTGCAGCTCGTACACGATCTTTGCTTTCTCTTACTGCGGCTTCTGGCAGGCCAACAATAGATAGAGAGGGTAGTCCGCTGGAAATATGAACTTCTACACTAACGGGTAGAGCGGTAACACCATTTAGCGCCTGAGTGTTAATTGAAGCGTATGACATGGATTCCATTCCTTATATAGCCTTAAATTTAAGTCATTAATACATATTTATTCATATACCTGTTTCATCTGTTTTTACAATTAGTAAATTTTTATAAAGTTACTAAATAATCATGCTTTTATTTTAACTGGTCTATTTGTTTTTCTAATTCTTTTAATTTATTAAGTGTACGCGCTAGTAAAGCACTTTGTACATCAAACTCTTCCCGACTAACAAGGTTCATCTGGCGCAGGCTTGATTCAAGTACTGCTTTAAAGTTACTGGTTACATCAGACTTCAGAGTTTGAATGTTATCTGGAATGACAGAAGACAGCTTTTCAGCAAGATCATCTACGGTTTGTTTATTAATCATTATCAACTCGATTTTAAATTTGGATCTCAGTGTACATTAATTGTAACGCACCTGCTTTGTGCAGTGATGAGCACCAAAATAGAGCATAGTCATAATTAATGTTTCATTTTGGTGCATTAAACACTCAAGAATGATTGCTTTAGAATATTACGATGTTGTGTAACAGTTTGTATTTATTATGTTTATTGTAGTTGGCACGTCTACTGCTCTGCTGTATGACACATTTTGTTAATAATAATACTTTAAATAAACCCAGGGGTTTAAACATGAAAAAACTAAACGTACTAGCCATCAGCGCAGCAGTAGCGGCGTCTTCATTTGGTGGCATGAGCGTAGCTCAAGCAGAAGTTACAGAAAATCTAAGCGTAACAACTAATTACATCTGGCGTGGTGTTGCTCAGTCTGGTGCTGAAGCTGATGTGCAGGGTGGATTGGACTGGGCAAATGATTCTGGTATATATGCAGGCGCATGGTTATCTGGTTCAGCTAATGAATTAGATATGTATGCTGGTTGGTCTAAAGGTATGTTTGATGTTGGTTACATCAAATATTACTTCACACAGGATGACTCATTACATGCATCAGAAGTATATGCAGGTGTGACCGTTTCAGATTGGACGGCTAAGTTATATGTAGATACAGATACAGATGACAGTGGTGACAATATGTACTTTGAAGTTGTTGGTGACATCGGTCCAATTAACATTAATGCTGGTTTGAACATGAATGATGCTGATGCTGCAGAATATGCGCAGGTAACAGTTGGATATACACACAAAAACCTAACTCTTGCTATTGCAATGACAGATATTGATAACGCTGATGAAGAAATTTCTTTAACTTACAGCTTCCCTTTCGAATAAGTTAAGAATCTATCTGCTCTTCGAGCTTCTCGAAGAGTTTTTTTATATAAGTTACAGGGGAAATTTATGAAATTAATTTCTGCAATTATTAAACCTTTCAAGCTAGATGATGTGCGTGAAGCATTATCAGAAATTGGCGTGCAGGGTATTACAGTGACTGAAGTTAAAGGCTTTGGTCGTCAAAAAGGTCACACTGAATTATATCGCGGTGCTGAATATGTTGTTGATTTTCTACCTAAGGTAAAACTGGATGTAGCAGTTGATGATGGC
>Ga0316204_10004558_pt1 | contig 24634 bp, 23 predicted proteins | sample 6monrhotite_MG_2_FD_205661 | JGI IMG/M metagenome (GOLD analysis project Ga0316204, IMG submission 205661) | Microbial mat bacterial communities from mineral coupon in-situ incubated in ocean water Damariscotta River, Maine, United States -... | ecosystem: Environmental > Aquatic > Marine >... | reverse complement strand
GGAACGAGATCCTCCCGGCGGCGGGCAACGCGCTCAAGCTCCTGACCACGACGCCCGCAGGCAAGAACTGGGTCTACGACGAGTTCGTGTCGCGAGACGACGCGCACGAGTCGTTTCGCTTCCGCTCTGCGGACTCGCCCCACGTCAATCACACCGAGGTCGTGCGCTGCAGGGAGTCCATGACGCCCGAGTTCGCAGCCCAGGAGTTTGACGCGGAGTTCGTGGACGGGTTGATCCTGGCCTTCCCCGACGTGGCTGATCTCTTCGTGGGCTCGCTGCCCCAGCGAAAGGCCGACGAGGCCCTCGTCGGCTTGGGAATTGACCTGGGCAAGGAGCAGGATTGGACGGTCGTGACCAAGATCAACAGCTTCGGCGAAGCCGAGGTATTGGGTCGCTGGCAGCACACCGACTACCCGACGACAACCCAGAGGATCCTCGACCTGATCGAGGCCCACGGAGTCGCTGTGGTCTGCGTCGACAAGGCGCAGGCGGGCAGCTACCTGGCCGACGAGCTGGAGCGCGTCCGGCGAGGGCGCAAGGGCTTCTCGCTGCGAGAGGTGATCGCCTACGAGACCTTCTCCGTGGCCAAGAAGGCCAAGCTGATTGAGACCGCGCGCGGCGACGTCCAGCACCAGCGGATCCAGGTCCTTCAGAACGATCTTGCGACGCAGCTCCGCTACGAGCTGTGCGTGTTCCAGGGGATCAAGCGTGTCTCTCAGGGACGCGAGATCACCTCCTACGGCTGTCCGCAGCGAGCGGGCGAGCACGACGACTGTGTGATCTCGCTTTGTCTCGCCAACTGGGCGCGCCACCGCCTGCTGGAGCTGCCTAAGCGAAAGCGCGTTGAGATCGACTGGTCGCGCTTCGAGAAGCTGAACGCCGCCATGCGCAAGTCGGAGCTGCCTTTCACAGGCGGCATGCGGCTGACCGGCGGCTGGGACGACCCGTATCAGGGGGTGCCCTATGTCTAGCTGGCAGCACGGCGTCGCGCTGGTCAAGGACCTCGCCCACGTCATGCGGCTGACCGCCGCAACCGAACTGCACGTCCTCGAGATTCCAGGCGAACTCGACCTCAAAGACGTCTTGGTGTCTGCGTCCGACGCGATCCTCGATCGAGTGATCGCGGAGGGCGCGGCGCTCACGGACGTCAATCCGCGGCTCTACGAGCGAGCGGTGGCGTTCCAGTTCCTGGCTCTGCTTGCCGCTCAGAACTACCTGACGGCGGGCAACTCCTCGGCGGAAGCCCTGCGGCGATACCTGGACCTCAGCGACCGCTACTACAACGAGGTCCACCAGCGACGATCACAGCAGGCTCCTGGTGCGCTTCGTCGCGGAAGCGCTCCTTGCATTGCCAACCCCCGACGGGGCGGGCGAGACCCATATCCGGGGGTGCCCTATGTCTAGCTGGCAACGCGGTGTCGCCCTGGTCAAGGACCTCGACCACGTCATGCGACTCACGTCCGCGAGTCACCTCTCCAACCTGGAGGCGAGCGGGCAGATTGATCTCAGCCAGGTCTTGGTTTCGGCGTCCGACGCGATCCTCGACCGCGTGATCGCGGAGGGGATCGCCCCCACAGACGTCAACGCAGTGCTCTACGAGCGAGCGGTGCGCGTTCCAGTTCCTGGCCCTCCTCGCTTCTCAGAACTACCTGAGGGCGGGCAACTCGTCGACCGAAACCCTCCAGCGATACCTGAGCCTCAGCGATCGCTACTACCACGACGTCCACCAGCGCCGCCCCAAGAACGCGCCCGGTGCAATCCGTCGCGGAAACCCTCCCTGCATTGCCAACCCTTCCTACCCCTGGAGGTCCTCATGAAGACTCCGGCCGGTCCCCAATTCGTCCGCCCTCGCTCGCTCCCCGGCCTGGGGGGGGGGTTCCGCGCGTCGAGCTTCCTCCAGCAACACGCCATGACTCGGCTCAAGCACGCGGATCCAGCGACCGTGCCGCTGCAAATGCTCAAGGGCATGGACCAGCACGCCATGGTCTACCTGGCCGAGCGCACAGTCACGGGTGTCCTGAGGCGACCGGACCTCTACTACGTCCGCCACAAGGATCCAGCGATCAAGGCGGAGGTGGAAGAGTGGCTCTGGCCGCTGCTGCCGCAGCTCCTGGGCTCGATCGCACGCGCCTATGCCTACGGCTCGATTCCAGTCGTCTTCAACTGGGCTCAGGAAGACCTCTGGGTCGGTGATCGGCGCTTCGAGGATCACGTCCACTACGGCTCGGTCCATGAGCTGTGGCCTGGCGACGTTGAGATCGACGCCCGAAACGACGCCTTGACCGCGATCCGCTACGACAAGCGGCGCTACTCGGCTGAGCGCGCGGCGCTCTTCGTGTGGGATCGCGAGTTTGGCGGCTGGCAGGGCAAGGGGGCGAGGCGTCGTGCATGGACGGACTACTGCCGAAGCCTCTCCGTCGAGCTGCTCCAGGTGCGCTACCTGGAGCGGAGCGTAGATCCGATTCGCTTCGTGCGAGCACCGGGTGGCTTCGTCGAGATCGACGGGCAGGAGATCTCCAGCCTGAACCACCTCTCGGGGCTCACGCTCCAGCTTGAGGGCGGCGGCTCGATCTCGTTGCCGAGCGATCGCGACGAGCGTGGGAACCCGCTCTACGACGTGAGCTTCCTTGAGGCGCCCGAACGCCAGGGCGTGTGGGAGAAGGCGCTCAACCGCTACGACGCGGGGATCCTGCGCGCCTATCTCGTCCCGCCGAGGCTGGGAGGCCTGGAGGACGTGGGAGCCACAGGTGCCAAGACCCTCGACGGCATGCTGAAGGAGTTTGTCCAGGACCTGGCGCAGTTCGCGGCGGACGAGCTGACCAAGATCGTGACCACGGTCCACCGCTACAACCACTCCGAGCGCAACGTGCCCGCGCCCGAGGTGCTGGCCTACGAGGTGCCCGCCAGTGTGCGTCGGCTCTACCTCGAGGTGCTGAGGTTGGTCGGGGCGGCGGACCGCGACGAGGCACCCGCCGACTGGGTCGACGTGCCTGCCCTGCTGGACCAGCTCGGTGTCCCACTGCGCACAGAGCCGCAGGTCTCCGAACGCGGCCGAAAGCCGAGCGGGCGACCTCGCGACGTGTCTGGCGGCCGCGAACGAAGGCGGGACGCCGCCAGAACCACCGAGGGCGAGCACCACGTCGGCGCTCGCGGAGAAGGAGCCTTCCGTGACTGATCTCTGTACCAACGAGCGACTCGTCGCTCAGCTCCAGCGCCAACTGGCAGCCGTCCTCGATCCGTGGGTCAACGCCCACGGACGGGACTCCTGCAATGGGCTGGCGTTGAAGTGTCTTGGGCGCTACTTCCAGCCTGTGACTCGCCTCTCGCGCCTTGAGCAAGAGAACGGAATGCTGCAGGCCCAGGTCGCAGCGCTCCGGCTCGGCCTCGACACGCCGGAGTTTCGCCAGCTTCACCAGAACACGACGGGGCTCGTGACTCGGGTCAAGCGCGAGACCTTTGCCCTCGGAGCTCCCCTGTCGGTCGACGACCAGCAGGCGCTCCAGACGCTGGTCTCCAACGGCTCCGCCTCGACGGCGGACGCTTTGGGCAAGCACCTGATCGCGCTGGCAGAGCAGGCCGGGAGCGGACCAATCGAGGTCGAGGAGCGCGCCTCACTGGATCCAAAGCGCGATCACGACGCCGAAGGCGCTCAGCGTACGCAACACGCGCAGGATCGACTCTGGGCAGCCTCCAAGCACGGGAGGCAGTCATGAACCGCCTCGACTGGGGGCGCGGCGTGCAGAAGCGCGTCGCGCAGCGGGACGTGCCTCGCGCCGTCGTCGCACAGGTCCGCCTGCGCGACGGCGATGGTTGCGTCGCGTGTCGACGCCAAGGGCTCACACCGCCCGACGACGAGCCGATCGAGCTGGATCACAAGCAGCCCCTGGCTCGCGGCGGTGACAACCACTGGACCAACCTCCAGTTTCTCTGTCGCTCCCACAATCGCGCCCGAGGCACGCGCAGGGCCGACCTGAGCGCGCCTCCGGCATGGGTGGGACGCCTCGCGCGTGACGGGCAGCTCGTGGCTCACGTCGCGTGCTGCCGCGCACGCGGCCTGCTCTGGACACCTAAGGGCGCTCGCCTCGCCTCTCAACTCTCCGCCTTGCTCTCTGCCTCGTTCCCGAAAGGACTCGCCCAATGACCGCCACCCCCATGGAAGACCTGCTCTCGGTCGACACGCTGACCGGTCTGGTCAAGCGATTCGCGGATCAGGCCGACAACCGCGCCTGCACGGCGATCTTCGAACAGCACGCCAAACCGATCTACCCCATGGGCCAGGTCGCGAGCTGGGAAGAGGTCGTCTTCGGACGTCACCTCGCTCCAGTGACCGGCGTGGATTCTCCGCACACGCAGGCGCGACGGCTCGGACGGCGGAGGCGCAGCTCGGTCATGGTCATGGTCAAGGCCTACAAGGACCTGCCGGGGTCGGCGCTCTTCTTGACCCGGGCACCGGGTCAGGACACAGCCGACGCTGAAGCGGTGATCGCGGACGAGTTGCTCGACCTGACCACGATCGTCCAGAACACCAAGGAATACCTCGCCTGCGGGGCGCTCCTCGGCAAGATCCAGGTCGATCCACAGAGCGTGCCAGGCAGCGAGCTGAGCTTCGAGGTGGACTTCGGGGTGCCCGAGTTCCAGTCGACGAACTGGCTCGATCCTCAGGCGCGTTTGCGATCGGGCGAGTTTCAGCGGCTCAAGCGCCGCTACAAGGCGGGCTCGGGAGAGCGTGCGGGACTGGTGCTCGCGGACGAACGGCTCGAAGGGGCGCTCGTCCGAAACGAGGAGATCAAGGGCTTTGCGAAGGAGGTCTTGGGTCGCCAGATCCTTCGAGGCCAGAGCCACGGGCGCACACCGCAGTGGGACGGCCTCGCGGGACTGAACTGGCACTTCACCGACGGGACCTATCAGCCCGAGGGCGGGCAGGTCACGAGCTACTGGCCTGAGGACACCGCGCTTGTGCTTCCCGAGGAGCGCAACATGCGACGCGTCCTCGGCTGGGCGGAGGGGCGAGTTCTCGTCCCCGCGCAAGAGGTCTTTGGGTCCGCTGAGGACGCGCTCTCGCTCGTGCGCGAGGTCCGAGGGCACTACGCCTACGCCAAGGTCCGCACCGACCCGCTCGGGATTCGGATCTACGCGGGCTGGTACGGGCTCCCTCTGGTGCTCAATCCCGAAGCGCTCTTGCGCGTGAACGTCCGCCCTCAACTTGCTCCCGCTGCTCTCTAGGAGGCGTCCTGTGTCATTCTTCGAGTCCATTGCCGCGCGTGTCCGCGCCAAGAACGAAGCCGCCCGCGCCCCGGCGCAAGACGCCTACCTGGAGCTGCTCCAGCAGCTCTACGAGTCAGGCGGCGAGGAGGGCGAGTCTCAGGACCCGGACGCGGTCTTGGGAGTCCTCGGCGCTGCGAACAAGACCTGCGAAGCGTTCGAGGCCGACTTCGCGCGCTATCGCGAGCTGCGTCAGCTCCAGGCCAAGCTTGCGGATCGCGAGCGGGTCGAAGCTGAGCTTGCAGCTGCGGTCAAGTCACGCAACGAAGCCGTCGCCGAGCGTGAACGCCGGGTGCGCGAGCTGGAGGACGCGGTCGCCACCTATGCGGTCGAGGAGCGCCAGCTCAACGTCGAGCTGGAGCGGCTGGGTCGTGCCGAGGAGCGCTGCTACACGCTCCAAGGGCTGAACGAGCTGGAGGCCGCCAGCGCTAAGAGGGGGAAGCCCTTCGACCGCTTCGCGCTGCAGGAGGCGTCCGGCCAGCTCGGGCACCTGCGCTGGGCCTTTTTCCGAGAGGAGGGCTGCGCATGAGCAACTCCCCTTGGCACCTTGACTGCTCCCTGCCGACGCGAGTTCGCGTCGAGGGGAGCGGTCTGGGTGCCGAGGGGCAATCGCTGCTCCGTCCGGCTAGGACGTTGAGCAGGCATTCCAAACACAGGCGCGAGTTGGAACGCGCACCTTGCGGGGGACTTGCTAGAACCATCAGTTGGAATCGAAGCGGCCCCGCTCGGTGCGACGAACACCGAACAGGGCCTAACCCCACGGACTCGATAGGAGAATCCGCATGGCTGGCTTGCACCCTACCCCACCACCTAAGACTCCACCCGAGACGGTGCCGCGCCGCTAGCGCGAGCCTCTCCACCCCGCTCAACGCCTCGTCTTCGTGCTCCTCCTTCCTGGGAGGTGCGCATGCCTAGGCTTCGCGGGATTCCCGTACGCACCCTGCTGCCTGCGCGCACGCTCGGCCCCTTGAGGCGAGCTGCCAGGACACGGTCAGTACGCCCGCAGGACTCACCCTTCGTCCCACCCGAGGTGCTCTGTGTCCTGCTCCCTTCCTGATCCCACTACGTCTTCGGACGACGCGTTCGCGTCGCCGCTCTCCCCGCTGTACGCAGCGCCACGATCCAAGGGCGCTGCGCCCAAGGACCGCCCTGTGTACACCCCTCCCCTCGCCGTCGTTGAACTCGACGGCCTGACCTACACCGTGACCCCCGACAAACGAAAGACCGTCGTCCAGGTCCGCTTCACCACCGACGCCAGTGCTCCTGGCTTCACGGATCGCGTGGACCTCGTCGACTTTCGACGACGCCAGCGTCTGGCACGCGACGTCGCTGACCTCTTTGGCCGCCAAGACCGAGAGGTCTTGGGTCACCTGGCCGTGGTCCTCGACACGGTCGAGCGATCCACTCGCCAAGAGCCCGAAGCAGTCGTGCTCACCCCCGAGCGCAAGCGAGCAGCTATGAAGCTGCTCAAGGGGTCCGAACTCCTGGAGCGCGCTGCGAAAGCGCTGGAATCGGTTGGCCACGTCGGTGAACCCGAAAGCAAGCGTCTGGGCTACCTCGTCGCGACCTCTCGCCTCCTCCGGCGCCCGCTGTCCGCGATTCTGCGTGCTCCGTCGGGCTGCGGGAAGTCGCAGCTCCTCGAAGCTCTGGAGGCGCTGACGCCGCCCGAGTCCGTGACGTTCCTGTCGCGGGTCACAGCACAGGCGCTCTTCTACTCGGGCCAGGATCACCTCAAGCACAAGCTGATTCTGATCGATGAAGCGGCCGGTTCGACGGAGGCGGATTACTCGATTCGCACGCTCCAGAGCAAGGGCTTCCTCACGCTCCAGTCGCCGGGCAAGCCGCCTATGCGGGTGGAAGGTCCGATTGCTTTGATGTCGGGCACAACCTCGGCCGACCTCAATCCGGAGAATCTCTCGCGTTGCCTAGAGCTGACCCTCGACGACAGTCCCGAGCAGACGAAGCGGATCCAGGTCGCTCAGCGGAAGGCGTGGGCGGGCGGCAAGGCCCGCGCGGCCAACGTCCAGCTCTGGCAGGACGCTCAGCGACTCTTGGAGCCGCTCCCGGTTGTGATCCCCTTCGCTGAGCGACTGCGCTTCCCGACGCGATCCACGCACGATCGCCGGGGCAACGCCAAGCTACTCGGCCTCGTCGCAGCCCACGCGCTGCTCAATCAGCACCAGCGCGAGCGCGACGCGGGTGGCTGCGTCGTCGCGACGGCCGAGGACTACACGGCCGTTCACGGGCTTCTCCAGCCTGTGCTGGCAGCCGAGATCAGCGAGCTGACTCCGCGCGCCGCGCAGGTGTATCGCTGCCTCGACGAGGCAGGCGAGCCGCTGTCCCGCCGAGACATTGCACAGCGGATCCGCTGCGGCTACAACACAGCCAAGCGAGCTTTGGTCGATCTTCTCGCCCAGGAGCTGGTCACGACCCTGCCTGGTGGGCCGCCCACGCTCTATCGAGTCCTCGACCGGAGCGTGCTCGGAGCCTCGCCGAGCCTGGTGGCCCCGAAGGTGGTCTCGTGAGGGCTGCCACCCAGCGTGGCAACGCTAACCATTGCCTCCCCAAGGGGATACGCCAGCGTTGCCACGGGAGTTGCCACGCCTATCCCCCTGCTGGCTCAAGGGTTAAGGGGCGGATCGCCAGACTCGCAGACCGAGAGAGGGGTCGCTTTTTCCACAAGCCGGATTGCCGCGACCCCTGGCAACGCGAAGTCCCTACGCGATCAGGGCTTGGCGGGCCATTGCCACAGGCATTGCCACGCCTAACCACCTGAGCCCTCGGGGCTTAGCCCTTGGATTGCCAGCCCGGCAAACCGAGAGAGCCCCTCCGTTTCCCACCCTGACCCTGCCAGCGCCGCTGGCGAGGAGCCCCTATGCCCCGACGACCCAAGACCTCCTGGACCCGCGCTCTGGAGCGCTACGAGACGCACCTCAAGGCGAGGGGACTGGCTGCCCGGAGCCAGCTCAACTACCTCCGGGCGATCGATCAGCTCCGCGACTACTGCGCGCCTGACCTCCCCGCTCAGGTGTCGGTCGTGGACCTCCGCGCGCTGCAGATCGACTTGCTGACGGGGCGCGCCTCGCGCTCGGGCAAGCCCATGACGCCTGGCTCGGTCGCCGGGACGGCCGCAGCCTGGCGGAGCTTCTTTGGCTTCCTCACACGAGAGGAGCTGGTGCCCGACGATCCCAGCGTGCGCCTGGAGTTGCCCAAGGTGCCCAAGCAGGCTCCTGGCGAAGTGCTCACGATCGAGGAGGTCGGGCGTCTGATCTCAGTGGCGGGCCAGCGAGCGGCTCCCTACGGACCGCGCGACCGCGCAGTGGTTGAGGTCCTCTACTCGACGGGGCTCCGCCGGCGAGAGCTGCTGGACCTCGACCTAAGCGACGTCGACCACGAGGCTCGGGAGGTCGTGGTGAGGTGCGGCAAGGGCGGGAAGGGCCGACGGAATCCGCTCACGCGCGTCGCCTACAACGCACTGGTCGAATACCTCGAACTGGCTCGTCGGCAGCTCGACAAGGGGAAGACGCCTGCTGCCTTCTTGAATCGGCTCGGGAGTCGGGCTGGCGAGAAATACTTGGAGGAGCTGCTCAAGCGACTTGGAGAGAAGGCCAAGATCCCCCGCGTCGTCAAGCCCCACATGCTGCGGCGGACCTTTGCGACGCACCTCTTGGAGGCTGGCGCGAACCTGCGCCACATTCAGCTTCTGCTGGGGCACGAGAGCCTGACGACGACCGCGAAGTATCTCCGCGTGGACTCCAGCAAGCTGCGTCAGGAGTTGCTCCTCAAGCACCCTCGCGAGCTGTTGGACGTATGAGCGAGTCGCTCAGGCGCTCGCAACGAGAGGCCCTGGCGCGCTGGGAGCGCCAGGGCCTCGCCTTAAGGGCCGAGGCCACGCGCCAGACCTACGTGCCGGTGGTGCGGCGGTTCCTGTTGGAGGAGGGCGTCACTCCGGGACGGATCGAGCGGCGTCACGTCGAAGCGCACCTCGCCAAGATTGAGCTGCTTTCACCGGCCTCTCGCAGCCGCGTGCTCTGCGCGCTCAGGTCCTTCTGTGGCTTCCTGGCCCGTCAGGGCAGGTTGTCCAAGAGCCCAGTCGCTGGGCTCCGTGCGCCCGTTCCTGAGCCCAGCCACCTTCAACTCTCGCCTCGTCAGGTCGGCGAGCTGCTCAGGAGCTGCGAAGAGTCACCCACGGGGCTCCGCGATCGCGCTCTGATCGAACTCCTCTACGGAGGGGCCTTGCGGCGCAGCGAAGCCTGTCGAGTCCTTGTCGGCGATCTGGATCTGTTCCGGGGGACGGTTCTAGTCAGGCGAGCAAAGCGGGGCAAACCTGCCGAAGTCCCGCTCCCGCCGCGAGCGTTGGAGTCGCTGAAACGCTACCTCAAGCAGGGGAGGCCGCTCCTGGGGAAAGCAAAGACGGCGCACCTGCTCGTGGTCCAGCGCGGGAAGGCCATGCGCCCAAGCTACGCCTCAACCCTCGTCAAGGCGATTGGGAAGCGGGTCGGGATCGAGGTCCACGCCCACGCGCTTCGGCGGGCCTGCGCAACCCACCTCGTGGAAGCTGGCGTCAGCCTGCCCATGGTGCAGGTCCTCCTGGGCCACACCAGCTTGAGCCACACGGAGCGATATGTCGGTGTCTCGCGTGCGGCGCTCCACTCTGCGGTGTCCGCGCTGGAGCGGCCGGGCTAGATTGGGTCGGTCAGTCGAGCCGCAGCACTTTGGCTGGCGAGAGGGAGGCTCCACAGGGGAGCCTCCCTCTGCTGTTGGTTCGCGAGTCTAGCGACGGCGAAAGCGCAAGGGGCGAGAGCCAAGCCTGTACGGGATGAAGCCAGGCTGGGAAATCGGACCCCCAGCGCTCACTGCGTAGTGGAAGGCGAGCCGGCGGCTCTGCGCCAGGCGCCATGCCTGAGCCTGGTCAGCCCTCGCCCAAGCCTCCCTCTGGCGCGCTTCCGCCGCCGAAACTCCGCTACCCTTCGGCGCAGCTCAGCGATTCGCACGCCCATGGTCATTGCAGGAAGGTCACAGTCGAAGACCTTCCAGGTGTGACTCGGAGCCTCCATGTTGCCGCCCGAGAGCTTGCTCAAGGCTGAGCAAGCGGACTCGAGGTCTCCTGTCAGGCTCACCACGGCGAGGCTGTCGGCCTGGTATTCGTGCTCCCGCAGGATCTCCGCTCGAAGAGGCAGGGCCCCGAGGGCATACGCACCAAGAGCAGCGACCTCAATCCAAACCCGCGCCGCCGTCCGCTCCTGACTATCCAGATTCGCTAGCAACAGTTCGCGAATGGCGATCGGGCTCAGCCGCGACGCCGAGTGGTTGGACACCAAGTGGCTCAACTCGTGAGCGAGCACGAAGTCCTGCTCCCCCGTATTCAGAGCGTAGAGCAGCTCGACTCCGAACCGAATCCGGCCAAGGACCCGACCGAGGACACTCACCCCGATCGCGTCTGCGACCCACCCGTCGACCACCTCGACGTTTACGTGGTTCTTGAGCCCAAGCGACGCCAACCAGGAGGCGACGAGCCGCTTGGCTCGATCGCGAAAGGCGGCCTTGCTCGCGCTCGCGCGAAAGGCGGCCTCGATCACGTTCGGTTGAAGTTGGGGGGGGAGCATGGGTTCCTCCTGCTCCCTTCATGTCATCCGCATGCACCTCCGCCAAGCCCCGCCCCAGAAAGGGCGAAAACGCCCAGCAGGCAAGGGCCCAAACTCGTGCTTCTGTGGAGAGAGAGGAGCGTCATCAGGTTCTATGACGAGCTAAACCGCCTGGTGGCAGAGACAAGCCATTCGGGCAACACCAGCCGCCTCCTCTACGACAGTCGGTCCAACGTCGTGCAGGTCTCCGACGCCATGGGTAACGTCGGGACAACCAGCGTCTCCGACCTTCCTGGCGCCGGCGAGCACGGCCTGATTCCGCACACGTTCGTGATCGGCATGAGCCAGTACGTCAACGAGCGCGGGAACACGACTCGGTTCACGTATGACGGCGTTAGCCGCCAGCTCTCAAAGCATGAGGACCTGCGGATCGGCGGCGTTGGAGCCGGAGCGGTGATCAACGCGATCTCGGTCTCAACGATCTGGGACGCCAACAGCCGTGTCTCTGGTCGCGTTGATCCCACCGGCAACGTCACGAGCTATGCCTACGACCACCAGAATCGCCAGATCCGCGAGACCTTCGCGGACGGGACGAGTTGCCGCTATGGCTTCAACCGCAACGGAACACTCGCCCACAAGATCGATCCCCGAGGCGCCACCAAGGAATACACGCACGACGCAATCGAGCGCAAGACGGACCTTGCTGTCTCCAACCTGCCGCTTGGTCAAGAGCAGACGACCTTCTCGGCCTGGAGCTATGACGGCCTCAGTCGCGTCCTCAAGGCGGAGGACAACGACACGATCTGCGAGAAGACCTACGACTCGTTGAGTCGTGAAGCCTCAGACTTGCAGCGAATCGGGACGGGAGCTGCGCGAACGAGCAAGCTCGGCTCGCTCAACAGCGAGATCAACGGGAAGGTCAGCCGGACCTTCGACGGAGTCGGCAACCTCAAGCAGCTCTGGTATCCCCAGCACCACTCTGCTGGGACGCCAACAGGAACCGCCATTCAGCGGACCCACGACGCCGTTGATCGCTTGAACACGGTTAGTCAGGGCGGAAGCCAAATCGCGACCTTCGACCACATTGGTGGCGGCGGCCGTCGGCTCGAGCGGACTTATACGCCGAGCGGCGGCACGAACATGATGCGGACCCTGACGTTCGACTCAGAGCGTCGCTTCTCCGCGATCGACGTCACGGTCGGGGCGAGCCGAATCGTGGGCTACGAATACACCTGGGACCGTGCGGACAACCGCAGGACCGAGAAGAGGCTTGCTGGAGCCGTGGACGCCTCGACGGTGGGCGATTTCTACGTTTACGACTCTGCTTATCGCTTGGTCCACGCGGATCCAGACGTTGCGGGGGCGAGCTTGCCCGTCGCCAACAACGTGGCGAGCGTCACGCCGCCGACGGTGAATCCCGCGACGGCACTCGACTACCACCTGGACACTTCGGGCAACCGGACTCAGGTCAACGACGCTGGCACGATCAAGCCCTTCGTGCTCAACATTGGTGCGCCGACGCACGACTCAGTCTTGAACCAGTATTCGTCGATCGCCGGAGTCCTGCGCGCCCACGACACCGCTGGAAACGTGACCTCGCAGGGGACTACGGAGCGCTTCTTCGATTGCGACAACCGCCTTGTCCAATCGCGGTCGGGAACAAAGGACGTCCGCTATCGCTATGACGTCCAGGGACGGCGGGTCTCCAAGGCTGACGTCGCTATGGGCCCAGCCTTCGATCAGGTCCTCTACTTCTACGACGACTGGCAGTGCGTCGAGGAGACGAAGGCCAATGGCGGGCTCGAGAAGACCTACGTCTTTGGCGAGGGGATCGACGAGATCCTGAAGGCGACGCTGCCCGACGCGGCAGACCTGGACGGCGACCTGAACGTCGCCGAATCGGTTGATCTCTACTACCACCAGAACTCGCTCGGCTCGGTGACGGCGGTCACGGACAAGGACGGCAACGTCGCTGAGAGCTACTCCTACAAGCCCTACGGTGCGGTCACGATTCGCAACGACAGCGGAACCATCGTGTCGGCCACGCAGGTCGAGCAGCCGTTCATGTTCACTGGGCGTCGCCTGGACTTCGAGGAGGAGTCGGGACTGTACTTCTACAGACATAGGCAGTACGATCCCGCAGCAGGGCGCTTCTTGAGCCGGGATCCTCTTGGCATGTGGGGAGACTCGGGGCAGAGGGGGTCGGGACAGTCTTACGCCAACTCGAACCCGGTGAATGTCCTGGACCCCTTGGGTCTTCGCGGTCGTTCGCTTGGAGAAATTCTGGGCAAGGGCACCAAGGAGTGGGAAGAGGCTGGAGCGTTCGAGCGCCTCGCTGCGGCGGCAGTCTCCCTTCCCATGTGGCTTGGCGAGAAGATCAGTGGATCGGACACGGGCACCATGACTCGTGTCCCCGCTCCGAAGCCCGTCGCTCGGAAAGAGCCCCAGCAAGAGGCACCGGTGGGACTGCTCGGTGGTGTTGCCCACGAGGCGGATGCCGCCTATGGAGCCCGAGAGATAGAGCGGACCACCGCAGACGAGGAGGCAGCTCAGAGCATCGCGGCCGTGGCGGAATACACTCGATACCTCATGGAAGTGGCGGGGATGTACTTCATGGGAGCGCAGTGCGCGGGTGGCTTTTTCTTGGCCCGGATGGGCGCCATGCGGTGGAGGGATATCTTCTGGTATTCCGTCGGATTTAGCCCAGGTGCGCCACCCGTGGTCACAGGATCGATTCCCAGGGGGCGGAATGTGGGGAGTACTCGGACGCGAACCCCAGCAGAAACAGCGAAAGCAAAGGCAAATCCTGGCCCCAAGGCGAAGGGGCATCAGGAAGTTTCTCCCGTCAAGAACTGCTTCCCCGCTGGAACTCAAGTTCTCACTGCGAACGGCAGCAGGCCAATCGAGAACGTGAAATCTGGAGACTACGTTTTCGCCACGCACCCAGTGACTGGATACCAGGGGTATTTCCGTGTCGCTGCGACCCATGAAAGTGGAAGTGTCTCTCTAATTGAGCTTCGATTGAGCTCCTACGACGGGTCCACTCAAGAGATCCTCTGCACTCCAGGGCACGAGATCTTCAGATCCTCTGGGAGTGGAGACTGGCTCCAAGCCAGAGAGCTCTCGCCTGGGGATCTCGTTCTGGACAAGGAGGGCAATCCTCTCACCCTACTCCGGTCCAAGGTGCTCGCCGGGTCAGCTAAGACCTACAACCTCGAAATCGATGACGCTCACACTTATTACGTCCGTGCACGTCAATCGGACAGATGGGTTTGGGTCCACAACAGCAGCCATAGGCGACTTAAGGACTTGAGACCGATCCACACCTCGAAAGAGACAGGTCTTAGCGAGACAACCATGAGGGGCCTTGAGAAACTCTCTGACGCTGCTCTGCTCGACCTAGTCAAGAACCCACCTCGTGGTGAGAAGGTGCGTGTAAAGACGACCGACGGAGGCGTGATGCAAGGGAATCACCGCGTCACTGAATTGCAGCGTCGAGCAGCAGATCCGAACAATCACAACATCACACCCGAAACTGAGATTCCGGTTGACCTACACACGCCTTGGCAGCCACCCAACTGACCACTCGCTGATCGGCTTGCTATGACCCTGATTCCAAGTGCCCTCGGAGGTCACCCCCCCGAGGCCCGATCACTCTTTTATGCCGTCTTGTCACACACTCTGACTGTTTGCATTCGGGACGTCTTGAACTCGACAAGCACAAGTACCGTGGACCTTCAGGAGCAACTCTCAAGCGTGTTCGCTCTGAACGAGGTGCTGCATCGGAGCACAAGCCAAGCCGTTCAAGTCTTGGAGGGAAGGGGGACAACAGATTCGCAGTTTGGCCGCGTCGCCCAGGAATACGTTGGGGCTGATCCCAGGTCTAGAGCAGCACTAGACTGGGCCATTCAGTCGGCGCTAAAGGCCGTGGAGTCCTAGACAGGAAGGGGTCCCAAGCCCGAGAGGTTCCAGAAGTCGTCCAAGCGAGGATCGCGGATCCTGAGCCGTCTGCGACGAGCTCGGGTGAGGCGGGAGGGGGCGTTGAGCCGAGCGACGGGAGAGGATCACACCATCCTCCCTCGACGCGGCCACCCTCGACGCGGCCAGGCTAGTGGCGCAAGAGCAGTCAGGCCGAGAGCCGAAGCGTGCGCGGCGAGCAGCGTCGACCGAGTGCCTTTCCTAGCCTCCCAAGCCGTTGGCGCTGACGCGCCGCAGCGCACGCTTCGGCTCTCGGCTCGAAGGGTCTAGTTCTCGGCTTGGGGATACGCGATCACCGCCTGCTGTTCGCGAGGAACCCAGCCGACAGCCAGGAAGACGAGATACTGGACGGCGTAACCAAGAGCATTGAGGTCGCTTTGCTATGGGCATTGACGTCACTAACCCGGGCTCGCAAGACTCGGCCTGCCACTACAAGCTCACGCTCCCGGCGGTGTCAGGCCCCAGTGGGAGTAGTGGGAGCGCCTCTGACGGGGCTACCCTGGCGATGCTCGGTCGCGCGACGGACCTCTGGCCTGAGCGCAAGACGCGGCGGCTGGGAGCTGCGATCCGACGAGCGTTCACGGGTCCCAGAGATCTTCCACGGAGGGGCTCGGGTCGACGTCTTCGCGTGCGAGCGTCCCGAATAGACAGCTCGGACAGGCCTCGGCCGTAGCCTCGCACGTGAGCCCACTCAGTTCGACTGATTCTTCGCGCCAAGAATCGAGCAGATCCTGGGCCGCTCGCAGGCGCACCGTGTGGGCGGAAGCAAAGAGGCCGAAGTGACGGACTCGAACGAAGCCCTTGGGCGGGACGTGCTGGAGGAAACGCCGCAAGAACTCATGCGTGGCGAAATACGCCGTCCCGGCTCGGGTGCGGATCGTGACGCTGCGGTCGTCCACGAGGACCAGTCGCTCGTTGGAGAGGCCGACGCGGTGCGTGTAGCGGCCCAGGTAGCGGTAGAGCTGGGAGACGCCTGGGAAGGGCCGCTTGGCGTAGACGACCCACTCCTTGGCGTAGAGGTCCCGCTTGAGATCGGCGAAGCCCTGTTCGTCGGCCAGCTCCGCAAGGTTCTCGCCAGTGAGTTCCAGCTTGCCTTGGGTGCGAGCACGAACGAGCGCACGAACAAAGGCGCCGCGGAAGGCTCGCGAGAGGACACGGACCGGGAACAAGTAGCGCTCGCCCCAGCGGTTTGGAATCCAACGCTGACCGTCTTCGCTGAGCCCGCCAGCCGTCACGATCAGGTGGACGTGCGGGTGGTAGTGCAGGCTCTGAGTCCAGGTGTGAAGAACGGCAGTGACTCCGACCTGAGCGCCGAGGTGGCGCGGATCCTTGGCGAGGCGCTGAACCGTCCGCGAGGCCGCAGCGAACAGGATCCGATAGACCTCGCGCGGGTTTGCGCGGGCCACCGGTCGCAGCTCGGCGGGCAGCGTGAACACGAGGTGGCTGTAGGCGACGGGTAAGGCGCGGTCGACCTGCCTGGCGATCCACTCCTGTTGGCGCTGGCCCTGGCACTTGGGGCAGGCCCGGTGACGGCAGGAGTTGTAGGCAGGACGGACGTAGTCGCAGGCGTCGCAGCGGTCGAGGTGCCCGCCCAGCGCTGCGGTGCGGCAGTGAACCATGGCCCAGACGGCACGCCGCTGCTCTTCGGTCATGACACGACGAGCGCGGTAGTCGGCCGCATGGTCACGCAGGATTTGTGCGACCTCGAAGCGAGGCCGAACACGAGGTACCAATCCCACACTCACCTCGCTGCCGAAGGCTTAGTCCAAGGCGAGCTGTCGGCTCCGCCGACAGCTACGCAGGGGTCGCGCGCGTTGGATCCGCAGGATCCACGCGAAGCGGCGTCGGGTTTCGACAGTTTGGCGAGCTGTCGGCTCCGCCGACAGCTACGCAGGGGTCGCGCGCGTTGGATCCGCAGGATCCACGCGAAGCGGCGTCGGGTTTCGACAGTTTGGCGAGCTGTCGGCTCCGCCGACAGCTACGCAGGGGTCAAACGCGCGTACGCCCGATAACACAGGGAACCACTCCCTTCCGCCATAAGTCTAGCGACCCCAATCGCTCTGCGGGTCCCGCGGCCAAGCACCTCGGGAACGATCTGGCGTAAGTCCATTGCTACTCAGCATTCGGGTGCTCCTGCTCCGGACCCATTTCCGGAACCGTCCTGCGACGAACCTGGGACGAAGTCTCCGGGCTCGGGCCTACAATGCTCTGCCAAAGGGAGCCGCCCATGCCGGAGAGATACCATCGGATCCGCTCGCTCGAAGTCGACGCGGGGTTCCTGGACGGGCGCAAGCTGGTCTTCGACGACCAGTTCACGTGTTTGATCGGTGGACGAGGCTCGGGGAAGACCACAGTCCTCGAGTTCCTTCGCTACGCCATCGACGCCATGCCAAGCAACCCTGCCCGCCGCAAGGAGATCCGAGATCTTGTCACCGCCAACCTCGCCGACGGGACGATCCGGGTTGAGTTCGAGACCCAAGACGGAATCAGCTACAGCGTTGAGCGGGACGCCTTCGGCAAGCCGCTCGTTCGCGACGCCCAAGGCAAGCCGACCGAACTCACCCTAGAACACGGTGGGTTCTTTGGGGTCGACGTCTACAGCCAGAACGAGATCGAGCGCATTGCCAAGGAGCCAGCCGAGCAACTTGCGCTGGTCGATCGATTTCGCTCCGCCGAACTCCGTGAGATCGAGAGGGGGCTCCAGGCCACCAAGGCCCGCTTAACCACCAACGCCGCAGCGATCGTTGCGCTGGTCTCAGAGGAGGAGAACTCAAACCTAAGCCTTGGAGACCTTCCCCAAATCGAGGAGGCGCTGAAGGGCCTGAGACAGCGCCAGGGAGGACGCCCTGCAGAGGTCGCCTTGGAGATCGAGCGCAAGGCTCTGCGCGACCAAGAGGCTCGACGTCTGGCCCAAGCCCAGAGCAGCTTCAATGACCTGCAGCACAGGATCGACGCGCTTGGGAGCGACCTCGCTCGGCGCGCGACCTTGGACTTCGAAGACGCGGCCCTCAGAGGACCCAACCAGGTGCTGTTAGAGAGGCTCGAGGCAGAAGCCCAGAAGGGCGCCAGGCTCGCGAGCGAAGGGCTGGAGAAGGCCCGTGCGGCGCTCATGTCCGCTGAGGAAAGGCTCAGGATCCACGGCAAGGACCTCGCCAAAGCGCACGAAGAGCAGGACGCTGGCTACACCAAGCTCATGAAGCAGCACGAGAGCGACAAGGAGCTTGCTCGCAAGGAGCTGGAACTGGAGGAGGCCCGCAACAAGCTCGTGGTCGAAGCCGAGCGCCACCAAGCGACGCAGGCCGGACTCGCCGAGCAGCGAGCTGAGCGAAAGAAGATCCTGCGGGAGTTTGACTCGCTGAGGCTGAGGCGTCGTCAGGTTCGTCGCGAAATCGTGGATACGCTCAACGAGCGGCTGCTCCCGCTGATCCGGGTCAACCTCCTTGAGTCCGAGGTCCAAGAAGAGTTCAGGCACCTCCTCAAGACCCACCTCTCCGGGGAAGGAAGGCGCCTCAAGAGCCACATTCCGAAGATCGTGGCCAACCTGGACCCGCGCACGTTCGGGCGAATCGTGGACTCAGGAGGGGCGGAAGATCTCGAGCAAGAGTGCGATCTCCCCCGGAGCTTCAGCCACTACGTCGTCGAGCGACTTCGTGGCACGCCTCAGCTCTACGAGCTTGAGAGCGTTGACATTGAAGACGGGGTGTCGATCGAACTGGACGACGGGTCTGGGTTCAAGCCAAGCCAGATCCTCAGCACGGGCCAACGCTGCACGGCAATCCTGCCCCTCCTCCTGCTTGAGAGCGAACAACCCCTGATCGTGGATCAGCCCGAGGACAACCTCGACAACCGCTACATATTCGAGGTCGTCGTGAAGAAGATCGAGGAAGTGAAGCTGGGACGGCAGTTGATCTTCGCGACCCACAACCCAAACCTCCCCGTGTTGGGCGAGGCCGGTCAGGTGATCGTTCTTTCGGCCAATGGCGCCCACGTCACAGATCAGGCGTCTGGCAACGTGGACGAAATGCGGGGCCCGATCGAGGAGATTCTTGAAGGCGGACGCGTGGCTTTTCGCCTTCGTGCTCAGCGCTACGGTATGCCCATTGACAGCTGAAGACCCCCTCCTCAAGCAGCTCCGTTCGCCTGACTGGGGCGAACAACTTGACGCCGTGCGCGAAGCCCTGGCCGAGGAACCCCTTGAGACCGCTCGGTTCAACGCCCTCGTGGAGATCCTCCCCCATGCAGAAGAGCCAGTCCGGCTTGAAGTCGCGAGAGGACTCTCTCGGCTTGACGGCGAGCAGCAGATCACACTCGGCACGCTCCTGCTTGAGGACGCCTCGCGCCAGATCCGGACACTGACCCAGAAGACCTTGCGGGCAGCGCAGCGGGTGGGGGCTCGGCGACGCGATCCAGAGGAGGTCAGGGCGCGAGCCGAACGTCTTGAGGGCCAGGTCGGGCCAGGCCCTCGGAATCTGCGAGGTGCGCAGCGGCTGGCGGCTGCGCTCTTTGAGCGCGCCGCTCACGAGTTCGCGCACGACTACCGGAAGCGAAACGAGGGCGCGATCGAGTGCCTACGCGCCCTGGCGGACCTTCTGGCGGAGGCTCAGGTTGATCCGAACCGCTACCACCTCGAATACGAGGCCGTGCTGTCCACTCTCTTGTTGGGACGACGCCACTGCCTGGAGCTCTTGGACCGCGCCAACCCTACGCCGCCCGCGGCCAGTCAGTTCGAAGCGCGGGACCTGGTGGCACAGGTGATTCGCACCTTGGCTTCGGAGCAAGGATCGGTGGACGTTCAAAACGCCGTTCCGAACGGACTCTTCATGTTCCAAGTCGAAGACTCGATCCGACGCGTCCTTGAGAACCTGTTGGGGAACGTGTTCGCAGAGGCTGACGCCTCGCGGGTTGAGGTTCGCGGACGACTTGTCGACCCGGGAACGATTCGGATCGAGGTCGAAGACGACGCAGGCGGAATCCCAGAGCGGGTTCGCCACCGCATTTGGGAGCCCCTCTTCAGCACCCGGCGCTGGGTGGACAGCACGCATGCAGGCCAAGGGCTGGCCACGGTTGACCACCTTGTATCGGAGCACTGCAGGGGGCACGTGGACGTTGAGCACCTCCCTGAGGGCTCGTGCTTCTGGTTCGAGATTCCGCTGGAACTCCCTCAATGAGCGGCTTGCACGGGCATACGATTCTCTTGCTTGAGGACTCCCCCGTGGACGCCAACTGGATCATGGCTCGCGTCCGTTCGCTAGGCGCGTCTGTCCGCCTTTGCAAGAGTGTGGAAGAGGCTCAGACCTTCGCGAATCGATTCGACTGGTCGGGGTTCCTGATTGACATGGAAGTGCCCTTGTCCCCAGGAGAACAACCAGCGGCAGACGGGGGAGCGGTCTTCGTGCGGTGGTTACGTGGAAAGGCTCGCTACTCAGATACCCCTGCGATCCTGGTCTCGGGGCTCCTCACGAATAAGGAGCAGGTCCCGCGTGCGTTCCACCTCGGCTTCACCGACGTCAACTTCAAAGATACGTCACCCAGTGACCCCGCCGTTCGGCTCAGCGAACAGCTCGAGAGCTTCGTCAGCGGGCGACCCCTTCCCGACAACAGCTTCGAGGGCGGTGCAGTGGTCCGCAGGATCCACCTCGTTGGCTCCAAGAAGGGCCGACGTCGCCTGTTGATCGTGAACCCAGACGAGAACGGAGAGGGGACCGAGGTCTATGCGCCCCCACAAATGTTCGCCACGTTCATGGTCTTCGCTGCCCATGCGGCGTACCACAAGGACTCGCTGGTCGCCAAGAGCCAGCTCCCCGTCCGCTTCAAGCAGTACCTCTCAGAGCTGGTCGTCTTGTTCAACGAAGCCGGGTTCGAGGTCGTAGACGGAAGCCTCTTCTCGATTGGTGACCACCAATGCCGACGCCTTGAGGCGAGGGTGACCTTTGACTTCGCGAGGCTGCATGCCGTGCCCCAGTGGGCCGCCGTTCGCGCCTACGCCAGAGGCCGTTGATCAGGGCCATCTGAGGCGCATCGCCCCTAACTAAAGCCGTCCGACACCGAGTCCGAACGTGGGCTGCGGCGCAGCTCGGCTGCACTTCGCCCAGCGCCCGCGCGAGGGCTAAGCGCCTTGGCGGCAACGGCTTACGGCTCTCGGCGCCGCGCTTGGCAGCCTCATGCCGCGAAACTGGACCGCTAACCCCTTTGGTTGCAGCGCTTTGCGAATCTTCCGATTCCCAGGTACCGATCGGTCCAGTTCTAGCGGTTCGCTACCCACCTAACTCCTTTGGCCTTGGTGAAAGCGGTCCAGTCTCAGACTGGACCGCGTCCAGCCCCAGACCGGACGCAGAACCCAAGTCCTTTTGGGTCAATGCCTTCTGAGACTGGACGCGGCGCTGAGGCGACGCAGCCACAATAGAAGCACCCAAGGACGAAGAACCAAAGGAACCGATCTTGACCCGAACTTACGCTTCACGAAGCCCGCCTCAATGGCGGCACTCTCCAAATCACGCCCAGATCCGACCACAACCCTACCACCAACCACCTCCGAGACTCCCATGAACTGCAACACCCCCACCAATGACCCTACCCCCAACACCCAGAGCGAAAGCGAAACCATGGTTCACCCCGCCTTCGCTCGTCTCCAAGAGAACGCCTCCCTGGCCTGCGCCCTGGAACGCGATCGCGGTCAGTTCGAACTGCTGATCGAGTGGGCACTTGAGGCGGGGGCGGACCCCCAAGACGTCTTGAGCAAGCTCTCGGACGAGGTCCAGCACCTCCTCGACGACCTGGCCGAGGAATACGGCTTTGAGAAGTAGCAGGTCTGGGTGGGCCCTTCTGGGCCCGCCCGCCCTGCCCTCGCCGCCCCCCTGATCCTCCGCGTCCCCTAGCCCGCCCCGCCGCCTCCCCACTCACCCCTCCCGTCTCCATGGAGACCCTCATGAATCGGCATTTGCATGCCGTTGCGCCAGAGATACGTGAACAGATCCGCCAGATCGTGCTCACGGCCCTCCAACGCGGCGACACCCCCACCCTCCAACACGTCTACAAGACGGCCAAGCTGCGCAAGTCGACGGCGAGCGTCGTCATGCGGGCCTATCGAGCAGGCGTCCTCGACCCCAACCAACCTTGGCGGGACGCCACCGTCCCTGCCGAGCGCGAGCTGTCCGATCTGGACAGCCTCCTGCAACACGTTCTCCAAATTGACAGTCACGAGGCCTGCAACCACGTCCTCCGGCGACTGACGGCTGGCGCCCTCAACGGCTCATTCAGTGCGACTGAAGCTCGAGCCGCTCGTGAGTGCCTCGGCGAACTTCGCCAAAATCTCCGCGCCGCCCGTGAGGCTGGCGAGGACGCAGACGATCACGAACCTGTCGCCCTCGTCGGCCCCGACGTGTTCCAGATCGTGACCGTGATCCAGGGGATCGTCTGCGACGAGCTTCGCGAGGAGGTCTGCGCCTTCGTGGTCGCGAAAGCCAACGAGGACCGCGAGCGCTTCCCCAATCCCACGATCCCAGAAGCTCAGGCCCTCCGGGCTCGCCCCAGCGACGAGGGAGCGAGCTCGTGACCAACCTCAGCACCTGGGGGCGCGGCGTCAACCGTCGCCTCTCGCTCCGGGACATACCTGGCGACGTACTCGATCAAGTCACTGTCCGTGACGGCCTCGGCTGCACGTTCTGCCGCTACCTCGGGCTGACAGCCCCTGACGACGAGCCTCTGGAGCTGGATCACATTCAGCCCCTGGCGCTGGGCGGTGACTACCACTGGAGCAACCTTCGATGGCTCTGCCGGAGCCACAACCGCATGCGCGGCGCGCGTCGCCGTCCTCGCTCTGTCCCGCCAACCTGGCTCTTGCGTCTCGCCCAGGCCGGCCAGCTTGAAGCCCACGTCAACTCCTGCGTCCGGCAAGGGCGCCTCTGGTCGCCCGTGGAAGGGCGGCTCCTTCGCCAGGTCAGCCAACTCCTGCACGGGCGGGTCTCGTGAGTTGCTCGCTCAAGGAGCTCGCGCTCGACGCTCGGGAGCGCCGCCAGGGCACCCACCAAGTCCGCCGCCTCGCCTTCTCCCCTTGGTGGGGGCAGCGACTCGTTCTTCGCTCTGAAGCTCCCTGCCGTGTCCTCGTGGCTGCCCGCCAAGTCGGCAAGAGCTTCCTCGCGGTCCACGCCACTCTGATCGTCGCCTTCGCGGAGCCCGGCTCCTACTCCGTGCTTCTGGCTCCGACTTACCTGATTGCCCGGACGGCGATCGACACCATGCGAGCAGCCTGTCGCCAGATCCCCGGCTGCCGCTGGCGGGAGCAGCAGAAGCGCATGCTCTTTCCCAACGGGTCGGTCTGGCAGGTCTTCTCCGCAGATCGTCACGACGCGACGCGCGGGCCCAGCCTGACCGGCATTCTCTGGGTCGACGAGGCCGCCTTCCTCAGCGTTCGTGCCTGGACGGCCTCACTGGGAGCGCTGGGCTCGGCCAAGACCCCACGCAAACTGCTCACAACCAGCCCCATGGGCAAGAACTGGGTCTTCGACGAGTTCGTCAGCACCGACGCCTGCAACGAGCCCTTTCGCTTTCGCTCCCACCAGAGCCCGCACATCAACCACGAGGAGGTCGCTCGGAACCGCGCCAAAATGACGCCCGAGCGAGCCGCTCAGGAGTTTGACGCGGAGTTCGTCGACTCGCTGATCCTCGCCTTCCCTGACACGACCGATCTCTTTGTCGCGGCCTTCGAGGCGCGCCAAACGACTCCTCGCCGAGCCTTGGGGATCGACCTCGGCAAGGACCAGGACTGGACGGTCGTCGTCCTGATCAACGAGTTCGGCGAAGCCGAGGTCGTGGGTCGCTGGCAGCACGTCGCTTGGCCAGAAACCGAGGAGCGGATTCTCGACCTGATCGCCAAGCACGGCGTGCAGATCACCTGCGTGGACAAGGCCTACGTCGGCAGCTACATGGTTGATCGCCTCAAGGCGCTCGGCAAGAAGGTCCTCGACCTCGCGACCAACTCGCAGCAGCTCAAGGCTCGAATTGTTGAGACGCTTCGGGCAGACGTCCAACATGGACGCGTTCGGGTCCTAGAGAACGACCTCACCGACCACCTTCGCCACGAGCTGCGTCGGTTCCAAGGCACGCCGCGAGTCCTCAACGGCCAAACCTACGTTCGCTATGAGTGCCCTGAGATCCGAGGTGAGCACGACGATTGCGTGATCGCGCTCTGCCTCGCGAACTGGGTTCGTCACCACGGGCTTGTGGGCCCTGCTCCCGTCCGGGCCGATATCCGGCGCTACGTCGAGTCCGCCAAGCGGATCTTCGGGGGCGACCACTGGCCCAAGACCCCCGGTCACGACGGCGGCTACTACGGTCCGGGATACGTCCTGTGAGCTGCTCTGGCCAGGACATGCGGCCCTTCGGGCGCGCACCCAGCAGCGGCGGGGACTCGCTTGGACACCGCGCGTCGGCGGCCTTCGAGGCCTTCGTCGCCCAACAGGTCCAGCACCCCAATCCGGCCCGCGTCCCTCTGGCCTACCTCCGGGCCATGGACGACCACCCCATGGTCTACCTGGCGGAGCGCACGCTCACAGGCGTCGTTCGCCGCCCCGACCTCTACTACGTGGCCCACACCGATCCGGGAGTCGTGAAAGAGACCGAGGAGTGGCTCTGGCCGCTCCTCCCGAGCCTGCTCGGCTCGATCGCTCGGGCCTACGCCTTCGGTTCGATCCCGATCGTCTGCAACTGGACCTGCGAGGACCTGGCGCACGACGAGCTGCGCTGGCCCGACCACGTTCACTACGGCTCGACCCACGAGCTGTGGCCCGAGGACGTCGAGGTCGAGACTCGAA
>Ga0316204_10004557_pt1 | contig 24635 bp, 29 predicted proteins | sample 6monrhotite_MG_2_FD_205661 | JGI IMG/M metagenome (GOLD analysis project Ga0316204, IMG submission 205661) | Microbial mat bacterial communities from mineral coupon in-situ incubated in ocean water Damariscotta River, Maine, United States -... | ecosystem: Environmental > Aquatic > Marine >... | reverse complement strand
CTTGCAGCTGCAACATAAAACCAGGCATATGCAATTGCTGAATCAGGCGCAACACCTCTACCCGTGTAATACGCGACGCCCAAATCCATTTGGGCTTTTCCATGACCTTTTTCTGCGGCCATATGAAAATGTTTTATACCTTTTTTGAAGTCTTTTTTGACGCTATAACCGTGAACATACGCTCTGCCCATATTGTAATTAGCAGGGGGGTAATCCTGTTTGGCAGATTTCTCATACCACTTTATGGCATTTTTTATGTCTTTATTTGAGCCAATGCCGTTTTCTAGCATATGACCTGTTTCGTTTTGTGCTTCTGCATCGCCTTGTTGCGCTGCTTTTTGATACCAGCTAAAAGCTTTATTCTTGTCTTTTTTAACAACATCACTATTAAGGTAGAGTTTAGCGAGATTGATTTGTGCGTGAGTATTGCCATTTTTAGCTGCTTTTTCGAACCATTTTTTGGCGCTTTTAGGTTTTTTCTTAATACCATCGCCGTTTAAATACATAAGAGCCAGTTTGTTCTGGGCCTCTGTATGATCTTGCTTAGCTGCTTTTTTATACCAGTATGCAGCTTTACCAGTAGATTTGGGTACGCCATCACCAAAATAATAAAGCTTTGCGAGAATATACTGTGCCTGTTTATCCTTTTGGCGCGCGGCTTTTAAAAACCAGTTGGCAGCGGTATTGAAATTACGTTTAACACCGACTCCCTTAAGATACATCTGGCCAATTAAGGTTTGTGCGTCAATGTGATTTTGGTTAGCGGCTTTCAAAATCCATTCTGCGGCCTCGCTTGGGTCTTTGCGTTGGCCTTTCTGATCCAGGTACATTTTGCCCAGACTATACTGGGCGTCAGCATTACCTTTTTCAGCTAATGGAAACCACAGCATTAACGCTGTCGCGAAATCTTGCTTTTTATAAGCTGTATCTGCTTTTTCGAAATCGGTCGGTTGTTTTTGCTTTTTTGTTTTTTTCGCGTTTTTATCTGTAGCAGGTGCAGCAGAAAAACTGCTGTTGTTAACCGCTGATGCAGTTGAAAAATTAAGAATAACGAATAAGCAAATGAGACGAGTTAGAACATTTATCATAGTTAAAATATTTTAGTTATTAGTGATAGCCTCTACGAGTATAGAAAACAATAACATATATTTCAGCTAGAACATGAAGAAAGTCAGTTTCTATACGATGATTAATTTACACACAAGTAACAAGGGGGATTAATGATCACAGTATTCATCAATAAAATCGCGAATAAAGTTGAGTGGTTTTGCGCCGCTGAAACGACCAGCTTCAATACCATTAATAAATAGAATTAAAGTAGGAAAACCGCGCACCTTATAATGGCCCGCTAATTTCATGTTTTCATCGGCATCAACTTCGACTTTAGCTATAGATAAAGTATCATGAAATTCGAGGGCAACTTTTTCAAGAATAGGCGCGATAACACGACAAGGCGAGCACCAGTCAGCCCATAAATCGACTAGTACAGGTTTTTGGTGTGATGCTTTAATTACCTGGTTTTCAAAAGAGTTGAGGTCGGTATTGAAAATATTATCGAGTTTGTGCATTAAAATCTGTGTAAATAACTAAGTTGAGCAATGATACCATTATAGTTTGCATCAGTGCTGTCCTGTGTTGAATAATAAAAAGCAGACAGGTCAATAGATTGATGACTGCTTAAGGCATAGTTATTACCAATCTGCACAGTAATCGCAGTAGTATCTAACTGGTAAACAAAACCATTTAAAAACGCATCATCAACACGAAGTGGTGCGCCTGTCGGTTCATTAGGTAAATGATGCCCCTGCAGTAGTATATTACGTGTGCCTTTTTCAGTTACTGGACTTGTTTTAGCGGTAGATGTGCTTGTATCTGTTGTAGAGGTCGCAACATTACCGTCATTGTAACCGAGGGTTAAATAAAGCGTATTGTGTTGGTGGGTTTTGAAATCAAAGTTAAAATAAACTCGGTAATTATCAATGTCAAACTCATCAGCTTCTGCTTCAAATTTTTCATAAAGCAGGCCACTTCGAAAATTAACCCGGTCAGTGATTCTTTTTCCCATGCCAATTTCAAAGGTAAAACCATCACTATCACGTAATGTACTTTGATAATTTACAAGGCTATATTCCAGAGAGGCGTGGTACCAGGGAGATGTGTACCCATGACTGGGCTTTATTTGATAATCTGCCTTAAAGCCCGCTATGATATTTGATAGCTTATCAAAGTCCTGATACTGATAAGCATCTGCAGTTGCGCTGAGAATAATGATGCTTTCATGTGAGTGGTGGAAGCGGTAGTCTGCACTTAAGCCGATATTAGCAATGGTATCACTGACAATATCCTGATCTAAAGTCGCCCGTGCTACATTGTCATCATAAAGTGCACCGGCATTAAGATTGAAACTATAAGGTGTTTCTACGGCTAATGTGACACCAGAATAAAAAAATAGCAGAAATAAAAGGTTGAGTTTATTTGTCATTTAATCAGTTCCATACTAATTGTACTAATACTACTATATAGATAGAATAAAGGAAAATATAGGAAATAGTTATGAGAAACACAGATGAATCTCGCCGTGAATTTCTGATTTCAGCTCTTTCAACTGGTTTATACGCGGTTGGGTCTATGGGTATTTTGCAGCCTGTTTGGGCAATGGGTAAAATACCAACAATGTTAGTGCCGGGTAAATCAATTTATGACTTATCAGGAGAGGTAAGTGTAGACGGCAAACCTGCTACAGAAAACACGCTCATAAATGTGAATTCGACGGTAAAAACAGGTGATAGTAGCCATGTTATATTTGTAGTTGGTAAGGATGCATTTGTGTTACGTAGTAACAGCTCCGTAAAAGTAGAAGGTAATTCGATTGTTTCTGAAATTAGACTGATAAGCGGAAAATTGTTATCAGTTTTTGGTCGAAGAGTAAAAAAACAAAATCTTTCGCTGAAAACCACAACCGCAACAATAGGTATCAGAGGTACAGGCGTGTATCTTGAGGCTGAAGAAAAACAAACTTATATTTGTACATGTTACGGAACGGCGGATCTTTACGCTAATGGTGACAAGGCTAGTTTAGAAAGAGTGGAAACAAGGCATCATGATGCGCCAAGGTTTATTCTGGCTGATCAGCCAGCGGGTAAAAATATTCAACCTGCACCGGTGTTTAATCACACGGATGATGAGTTGGCACTGATTGAAACTTTGGTTGGCAGAGATGTGCCTTTCTCAACGGGTGGTTACAGCTCTCCACGTAAAACTAATTATTAGATTTCAATAAATATAAAGAAATTCTGAACGAGTATTAATGCTTCAGAATTTCTTATTTTTGTAATAGGGTTTACTGATAAGATTTTATTCAATAAAGATATTATTCCATGGGTTGTATTTCAAGAGGCCAGTGAGGCTCGTCAACATCAAGTTTTGATTTTAAATTATATAATGCTGCCTGTAGAGCCTCTTCTATAACAGGGTGATAAAAAGGCATGCGTAACATTTGATGAACTGTCATTTTCATTTCAATACACCAGCAAATAAGATGGCCGAGATTTTCACCTTTTACGCAGGCCAAAGATGCGCCGAGTAATTCCCCGCTTTTCTTGTTAGCATATATGCGAATAAGGCCACGGTTTTTACCCATAATTAAAGCACGGCCCACGGGCGCCATTTTAATTTCACCAATAGCTGTACTATTTTCATCAAGATCAGAATATTTTGCTCCTACTGTCACGATATTGGGTTCGCAAAAAGTAATGGCTAATGATGTTTTATGTTTAAAAGAAACAGGTTTATCCTGCATGATATTGTAACCAGCTACTCGTCCTTCGAAACCGGCTTCATGTAAAATAGGTTTTTGAGCATTGCAGTCACCAGCTATATAAATTGAACTGTCACCCAGCTGCATTGTGTGATCATTAAATACAGGTACACCATTATCTGAAATTTCAAGTCCGGTTGATTCAAGATTGAGTTTATCAGTGTTAGGTCGACGCCCCATGCTGGCAAATATTTTTTCAACTTCTACGCTCTTGTCACCCGCATTGACCAGCAGATTGCCATTATCAAGTAGCGTGATGTCAGCTGCTTCACCTAGCCATAACGGCAGCTCTCGACCGATGATTTCTATAGCAGACTTGTTTACTTCTGGATCTTCAAGCCCACAAATTATTTCTTGCTGGTCAATACCGGTTACATTAACACCTAGACGATGTAGTGATTGTCCAATTTCCAGGCCAATTACACCTAAGCCGATAACTGCCACTGACTCAGGTAATGTTTCAAGTTCAAACACTTCATCGGTTGTTAAAATTTTATCTGCAAACTTTTCCCAGGAAGAAGGAATAATTGGTCGTGAACCAGTCGCAATTATTATTCTCTTTGCATTTATTTTATCGCCGTCCTCTGTCTCCAGAGTGTTAGCATCAATAAAACGCACGTTTGATTCGATTAATTTTTCTTCCGGTAATAAATCAATGGAGTTTGAAAGGGTTTGATCAACAAATGTATCACGTAAATCCTGTACATGTTCCATCGCATCTTCTTCATTGATACTCAGATGTTCTTCGCCTTCTATGCCTTCACGATCAAAAATAGTACGACGATGAAAGTCTTCAGCGACCTGAATCATAACTTTAGATGGCATACAGCCAACACGTGCACATGTTGTGCCCAGCTCGCCTCCGTCAATTAAAACAAAATCTTCTGTAAAGCGTTTTATTTGACTCATGCAGTACAGGCCTGCACTGCCCGCACCAATAATAGCTACTTCAACTTCTCTCATGAGTGTGTTCCTGATAATAAGTTAATAATTTAGAGTGAATGACTTTCTTAATTAGTTTGATAGATGTTTGTAATTATATTCTGATTTTCATCGCGAAGCATTTCGCCATTATGACTATTAAACTGACCTTTATTCTTATCTGAAAAGTAAAGTTTTAAGCTTTCAATAATAACCGGAAATGCAAGATTATCCCACGGGATTTGCTGCTCATTATATAAATCAGTTTCAAGGCTTTCTGCGCCGGGTTTAGCAAAACCATTCACCAGATTTCCTCTATACATTACATATACCTGAGATATGTGTGGAATACTGATGGTGCAAAAAAGCTGGCTATTAGAAATTTTAGCATTAGCTTCTTCAAATGTTTCTCTTTTAGCCGCTTGAAGCGTTGTTTCCTGGTTTTCCATAAAGCCTGCAGGTAATGTCCACAAGCCGTGGCGAGGTTCAATTGCTCTTTTACATAACAGAACTTTATCTTCATATTCTGCAATGCAGCCAGCAATAATGCGAGGGTTTTGATAATGAATAAGGTTGCATGATGTGCAAACAAATCGGGGGCGATTATCACCTTGCGGTATCTTGTGTTCAACATGCTCGCCACAATGACTGCAAAATTTCATTAGTTACTATCCTTCGGGTGTTGTCTAAGGGTAAGTGTATTGCCACGCTGGCTGAACTCAAGATGTTTAAGAAAACTCATACCCAGTAGTATTTCATTGCTTTTATAACCCGGATTTATTGTGGCGCGGACATTATGCAGACTGATATCACCTAGTGAGATAGTTTCAAGCTTGGTGAGTCTAACGTCGACTGGTCCGTTGGCAGTTTGGTAAGTAGCGGTTGGACCGGGTTTTAAGTTTAATTTTTGTGCAATAACTGCCGGAATCGAAACATCAGTTGCGCCGGTATCAAGCATAAAAGTGACTGGTTGAGCATTAATGCTGCCGTTAGCCACATAATGCCCCATACGATTACGCTGCAATACAAGTTCTTTAATATCGCCAGCAAGGGACAGTGTCTGTACTGACTGGTTAGGGTTATTTTGTTTATCAAGAATACCGGAGAAAAAGAAACCCAGAGTCGCAAAAATTCCAAGCCACATCAGGGTAAGCATGATTGCACCAATTTTTTTCTGCTCTTCTTGAGGTGATTTAGTTGATTGTTGCATTTTTGATTTATATTACGGAGATTATTTCTAAAGTTATGACAATACTATCTGAATATTGTTCTAAAATCAGTAAATGGATACACCTGAGAAAAGGCGCGAGCAATATCGGTATATAAGGCATGACAAGCTTTTTGTGCAAATATTAGCCGCAAATGAAAAAGTAGATGTTAAGAGTGTTAATGTGCTGTGTCATACCTGTGATGCATCGATTAATGGCTTAAAAGTCGAGCTCGGAATACAGCTGAGCATAGATACACTGGTGGATTTGTGGATAGAATTTGAGGGTTTAGAAGGCAAGTTCTACTTACGAGGTCTGGTATGCTGGTGTTGTGAATCTGAGAATACACCTGATTTTTATCAGATAGGTATAGAGCTGGAGAATGCATATGCGACTGATTACAATACATGGACTGAATTATTAGAAAGTTTCTCTGATTGATTTTAAAAAAACGTACCAGTCATTTTTGCTGCTGAAATTCTGATGCAATTCATAAATTTGTTAATAAACCTGTGGTATATTCCCAGCGGATTTTAACGTGGTTTTTGTTACATTTTCTTGGGGTAAATGATTTGTCTGAAAAAGAAATAACAGCGCAGGACAATGAGTTAGAAGAACTGGTTTTGCGTGAAAGCATCGTTAGCGCAACTGGGCTCAATGAGGGGAGTCTGCAAATTGGCATTAAGGGTGACCCGTCATTGAGGGAAACTTCATTAGAGCGTAAGCGGTATGAAAGCCCGGTTGATAAAGTGATTGTGCCACTTATGGAGAATTTGGAAGAGCTAATGCTAAATCGTAGTTGCTACCGGGTTTTTATTGGTTTCAATAGTGGTGAAATCAGAACTCATTCTATATTTGACCCATTGCGCCAGGAAATACATTCATCTGAAAAACTCGCAGATAATGCATATCTTGACCGCCATTTTCCTAAAATAAGTTTCGAAGATAAAATTCAGGCGATGCGTGATATCTACGACTCTATAAGAAGTAGTAAGCTATTTGAATCTGTGCCAGGTTACTGGAAGAGTATATTCAATAAACGGCATCAGACCTGGGATCCGATGACGAAGGATGAAATCCACACAATTATGACGTCTATTAAAACAATGCGTGACTTACCTGATTTTTATTTGCGAAATATAACCATTTGTATAGTGCAGGATTTGGTGCGTATGCAGTTTAATTGCGATGGAACACAGATTATTAGTGCTGAAAATTATCAGAAGTTTATAGAGGATAATATGCCATAAGGTCTTTTTATCTTAGAGAGAAAAAGTTTCAACATCATCTGTTATTTTAAAGTTGCACCACGCAGTAGGTCATCAAATGGTGAAGTTTGGATAGGCCCAATTTCAATCACAATGGTTTCATCCAGGGGAATTTCGTCTGACTCAAGGTGGGGCATAAGTTCCTGAGAAATTTGCATGATTGTAATCATGCCTTGCTGGTTGTTAGCGTCGCTTTCAGCTTCAATATCTTTTTGTAAATCCTGAAGGTAATCCTGTAACGTCTTTAGTCGGCTATTTAAATCCAGTTGTTGAAAAGCAGGTTTGAAGCCGAGGTGTAATTCACGCAGACCTGTTTCGCTATTGTCATTAACGGCTATTGTAAATGGGCCTTGTATTTCCACTTTATTCACCAGTGTTTAATTAAAAAAAGTATGTGCCTGATAGTAACAAAAATATGCTGGCAGAGAGATATTTATTTACGGCTATTTTTGATTTGATCATAAGCGTTTTTAATTTCGGCTGTTTTTTGATTGGCTAGCTTTATCATTTCTTCGGGTAAGCCTTTTGCAACAAGCTTGTCAGGATGATGCTGGCTCATCAAACGTCTGTAGGTTTTTTTCAGGGAGCTATCAGAAATTTCACTGTCTACACCGAGTACTGCGTAAGCCTGATTTAAACTGGTTTTAGGGCTGGTATGAGACGACTGGTGAGAATATTGCTGTTGAGCCCCCACCATATTGATTAGATTTTCTAGCTGATCAGAAGTAAAGCCAATTTGCTGAGCAATATTTTTTAGTGCGTGATGTTCAGCTTTATCAAGTTTGTTGTCGGCATATGCAGTGGCTATTAATATCTCCAGAAACATTTGCAGTAGATTAGTGCGACGGTGGCACTCTCTTTTAAATTGATGGAGGATATCTGTAAGAGGAAAGTCGTCTTGTTTGCCCTGATTAAAAAGATCAATTGCTGTTTTGCGTTGACTGCTATCCAGATTCATCTGGGCCATAATATTTTCGGCCATTTGAATTTCGCTGCGTGATACTTTTCCGTCAGCCTTTGCCAGATAGCCCATCACAGAGAATGTGGCAGTAAAAAAAGCTAATTGAACGCGTTCAGTATTTCCTGGCTCGAGGTTTACGGCGTTGAGGCCTTTATCAAACTGATGGCCGGCAGCCATTCCCATTAATGCGCCTAGTGGGCCGCCAAGCATAAACCCAAATCCGCCACCAATTAATTTTCCCCACCAGCTCATAATTTTTTCCAGTTATTATTAGACTCTACTTTTAAGAGTAGTATTAGATTATTTAAAATCTTCACCAAGTTGTGATCCACTTCGTTTGACTGTTTTTGCATGCAAAGATTCATCATCAGGAAACATCCTTTTCAAATCATCCATAGTCAGTGACTGGCCCTTCAGGTCGTATTCAGCCCAGATAGCATCCCAAACATCATCATCAAAATAAAAACCAATGGGTAAAATCGCCACGGGATTATTATTGAAATCGATAATGACTTTAGGTTCGATTAATTTTCCGGCCATTTATTTCCACCACAATGTTAATTCAGGTATATAGGATATCATAAGAAGCCAGATTAGCATGATGGTTAAAAAGGGTATTGCGGATTTAAATAAAGTCAGTATGTCTTTACCAAAGCGTTGCGAGGCAATAAATAAATTAATGCCTACAGGTGGTGTCATATAACCAATTTCCAGATTGGCCAGAAAGAGAATTCCGAGGTGAACCGGGTCAATATTATAACGCAGAGCTAATGGCATAATGAGCGGCACGACAACGACAATAGCTGAAAAGATATCCATCATGGCGCCAATGGCTAATAAAAAAACATTCAATAATAATAGGAATTGAAGCTGACTGTCTATATGAGTCTCTATCATAGAGAGTAATTTTGTGGGTAATTGGGTGTCAATTAGAAGGTTTGTGAGCCCCATTGCCATGCCCAGTATAATTAAAATGCTGCCAACTAATTTAGCGGTGTCGACCAGTATGTCGGATAGATCTGACTGCAATTTTATTTCTTTATAAATAACGGTTTCTATAAATAGCGCGTAAACCGCAGTGACAGCGGCAGCTTCTGTAACGGTAACGAAGCCACCAAATATGCCGGTTATAATTAAGACGGGTAAAAATATATCCCATTTTGTTTCGTTTGCTGCTGTAATTAATCGAATGATTGAAAATGGATGAGGGGGCTCGTGCCATGCTAGTGCAGATTTATAACTATAGGCAGATAACATCAGTAATAAAATGATACCGGGAATAATGCCGGCGAGGAAAAGTTCGTCAATACTGGTTCCAGATACAATGCCATATAACAAAATAGCTAAACTGGGTGGAAATAATAAACCTAAAGAGCCTGATGATGTTAATAGTCCAAGAGAAAATTTTTCAGAATAGTTAGATTGTATAAATAAAGGGTAGAGTAAACCCCCAAGTGCAATAATAGTAACCCCGGAAGCACCCGTAAAAGCGGTAAAAAAAGAGCACGAAACGATGGCTGCCATCGCAAGCCCGCCGGGCATCCAGCCGAGTAATGCGTTAAATAATTTTATTAAACGATTAGGCCCGCCGCCTGCCGCCATAACCATGCCAGCAAAAGTAAATAAAGGAATGGTCATTAAGTTTGGCTGATTTGCCAGACGGTAAAGCTCGATGATTAATATGGCGGGATCGAGATCTGATTCAACACTCGCAAGTATTCCGCCTGCGCCTAATATAATAAACAGGGGTAATCCCACCATGGCAAGTAATAACAATATTAAAAGTAATAAAGTCATTGCCTGGTATCTTGTTTATTAATAGTTAATGATAACAACAGAAAATGTAAAGAAAGCGTAAAAAAACCAAGAGGAATTATAAGTGCTAGATAAAGTGCCAGTGTTTCATTGTCGGGAGCGTAAAGTTTTTCATCTAGCCAGAACTGGGTAGCATACCAGAAGAAAGCAGCACAAATTATTGCGCTTATAATTAATAACGGTATCTTTAATGCCTCTTTGTAAGAAGATTTAAGCAGGCTGTTTATGCAATCAATTTTTATATGCTGGCTATTTTCAGAGGCAAGAGCGGCTCCCATAAAAGTAACAAATAATACTAAATGACGGGAGATTATATCGATATTAGAAAAGCCAAGTTCAAAAAAATTACGTAATATTACCTGTGTAATAGCGAGAATTAGTAATAGTAATAAACTTAAGCCAGCAATAAATTTTTCAATTTGAATAAGTTTTTTTCTGGAAGTGTAAAAAAAATGAGTAAGATGCTCCATTGCCCGCTATTTGTTGTTCCCTCTGAAGTTTTCCAATATGTTTTTAGCCTGAATAAAATGTTTTTCAGGAATATAGCCTGACGATGCCAGTTCATTAGCGGCTTGATTGCGAATATCTATCATCTGTTTCTTTTCATCGTCAGACCAGTTCCACATAAATTCGATGCCGCTTTTTTTGAGTAGATCTATGCTTTTTTTATTGTCACGACGAGATATCAGGTTGATGTCTTCTGCTGTTTTTTTTCCGCTGACTTTGAGTAGTTTTTGTAAATTTTCAGGCAATGAATTATAAAATTGATGGCTGACTACTAATCCACCTATGCCATTTGTTAGAGGAACATGTGTGGCGTACTTTAATTTTGTATGCCATTGCATGGCGAGCGCCCCAAAAGGAGAATTGTAAACGGTGTCAATACTGCCATGATTGGCGGACAGTTGAGTATAAACGTCCATAATTGATAGCGGTACAGGGGAAACGCCAGCGGCTTTAGAAAAGGCTTCTCCCATAGGGTCGCCTTGCCATAACCATATGTGGCGAGTTTTGAGTTGTTCTAGTGAGTTTATAGGCTTCTTAGAGAAAAAATGTAGGAAGCCAACCTCCGGCCAGCCAAGCAGCTCAAAGCCCTTTTCTCTAAAGCCCTGTTCTATATCCGGCATAATTCGTTTTCGCACATAGTCAGACTCGGCCGTGTTTTGAAAAAGAAAAGGCATTTCAAGCACCCTTGCAGGGGAGTATATTCTGCCTATGCCATAACCCGTAAAGAATGCGCCCTGTAGCTGGCGGCTACGTATTTTTCGTAAAACATCAGGTTCATCACCCATAACGCCGCCGGGATATATTTTAATTTTTAGCTGCCCGTTGCTTTTATTTTCAAGTTCTTTAGACCAGTTTTCGATGCTATTCATCCAGGCGGTATCAGCAGGGATAAGAGAGGCGAATTTTAGTGTGTAGATTTTTTCAGCATGTCCAGCAGGGGAGAGTATTAAACCGAGTAATAAAATCTTTAATAAAATAACTGTTTTTATAAAAAGACTGGTTTTTAAAACCATTGTAATTCCTTTTTGAGTAAACTTTCGGCTTTACGTTTTGCGATATTATTGATTAATACAAAATCAGCTTTTGAAGGCGCTGTAGAATTTATAATATTTTTCAGGCGCTTGTGAAAAGCGGGCTGATCAAGCTTTTGCCGATCAAGATATTCAGCCTGTAATAAATCAACTATTAAAAGCTGATTATTATTAAATTTTCGGGCTTTATCAAAATGCAGTTTTGATAAATCAAAATTTCCGCCAAGCATCGGTGATCTGCTTCCGTGATAAACACCAAAAAAGATGTGTGGTCCGGCCATATAAAAATTTTCATCTATATCAATTACGCGCTGCATTATCATCACTGTTTTAGGTAAATCAGCAATGGCCTCTGCTTTGTCTCGATTAAGATTGATCCATTTAGCCCAGTTTGACGCAGCCCAGAAAAGAGCAGATATTTCATCATCATCAAGTTCTTTGAGTTTGTTTTGTAACTCGTCAAGCTTGCCAGATAAAAGTTTTTGACTTAGGCCGCTTTTCTCTAAATTGAAAAGCGCGTGATTGAGTCCCCGTTTATAAAAATTTGCAGCGCGTTGCGGGTTGTTATCCTCAATAAAACCATATGCATATCCGTAATAAGCCTGAGCAGCATAATTGCGTAGTTCTTCATTGTGTGGTGCATTGATGATCATACCTTCCATTAGTTCTATATTAGGAGGCATAGCTGCTTCAGCAAGCAGTAAGTCAGGCTCACGATTTAAGGCAATCATACCGCCTTCTATCATAGGCATTGATGCTTTGACAGTGAGTTCTGCCATAGAGCAGGCGCTAAGTTGAAGGGTGATCCATATAAAACTGAACAGACTGAGTGTTTTATTCATCTTGATTTTATTTTATTTTATTTTATTCAAGTTGTTATGAAGCTTAACACAGTGTTTTTAAGGGTATAAATAATTTTTACTAGTCCGTGTAAAGTCATCTTTCAGATTAAATGCCTATTTATGTTGTGCCTATGTTGTGACAGGCTGTCGCCAGTTTATAAGTATGTTTTTGAATCGGCCATCCATAACCTTAATCGCTGTGAGTGGTTTACCATTTCGTAAGCGAGGAAACACGCTTCGATGAGTCGGGAAGACCAGGCCGTCGATTGTTTTATGATCGCCAAAGATGTTGCTGCCAATACCCAGAGGACTAATAATATCTGCGGTGTAGTCCTGTCGTTTTAAGAGGCCTTTCTGGTCAAAATAGAAGACCTGTTGTTTGCAATGAGTTGGAATATGACCGGGGTAACGTACATTTAATGTGCTGAGTATACTGCCATCACCTTGTAAAAAGTCTTCGCCCTGATGACATTCAAAACCCTTGTTTTGAAATATAAACGGGCTACAACTGTAGTTCCATAAGGCATAACCAAGAAAGTAAATCAGATCAAGATGGTCCCAGTGCAGGCGGGCTTTGTTTTTAAGCTCATCATTATTATTGTAGTTTCGCTCACAGTAGATCTTGTCCTGTGCGTTATAAATATAAACGTCAAAGCCATCAAAGATACCCGTTTGGCCTTCTTCCGGGAAATTGTGAATGCTGACATAAGGTTTATCGGTAAAAATATTAGCGGTGATATTGGATAACCAGGGTGATTTAAATTTAGTGAGTAGAATGGGGCCAAAAATATCTAGCTGCATTTGAATTGATTCAACCATTCGCCAGCGTTCAATACCGCCATGAGCGTTACAAATACGGTTTATTAGGTCATTGGTTATCATTATTATCTCCCAGATTGTCTGCAAGTTTATATAGGTCTGCTCTGGATAATTATTAGGTGTGCTACTTAACAAATCACGCATGTGGACACTGCCCACATAATCAATTTAATGATAGAATCATTACTTGTCAATTATATTTTTGGTAGTGGATTGTGGAGCAAGCGACTTATCACCACGGCGACTTGAGAAACTCACTGGTTAGCACGGGAATTGAAATGCTTAACCAGAAAGGGGTGTCAGGCATTAGTTTACGTGAAATCGCGCGCACGATAGGTGTGGGTCATAACGCACCTTATCGGCATTTTCGTAATAAGCAGCAATTATTAGAGGCGATGGCAGAAGATGGGTTTCGTCGATTAAAAGCTCGCAATACTCGACTGGAGCTGGAGTTGGCTAAAGACCCGGAAGGTCAGATATTTGAAAGTGCGATGCATATCGTGAGTATGGCAGTTGAGCAGCCGAACCTGTTTCAGCTGATGTTTGGTGGGCATATTCAGCCGCAAGACTGTGGTGGGGAATTAAAACTAGCTGCAGATGAGGCAATGCAGAGTCTGGTGGGGATTATTCGAAATGGGCAGCGATTAGACGTATTTATTCAGGAGGACCCCCTTACATTGGCAATAAGCACCATGTCTATGATTCAGGGCTTAGCAGTCATGCTCTCGTCAGGTAAGCTGAAAGTGCAGTTTCAATCTCAGGCAAAAGCCGCGTCATGGGCGGGGCGCCAGACACTGTTGCGAGGTATGGTGTTACAGTTGTTCGATGTGTTTTTAAAGGGCTTAAAAAGCGATAATCATAACTAATTAAAATTAAGAAATATAAAAATGTTAAAAAAAATAATGGGCTTTATTGCCATAGTAGTGTGTTTGATATTAACGGCTTATTTTTATGGGGTTTATCAAAATAATCGTGAAGTGAGTTACCCTGATAAAGTGCAGATGCAACAACAACTGGAAAAATCGGTTCAGTGGCTGGTTAATAATGAGAGGCGTATTTTATCGGACGTTAACCCGATGTTGTGGTGGATGTTGTTTGAGACATACAAAATTTCACATGATGAGCGAATTGCTAAATTATTAGAAAAATATCATAAACGAAATAAGCAAATTCAATATGGCGTTTGGGCGCCGTTATTTGATGGAAATAAATACCCTTATATAGATGCTTATACTGTTCAGAATTTTCCTTATTATAATCAACATCTTATTTATGCATTAAACTGTGCTACAAAAATTGAAAAAGAGTTGTCTGTTGTTGGTCAGCAAAATACACCTGCTTTTTGTCACCAGGCTGAATATTTTTATCGACCAGCGTGTACTACTCATCAATTAATGGGTATAAATTTTCTATTTACGAAACAATGTGGGTTTCTAGCAAATATTGACGAGGTGAGCCAGTCACTTCAGAAGGATATTATTAGCCAGCTCACCTGGGATATCCGTGTTGTTGATGTCTACTTGCAACGTGTCTTAATGTTATTGATTACAGGAGCACAGGACAGTGTTGAACCAATCTGGATACAACGGGTTTTAGATCATCAACTGGGTGATGGCGGCTGGGGTAATTTCGTGTCTCTGCTAGGACCTGATAAGGGAAAATCATTAGGTTTTAGTGCTAAAGGACTTTCTTTGGGGGGCGAGAAAAGTGATTTTCATGCCACAGCTCAAGGAATATATATACTGAGCTACTTGCTAAACAGTAATTCGTAATCGATTTTTTATGTAACGTATTGTTTTATATTGAAAATTTAATCGTGTATTGATGCTTTGGTTTCTATGTGTCAGTTTCAGGTAATCAGGCTGAGACATATAATACTTGACTAATATACTATGGTATAATCTCGGTTTTTCACATCGCAGATACTTATCGTGGACACACCTCATTTACTGTCTATTGTCGAAATTGGCGGATACCCTGATTTTAGCTCTCTTTATAAGCAAAAAGGCTATGCAGTGGAGAAAGCGGATAGTATGCGTAAAGCGACTAAGTTATTGAAGAAAATTAAGCCGGCAATTGTTGTGGCGGAATTTAATTTTCAGTCAGATTTTCGTGATCGAACAAGCAGTCTGGAAACCCTGATGGCAACCGTGCAGCGACTTCCTGATTGTAAAGTTATCGTGTTTTATGAGAAAGAGCAGCGGCCTCAGCTGGAGCGACTATTGGCTGTGTTTGATATTTATTCAACTCTTGCCTTTCCAATTGAAGAATCGGCTATAAGTAAAGTACTTGATCAGAGCCAGGAGCAGCTTGTATGAGTGTAGATATGTTGTTTTCAAAAATGCCCGGTCGTCATGAGCGTTTATTGAAACGCAAGTTCAATAATCCATTATTTGGTGAAACGAATATAGAGCCATTTGATATTCAGGATGCGCGTCGAGAAGACTCGGCTGAAGTTGAGCGATTTATTGAAGAGTTTCGCAGTCTTGTGCAGCAGGTGACTGAGTTAAAACCCAATGCTGATGTTGAACTAGTACTTAAGTTAAAAGAGTCGTTAGATAAAACTTATGAGATGAGTGCGGGCCTGGCAGGTGAACAGGTAGAAGTGCGTGAAATGATCAAACGTCTGTTAAGTATGATGATGCAAAGCATGTGGAAAGCAGTGGCTAACGACGCGACGGGAATGTCCAAACTTGAAATGGAAGAGCAGGCTAGGCAGGCGCATTTTGCGCTGCTAGAACATCCATTTATTGCTGATTTACTGGCACCAGATAGCATTATTGATGAGGTATTAATGGTGCCCAGTTTATTGAGTGAACCTGCCGAAACGGTTTTATTAGCCGTACAGTTATTTGATTCCGAACAACAGTTGATGGTTTATCAGCAGGGTATTGAGCTGTTAAAAGGCCTGGATGAGACAAATGAACGAGTATTGAGCGCTCAACAAAGGCTGCAGGACATTGCTAAATTATTGGAAGTGGCAAATCAACAACCAGGATAATTATTAGCGCTAAGGGTGAGTTTACTCACAACAGGGCTGGTAAAATTGTAATTTAACCCCATATTGAACATCAGTTGTAATTTATAGAGTACAGACATATGAAAGATCCAGGACTAAGACCAGAAACCGGTATATTAGAATCATCGACAGATGAAGAAGCGCGTGCGTATCTGGAAGAGCAGTTAAGAAATCATCAGTTTGAGTTAACTCAGCTACCCAGGGATGCGAATCCACTTGATGTTGCAAAAGTTAAGATGGATATTGCTAATACACAACTGGGTCTCGAGCAAAATGAAAACGCCTGGAATGAATCCAGAGCGGCTTTTGATGTGTTTGTTGAAGCAGAAGACTGGGCGAGCGCAATTGAAGCCTGTGACATTATGTATCAAACAGAGCAGCCAGCCTCTATTCTTGCATTAGCTCATGGTGTCTGGTTATCGGTAACCTATCCGGTAGATCCAGAATACACAATAGGTATGATGAGTAATATCATTGACGAAACGCCAAATAATTCAGACGGTGCCGCTGTGGCAGCAGCAACAGCACATTATATTGTCGGTATACGAGCCAGTGATGAGAAGCATGATAGTCTGTCGTTCTTAACAAAAAACATGATCACTAAAGTTGCGCAACGCCATTCAGATGTGAAGAGTCAGGATAAACTGGATTTCTGGATGGAGAAAATGAATCTGAATGAACCAGAAAAGTTTTTACCTATGATGGGTACGGTAATCGATGCGATTGCTAATGGGCAATGGTGGTTTGATCGTGATGCAATGCGTGACAGATTGCCGATGAATTAAAATAGGTTGTAAATTGCATGTTGGTCAAAGCAGAATTAATCTTTTTGCTTTAACTGACTTGCAATGTTTTTTAATCTGAAAGCCGGCGTAATTCTGTATCTGCCCACCTTAAGCGATCACTCAACTCTCTTCCCAGTCGTGAAACTAATTTTATAGCAGCCTGAGGGTTTTGTTTTTTTAATTTTTCAAAAGCATTCTCATCTAACATTAGTAATTCAGAGTCAGTTATGGCTTTTGCATCCGCCGTTCTCGGACCTGGTTTTAGAAAAACAATTTCACCAAAAAAAGCACCGGGGCCAAATTTAGCCAGGCGTTTATATCGGTTTTTATCGTAGGGTAAAAGAATATCAATTTCACCTTCAATAACAACAAACAACTCTGTTGCCATGTCATTTGTTTTGAATAGAGTGTCACCTGTCTTGAGTGATACGGGTTTCATATTTAACTGAAGCATTCTAAGTGTATCCTCATCAAGTCCATGACAAAGTTGGCTGTCACTTAAAGTTGTACTATTAGAGGTTTGAAAATCTTTACCCAGTGATTCAAGAAGCTTGTTTTCTGCATATTCAATGGCTTCGTCTGCATCAATAAAAGTACGTACCGGGTAATTTCCACTATGGTGCGGGCTAATCTGGCGTAGTGTCTTCGCTACTTTTTTATTAAGACCTTTGCCTTTTCGAACGTTAGTGAATATAAGTTCACCATTAACCTGATGTAAACGATCAGCCATTTGCTGCAACATTTTGACGGCTGTTAAATCGACCTGCTGAACCCGTGCCATATCTAGAATGATTTGTACGGGTTGTTGTAAATCTGAATTAAACTCTTCAAAAAGTTTATCAACAGTGCCAAAAAATAAATTGCCTTTTAATTCATAAATTAAAATTTCATTTGCATGTTCTTTTAAAAGGTTTCGATGCTCTTCATTACGCCTGCGTAATGACGGGTGTTGTGCAATTGTAGAGCGACGATGCACAACCGGTGAAATTATTTGTGCGCGTACAAACTGAAAAGTGGCTAGTAGCAGGCCGATACCAACGGCAATCATTAAGTCGTAAGTGACAGTTACGCCCGTTACGAGTATTGCGGTCATGGCATCCATTCGATTACGAGGATTTTTTAACCATAATAAAATATCTCTCTCCAGCATGCCCATAATGGCAACATGTAAGATAATGCCTGCAAGTACACTTATTGGTAATAGTGCGGCGATAGGGCCGAGCACAACAATAATTAGCACAAAAGTTAAAGCGCTAAAAATGGCCGCCCAATAACGCCCACCTGATTTTATTGCAACGATACTTGCACCGGTGGTGCCGGCACCGGCAATACCGCCAAATAAAGCCGCTACAATTTGCCCTGTTCCTTGCCCGGTGAGCTCACGTTTCGCATTGTGTCTGTCAGTTGTCGCGACGTCAGCAACCACAGAGGTGAGTAAGCTATCAAGTGAAGATAAAACAGCCAGGGCAAAACTAATGGGTAAAATCAGCAACCAGGGTATATGGTCTAAAGACGAGAGGTTGATTATCTGGATGCTTGAAATATCTGGCAAGCGTCCGACAACCCATTCAGCTGGGTAATTAGATGAATTTAATTTATTTAATAAATGAAAAACCAGTGTTCCAGTTATCAGCCCTGAAACCGTTCCTGGTATAACGGGCAGTATTTTCGGTAGTACAGACATGGCCAGAAAGGTGAATAAGGCCGTTAACCAGGGAATCCACAATGCATCATCCAGAATTATATTAAAGCCTAAAGTATGCAGATTTAAAAAATCCAGCATAATAACTTGTGAATTAATCATCAAAAGCGCCGAACCTGTCATAAAGCCAGCGACCACTGGGTAGGGGATAAACTTAATTAACCTGCCGCCGTTAGACAGGCCGATAAATATTTGCATAACACCACTAAAGAACAACATGATTGAGATGTTCAGAAATAAATCGCTACCAGTGAAGCCCCGTGAGTGAAGGCTAGCTAAAGCACCTGCAACAAGTACCATGGTTGGGCCGGTAGGTGAGCTCACCATTCCGGTGGTGCCGCGGCTCAAACCTGAGAAAAAGCATAGGGCGATAGCTGAAATTAGCCCTGCCATAGCGCCAGTTGCAGAGTTTTGACTAAAGGGTGCCCAAAGAGCAATGCCGAAGGCGGTTGCCTGCGGTAGCATAACCGCAGAGGCAGAAAGCCCGCCCCAGACATCCCCTTTGGTGGGGTGTTTAAACAAGTAATTGCGTCCTTTTTATAAGCTTACTTATAAGTATAGACGTTAGACAAAAAGCCTCTTTTTAATCCTCATCTTTAGATGATTTTAAGCCATGCATTTTCACTACATTCGTTTTTGGGGTGTCACCCTTGTACGTGGGTCTATGGAGACTCGGTTTACCTAATTTCTCTGAAATCTCTCTCTCTCGGGCGGCAATTAAGATAAAGCCCTGACGCACATCTTCTATAGTTGCATCACTTAAAGGGTGTTTCATGCCTGGGTCGGGGGTGATCTCACGTACTATGCCGGAAATTACCTTGCGTAAGGCAACTAATACGTCGAGTTCTTTTTTTAAATCAGTATCCATAAAAATTCTCAGTTATTATTGAAGCGCAAACAACGCCATGCTATCAGTGCATATTCGTGAAAATGTATTGGGTCTATCACGATGTGTATGGTTGAATTATAACCTTTTAAACAAGATAATTTACCCTTATATTAGTATTTGATATAATACCTGACAAATTTACTAAGTTATTGTGAGATTGTATGCCTTATTACGTTTATAAAATTGAGACAGCCGAGCTAGCTATGTTAAAGCAGCTTGATTTGATTAAAACATTTGAAAAATTTAAAGAAGCAAAGAATTTTGCTCGGGACATACGTGCTGAGCAGGCGGAAACCGATGTGGCAGAAGTTAAAGTGATGTTTGCTGAAAATCAGTTGGCGGCAGAAGAAATGCTTATGGAGAAACGAGACAAGCCGATTGTTATGGAACATGAGAAGTAAAGTTCGCTTTATGACGGGTTTTATCAATGGATGAAGAAAACTACCGGCAGATTTATGAGCAAATCAATGGTGCTCCCTGTGTTTTTGAAAAAGGTATCCTGTCGTTAAAGTGTCAGTGCACATATCAGCATATGTTTCGTCTGGCAGACAGGCATGGAGTTGGTTGTACTGATACTGTTATGCAACTGAATTGTAAGGCTTTTTTAGATCATTTAAGAAAGCAGACACGGTTTGTATTTAAAATTGATATCGATGGCCCTTTGCCCCATAACAAGGAAATTAAAGTTCAGAATGGTGGCATGTTGGGCATACAAAAATTATTGCTGGATGACAGTGCGGCTGAAAATGTTGAAGATGTGGCTGGCTTGATGTTGAAGGCAATTGAGGTATACGGAGCAATAGAAAAGTTACCTTATAACCTGATCATGCCAAGTGTGACAAACTTTAAAACCCGCCCAAAACGTCAGCCCAAAAAAAAATAAGTTTGTAATTTCAGCTGATTTAGAAATGGGTCTCCGCAGAAAATAGAAAACCTCGTGGTATTCCCGTATTAATACGGCTGGTCTCTTTATACTCTCCATGCACGTCTTCGGTAATATTTGTTAAATATAGATTAAGCTTTAATGCCTTGTGTGCCTGCCAGCCCAGATGTAGATCCAGTCTGGTAAGTGCTTCTATCAGTAAACTGCCGTCATCTCTCGCTAATTTGCTATTGTAATAAGCTAATGTATCGAGCTGCCATTTATTGTTGATATCCCAATACAGTCTAAGGTGGGCGCTATCTTCCGGAATAGCAATATTGCGCTGCTTTATGCCGTTTATGTCTTCATCAAAAGCTTTGTTTTTTGCATACCAGAGTGAAAGTCGAGTATAGCGATTGAAGTTATATCGATAATCAATTTCCAGTCCATATGCGCGACCATCAGAGATGAATGTACCATCAGATGGGACGGTTTCTGACTCATTGTAATAAGTAGCTATGTCTATTAAAGAGTCGTTATTGAACTGCTTTCTTAAGCCCAGTTCATACGATAGAGAGGTGTTGGCCTGAAGCACTTGCTGGTTAATGGGTAATATACATCCAAGCTCAGGGTCATCTTCAAAATCGGCTCCAAGAAATCCACAAAAAGACTGTAAGTCATTGAAGTTAAGATAAAAGTCTGAGTCTCCCCGAGTGGGTATTCTCACTGAATCACTTATCGCCATCCAGTAGGTGCTTTGCTCGTCTGGCATTAAACTTAAACGGATATTAGGTTGGCTTTCATTGCCGGTGTAGTTATTGTTTTCTATGCGGGTGCCAACAATAAGCGCCAGGGTTTCATCAAAAAAGGATATTTGGTCCTGAATAAAAAACTGATGTAACTCGTCTGTTCTCGCGGTGGGGTCAAGTGCTAATCTGGCAGGTATAGCGCTGGTGTTCATAGGGGTGGAGGTAATATCTTCTGTATGTCGGTACTCGATGCCCCATGAGATAACGTGATTATTAAGGGAAGCGGTATGTTGAAAGTCAAGATTGAAAATTTCTCGATTATCGTTGAAGCCATCATCTACTCTGTCGACCCAGTCGTAATAGCTATTAATATTTAAGTTGTGTTGCTGATTGAGTTGTTTGTTCCAGCGTAGTAACAAGTTTGCGTTACGGGTATCTATTTTGTTTTCAGCAGTAGTATCCGTCGTTGCAGAGTAACGAATATCTTTTAATTTGCCCTCGCTGTAATCACCCTGAAAAGCCAGAGTTTCCATTGAAGATATATCAAAGTCTACACGGAACCCGCCCTGAGTTAACTGGCCGTTATCATAAGCGTCATTTCCGATGGTAAAGAAGTTATCATTGTTGCTTTCTATGTCGTTTAAATATTCGCCGTTGTCATTTTTGCGCTGTTTAAGATAGATGCGACCACTGTGACTTTTATTTGTAAAACCATAACGATAGGCAGCTTCTGAGCTTGTTTCGCCCTCTCCAGCCGCTGCTTTTGCATAATGATTCTGCGTGTTTTTGGAATTTCGGGTAACAATATTAATAACACCGTTACTTGCATTGGCGCCCCAAAGAGAACCGCCTGCGCCCCGTATAACCTCTATGCGTTCGATGTCTTCCAGTAAATAATCCTGTGTTTCCCAGTAGGTTCCCCCAAACAATGGGTTGTATAAAATTCGCTCATCCAGCATAACTAACATTGAGCCTGAAAATTGACCGGCTGAATCACGACTATTAATCGCCCATTTTCCTGAGTCAATTTTGCCTACATGAAAGCCTGGTACCAGGCGTAATAACTCAGGAATACTGCGTAACCCTGAGCGTTGAATATCTTCATGAGTAATAACGAAGCTGGCAGCTGGGCTGGAGAATTGCTGATTTTCTGAACCTGATGCAAGTGTAACGGGGATATCCATTAACTGGCGAATATCCATATTGAGCAGGTCTTCCATCTCCAGTGTCGCTAAAATTAAAGGAGAATGTAATATGAGCAGTGTTGCTAGAACCAGGCGTGATCGATTATTGAGGTTTTTTTTTGGATTTAATATGGCATTAACCATTTAATAATAGGCTCAAGTGTTTAGCAATTTGGTATAGTTAGTTATAGGTCATAAAGCGTAAGATTGCGCAATAATCGTAAACACAGTTTCTAAAAAATGAGGTAATTCATGCGTCGAGCAAGAACCGTTGAAGAATATGTAGCATGGATGAAAGATGCTTTGTATGAAGTAGAGGATATGCGTGCATCTATCGAATATGATGAAGAGGGTATGGGGGCCACAAAACCCTATATAGAAGAAATTGAATCTAGCTTGAAAGATGTATTTAAGCTAATGGAGTCGGGTGATTACTGTTGGAACACGGGTGATTTGCGTTATGTATCGGTAATACGTGATTTGGATGAGAGTGTTATTCCTTTCCGTCAGTTATTAGTTCGAATCAATGAAACCCATACTAAAGGGCTTGAGACAGAAGAAGAGCAGGAATAACTATGTCTGATAAGAAGGAAGAGGTTGTCGATAATCCCTGGAAAACCCTGAGTACACAACCAGTGTATAACAATGCATGGATTAAGGTTGAGGAGCATCAGGTTGTTAACCCGGGAGGTACAAATGGAATTTACGGCAAGGTTAGTTTTAAAAATCAGGCGGTGGGCATTATACCTGTTGATGAAGATGGCTATACCTGGTTGGTCGGCCAGTATCGTTATACTTTAAACCAGTGGTCATGGGAAATACCCATGGGTGGTTCTCCAAAAAAAGAAGATAAAATTAAAACGGCTCAGCGTGAACTGGAAGAAGAAACAGGATTAAAAACAGCCAATATCACTGAGTTGTTACACTTGCATCCTTCAAATTCAATTACAGATGAGCAGGGATATGTTTTTCTGGCGACAGAGTTAAGTCAAGGAGTGCAGCAACTGGAAGATACAGAAAAAGATATTCAGGTGAAAAAGCTGCCATTTGATGAAGCGATTGACATGATACAGAATGGTCAAATAACTGATGCGATTAGTGTCGCAGGGTTACTTTATTTAGCACTAAACTGGAATCAGTATATTAAGGATTAAATGACAAAATGCTTTTAAAAGCCAGTACATTGCTTGGGCGTTTGCAACTGTTTAGAAATGTTGAAATAGATAGCCTGAGTGAGTGTATTTCTCGTTGCACATTTCGTGAAATGAAAAAAGGTGAACAACTACTATCGCCGGAAGAAGAAAATAAAAATGTTTATTTAATGATTTCAGGGCGCATGGTGGTCTATCTTGACCTGGATGAAGCCACGCCTTTAACGCTTGTAGAACCGGGTGAGTGCGTCGGTGAAATGTCTATAATTGAAGGTAAAAACCCATCGGCTTATGTCATAACATCTGAGGTTTCTCAGGTCATGGAGATTCCTCAGGAGGTGCTCTGGGGTATGATAAATATCTCGCACCAGGTAACCAGAAACATGTTGCATATTATGTCGTTGCGCGTGCGCTTTAGTAATGTGGTGATAGCCGACTCCCTAGGTAGTCAAAAAGAGTGTATGCGTTATGCGACTATTGATGCGCTCACCGGGCTGCATAATCGTCGTTGGATGGACAGCATGTATGAACAGGAATTTATTCACGCAAAACGAGAGTCATTATCACTATCTTTGATGATGTTAGATGTAGATCATTTTAAAAATTATAATGATGAATATGGCCATATAAGCGGAGACAGGGTGCTGTCGAGTGTGGCGGATACTTTGCGAGGTGGTTTAAGGCCGATTGATATGATCGCTCGCTTCGGTGGTGAAGAGTTTGCCATTATGCTGCCTGAGACGAATTTGCAAACAGCGTTAGATCTGGCAGATGGTTTAAGAAAGCGAGTTGAGCAGGTAAAAGTTAAAAATGACAATGGAGATGAGTTACCGAGAGTGACTATTTCTATCGGTGTTTCAGCAATCGGTGAGATTGACAGAGAAAATGAAAACACCTTAACCGAATTAATTGCAGCTTCAGACGAGGCTCTGTACAGAGCTAAAAAAGACGGGCGTAATTGTGTCAGTGAATGATTTTGTTGCGTCTGCAGTCGCCACGCTAATCATTAAAAATGAACAAATATTGCTCGGTCGGCGTTATGAAGATAATCATTTCACAAGCTGGCAGTGTCCGGGGGGGTATTTGCAAAGAGGTGAAACGGTGG